>JAEEGF010471770.1_pt1 | contig 53223 bp, 43 predicted proteins | sample 9134171 | NCBI WGS metagenome assembly JAEEGF01 (sample SAMN16246542, study PRJNA631951) | gut metagenome | biome: gut microbiome; feature: rumen; material: AP-attached | host: Bos | place: Iran: Karaj | collected 2018-10 | reverse complement strand
TGTTGACCCCAATATTATATTCTCCCTGTTGTTCTCGCTGTCTAAACTACTTTGACCTTGCGCTGTAATTGTAACATCAGAGTTTGCGGAGTAGGTGTAAGTGATGTTGTTGTCGTCACTATACACGTTTTTTTCTTGTGCAAATGTAATACTTGCACTTGCAGAAAGAACTGCAGCTAAAAGTAAAAGTTTTTTTCTCATTTTTTTTAATGGTTTTATATCTTCTGATTAAAATCTGCCGCAAAGTTACAACTTTTTTTTTAAATACGTTGCATTATTTTCAAAAAATATGTGTGGAATCACAGGGACAGGTTTTTGATTCCTGACATACGCCTGTTCCGCTTTGCACTCTGTGCTCTCTTTGCATAACTTTTCAATTTCTATTATAGAAAACCCAACACATTCATTGTTTATTGCCCCAGGAATCAAAAACCTGTCCCAATGATTCGTGTATCAACAATAAGACAGAATCTAATACCTTGAAGACACACACAATTAACTCTATTTATTAACACTTTAAAAACACACAACACTATGAAGAAAAACAACAGTATTTGGGAAGTCCTGCTGAGGATTGTTATCGCAGCTGCTACCGCAGCACTGACGGCATTGGGAACCACCAGCTGCATGGGGTACGGACCATTTGACAGCCTGACATGATGAACGACGTTCGCTTATCCCGACATTTCATCAGAATCGGGCACTACAAGTAACAATATTCCCCGCACTTCACTTGGAATTGCGGGGAATTTTTTGTCTTGTGTTTGTCTATCTGTCTTTTATTTGCCAGTTATAGACAGCCGATGATGTCGGCGACACTCTGACAGCCGTGGGCATCGAGCCAGTCGCTGATGCCATCGCGCACCTTGATGGTGACAGCAGGATCGAGGAAATTGGCGGTACCGATTTCGATAGCTGTGGCTCCGGCCATCAGGAACTCGATGGCATCAGCAGCAGTCATGATGCCGCCCAGCCCCACCACTGGAATGTTGACGGCCTTGGCCACCTGCCACACCATGCGCAGGGCAACAGGCTTCACGGCAGGTCCGGACAGTCCACCGGTATTGATGCTCAACAGGGGCTTGCGCCTCTCGATGTCGATGGCCATTCCCATGAGCGTATTGATGAGCGAGACGCTGTCGGCACCTTCAGCCTCAACGGCACGGGCAATCTCCGTGATGTCCGTCACGTTGGGCGACAGCTTGACGATGAGCGTCTTGTGGTAGCGTTCGCGAACGGCCCTGACCACACTCGATGCACCCTGACAGGTGACGCCGAAGGCCATGCCGCCATCCTTCACGTTCGGACATGAGATGTTCAGTTCGATGGCCGGGATGCGCTCCAGGGCATCGATACGGGCTGCACACTCGGCATAGTCCTCAGGAGAGGAACCGCTGACGTTGACAATCATATTCGTGCCGATATCCTTGATTTGCGGATAGATGTGTTCGCAGAAGTAGTCGACGCCTTTGTTCTGCAGTCCCACACAGTTGAGCATGCCGCTGGCCGTTTCTGCCATGCGCGGATAGTCGTTACCCTCACGGGGATTCAGCGTCGTTCCCTTCACGATGATGCCTCCCAGGCCATCAAGGGGTATGAAGTCCTGAAACTCCAGGCCATAGCCAAAGGTGCCGCTGGCCGTCATAACCGGATTCTTCAGCGCCAGCTCTCCGATATTAACTCTTAAATCTGCCATAACAATCGTTTTATATTGAACACCGGACCATCCTTGCATACGCACAGGTTACCCTCCGTCGTCTTTTCAACGCAACACAGACAGGCACCCAGTCCGCAGGCCATCATATTCTCCAGCGAAGCCTCGCAAACCACTCCATGCGCTGAAGCATAGCGTGCGACAGCCTTCATCATGGGTGTGGGGCCACAGGTGCAGATGCGGTCGAACTGCCCGGCCAGCACGCTATGGTTGGTCACGAAACCCTTTTCGCCCATCGTACCGTCTTCGGTGGTCACCAGCACGCGTCCGTACTGCTCGAACAGTTCCAGTTCCAGCAGGTCTTTCTTGCTGCGTCCGCCCAAGAGAAACGTAGGTTCACAGCCCTGCGCTTTCAGCACGGCTCCCAGATAGAGCAGCGGGGCCACCCCCACTCCACCGCCTACGAGCAGCACTTTTTCGCCAGCTGCGGGCATGGTAAAGGTATTGCCCAGGGGCAGCACACAATTCACCGTATCGCCAGCCTTCAGCAGTCCCAGGCGTCGGGTGCCGTCGCCCACCATCGCCACCATCAGCCACAGCTCGTTGTTCGTTCTGTCAACAAAATTGATGGAGATGGGGCGTCGCAGGAATGTCGTTGGCGAAGCGTCCACACGCACTTCCACAAACTGTCCCGGCAACATGTCGGGCAGTGGTTCACGCTGGGTCAGACGCAACAGCACGTGCTTGTCGCTCAGCTGCTGCACGCTGGCCACTGTCAAGTCAAGTATGTATTTCTTCATTGTCTAACTAATCTGTCAAGATAAAACTAAAAGGCTTGGATGTAGGCCTTGGTGAGGGCGAAAAGAAGCGTCAGCGCAAAGACGGCAATGGGGATGTCGCAAAGGCGCGCTGAATAATGGGCAGGCAGGTAGGCCATGATGGTAGCCCGCGGGTTCTGATACAACACGACACGTCGCAAGGCATAGCAGTAGAGGCGATAGACGGAATAGCCTACCAGTCCGCCCCAGAGCAGTCCAACGGTGATGTCGCCAGGATAGTGGACGCCGAGGTAGAGTCGCGTATAGCAGTTGACAAGCGACCACGTGACGAGGGTGACGGTGAGCAGTCGCTGTCGCATGAGCAGCGAGATGTAGATAGCAATGGAGAAGGTGTTGGCGGCATGGGCTGAGAAGAAGCCGTACTTGCCTCCGCGGTAGCCGTTCACCGTGTCGACGAGCATGCCTATCTCCGGATCGCGTCCTGGTCGCCAGCGTGCCACGAGTGGTTTGACGATGGTGTCGTCGATGGTTCCTGCCAGCAGCACGCACACGCCGGCTCCTGCTACCACCAGCAGGATGTCGCGGGCAGACCTGTTGCTTCTGATGACGACATAGAGCAGGGCCAGATAGAGCGGTATCCACGTCTGGGCAGTGGTCAGCGTCATAATGAGGCTGTCCATAAACAGCGAGTCGCTGCCATTAAACCACAGCAGTAATTCCTTGTCGAAATGTATCAGCTCTTCCATGAACCCTTAACCATGAACCATGAACCCTGAACCATTAACCCTGAACCATTAACCCTGAACCCTTAAATGACTTCTATCGCCGACATTTCCAGCCATCCCTCCTTGCCATCGGCGGTACGCACTTGACGCCACTCCTTCATGGTGGCATCGGTGATGACGACCTTGGTGCCTTCATGGAGGATGAAGAGTTCGGTGCCGTTCTTCGAGGGCGTACTCTTGACATTGACAGCCGACTGGATGATGATGGCTCCCGTGCGGTGGTCGAGGCCCCGCTTCTGCTGCCAGGCGAAGAGGTTGCTGAGCAAGAAGACAACGACAAAGAGGAAACCTCCGAAGAAGCCTACCTTGCGCAGCCAGAGGGCATCGACAAAGAGATAGACCAGGGCGAGGACGATGGCTGCCACGAGGGCGATGAGTGCCAGTCGTGCCCAGGCATCGACGCTTTGCATATTGACCAGCGAGCGATACCAGGTGACGAAGAACATCTCCGACTCAGGGGTGATCTTGTCGATGGTCTTCGAACGCGCCATCTGCAGGTTGAAACGGATATCCTTGTCGCCAGGCGACAGCAGGAGTGCGCGCTCGTAGTTTAGCACGGCCTGCGTGATGTTGTCCATGCGGTAGTAGGCATTGCCAAGGTTATAGTAGAGGTCGGCAGACACGCCCTGCTTCAACAGCGCCTCATAGTCCTTGATGGCCTGCTGGTAGTGTTCCTGCACGAAGGCGCTGTCAGCCTGACTCTTCAGCGGCACTGCTGCTGAAGAAATGAGCAATGAGCATTGAGAAATGAGAAATGCCAATAGCAATTTCATGGCCCACTCATTTTTAGCCGAAGGCCTTTTCTTCATCGTCGTCGCAATTTTTGTGATGGCTGTCATAGCCGTATCGTAAACCTTATTCATATTGCCTGTAGCATCGCCGGGAGCATAGCGTGCAAACTCGCACTCGTCGAGGGCTCCGAGGAACTGCTGGATGGTATCCTCAGCCACGTTGTGAGAAGCCAGCTGCTGGCTGATGTTTTCGCGGGAGAGCTGTTCGACAGGCATGTTGAGCTTGTCGCCCACATAGCCCCACAGGGCACGCAGCACCTCGTCGTAGAACTCGCCCTGCTTACCGGCCTTCATCAGACGGGCAGCCTTCTTCAGTCGCTTGGCAGCCACCTTGTTAGCCTTGCCAGCACGCTGTTTGACGACGTCGGCACGCTCGATGGCACGCTGACGGAAGATGATGAAGAGCGAGATGAATCCCAACAGCAGGACAGCCAACGATACCCAATAGGCCGTAGAGCCGAAGAAGAAGTCGCCGACGGCACGCTGACGGGTGTCGCCAGTCTTGATGAAACGGATGTCGCTGTTCAGCTGGCGCACGTCTTCCTGTGCCGTATAGCTGCCACTGCTGCTGCCACTGCCCTTGGCGACGTTAAGCGTAAAGCCCTCTGTCTTCACCGTCTTATAGGCGTTGGCACTGGTATCGAAATAGGTGTATTCGATGGGCGGAATCTCGAAGGTCCCCTGATGACGGGGAACAGCCAGGAAGTCGTAGATGATGCTGCCCTCCAGTCCCTGCGTCGTGAGGTTGGTCTTGTCGGTGACCTTGGCATCGTAGTTGTCGAAGTCCTTGGGGAACTTCACCTCAGGCTGTTTCAACAGCTTCATGTTACCCACACCACTGACGACGACACGCAGCTTGACGGGGTCGTTGGCCTTGACTTCGGTCTTGTCGAGGGTGGCGGAAATATTGTATTTACCCACACCGCCCGAGAAGTTGGCAGGACGCTGGGGCAGCGGATCGACCTGGATCGTGATGCCGGGAGCCTTGATCTGTTTCTTCACCTCGACATAGCCTGAGCCGCCATTAAAGAAGGCCTCGAAGGGGTCGATGTTCCGGTTCTGCTGGACGACGATGCCTTCGTAGGTGATGCTGGGCACCTCCAACTTTCCCGTAACCTGCGGGAACATGACGTACTGCTGCCAGGTGACGGTGCGATAGGGTTTTCCGTTGACCGTCTCGATATGCATCTGCTTCTCCTGAGGCAGAGGCACCTCACGGGTATAGAAACTCTTCAGGTCGGCCATCTTACCGTTGAGCTGGGTGAGACCGACCAGCGTATAGACCTTATAGGTCAGCAGGATAGGTTCCTGTTCGCGGACATGCTGCTTGGAGGCCGTCACCTTGATGAAGAGGTCGGAACCGGAGATAGCACTTCCTGCAGACCGTATCTCGCCGTTTCCACTCTGCTGCTGTTGCTGACGTCCACCCTGACCATTGCTCTTGGCCTCGCCAGAGACCCTGATCTTCACCTCGTTGGAATGGATGGTCTTGCCATCAACCACTATCTGGGCAGGGGGAATGGTGAACGTACCCTGTTTAGTGGCAACAACGGTATAGGTATAGGTAATGGACGACGAACTCGACATGTGGCCGTTGACCATCTGATAGCTGGACTGTGACGAGGTGGAGGGTCCATAAAGCACGTTCAGTTCGTCAGGCATTTTACCGGCACGGAAACCCTGAACATCCTGCGTATTGATGGTGTACGACAAACGGAACTGTTCACCAGCAGCCACCTGAGCAGGCGCACGGCCTGTCAGCGTCTGGGCTGCTGAAATGAGAAATGAGCAATGAGTAATGAGAAATGCCATCAGCAGTCTCATAGCCCATTCTCTTCTCCAACGTCCTAATGCTTGATATATCGTCATGTTCATTGCTTCATTTTTCATTTCCATTTCTCATTGCTCATTTGACCAAAGGCCTTACCAGTTCTTCTCCAGACGGCGCTTCTGAGGCTGCTGCATAGCCTTCTTCATGCGCTCCTGCGTCTGCTTCTCTTCCTGCATGGCAGCATTCAGCAACTGCTCGGCATTCTCCTTGCTCATCTGCTGCTGTTGTTGCTGCTGGTCCTGCTTCTGCTCGTCCTTTTTCTGGTCTTGCTTCTGCTGGTCCTGCTTATCTTTGTTCTGGTCCTTATTATCCTTGTTATCTTTGTTCTGCTGGTTCTGATCCTGTTTCTGCTGGCGCTTGCAGAGCTCCAGATTGTAGCGTGTCTCATCGTCAGCAGGATTGTTGCGCAGAGCCTCCTTATAGGCCTCGATGGCCTCGCCGAACATCTGATGCTGCTGACAGATGACACCCATGTTATGATAGGCCTGGGCACGGCGCAGGGGATTGGTCTCCAGCTTGGCAGCCTTCTCGTACTGCGTGATGGCCAGTGAGTCCTTGCGCTGCATCATCAGTGCATTGCCAAGGTTGTAGTTGGCTTGCGAATTGCGCTGGTTCTTCTCAACAGCCTTACGATAGGACACCTCAGCATCGGCATTGTTACCCTGACGGAACTGCTTGTTACCCTGTCGCACCAACTGACGGTCAGACTGGGCTGCGCAAATGAGAAATGAGAAATGAGAAATGAGAAATGCCATCAGCAGTCTCAACACCCATTCATTTCTCCAACGTCCTAATCCTTGATATTTCGTCATAATCATTTCTTTCATTTCTTTCATTTCATTCATTTCTCATTTAGCGTTTCGCTTGAAGAGCGAGACGCGCCTAAGCAGCGGATTCTTCACTTCCAGGATGCATACCTCAATGAGGAGCAAGAGCAGCACAATGATGCCTACGGCCTGGAACTGCTCGTCATAATCGCTGTAGATGGTCGACGAGATCTCTTTCTTCGCCAGCTTGTCGAGGGCAGTGTCCAGCTGCTCCTGGGCATTGCTGTTGTTCTCGACGTGGATATAGGTGCCACCGCCAGCCTCTGCCAACTGACGACACATCTCTTCGTTGAGCCCCGTCATGACGGTCTGGCCCGTATTGTCCTTCATGTAGTCGCCATTGCCGGTGGGAATAGGAGCACCACTGGGAGAACCGACACCCAGCACATAGGTATTCATCCCTCGTGCCTTGGCGTCCTTTGCAGCTTCCACTGCCCCACCCTCGTGGTCTTCACCATCGGTGATGACGATGATGGCCTTGCCCACACCTTCCTGCTGAGTAAAGCTGTGCGAAGCCATGTTGACGGCAGCAGCAATATCAGTACCCTGCGTGGCAATCATCGATGGAGAGATATTCGACAGGAACATCTTGGCACTGACATAGTCGCTGGTGATGGGCAGCTGGATGAAAGCATCGCCGGCAAAGACGATAAGACCTATCTTGTCGTTGGTAAAGTGATCCACCAGATTCTCGACCATCATCTTCGAACGGTCCAGACGACTGGGAGCGACATCCTCGGCGAGCATCGAATTACTGATGTCCATGCAGATGATGGTCTCGATACCCGTACGCTTCTCGTGGCTGATCTTGGTACCCATCTGCGGACGGGCCAGCATGACGATGAGCAGGGCCAGTGCTCCGAGCAGCATCCAAAACTTGACAGCGGGACGCAGACGGGACACGTCAGGCATCAGCTGGCGCAGCAGGTCACGGTCGCCAAACTTACGCAGACGCTTCTTCTGCTGGCGCACCATCAGGAAACGTATCAGCAGTATGACAGGAATGACTGCTAACAGATATAGGTATATAGGGTCTTCAAATCTAAACATCGAACTAATTTACAATTTGACGATTTACTATTTACTATTTTAAGGCAGTTTGCGGAAGATGGTGATTCTCAGAAGCACTTCCAATAGCAGGACAAGCAGGGCAGCGAGGGCAAAAGGCTGATAGGCCTCGTACTTCTTGCTGAACTTCTTGACGTTCAGCTTCGTCTTCTCCAGCTTGTCAATCTCCTTGTAGATGTTCTGCAGCTCACGGTTGTTGGTGGCACGATAGAAGTCACCATCCGTAGCCATCGCAATCTCATTCAGCGTCTTCGTGTCAATCTCAACAGGGATGTTGACATACTGCACTCCACCACCCACCTGCATGGGATAAGGGGCCACCTTATTGGTACCCACACCGATGGTATAGACACGAATGCCCAGACTCTTGGCAATTTCTGCCGCTGTCATGGGCGACAGGTCACCACGGTTGTTCGAACCATCCGTCAGCAGAATGACCACACGGCTCTTGGCCTTCGAATCCTTCAGACGCGAAACGGCATTGGCCAGACCCATACCGATGGCTGTACCATCCTCTATCAGGCCCCGCGCTGCAATGTCGGTACGGACGCCCTGCAGCAGACTCAACAGCGAAGCATGATCGGTGGTCATGGGGCACTGCGTAAAAGCCTCTCCGGCAAAGATGCTCAGGCCAATATTATCGTTGGGACGCCCGGCAATAAACTCTGCAGCCACCTGTTTGGCAGCCTCGATGCGGTTGGGCTTCAGGTCTTCAGCCAGCATCGACGTCGACACGTCCATCGCCAGCATGATGTCAATACCTTCCACCTCTTTATTCTTCCATGAGTTCTGTGTCTGCGGACGAGCCAGCACCAGCACTACCAGCGTGAAGGCAGCCATGCGCAACAGGGGCTGCAGGGGCATCAGCATCACCTTCCACGAGCGAGGTGCATAGCGATAGGCATTGGTATCGCTCATGCGCATCGTGGGCTCGCTCTTCTTCCTGTAAAACAGATACCAGATGGCATAAGGTATCAGCAGCAGGAGCAGAAACAGATATTCTTTATTGGCAAATTCCATTTTTTAACATTGAACATTGAACGTTGAACATTGAACGTTATATCAGCAGCTGGCTGACCGTGTAGACGATGTAGCAGAACAGGGCAGCAGTGGCTATCGTAACAATCCAGATGACTGCCTTAAGCACGCGGCGCTCCTTCTGGCTGCGCTGGTCGGCTTCGGAGAGCTGAGGTTTCTGAACCTCCTCGACAGGCTGGTTCTCGAGCTTCGTCTGGTTGATGAAGTCGATGGCACTCACCAGGTTGGCATCGTTCTCGTTAATCATCGTCGAATACTTGGCGAACTTCACAAGGTCGGCAGTAGTAAAGAGCTGGCGCAACTCGTCCAACGACTGCTGGTCGCCGGTAGACATCAGACGGTCGATAATCTCCGAGCTGGTCATCTCCATCGCCGAGAAGCCATAACGCTCCTCGATATACTTGCGCAACGTATCGGTCAGCTTCGTGTAGTATTCTTTCTGGTTCTCCGACATCACCATCTTGTCAGCCTTGATCTGCTCAATCTCCTTCATGGCCTTCTGGTGAGGCAGCAGGCGCTTCACGATCTTGATATGGGCAATGACGGGCTTATTGCTGCGCAGACGCAAATAAAGGTAATAGCCCAAAGCCGCCAAGACAAGCATCAGCACGCTGAGCCAGAATGGCTGACTCCAGTCACTCCACTGGAAGGGATTGTCCTGCACGTCCTTGGGACCGAAGAATTTCTCCATGTGGGTGGTATCCACCTCCATCTCAACGACCTTAAGGGCAAGGTCGGCACTCTTCACTTCCTTGCCGTTGACCTTCACCTTGAACGGAGGCAGGTGATACAGGTTGCCATCGAATGAGGTCAGCGTCAAGGTCATGGTCTGACTGCTCGTATGAGTAGCCAGCACTTCCACACCAGGCACAATCTGCTGACGAGGCTGGAAGGTCGGCCATTGTACGTTGGCCCCCTCGCCTGCCTGCACAGTCAACGTGACTGTAGCCTGCTCGCCGATCATCATCTCAATAGGGTCTATCTTAGCTTCAATGCTTGCTTGTGCAAAAGCCAGCAACACATTGAGTATCAGACCCGTCAGAAGTATAGTTCTCTTCATTAGCTTCTTTGTTTAAACAACATCAGCAATGCCTTGACATAGTCCTCGTTGGTGGCAATGCTCACCAAGTCGACATTACTCTTGTTCATCGTTTCACGCAGCGTTTCCTGGCGCTGGCGCCAATACTTTTCATGAGCCTGGCGCAGACGTTTGCTGCTGGTATCGATATACTGCTCGAAGCCTGTCTCAGCATCCACCACACGCATCAGACCAACGTCAGGCAACTCGCGGGCTCGGAGGTCATAGACCTGCAGGGCCACCACGTCGTGCTTGCGATTGGCAATCTGCAGGGGCTGCAGAAAGTCCTGACGATCGTAGAAGTCGCTGAGCACGAAAGCCGTACAGCGTCGTTTAGCGACACTGGTCAGGAACTCCAGTGCCTGCTTCACGTCAGTACGCTTGGACTCCGGATGGAAGTCGAGCATTTCACGGATGATATAGAGAATATGCTTGCGTCCTTTCTTGGGCGGAATGTACTTCTCGATACGGTCGGAGAAGAACACCACACCAATCTTATCGTTGTTCTGGATGGCCGAGAAGGCAATGGTGGCAGCTATCTCCGTCACCATGTCGCGCTTCATCTGCTTCTGAGTACCGAAGTCCAGCGAACCGCTGACATCTATCAACAGCATCACCGTCAGCTCACGCTCCTCCTCAAACACCTTGACATAAGGGCGGTGGAAACGGGCTGTCACGTTCCAGTCAATATCACGGACATCGTCGCCATACTGATACTCACGCACCTCGCTGAAGGCCATACCCCTACCCTTGAAGGCACTGTGGTATTGCCCTGCGAAGACGTTGGAACTCAGGCCACGAGCCTTGATCTCTATCTTCCGTACTTTCTTGATTATCTCAGATGTCTCCATCAAGGAACCTCGACCTTATTGATAATCTTGCTGACAATCTCCTCGCTGGTCACGTTGCTGGCCTCAGCCTCATAGGTCAGACCGATACGGTGACGGAGCACATCATGAGCCACAGCACGCACATCCTCAGGCACCACATAGCCTCTGCGCTTGATGAAGGCATAGGCACGGGCAGCCTTGGCCAGATTGATGGAAGCACGGGGAGAACCGCCAAAGGAAATCATCTCCTTCATGTCCTTCAGGCCATACTTGTCAGGATAACGGGTGGCAAAGACGATATCGGCAATATACTGCTCAATCTTCTCGTCGATATACACCTCGCGAACTACCGAACGGGCCTTCAGAATCTCCTCGGCTGTGGTCACAGGCGTCACTTTGGGCAGACCCTCACCAATGTTCTCGCGGATAATCTTCTTCTCCTCGTCAATGGTGGGATAGCCAATAACAACCTTCAGCATGAAACGGTCCACCTGAGCCTCAGGCAACGGATAGGTACCTTCCTGCTCGATGGGGTTCTGCGTAGCCATCACGAGGAAAGGATTCGGCAAATCAAAGGTATCGCTGCCGATGGTTACCTGCTTTTCCTGCATGGCTTCCAGCAGGGCACTCTGTACCTTTGCCGGAGCACGGTTGATTTCATCGGCCAGCACGAAGTTGGCAAATACAGGGCCACGCTTTACCTGAAACTTCTCGTCTTTCTGCGAATAGATCATCGTACCTGTCACGTCAGCAGGCAAGAGGTCGGGGGTAAACTGTATACGACTGTAAGTGGCATCAATCAACTGTGCCAGTGTCTTGATAGCCAGCGTCTTTGCCAAACCAGGCACACCCTCCAGCAGGATGTTGCCATCACTCAGCAGACCAATCAGCAACGAGTCTACCAAATGCTTCTGTCCTACGATGACACGATCCATACCTGTTGTCAGGTTGGTCACGAATCCACTCTGTTGTTCTATCCGGATATTCAACTCACGGATGTCAATAGCTTCTGCCATAATTCTTATCTCTTTATTCGTATTACTAATTCTTACCTTTTTCAGCCTGCAAAATTACGCATTTCCCTGCTTATAACACACGTTTGCACCTCTAAATAATATTAAAAAAGTTTCCTAAAACTTATAATTAGCAAACTTTCAGAGAATCTTTACTCAACTTTATTTGGCTAATTGCACGTAATGTATTAATTTTGCAGCCCGAAATATGAAAAGACTGTATATTATTATAAGTTTTTTGTGCCTGACTTTAGGGCTGATGGCACAAGAACAAGAACACGAAACTCCCAATGCCAAACAGGCACGCCGCATGTTTATGCAGGCGTATGACAGGATGTATGGCAAACAAGGCTCACAACTGCACTACAAGGTAAATATCATCGGCATTTACAAGACGGAAGGCACCATCTGGACCAAAGGTAAGAAGAGCAAGTTCATCGACGAGAAATATATTGCATGGAACGACGATGTCACCTACTACCGCCTGGAACGCAAGAAGAAAACAATCACCATCTATGATGCCCACTCTGACGAGCGCGACAAGTATGCCACCAAGTTCAAGTTCTCACCCGACAACTACCGATATAGCATCAAGGATAAAGAAGACGGCTATGCCATCACCCTCAAAGCCAAAGAGGGTGTCAGTGGTATCAAGGAAGCCCGCGTGCTCCTCGACAAAAAGACGCGCAACCCTCTCAGCGTCCGCATCAAACTGGGCATCTTCCATACCACCATCAAAATCAGCGAATTCATGTCTGGTGGCATCAGCGACGAGCTGTTCAAGTTTCCGAAAGAGCAGTACAGCTCCAAAATATATAAGTATGTAGATAAGAGGTAAGAGATAATAAAAGGAGTCTGAAAATTCAGACTCCTTTAATTATTGACTTCTATCCGATAATCTGATTACTGGATACCCTCCTCGCGCAGCTTCTGCTGCCACTTCCAGGCACTCTTCATGATGTCTTCCAGAGGTGTCTCAGCCTTCCAGCCCAATACCTTGTTGGCCTTTTCGGGATTAGCCCACACCTGCTCGATATCACCAGCTCGACGCGGTGCATAAGCCCAGTTGAGCTTGACGCCCGTAGCCTTCTCAAAGGCATCGACAACCTGCTTGGTTGACAAACCGTTACCCGTACCGACATTGAATACTTCCAGCTGCTCAGAGTCAGTATCGAGCACGCGCTCCATAGCCTTCACATGGGCCTTGGCAAGGTCGACCACATAAATATAGTCGCGGATACAGGTACCATCAGGGGTGTTATAATCGTTGCCAAACACCTTCAGCTGTTCACGGATGCCGATGGCCGTCTGTGTGACAAAGGGGATAAGGTTCATGGGCACACCGTTAGGCAGTTCACCGATGATAGCTGTGGGGTGAGAACCAATGGGGTTGAAGTAGCGCAAAAGGATAGCCTTGATGGGTGAACCACTCTTAATCGTGTCGCGGATAATCTCCTCGTTGATCTGCTTCGTGTTGCCATAGGGGCTCTCAGCAGGCTTGATGGGTGCATCCTCGGTGACAGGCAGATTCTCCGGATCAGGCTGACCATAGACGGTACAGCTTGACGAGAAGATGATACCCTTTACGCCATGCTTCGGCATCAGCTCCAGCAGGTTCACCAACGACACGATATTGTTGCGATAATACTTCAGGGGCTTCTCCACACTCTCACCGACAGCTTTCGATGCTGCAAAGTGAATGATACCCTCGATATCCGGATATTTCGTAAAGATGCGCTCCATCGCTTTCATATCGCAGCAGTCGGCCTTCTCGAAAACAGGACGCTGACCCGTTATCTTCTCAATACCGTCAACCACGTTCTCATTCGAGTTGGAGAGGTTGTCTACGATCACAACATTATAACCTGCGTTCTGCAGTTCTACGGTGGTGTGGCTTCCAATAAAACCAGTACCGCCAGTAACAAGAATAGTTTGTTTCATTGTATATTCTATTTGTTTAGTCATTCAGTAATTAAAAAAACTCACTGAACCTTTCGATTCAATGAGTCTTCGTTGATGGCGGTGCGTACGAGACTCGAACTCGTGACCTCCTGCGTGACAGGCAGGCATTCTAACCTACTGAACTAACGCACCAAAAAAATGGTCTTTAAAAAAAATTTCGCTTGAAGCGGTGCGTACGAGACTCGAACTCGTGACCTCCTGCGTGACAGGCAGGCATTCTAACCTACTGAACTAACGCACCAAAAAGCTTGTTCCAGATGACGCTCTCGTCATTTGCGGGTGCAAAGGTAAGCAGAAATTTCGAAACTACAAAATTTTTTCGGAAAAACTTTATAAAAATCTTTGCATCATAAGGGCATCATGGTATTTCCGACCATCGAAGAGCCAGTCGCGTAACTCCGTCTGCACCTCGAAGCCCGTTTTCTGAAAGAGTTCCACTGCTGCTATGTTATCCGTATCAACCACAGCATACAACTGGTGAAGATGCAGCACACGAAGGGCATAGCGACACATCTCGTTGATGGCTGCTGTGGCATATCCCATGCGGCGCCTGTCGTTGAGAACAACGATTCCAATCTCAGCACGCTGGTGCTGAGGGTCGAAGCGTACGAGATCGGCCATACCAACCGTTTCTGCCTGACTATCTTCCACTACCAGTCTGACCTGACGGTCAGCATAGATATCGTCGTTAGAAGTAGCGATATAGTCGTGCAGCGTATAGCGCGAATAAGGCACATTGGTGGTGCCTACATTCCACATACTCATATCGTTCTCTATACGATAGAGCAGGTCCAGGTCTTCTGGTTCGATGGCTCTGAGTCGGATGTCGGGTAATGGATTCATTGAATGTCTTTTCTAGGGTTGATGAAATGGGGCAGCATCTGCAATAGGGCCAGCAGGGCACGGAAGTAGATAGCCGCCTTAATAGGAAGAGTGAATACAAAGCTGAGATGTCCGTAGTGTTTACGGAAGAAGATGAGCATAGCCTGATAGAACACATGGACATAGCGATAGGATGTCTTCTGTGTCGAACTGCCCTTATAGTGGATGATGTCCAGCGGGAGATACCAATTTTGCCACCCCCCCTTCAACAAACGATAGGAAAGGTCGATATCCTCACCATACATAAAGAAATCCTCATCGAGTAAACCGACTTCGTCCAGTGCCTTTCTGCGTAACATACAATAGGCACCACTGATGACCTCGATGCATCCTGGCTCATCCCATGGCAGATGGCTCATATAGTAGCGACGGGTAAAGCCAAGCATTTTGAGCATCGACACCCAAGGCGTTGGAATAGCACGGCGTGACTCTGGGGCGGGCTCACCGTCACAGGTCAGCATGCGAACGCCTGCCCCACCCGCTTCCGGATGTTCATCCATAAACTGTAAGGTGCTGCGAATGGTGGGTTCATAGACCACCGTATCAGGATTCAACAGCAGCACATATTCGGAGTCAGACATGCGGATAGCCTGATTGTTGGCACGGGCAAAACCCACATTCTCCTTGTTAGCGATGAAATGCACCTGCGGATACTTAGGCTGCAGGATTTCCAGCGTTCTGTCCGTCGACAGGTTGTCAACCACAAACACCTCACCCTCAATACCTTCAAGGGCCCGCTCCACGCTCTGCAGACAGTCGTCCAACAGCTGGCAGACGTTATAGCTGACAATGACTATGCTGACTTTCTTGGCCATACGAAGGGGATACATAATAACAGAATGACGCCTAAATAGAAGAAAGGCGTAGTACGATAGATGAGGTATAATACTGCGTTCAGCAACAACGGCACCACAATGATTGACATTCTACGTTGCCACTTCCAGTTTATCAGGCGCACGCCAGCATAGGCTGCTCCCAATGTCAACAGTATCATCACAGTTGTCAAGATAAATTGTATGCTCTCGTTATTCATATTGTCGTTAATTCGTTATTACGTTATCATGATAATTATTTCCCTTCAAACGGTGTCCGGTTCAGGATTGAGCGTCCCAGAGTCACCTCATCAGTATACTCCAATTCGTCTCCCACACTGATACCTCGTGCGATAATGCTGAGCTTGACGTCAGTAAACGGAGCCAGCTTGCGGAAAATGTAGAAGTTGGTGGTGTCGCCCTCCATCGTCGAACTGAGAGCCAGAATCACTTCCTTCACCCCACCCTCCTTCACGCGTTCCACCAGCGACTCTATTTCCAAATCGGAGGGCCCTATGCCATCCATCGGTGAGATGACACCTCCCAGCACATGATAGAGACCATGAAACTGCTGGGTGTTCTCCACAGCCATCACATCCTGAATATTCTCCACCACACAGATGGTCTGTGCATCGCGACGAGGATCTGAACAGATGGGACACAGGCTGCTGTCGCTGATGTTGTGGCACACGTGGCAGTATTGCACCTCCTGCTTCATCCTTGCCACTGCCTCCGTAAACTGCAGCACGTCATCATCATCCTGCCTCAACAGGTGCAACACTAATCTGAGGGCGGTCTTTCGCCCTATGCCTGGCAGCTTAGAGAACTCTTGTACGGCCTGCTCCAACAGTTGCGAGGGATATTGTTGCTGTATCATTATTCTTTGAACTTTATGATTATCCTTCTATTTCCGAGAGTTCCAGCCAACGCATCGACTTTTCGTCCAGCTCGTCGTTCAACATCGGCAGGCGCTTGCTCATGGCTGTTATCTCGTCAACCGATGTAGTACCTCCGCAGAGTGCATCTTCAATCTGCTTCTTCTCAGTCTCGAGAGCGGCAATGTCTTTCTCCAGCTGTTCCATCTCGCGTTTTTCCTTATACGACAGACGACGACGGTCATCATGGCGATAGGAAGCTTTGACCGATTTAACGGATGAGCTGGAATTAGTAGTCTTACTAGAGGTGACAGAACTACCCGCATCCATCTTTTCCCATTCCCGGTACTGCGTATAGTTGCCTGGAAAATCCTTGATTTCACCATCGCCTTTAAACACCAGAAGATGGTCGACGACCTTATCCATGAAATAACGGTCGTGCGAGACGACGATGACACAACCAGGGAAATCCTGCAGGTATTCCTCCAGAATCTGGAGGGTCACGATATCCAGGTCGTTGGTGGGCTCGTCGAGCACCAGGAAGTTGGGATTCTTCATCAATACCGTACAGAGGTATAGCTTTCTTCGTTCGCCTCCACTCAGCTTATATACATAATTATATTGTTGCTCTGGCGTAAACAGAAAATACTGTAGTAACTGGGTGGCTGAAAGTTTCTTGCCACTGCCCAAATCCACGTAGTCAGCAATATCACGAACGACATCAATAACCTTTTGTTGTTCATTGAACTGAAGCCCCTCTTGCGAGAAATAGCCGAACTTTACCGTTTCTCCAATAATAATGCGCCCATCATCAACAGGCTCCAGTCCCAAGAGCATTTTGATGAAAGTCGATTTTCCCGTACCGTTGTTACCCACAATACCCATCTTCTCAAACCTCGAGAAGTTGTAGTAGAAGTCTTTGAGGATGGTGACAGAGTCGAAGGCCTTCGAGATATACTGGCACTCAAAAATTTTGCTTCCGATATAGACGTTAGAGGCCTTCAAGCGGATTTGGCGCTCTTCAATGCGCTGCTTAGCAACGCGCTCCAGTTCGTAGAAGGCATCCTCACGATATTTGGCCTTATGGCCACGGGCCTGGGGCATACGACGCATCCATTCCAACTCAGTACGATACAGATTATTGGCACGCATAATCTCTGCACGCTTGTTATCGATACGCTCCTGACGCTTCTCCAGATAATAGGCATAATTGCCACGATAGGTATAGATGGTCTGGTCGTCGAGCTCCAAAATGATAGTACACACTCGATCCAGAAAATAGCGGTCATGAGTCACCATGAGCAGCGTCTTGTTACCCCGCTGCAGATAGCCCTCCAGCCACTCTATCATCTGCAGGTCCAGATGGTTGGTGGGCTCGTCAAGGATGATAAAGTCGGGTTCCGTCAGCAGCACGTTGGCCAGTGCCACACGTTTCTGCTGTCCACCAGAAAGTTGTCCCATGGGCTGCTGCAAATCGCGAATCTTCAACTGTGTCAGCACCTGCTTGGCCTTCAGGACTTTCTCTGGATCACCCTGATGGTTAAAGCATGCGTCAAGTACGCTCTCCTCAGGGTCGAACACGGGCGATTGCTCCAGCATCCCTACTTTCAGGTCACGACGGAACACAATGTCGCCACTGTCGTAACCCTCCTTGCCAGAGAGTATCGACAGCAATGTCGACTTACCCGTACCGTTCTTGGCTATCAGTCCCACCTTCTGGCCTTCGCCGATGGAGAAGCTGATGTCGCGGAACAGCGTCAAGGCGCCGAACGACTTCGTCAGATGCTGCACGTCTAAATAGGGAACCATTTCTCGATATGCCGTTATATCGATATGTCGTTATTACGACAATTCTCGATTTATTTTCTCAATATAGTCAAGCACTTCGTCGCGTCCGTCCTTCTTTTCAGCAGACGTCAGGAACATGGGAGGCAGTTCCTCCCACGTCTCCAATAGTTTCTGCCTATATACCTCCATCGCCTGACGGCACTTGTTGGGTGTCAGTTTGTCTGCCTTGGTGAAGACGATGCTGAAGGGAATGCCTGACAGTCCCAACCACTCGATAAACTCGAGATCAATCTTCTGCGGCTCCAAACGGATGTCCACCAGCACGAAAACGTTCATCAGCTGTTCACGTTGCAGGATATAGCCGCGGATCATCTGATCCAGCTTGTCCACCTCCTTCTTCGAACGCTTGGCATAGCCATAGCCTGGGAGGTCAACCAGATACCACTCCTTATTTATAATAAAGTGGTTGATGAGCAGCGTCTTTCCTGGCGTCGACGATGTCTTTGCCAACCGTTTGTTGTTGGTCAGCATATTGATCAGGCTCGACTTACCCACATTCGACCTGCCTATAAAGGCATACTCCGGCTTCGTATCCTTAGGGCACATGCTCACCATGGGAGCCGAGAGCGTAAATTCTGCTTGCTTGATTTCCATACGTCTTCCTATTACGAGCTGCAAAGTTACGAAAATTTTGGAACAAAAGAAAAAGCTAACCTACTTTTTTCTGCAAGTTAGCTCTTTTCTTCGTGATTCCGGCGGGATTCAAACCCACAACCTTCTGATCCGTAGTCAGATGCTCTATTCAGTTGAGCTACGGAACCCTCCGTAAAACGAGGTCATCTGAAGGGATGAACCATCCGTTTTTCTGATTGCGGGTGCAAAGGTACGCACTTTTTTGGAAACCACCAAACTTTTTCGGAACTTTTTTCGAAAAAACTGTGTTTACCTACCCCCTGAGCCTTAAAAACTCAGGGGATGCTGGGACCAAAACCAGGCACAGACGGCATTCCGGGGATGGTTGGGACACCAGGCAGCTCAGGCATGCCAGGCAATTCGGGACCATTGTCGAACGGCATATCGGGTGCTCCTACCTCTCCGTCAGTCAGACTGCCAAAGAGGAGTCCGCCATGCACTTGCAGGCGAACTTCCTCTATCTTAGGACTCATATATTGTTTTTTCATTTACAATTTTACAATTTACAATTTATTCTTCAATTTACTTCACCACGATTTTTTTGCTTCCGTTGATATACAGGCCTTTCTCTGTGGGCTTGCTGGGCAGGCGAAAACCGGTGATGGTGTACCAGCCGTCAGCATCCTGCTGCACCTGACTCTTATCAATCGGAATAATACTTGTGGTACCGTCGCCCCAGTTGATGGAGAGGCTCTCAGGAGCCGAAATGCCATTGATGCGCAGGTAGGCACGGAAAGGCTTGATGTGCGTGCCCTCTCCGACCTTGGCAAATTCACCAGCCTTGATGCCGCCCTTGTCAGATGCTGAATAACAGTAAATATTAGAGGGTTTCGTATCCCACTTATGATACTTGTAGACACCATGCAGGCCTTCATCCTCCACGTCAGCTCCGGGAGCCGCCTCAACATACGTATCAGGCAGTTTCTTCACAGCAGCACCATACATGGCCTTCAGGGCACCTGTCTGGGCAGGTTTGAAGATGTAAGGTGTGTTAGCCTCCGTCTTGCTGCCAGTAACCTTGTTCAGTTTCACCTCTGTGCCATCGAAGCCTCCATAAGTAAAGAACTCACCAACAGTGGCATAGATGTCTAAGGCATAGGGGAGGAATACGCTGAAGCACTCGCCATTGCTGGTGCTCTGCGTAAACTCACGGTTGTATTCGGCCTTGGCAGCAATGAAGTCGGTAGCCACTTCGTACTCATTCTCGGAAGCTGCATTCAGGGGAGCCATATCATCACAGATGCCACCGATGATGAAGTTCTTACCCACAGCGGTGTTTCCTGCAGGCAGGAAGATGAGTGTCTCTTCGGGAACGCCCACGAAGGCACCCTCGGTACGCGAGTAGTTCTTACCCGTAATGCTTGTCTTTGAAGCATCGATATAGGTGATGTGACCTGAAGGAGCTACTCTGTTCGAGCCCATAGCGGGGGCAGGAGAACCAGCAAAGCCGAAGGCATTGTCAGCCAGATCGGTGACGTCAGTAGCATCGATATCGATATGATTGCCTCGCTGCATGAAGTCGCCAGCAGCCAACAGGCGATATTGCAGTCCTGCATTGGGCGATGTAGAGACAAGCGATGATGATACGGTCATACCACCGATACCACCGGAGATGGTAGCCTTCGGTCCTGCACGATGCAGGTTAGGAGCAGGAGCATCAAGTGCAACCAGATATACCTTCACATACGACACATCACTGCAGGCATAATCTACTACATATTCAGAAAGAGTGGCAGTTGGAATGATCTCGATGGGATCTTGGTAGTCCACCATCACGTGGAAAGCATAAGAACCTGGGGAATTAGTCCTCAATTTCAGCTTGATGGTACCCGTACCAGCAGGTACGACGAACGTGAGACCTGTGAAACGCGCTTTATACTCATTAGATCCAGGAATATATTGCTTAGTGTCGATAGCCTTCACCTGTTCATCAGTCATCAGGCTATTGACAACAACCAGACTCCTTTCTTGATCGAAACCGTCAGCAGCAGCCTGCGTCCCGTCATCATGAAGGGTATAGAGCACATTGTCAAAGGCTACATTATCAAGCGGTTCATCATCACGACCAGCAGGATTCGAGTCATAAACAAGAGTAGACACAGTAGTGCTCGCATCCACTATCAGACCCAAAGGCATCTTCACCGTCACCTTGTTGTTTTCAACGAAGCCCGCCAGATTATTGAAATAGCTCTCATAAAAGCCTTCGAAAGGTGTAAAGGTAATAGCAGAGCTATTGGTGCAGACAAGCGTACCAGGAGCATCACTTCCCGTATGGAACGACAGCCCCCGTACAGCGGCAGCACCTTCATACGAGATAGCATATCCGGCCGTGTTAGTAATCTTACTATTGCCCTCCAGATAGATGTCCAGTCCCTTTGCAGGCAGGCTGTTCGCAGCATTCACCACAATGCTTGTCAACTCAGCATTGTTCAGCACCAGACGGTTGTAGCCGTCAAACACAACACTCGGTGCAGTAACATTGGCGTCGCCCAGCACATTGGTCTGGTTAGCATTGTTGATTAAACAAGAGACATCACCCTTTGTAACAACAATGCCGTAGGTTTCCTGACTCCACAGCTTGATAGAATTATTACCCAAGGTGTATATCAAGCCCGAAGCACTTTGATTGTCTGTCACGTTGTTAGTGATCTGATAGCCTTCGGCAATAGCGTCTGTCGAGGTGCTTTCTTTGATGGTCAGAGAGCCGTACTTGCTGTCTTCTACTTCGCTGACGAAGGTCAGTTTGGGAGTAGCGTTCGGTGCTTTGCCAATATACTTAACCACTTTGCTGCCCAAAGTCACTTCATTATCGCCTACCAGCTTGATGGTCAGCTTTTGAATGTCACTATGAATAGGGACTTTATCGCCTAACCAATAATAATTGAAATTACTATTATCTAATGTCAAGGTGTTCGTGGCGGCATCAAAGGAGGCACCGTTTGTGATGTTCGAGGCATTGGCAGCGACGACTCTGACGTCTTCAACCAATAGTTCGTAGTCGACAGGCACACCAATCGTCACAACATTCAAATTACCATCATTTACAGTCAAATCGCCTGATACAACTTCCAAAGGACTCGTGATGTTCAATGTAACATGTTCACCAGCGAAAACTTCAGTCGAGGAAGCCCCCATCTTCAGCACCAGGCATCCCTTGGTTGCGTCTGAAGACTGAACGGTTATAGTCACATCGTCACCGTTTAAGCTCTGAAGCGTAGAAAAGCTGCCTTCAGTAATCATATTATTACCCACCAGTTCGATGTTCAAAGTGGGGAGGAAGGTGCTGACGGCTCCAATGCTGGCATTGTTCAGCGTCAACGTATGGCTTTCTTTATCGAAGCTCACCGTTCCGTCGCCGAATACGTCCGTGGCATTGCCTGAATAGACCTGCGTATCGCCAATTTTGACACCATACGAAGGAACAATATTTATCTCTGTTGTGTAAAAGTCTACTAAATAATCATAAGTTGAATAATAATAACCTGCTCTCTTTAGAATAAATGTAAGTTCATTGCTGAAAGAGAGATTATTAATCAGGTTTGCATTACCTTCCCCGTCGATTCTTTCCAGTTTCAAACTTCCCACCGGAGTGCTAGTCGACTTAAACGTCACCGCAGGATCAGTGTTATCCATCTTTTGCAGACAGCTTTCAGCCGTTGTGATGGTATTCGTCCCCTGAATGTCTATAGTCAGGTTGGGCAAGCCTACCTTGACAGGAGCAGTGATGGCTGCATTATTCAGTGTCAGGGTATATACAGGAGTAGCTGTTACACCTCCGCTGGAAGTGAATTTCACCGTACCACCGTCACCCAAAACGTCATCAGCGTTGGCGCTGGTTACCTGAGTGTCACCAATAAAGAGACTATAAGATTGTGACAAAGTAACCTCAAGCGTTGCATCAGCATCAGGCATCTCCGTCGAATATTTATATTCGCCAGCCTCAGTAGCTATATTAGGAAGTGTCTCCTTCTGTTCTGTGCCTCCTGCCGGTGTGTACTTCAATACGACTGACGAAGGAATATCACCATCATTCATCGGGTAAATCCATAATTCTGATGTTACCCCTGGAGCAAAAGCGAAAATCTTTTTGTCAAAATCAGATTTTGGTTCATAGCAATCTAAGATGTTACCTTCAATGCTAAAGGTTTGAGTAAGGTCTGGAATGGTTAACTGCTTCGTATAGAGCACAGCCGCGTCGTCAGTAAGAAGGTCATAATAATCACTTTCTTTGTCGACCACATTACCTAAACCACGTGTTACATATCCGCGTTTTTCTACAGCCTCTTGATCATTGGGGCCTTTGGTAGAAGTAGTCACAGAATAGTAGTAATAGTTGCCGTTAAATATTCCTGTATAAAAGTTACCAATAAGAGCACCAGCTTCAGCACCGTCACCAACAGCTGATATTGTGGTATTGCCAGAAACTTTACAATTCTGCAAAGAACCATTCAAGAAACGTCCTGCAATAGCTCCAGCATACATACCACCACCAAATGTGCAATCTTTCAACTCAAGGTTTTGGATGTTTCCTTCTTTTTTAAATTGCTCATCTCCTACTCTTGCAAACAAGCCTACATAATCAGCTGTATTAGTAGTAGTGTAGCTCAGACCGACAATCTTCTTGTTGTTTCCATTGAAAGTTCCTGAAAACGGATAGCTCACACTATTGCCAATGGGAACAAATCCTGTATTGTTCGAGCAATCAATGTCGTTCTGCAACTCATAATACTTATCGCTCAGAAGTCCTTCATTGACATAAGTAGAGAGTTTATTTAAATCATCAACAGTAGAAATCTTATATGGTACATTAGAAGTGCCAGTACCACCACTGAACAACTGGGTTCCATAGAGAGCTGTGAAAATAAAATTTTCATCATAGCCTTCCCAAAGGAGAAGCGACTGACCATCCTGGAATGTCGGGGCATTAAAGCCACTGGAAACAAGAGCTGTAGTTCCTTTTGCCAGCAAGCTACCTGTGCCTTTGATAGTCAAGTCCTGATCGGCAGAAGCCACTTCACCTACAAAAGCACTACTGTCTGCGGCTGTGATGTAGTTATCACCTATCAGGTTGAGAGTCAACGCGCCACCACTATAAATACTGCCATCGATGGTTGCATTATTCAGTGTCAGTGTACGACTTTCGTAATCGAAACTGACAGTTCCACTCTTAATGCAGTCGTGTGTAATGTTTGATGCATTCGTAGTATTGACGGACACGCCTACGGGAGTTGGGGCTTCGTAACCCTCATAATCTCCGATAAAGAGTCCGCAACCGGTCTGTGCCCATGTCCCTATAGGCACCAGCATTACAAGGGCAAACAGCAAAAGTCGCATCAGCCCATGATTGATCAATTTTTCTTTTTGTTTCATATAGTTGATTTATTTAAGATATTATAGTCGATTAAAAATACTATTTCAGTTCATCATTGAAGAAGGCGACACACTGACGGAACAAGTGGTTGCGTGTGTTGCCACCATAGATGCTGTGATTACGATTGGTATAGACCAGCTGACGGAAATCCTTATCGGCCTTCACCAGCGCATCGGTATAGTCAGCGGTATTGCGGAAGTGGACGTTGTCGTCAGCTGTTCCGTGACAGAGCAGCAGGGCACCGTGCAGCTTGTCGGCACGGGCTATGGGACAGTCGTCGTAGCCTACAGCATTCTCCTGGGGTGTGCGCATGAAACGCTCAGTATAGACGGTGTCGTAATAGCGCCAGGAAGTGGGGGGTGCAATAGCGATGCCACAACGGAACACGTCCCTACCCTCGGACATCGACATGAGGGTGTTGAAACCACCGAAGCTCCAACCCCAGATGGCAATGCGCTCCTTGTCGACATACGACTGCTGTCCCAGCCACAAAGCAGTCTCCACCTGGTCACGGGCCTCGAGTTGTCCCAGCTTGAGATAGGTGCATTTCTCGAAGTCGGCACCCCGCCCGCCAGTGCCTCTGTTGTCAACACAGACACAGACATAGCCCTGCTGGCAGAGGTACTGTTCCAAGATGGCTCCCTGTCCGTTCATACCGATGCCCCAGGCATTTTTCACCTGCTGGTTGCCAGGTCCGCCATACTGATACATGACGACAGGATACTTCTTGGCAGGATTGAAGTCGGCAGGTTTTATCATCCAACCGTTAAGTTTGATGCCCTCAGAGGTGGTAAGTGTAAAGAGTTCACGACGTCCCAAATCGTAACCTGCCAGCTTCTGGCGCAATGCATTGTTGTCAATCAGCGTTGCCAGCGTCTTGCCGCTATTGTTGCATAGGGCATAGACGGGTGGCGTATTGATGTCACTCCAGGTATGGATAAAGTATTTGAAGCCAGCACTGAAGAGTGCCGTATTCCATCCAGCCTTCGGGGTCAGACACTCACGACGTCCATTCTCACGAACGACCCATACACGCTGGTCGGTGGCACCGTCTTCATGCGAGGCATAATAGGTATTGCCAGTAGCCTCGTCGTAGCCATAGACCTCACTCACCTCGTAGTCGCCACTATCTATCTGGCGCAGCAGCTGTCCGTTGTGGTTATAGAGGTAGAGGTGCATCCAGCCACTGCGATCACTGGGCATAAGGATGTGACGATCAGTAATCTTGATGGCGTCCATGGCCTCTTCCCTGACATACCGGTCTACTTTCTCCTCAATGACCTGATGGCAGACCGTCGACAAGGGATTGCACATGAAGAGGCGCAAACAGTCCTGATGACGATTCAGGGTGTATGCCACCACACGGGCAGGGTCGCTGGTAGCCTTCAGACGGGGTACATAGCCATCAGCATCCAGCTGCAACTGCAGCTGTCGCGTCTGACGTGATGCGATGTCGAAGCTCCATACTGACACCGATGCGTTCTGGTCACCGGCAAAGGGATACTTATAGGTATAGAGCGAGAGCGGCAGGGTGTATTCACGCACTTTGGACTCGTCGTAGCGCACCCATACCAGCTGTTTGCTGTCAGCGGTGAACACCATCGAACAATTCGTGCTGAACTCCTCTTCATTCACCCAGTCGGGCATACCGTTGATAATCTCATTACGTTTGCCGTCCTTCGTGATCTGCACTTCGGCATTGTCGTATAATATCTTGACAATAAAAATGTTATTGTCGCGTACGAAAGCAATCTGAAGACCATCCGGCGAGAATACTGGCGACTGCTGAGGACCATTGTCGGAGAGCGGAGCCAGACGGTTGTTGCGTACCGTATATATATAATAAGTAGCAGTGAACGAGTGACGATAAATGGGCTTCGTCTGGGTCTGTATCAACAGCCGTTGTCCATCAGGACTGATGATGTATCCGTCGATGGCATCAAGCTGGACACCCTTGGCTGTAGCCACATCGAAGAGCACGCCAGTCTGCTGACCTGTCTTATACGAATACTGCACGATGCGACGTCTGTCGCTACTCAGCTGTGCATAGCTCTCACCATCGTTCAACGGTGTCACGGCAGCCATCGATTCCCCACGGAACGCCCTGTCCGTAATGTCTTTCAGGTCAAGGCGTCCGGCAGCCACTGACACAAGGGCTGTCAGCAAAGTGACGGCCAATACTATCGTCTTTTTCATCATTATTGTTTCCTTAGAATTTCACAAAACGCCAGAAGGCATATTTTAGCCGCTCCAGCCAGGGCATCTTCTCTGCCATCACATGCTGCAGCACGAAACGTCCGCCCACCTCCAGCGGAGGACAGGACAGGAGCTTTGTGTCAAGAGCCAGCGCATGGTTGACAATCCACATCATACTCCGCGAAAAGCGCCAGATACCGAGTTTACGCAGCAGCTTGCTCACCGAAGAGCCGTCGGTAAACGGCTCGAAATGACCATTGGCCTGGCGCAGCACCTCGAAACAATCCACCACATGCTGCATGGTCAGTTTGCCCAGGTGATACAGCTCGTAGCCCTCCAGCAGCTTCAAGACGATGGCTGACGAGGGTGTATTGGTCTTCTGCTTGTCCACATAGACATAGAACGAGTCTCTGTTGTTGTTGACCCACCGGTCTGCCAGCATCTTACGTATGGGGTTGCTGATTTCAGGAAGTCCGATGACATCAGGCACTGCTCCTATCTCCAACTCCTCGGCATCAGCCATCCAGTCGATGCTCAGGTCCTGTGGGGCACGCAAGCCATATTCAAACAGGCGTACCACGCCCTGATAGCACAGTGCTGTCAGTCCATGGCGCTTCGATAGGTCATACAACTGCTGCCACTCTTCAGGTGACGGCCCACGGCTCAAACAGTCAAGCTGACCTGTGGAAACTTGTATCAGTTCAAAGAACAGTTCATTCATAGTTCTGACGTTTTTCGTTGTTTTGCTTGCAAAAGTACGAAACTTTTTGTAATTTTGCAAACAATTAGCAGAAAAAGAGTATGATGGAAGAAAAGATACTGAGGATGCAGGTGCTCGTCAGCACGCTGAACGAGGCCTCTGACGCCTACTACAACGGCCAGTCGGAGCGGATGACGGACTACGAATGGGACAAGCTGTTCGACGAGTTGCGCCAGCTGGAAGCGGAGACTGGCACTACCCTACCCGACTCACCGACCCAAAAGGTGTCGGAGGACAACACGGTCGGACAGAAGGAGAAACACGAGTTTGCTGCCCTCTCGCTGGCGAAGACCAAACAGTCCGAAGAGTTGGTGAAATGGGCTGAGGAACGTCCGATATGGATATCGTGGAAGCTGGACGGCCTGACGCTGGTGGTGACCTACGACGAGGGTAAGCTGCAGAAGATTGTCACTCGCGGCAATGGTCATATCGGCACGAATATCACGCACTTATCTTCCGCCATTACAGGAATACCTAAAAACATTCCGACACAGGGTCATACAGTCATCCGAGGCGAGGCCGTCATCTCCTACGACGACTTTGAACGCTATCTGATGGAGAGTGGCGAGGACTATGCCAATCCGCGCAATCTGGCATCAGGGTCGTTGAGCGTCAAGGAGGCACAGGACATCATGGACCGGCATATCCAGTGGATTCCCTTCACGCTGGTCTACACCGATGAACTGCTGAACAGCTGGGGCGAACGCATGGACTGGCTCGACCGTCAGGGTTTCCACACGGTGGAGCGCGAACTGATCACGGTCCCCTCTCGCGCCACCGTGGAAGCGTGTTTAACACGCTTCACCGAGAAGGTTACCACCAAGCAGAACCCCTTCCCCGTCGATGGTTTGGTGGTATGCTACGACGACACAGCCTACGCCCAGACAGGTAGCGTCACAGGTCATCATGCCACACGTGCCGGACTGGCCTTCAAATGGCAGGACGAATCGGCAGAGACGATATTAAGAGAGGTGGAATGGTCGTGTGCGGCCTCTACCATCTCACCCGTTGCCATCTTCGAACCAGTAGAACTAGAGGGCACCACGGTCAAACGGGCCTCTCTGTGTAACATCAGCGAATGCCAACGACTAGGCATCGGTGGTGCCGGAACAGCCATCAGCGTCATCAAGGCCAACAAAATCATACCGAAAGTCATTGCTGTCAGCAAGTGTGTCGGAACGTTCACTGTCCCTGACACCTGCCCCGTCTGCCACGCGCCGACGAAGATTGTCGAGAGCGAAGCCAGTGGCACACGGACGCTGCACTGCACCAACGACGAGTGTCCTGCCAAGCAGCTGAAGAAGTTTGCCCGCTTCGTATCGAAGGAGGGCATGAACATCGACGGCATCTCGGAACAGACACTGTCGAAGTTCATCAATCTCGGATGGGTCGGGGAATATGCCGATATCTACCTGCTGCGCAACCACATCCGCGAACTGGCAAATATGGAGGGCTTTGGCGAGAAGTCTGCTGCCAACATCATGCACAGCATCGACAACAGCCGACAGGTGGAGGCCCAGCGCCTGCTCTTTGCGCTGACCATCCCGCTCTGTGGCATCGACGTCTGCAAACGGCTCCTGTCAGCATATCCTTTGGAAGATCTCGTCAACGAAGCCACCAAGACTAGCGACGACCTGTTTGCCACACAGGCAGAACCACAGGATGTCTTTGCCCATGTGGCAGGCATCGGTCCTGAGAAGTCGGCATCGTTCGTACGCTGGTTCCGCAACACTCATAACCTGGCACGCTTCCGCAGGCTGCTGACGCATCTGCAGGTCAGCAATCCCGATACGACGCCACAGGGCGACCTCTGCCAGGGACTCACCTTCGTCATCACTGGCGACGTACACCACTACAAAAACCGCAATGAACTGAAGGCCTACATCGAGTCGCAGGGCGGAAAGGTGGCATCAGCTGTGAGCGGGTCGACATCATTCCTCATCAACAACGACGTCACCTCGACATCAGGCAAGAACAAGAAAGCCCAGCAGCTGGGCATTCCCATCATCTCCGAAGACAACTTTATCAGCCGTTTCACCGAATGAAGAATCCCTTCTGCATTCTTCCGTTGCTTTGGCGCTCCTCGCGTCCCAGCCACACCTTCGACCTGCCGGCTGTGGCTGTTCCCTTCTGGATTCGGAAGGGCTACGACGGACTGACCTTCTTCGGACATATCATCACCCATACCCGGGAAGATGCCAACACCTTCAACCAACATTGGGACAACATGAAGAACCATGAGATGATACACCTCTACCAGGCACGCGCCACCCATGACTCATGGTTCTGTTTCTACTGGCAATACATGCTGTTCTGGCTGAAGGCCAGAGGCTATCGCAGACACCTGAAGAATGCCGGATATAAACTGAATCCCTTCGAGATGGAAGCGTATGCAAATATGGACAACCTGGACTACCTGAAGCCTGGCGGAAAGGCAGAAGGATGGAAGAGATATGCGGCCATGACGTTAGAAGAACGCCTGAAGGCTTATCAGAAGGAAATACTGAAACGCTGAGAACAGCTTCCACGAAACCACTGACGCTTACTGCTCAATCTGGTATTTCTTCTTACGGGCATGCGTGGCCTTCTGCGGTGTGCTGGAAGGAGCAAAACCAGAACGGACGGTCTTGACGCCACGATAGCCGTTCCAGCGCTCATGAATCTTACGGACATAGTCCACAGTCTCCGAACCGCGCATATAACCGTACTTCACCACTGGGTCGTTATAGTATTCCGCCTTGGCCAGACCTAACACAAACGGTTCCACATCACCCCAACGCTGAGGATTCTTGCCATGCTTGCGTGCCAGGGCCATGGCGTCGCGGATGTGGAAGTGTCCACCATTATAGGCTGCCAGCACAAACTTGGTACGCTCTGAACGCTCACGGATGTCGGAGAAGTTACGCTCCAGCTCACCCAGATACTTGGCAGCAGCCGCAATATTCTGTTCTGGATTGAAGATGCTGGCACGCGCCAGTCCTAGATGGTCAGCAGTAGAGGGCATGATCTGCATGAGTCCGCAAGCACCAGCCCACGATCGGGCCTGAGGGTCGAAGGTAGACTCCTGATAACACTGAGCTGCCATCAAACGCCAATCCCAGCGAATGGTAGAGGCATAACGCTGAAAATAGCCGTCATAGTGCGAAATCACGCCACCAGCACGATTCAGCATCGGGGCAAAGACACGGCGCTTGACACTCTTGTTGGACAGCAGGAACGCTTCTTCCTTCTTGACCTCGTCAATCAGTTTCGGATCGTACCAACCTGTCAGTTCGCGCTTCAGGTCGTCCTTGTCGTCACCCACCAGCCATCCCGTGCACTTCTTCGTCATCGGATAGCAGATTAGGTCGGCCTCACCGTCAGCCAGACGGCGCACCATCTCGGCGGAGTCACGGCATACCTCCATGCGCAGCATCACACCGATCTTGTCGGCAAAACGCTGGGCCAGCATATACTGCGTTCCCAAATGACGGCCATGATAGTCGTAGTAGGTCTCGGGACCTGTTAGCGTCAGCGCTATCAGCTCTCCGTTACGCTGGATGTCGGAGAGGTCGAAGTCATCGTCGACGGGAATCGTATCGGTGATTTCACCCCATGGTGTCACCACGGGTTCCTGCTTCTTCTCCTGACAGGCACACAGCAAAAGAAGGGCAAAAAGCTGAATATATATGCTGTTTATCTTCAATTTCATGCAATTTTGGGTGCAAAAGTAATCATTTTCTTGCAAATATCGACAGAAATGCGTAATTTTGCAAGCTAAATTAGATAATATTAGATATATGTTAAGAATAGCCGTACAATCAAAAGGCCGTCTTTTCGACGACACCATGAATCTGCTTGCCGAAGCAGACATCAAGGTCAGCGCTTCCAAGCGTACCCTGCTCGTTCAGTCTTCTAACTTCCCCCTCGAAGTGCTCTACCTGCGCGACGACGATATCCCGCAGTCAGTAGCCAGCGGTGTGGCTGACATCGGCGTGGTGGGCGAAAACGAGTTCATCGAACGCAGCGAGGAAGCCGACATCATCTCTCGTCTGGGATTCTCACGCTGCCGGCTGTCGCTGGCCATCCCCAAGGAGATTGACTATCAGGGCGTCAGCTGGTTCAATGGCAAGAAGATTGCCACCTCCTACCCCAACATCCTGCGCACATACATGCAGCAGCAGGGTGTCAATTGCGAGATTCACGTCATCACGGGTAGTGTGGAAATCAGTCCGGGCATCGGGCTGGCCGATGGCATCTTTGACATCGTCAGCAGCGGGTCGACGCTGGTTAGCAACAACCTGCGCGAGGTCGAGGTGGTGATGCAGAGCGAGGCCCTGCTCATCGGCAACAAGAACCTGTCTGCCGACAAGAAGGCGACACTCGACGAGATGCTGTTCCGCTTCAAGGCCGTCAAAGATGCCGAGGACAAAAAATACGTTCGTATGAATGCCCCCAAGGCCCGTCTGCAGGAGATTATCAACGTGCTGCCGGGTTTAAAGAGTCCCACCATCATCCCCCTGGCTGACGACGAGTGGTGCTCCGTCCATACCGTACTCGACCAGAAGCGCTTCTGGGAAATCATCGGAAAGCTGAAGGAAATGGGTGCCCAGGGCATCCTCGTCACACCGATAGAGAAAATGATTCTATGAAGATTTATAAATACCCTCAAAAAGAACAGTGGGACGAGATTTCCTCTCGTCCACGACTTGACCTGAAACAGTTGAACGCCACTGTCGCCACCGTGCTCAACGACATCAAGGCACGTGGTGACGAGGCCGTACGCGAATACGAGCTGAAGTTCGACAAAGCCAGCCTCACAGACCTTGCTGTCACAGAAGCAGAGATGGACGAGGCCGAGACACTGGTCAGCAACGAACTGCGCGATGCCATCATCCTGGCACACCATAACATCAAGGTCTTCCACCTCTCACAGCGTTTCGTGGGGCAGAAGGTGAAGACCCAGGAAGGTGTCACCTGCTGGCAGAAGAGTGTGGCCATCGAACGCGTAGGGCTCTACATTCCTGGCGGTACGGCTCCCCTCTTCTCGACGGTGCTCATGCTGGCCACACCAGCCAAGATAGCCGGATGCCGTGAGATCGTGCTCTGCACGCCTCCCAACCGTGAGGGCAAGGTCAATCCTGCCATACTCGTGGCTGCCCGCATCGCTGGCGTTAGCAAGATATTCAAGATTGGTGGCGTACAGGCCATCGGTGCTATGGCATACGGTACGGAGAGCGTGCCCAAGGTATTCAAGATCTTCGGCCCCGGCAACCAGTATGTGATGGCCGCCAAGCAACACGTCTCACTCGACGAGGTGGCCATCGACATGCCTGCAGGACCCTCCGAGGTCTGCGTGCTGGCCGACGAGACGGCCAATGCCGAGTTTGTGGCTGCCGACCTGCTGTCGCAGGCTGAGCACGGCATCGACTCGCAGGTGCTGCTCATCACCACCTCGGAGTCGAAGCTCAACGAGGTGCTCGCAGAAACAGAACGCCAGCTCGCCCTGCTGCCTCGTCAGGAGATAGCCACCAAGGCCCTCGACAACAGCCGCATGATCCTCGTCGGTTCTCCCGACGAGATGATCGCCCTCTCGAACCTCTACGCCCCTGAACATCTTATCCTTCAGGTGAAAGACTACGAGCAACTGGCGGAGCGCGTCGTCAATGCCGGTAGTGTCTTCCTCGGACCGTATGCCTGCGAGAGTGCCGGCGACTATGCCAGCGGCACCAATCACACGTTGCCCACGCATGGCTATGCCACAGCCTACAATGGCGTTAACCTCGACTCCTACTGTCGTAAGATAACCTTCCAGCACCTCACAGAAGAAGGCATCCGCCACATCGGCCGTGCTGTCGAACTCATGGCCGAAGCCGAACAGCTCGACGCCCACAAAAATGCGATGACAGTCAGAATCCATTCAATTGAGAAATGAGAGCCGCCACAGAGGTAGTCATAATTACTCATTACTAATTACTAATTGAATATGAAACCCTTAGAGCAGTTAGTCAGAAAGAATATCTGGAGTCTTGCACCCTATAGCAGTGCCCGCGACGAATACTCAGGCAAGGAGGCACACGTGTTCCTCGATGCCAACGAAAACCCCTACAACGGGCCCTACAACCGTTATCCTGACCCCTTGCAGCGCGAGGTCAAGGAGGTGCTGTCGAAGGTCAAGGGCGTACCGGCAGAGAATATCTTTCTGGGCAATGGCAGCGACGAGGCCATCGACCTGCCCTATCGCGTCTTCTGCGAACCCGGACGTGACAACGTCGTGAGCATCGCACCCACCTACGGCATGTACCAGGTGTGTGCCGACATCAACGATGTCGAGTTCCGTCAAGTTCTACTTGACGATAACTTCCAATTGCATGCCGACCAACTCCTGGCAGCCTGCGACGAGCACACTAAGATCATCTGGATATGCTCGCCTAACAACCCCACAGGCAACTCGCTGGACCGTGACGAAATCATGAAAGTCATAGAGGGCTTCGAGGGCATCGTCATCGTCGACGAGGCCTATATCGACTTCGCCCAGCAGCAGTCGCTGCGACAGGAACTCCCTGCCCACCCCAACCTCATCATCCTGCAGACCATGTCGAAGGCCTGGGGCTCGGCAGCCATCCGCTTGGGTATGGCCTTTGCCTCCGCCGACATCATACATATATATAATAAGGTGAAATATCCCTATAACGTCAACCTACTCACCCAGCAACAGGCTCTGGAGATGCTGGAAGACCCCTTCGAGGTCGACAAGTGGGTCAAGCTGCTCTTGCAGGAACGATCACGCCTCATGCAGGCCTTTATCGACCTGCCCTCCTGCGAACAGGTCTTTAAGACCGATGCCAACTTCTTTCTGGCACGCATGTCCGATGCTACCACCATCTACAACTATCTCGTAGACCACGGCATCATCGTCCGCAACCGTTCCCGCATCCAGCTCTGCAACAACTGCCTGCGCATCACCATCGGCACACGCAGCGAGAACAACGAACTGCTCGCCGCCCTCCGGCAAATGTAATGGCCATCAACACGATAGCCTGCAGATCGAATCTGGTGCCGTTATAGTCTACGTTAGATGCAAAAAATATAGCCCAAAGTTTGGCGAATTGAAAAATAGTTCCTATCTTTGCGACATGCAACGGAAGGTATTACTCATATACACTGGCGGAACGATAGGCATGAACTGCAATCCGCACACGGGAGCACTGGAGCCGTTCGACTTCGAGCACCTGCTGCAGAACGTGCCGGAGCTGAAGCAGTTTGACCTGCAGATTGACACCTACCAGTTCTCGCCACCCATCGATTCCAGCGACATGTCGCCACGACTGTGGACAGAACTGAGCCATGTCATTGCAGACCATTACGACGAATATGACGGCTTTGTGGTGCTGCACGGCACGGACACGATGGCGTATACGGCGTCGGCGCTGAGCTATATGATGGAGAACCTGACGAAGCCCATCATCTTCACGGGGTCACAGCTGCCCATCGGACAGCTGCGCACGGATGGCAAGGAGAACCTGATCACGTCGATAGAGATTGCTGCAGCGAAAGACGAAGAGGGGCATGCACGGGTGCCTGAGGTAGGGATCTACTTCAACGGCCACCTGCTGCGCGGAAACCGTACCACGAAGCAGAGTGCCGACGAGTTCAATGCCTTCGAGTCGTTCAACTATCCGCATCTGGTGGATGCCGGCGTCAACATCACCTACCACAAGGAGCGCATGCTGCAGCCTGACTGGTCGAAACCGATGACGCCGCACTTCCGGCTGGACAACAACGTCATCATCTTCTCGCTGTTTCCGGGCATCCGTGAAGACCTGATCCGCCACATCATCCACACACCGAACCTGAGAGCCATCGTCATGCGTACCTTTGGCTCAGGGAATGCGCCACAGAGTCCTTGGCTGCTCAATGCGCTGAAGGAGGGCACACGCAATGGCAAGGTGATTGTGAACATCAGCCAGTGTCTGCAGGGCTGCGTGGAGATGGGACGCTACGATACGGGCTTCTACCTGAAGGAGGCTGGTGTGGTGAGTGGCTACGACTCAACGGTGGAAAGTGCTGTAACGAAGCTGATGTTCTTGCAGTCGCACTATGACGACCCGAACATCATCAGGGACATGATGAACCGAAGCATACGAGGGGAGATTCATGTAGATGAAAGATGAAGATTATAAGATTTACGGATTAAGTATTAAACTAAACAAAACAATGCGATTATGAAAGAACTGAAAGGAACAAAGACCGAGAAGAACCTGCAGGAAGCTTTTGCAGGTGAGAGCCAGGCCCGTAACAAGTACACCTACTGGGCCTCGAAAGCCAAGAAGGACGGCTATGTACAGATAGCAGCCATCTTCGAAGAGACTGCCAACAACGAGAAGGAGCACGCCAAGATGTGGTTCAAGCTTTTGGAGGGTGGTGCCATCAAGTCGACTCCCGAGAATCTGGCTGCTGCCGCTGGTGGCGAGAACTTCGAGTGGACGGACATGTATGCCCGCATGGCCCGCGAGGCCCGCGAGGAAGGCTTTGAGGAGATTGCCGAGAAGTTTGAGGCTGTGGCAGCCATCGAGAAGGAGCACGAGGAGCGCTATCGGAAGCTGCTGAAGAACATCGAGGACAAACGCGTGTTCTCGAAGGACGGCGACGTCATCTGGCAGTGTTCGAACTGCGGCCACATCGTCATCGGCAAGCAGGCTCCCGAGGAGTGTCCCGTCTGCAATCATCCGCAGGCTTACTTCCAGGTGAAGGCAGAAAACTATTAAAAGCCAAAGGGTAAAAAGCAAAAAGGTAAAAAACTGAGCGAATCGGTCTTTTACCTTTTTTTCTTTTGCTGTTGCCTTAGCTATTGTAATGCAATCTTCATGAATACAGGGAGGTGGTCGGAGTTGGTGATGTCGCTCTTATAGTATGAGAGGCCCTTCAGCGACTCATCGTGGAAGATGTAGTCGATGCGGACTGCCTTACGACCACGGAAGGTGTACATCCAGCCACTGCCACACTCCTTGAAGCCGTCGACCATATTTCCCAGCATGGTGTTGTAGACGTAGGAATAGGGCACGTCGTTGAAGTCGCCACAGACGATGCATGGCTTTGTGGACGAACGCTTCTCGTTGGCAATGGTGGTGGCCTGACCTGCACGTACCATCATGCCAATGGTGTAGTTGCCGAAGATAGCAGAGAGCACACGGTTGCGTGAAGGCTCATAGCCAGGTACCTGCATCTGCATCTTTCCAGCTTGATGAAGGGTACGGTTGATGCCTGTGGTCTGCAGGTGGACATTGAAGACGCGCAGCTCGGTGCCATTGACATCGACGTCGGCATACATGGCACTGTTGTTCGTGTCGTCGAAGCGGATGGTCTTGTTGCCCTTGATGGGGAAACGGCTGAAGACAACCATGTCATCCTTACCTTTCGCCATATAGGGGAAATACTCCTTGTAGCTCTCGGAATTCTTCTTGTCGCCACTGATTTCACTATACTCCTGCATGCAAAGCACGTCGACCTTCTGACGACGCATCTCGGCAAGGATGTCGAGGGCCATGAATCCTGACGTCTCACGCTGGAACATGGCAACGTTATAGGTGGCAATCTTGACGCCCTTAGCCTGATCGGCAGTCTTGTCGAGAGAGCCGAACTGGTAGATGGTGCCGATATACGGGATGCAACAGGCGATGGTAATCAGTGGGATCAGGGCGTAGAGCCACTTGCGGCGTATGAGCCAGATGACGAGCATCAGTACGTTGGCAGCGATGAGCACTGGCAGGATATAGACGAGCATGGCTCGTGCCGTATTGCCTGCAGGCTGGACATCGCCTCCGAAGAGTGCGACGATGGTGAATACAGTAATGACAATCTGTGCCACGAGAAACATCATTGACACGTACTTGTAGACAGCTAATTTACCCATAGTATTCTTTTTCAGCTTATTCTTGATTCACATATTTCTCCACCATATCCATCAGGTCTTCCACACGGAAGGGCTTGGCCATGAACTCGTCGCAGCCGGCAGCCATGGCCTCACGGATGTTCTCGTCGAAGGCATAGGCACTGAGAGCCACCACAGGGATGTCGGGATTGACCTCCTTGATGATACGGGTGGCATCGAGTCCGTTCATGTCGGGCATGCGGATATCCATCAGCACGAGGTCTGGATGGTCTTCCTCGCAATAGGTGACGGCCTCAATGCCATTGACAGCGCGCAACAATCTGTAGCGCTTCGAGAGCACGATGCGTACGAGCTCGAAGTTACTGTCCTCGTCCTCAGCGACTAGGATGAGCGGTGCATTTCTGAGGTCTGTCTTGGTAGTGGAGCGGATGGTGCGCGAATTGGTGGTGATGCGGGTATTTTTGCTCAGTCCGCCGATGGTACCCTCGAAAGGCAACACGAAACGGAACGTAGAGCCCTCGCCCAGTCGTGACTGCACGCTGATGGTGCCATCCATCTTGTCGACAATGAGTTTGGAGAGGGCCAGTCCCAAGCCATAGCCACCCTGATTCTCCGCATCACGGGAGACATAGGTTTCGAAGATATGATTCATATCCTCAGGGGCGATACCCGATCCGGTATCGGTGACGAAGAATTCCACGTCCTGACCATCGTTAATCAGGCGATAGCCATAGGTAATGCTTCCACGGGCTGTATGTTTCAAGGCATTGCTGATGAGGTTGGAGAGCACCTGCGTCACACGGTTTTCGTCAGTCTTCAACGTGACGGCCATGTTCGGACGATTCCAAATCAGCTGCACATTATCGGAACAGCGGAAATTGAAAATCATCTTCAGGTTATGGCAGAGGTCATTGAGGGAAACCATTGTCTTGTTGATGGAGATTTCGCCAGCCTCCACACGCGACAGGTCAAGAATATCGTTGATAAGCGTCATCAAACGGCTGTTGTTGCTCTCAACAATCTCCATATATTTCATGCGTTCCTCGGCAGAATCAGTCTCAGCCATCACACGGGAAAAGCCCTCGATGGCATTCAGCGGGGTTCTGATCTCGTGACTCATATTTGCCAGAAACAGTGACTTCATGCGGCTTTTCTGCTCGGCATTCCGTGCTTTCTCCTCATACTCGTTGAGTTTCTTCTTGGCGGCATCAAGTTCCAGTTCTGTAGCATGTAGCCTAGCATTGGCTTCGGCTATCTTACCCAACAAGATTTCTCTTTCGTCTTGATTCATATTTCCTTTTACCTTTCCTAAATCTTTGCAAAGGTAGGAAAAATACTCCGAACGAGCAAAGAAAAAGGTAAAAATTTATCCTCTTTTAGCTTTTTCCCACGCTCCGCTGGTGTTATGGGTGGCCAGATACTTCATTCCGCGGAACACATTGATGTTCATAAACAGGAAATAGCAGGGGACATAAAGCAGACGGCTCTTACGACCCTGACGCAGCAGCAGCCAGCCGCACAGGGCAGCCAGATAGAACAGCGACTGGAGCTGCAGGAAGATATCGTAGAAAAGGCCTGCACGTAGTGCAACCAGTGCGATATTCAGGGGAATGAGGGCCAGAAGTGCAAACGGGGTAATGGTCCAGCGCAGCACGCGGTGGCTGATAAACTGGAAAGCTACGACGAAGTGACGGAAGGGATTCAACATCACCCTCAGCCACCAGACACTCTGCAAACCTCCGGCAGCAATGCGGCGCTTACGCTTCGACTCTTCCTGAAGATCGGCAGAGCCATATTCCATCGCATAGGCATCAGAAGTGTAAGCAATTTTGTAACCTTCATCGACCATGCGCATAGACATTACGAAGTCGTCGAGCAGAGCCGTTTCGGGCATCGGGCGATAGAGGGCGGTACGGATGGCATTCAGCTCTCCAGCAGCACCCATTGCCGAATAGAATTCGCTGTCCATTCGCTTCAAGGTACTCTCGTAACGCCAATAGAGGCCTTCGCCTTCTGCAGCCATTTGCTGCTCGTGACGTGCCATCACGCGCTTCTCGCCAGCCACGCAGCCCACGTGCGGGTCTTGGAAACAGCGCACGATTTCGCGGACAGCTCCCTTGTTGACCATTGTGTTGGCATCGGTCATCATGGTGAAAGGCGTCTTCACAAGACTGATGCCATGATTGAGGGCTGCTGTCTTGCCCCTGCGTTCCGGGGTGTAGACGATCTCTACGTCAGGATAATCGCGAAGACGGTCGTTGGTGCCATCGCTACTACCGTCGGTGACCCACATGACATGGAGCTTGTCGGCAGGATAGTCCAGTTGGCGCGTATTGTCCATCTTCTCTTTGACCACGTCCTCCTCGTTATAAGCACAAATCATGAGGGTGACGTGAGGGAGGTCATCGTCAGCGGGTAAGGCCAAAGGCTTGGCCTTACCCCTGAAGATGCGTTTCAGTCTGAGCAGCAACCACAACAGCATGCCATATCCGAGGTAGGTATAGAACACCAGGAACAGACAAAACCAAAAAAGAATCTTCAATGCTGTCATAGTGCTGTCAGTAAAGGATTAGTCGTTGCTCTCAATCTCTTCCTGCATATCGATGAACTGCTGGTTCTTGTCGTAGAACTCGTATTGCAGGAAAGCCAGTTTCTGCGAGGGTACGATGCGGACGCCCATGCCATACTTCATCTGCCACCTGACCTTCAGCGACACAAAGCCCTGATTGATGTAGGCAGCGACGTAGGGATGAACGTGCAGACTGAACTTCCTGATGCCAATCTTGTTGACCAATCGGTCAATCTTGCTCTCAAGTTGGTCGGTAAACAGGATAGACGACTTGATTTTGCCCTTGCCAAAGCAGGTGGGGCAGGTTTCCTCAACATTGACATCCATAGCCGGACGGACACGCTGACGCGTAATCTGCATCAGTCCGAACTTACTGAGTGGCAGGATGTTATGGCGTGCTCTGTCTTTCTGCATGTTCTTGCACATGCGCTCATAGAGCATCTGACGGTCTTCTGCCAGATTCATATCGATGAAGTCGACCACGATGATGCCGCCCATGTCACGAAGACGCAGCTGGCGTGCCAGCTCGTCGGCAGCACCGAGGTTCACCTCCAGCGCATTGGCCTCCTGACCGTTTTCTGCACGAGTACGGTTGCCCGAATTGACATCGACGACGTGCATGGCTTCCGTATGCTGGATGATAAGATAGGCTCCCCGCTTGTAGTTGACGGTCTTACCAAACGATGACTTCAGCTGTTTGGTAACGTTGAAATTGTCGAAGATGGGCACCGTACCCTTGTAACGTTTTACGATATCCTTCTTCTCGGGGGCTATCAGACCAACATAGTCCTTCACCTGATTGTAGATGTCGTCGTCGTTGACGTAAATGCCGTCGTAGGTGGGGTCGAAGACGTCGCGCAACAATGCTACGGCACGACTGGTCTCCTCGAAGCACAACTGGGGAGTCTTGGTGGCTTTCTGAGCCTTGGTGATACATTCTTCCCAGCGCTTCACCAGCACCTTCATCTCTGCGTCCAGCTCCGCCACACGCTTGCCTTCGGCCGATGTACGTACAATGACGCCGAAGTTTTTGGGGCGAATGCTCTGGACGAGCTGTTTCAGACGGGCACGTTCCTCGCCTTTTTTGATTTTTGACGAAACCGAGACCTTATCACCAAAGGGCATCAGCACCATAAAGCGGCCAGCAAAGCTCAGTTCGCATGTCAGACGGGGACCCTTGGTGTTGATGGGTTCCTTCACCACCTGTACCAGCACTTCCTGACCTTGCTTCAGCGTTGTCTGCACACTGCCTTCCTTGGGCAGGTCGGGCAACCGCTGGGCTTTTGCCATCGGATAAAGTTTCTTTCTGTCGCTCTGTACCTGTTTAAGATACTTCTCGTAAGAGCTGAATTGAGTACCGAGGTCAAGATAATGCAGGAAGGCGTCGCGTTCGGAACCTACGTCCACGAAGCAGGCGTTGAGTCCGGGCATCAGCTTACGCACCTTGCCCAGATAGATGTTGCCAACAGAGTAGCTGGCCTCCTCGCGCTTCTCGTTCTGGTATTCCACCAGATTCTTGTCCTCGAGCAAGGCTATTGATATCTCTTTAGGCTGAACATCAATGATTACTTCACTTGTCATTGTTCTTAACTTCTTTAACTTTACACTTCGTTAACTTCTCTGACCAAGGTCAGAGTGTGGCGTTGCGAACGCTAACTCCGTTAACTTCTTAAGAAAAAGGAGTGCACCGATTACTCGGGAACACTCCTTTCAATACGTTTTTGTCAAATGGAGCTTACTTGCTCTTATGACGGTTCTTGCGCAGTCTCTTCTTACGCTTGTGAGTAGCCATCTTGTGGCCCTTCTTCTTTTTTCCGTTTGGCATAATTCTTAACTATTAAATTGATTACTTCATCATCTCTATAAAACTCTTTGCAGGCTTGAAAGCAGGAATGTCGTGAGCATCAATCACCATCGTCACATTCTTGGAAATGTTACGAGCAGTCTTCTGGGCGCGGTGCTTGATGGTAAATGTACCGAAACCACGCAGGAACACACTCTCGTGATTCTCAGCCATGCTGGTACGAATCTCTTTCATAAAGGCCTCCACTGTCACTGCTACATCCTTCTTGGGAAGCCCTGTTTCTTCTACAATTTTGCTGATAATATCTGCTTTTGTCATTGCTGTATATTTTTATATATTGTCGAAATTGGACTGCAAAGTTACTAATTTTCAGCGTGATAAGAAAATATTCTCGGCATTTTTTTCGAAAAATATTCATTTTTGTTGTTTTTTGCATGAAAACGGGAAAGACAAGAGCCCTAAATATATATATAATGAACGCGCGAGACGACGCCTAAAAAAACAGCAAAGTCATAAAAATATGGAAAAAAGCAACTCATCTTGTTAGATTCTCATTTTTTTTCCGTACCTTTGCAAATTGTAAGTGTTTGACTACAATATGGACCATATAAGAAACTTCTGTATCATTGCACATATCGACCATGGGAAGTCGACACTGGCCGACCGTCTGCTGGAATATACCAAAACCATCCAGGTAACGGAGGGACAGATGTTGGACGACATGGATCTGGAACGTGAGCGCGGCATTACCATCAAGAGTCACGCCATTCAGATGGAGTATGTGTATCATGGTGAAAAATACATTCTGAATTTAATTGACACCCCAGGACATGTCGACTTCTCGTACGAGGTAAGCCGTTCCATTGCAGCCTGCGAGGGTGCACTGCTGGTAGTCGATGCCACCCAAGGTGTTCAGGCACAGACCATCTCAAACCTCTACATGGCCATCGACAACAATCTGGAGATTATTCCCGTTATCAACAAGATTGACATGCCATCGGCCATGCCCGATGAGGTGGAAGATGAAATCGTCGACCTGATAGGCTGTGACCCCGAGGATATCATCCGTGCTTCCGGTAAAACCGGTGAGGGTGTCGAGGACATCCTGAATGCCGTTGTGGAGCGCATCCCCCACCCTGTAGGCAATGAGGAAGAACCACTACAGGCTTTGATCTTCGACTCGGTGTTCAATTCGTTCCGCGGTATCATTGCATATTTCAAGATTACAAACGGCATTATCCGTCAGGGCGACAAGGTGAAATTCTTTAACACCGGAATGGAATATGTGGCTGACGAAGTGGGCGTATTGAAAATGGACATGATTCCACGTAAGGAACTGAGAACGGGTGAAGTAGGCTACATTATCAGCGGTATCAAGAATGCCAAGGAAGTGAAGGTAGGTGACACCATTACCCATATTCAGCGGCCCTGCGACAAGGCCATCGAAGGCTTTGAAGAGGTGAAGCCTATGGTGTTTGCCGGCGTCTATCCCATTGACCCCACAGACTACGAGAACCTGCGCGCCTCGCTGGAGAAGCTGCAGCTGAACGACGCCTCGCTGACATTCGTCCCTGAAACATCCATTGCCCTGGGATTCGGTTTCCGTTGCGGTTTCCTGGGACTGCTCCACATGGAGATTGTACAGGAACGTCTGGACCGTGAGTTTGACATGGACGTCATTACCACCGTGCCCAACGTTACCTATATGTGCTATACGAAGCAGGGCGAGGAGAAGGAGGTGCATAATCCCTCTGGCCTACCTGACCAGACGATGATAGACCGCATTGAGGAACCATACATCAAGGCATCGATTATCACAGCTGCCGACTACATTGGTCCCATCATGACGCTCTGCCTTGACAAGCGCGGAGAACTCATTGACCAGCAATATGTTAGCGGCAATCGGGTGGAGTTACGCTTTATGCTGCCATTGGGTGAGATTGTCATCGATTTCTACGACAAATTAAAGAGCATTTCGAAGGGCTATGCGTCGTTCGACTACCATATCGACTCGTTCCGTCCTTCGAAGCTGGCAAAGCTCGACATTCTGCTGAACGGCGAACCCGTCGACGCCCTGTCTACCCTCACCCATCAGGACAATGCGGTGACCTTTGGACGTCGTATGTGCGAGAAGCTCAAAGAGCTCATCCCGCGCCAGCAGTTCGACATTGCCATACAAGCAGCCATCGGTGCAAAGATTATCGCCCGTGAGACCGTGAAACAAGTGCGAAAGGACGTGACTGCCAAATGTTACGGTGGTGATGTCAGTCGTAAGCGCAAACTCCTGGAGAAGCAGAAGCGTGGTAAGAAGCGCATGAAACAGATTGGCAACGTGGAAGTGCCTCAGAAGGCTTTCCTCGCAGTATTGAAACTTGACTAATAACCAATTATATAGCAAACTGAAAATCCCATAAAAAAGAGCTATGACAAATAATGCATTATCGACAAGAGATGTGGCCCGGGAGCTGGCCAGACGTTACAGCACAATGACGCATGAGGAGCTGGATGCGCTGGAAGGCATTCTGGTGCCTATGAAATTCAACAAAGGAGAGTTGATTCTCAAGGAGGGCGAGGTCTGCCGGAACATCTACTGGGTAGCCCGTGGTCTGATACGTCAGTTCTACTACAAGAACGGTAAGGAACTGACAGAATACATGGCTGCCGAAGGTACGGTGTGTATGAGTATTGAGAGTCTGTTCAAAGAGGAGCCTACCCGTCAGCAGATCCAGGCCATAGAGCCTACCATCCTCTATGCCTTACCCAAACAAGCCTTGGAACGTGAAGCCGTCAGAAACGTCAACATCCAGATGCTTTACCGAAAAATCCTTGAGGAGTCGTTGATTATCTCGCAGGTGCATGCTGACATGGTGCGCTTTGAGTCTGCCCAAGAACGCTACACCAAGCTGGTGAAACGTTCTCCACAACTGGTGCTTCGCGCACCGCTGGTATATATTGCCAGCTATCTGCAGATGACACCGGAGACGCTGTCCCGCGTGCGTAACGCAACCCTTACCTGACCAGACGGCACGAAAAAGTAAACATGTCGCTGAACGCCAGTCCCAGTTTCTCAGGGACTTCGCGAAACAGTCCGAACAGAGCGCTGCCTGAACCAGACATCGCCGCATACGCTGCACCCATTTGATATAGACGTTCCTTCACCTCCCCGATTTCCGGATGGAGAGCAAACACGCTCTCCTCAAAATCGTTTATCAGTTCATCCTTCCAGGTCTCGACAGGCTGCTGCACCACCTCGCGGCAGTTCTTTCGCGGATAATGGGGGTGGATGCGGGAAAACGCCTCCTTGGTAGGCACGGGGATATCTGGACGCACCACTCCGACGTACCAGTCACTCAGGTCAAGGGCTATTTCCTCCAACTTCTCGCCGATGCCCTCGGCATAACAGGGCGTGCTCTTGATGAAAAAGGCACAATCGGCACCTAAGCGTGCTGCATAGTCCATCATCTGGCCATCACTCAGCTGCAGCTGGAACATCTCGTTCAGCAATCGGATCATATAGGCACAGTCGCTGCTTCCACCTCCCATTCCTGCCTGTGTGGGAATACCTTTCCACAAATGGGCATGAATTCGCGGCAGCTGCGGATAGTCACTTTTCAGAAGCTGGTACGCCCTCACCACGAGGTTTCGCTGCTCGTCACCCTCAATGAGCATATTACTCACTTTCAGGTCGCAGTCCACGTCCGAAGGAAAGGCCTCATCCATCACCTGCACCTCCAAGGCGTCCTTGATGGGAACCGGGTAGAACACCGTCTCCAGATTGTGGTAGCCATCAGCCCGTTTTTCCACGACATTCAGGCCTAAATTAATCTTGGCAATAGGAAATGTTATCATCGGTATCATTCTGTTGATGCTGCAAAAGTAATAATAAAAAACGAGCCAGCCAAATAAAAAGTGGTCTAACCTTTGGTTAGTCCGTTTTTTTTTCTTAACTTTGCCCCAAATTTGCTATTCAAGACTAAGAACATGTTCGACAAACAGACCTATATCCGCCGCAGAGCGGAACTGAAACGACTCGTAAACAACGGCGTCATTGTGCTTTTCGGCAACAATGAAGCCCCTTGCAACTACCCCGCCAATGCTTATGCTCCCATGCGTCAGGACTCGGCATTCCTGTACTATTTCGGCCAGCACCGCGACGGATTGGTGGGTGTCATCGACATTGACAACGACGAGGAATGGCTGTTTGGCGACGACATCGACGTAGAGGACATTGTGTGGATGGGCTTCACACCTTCTGTTGCTGACCTTGCAGCAGAAGTGGGCATCACCAAGACCGCCCCGATGACAAATCTCAAATCTCAAATCTCAAACCTCAAATCAAAAGTCCACTTCCTGCCTCCCTACCGTCATGATACGAAGATACAGATTATGGATCTGCTGGGCATCCATCCTTCGAAGCAGAAAGAGGCCGCATCGCTGGCCCTGATTCAGGCAGTGGTAAAAATGCGCTCTACGAAGGAACCCCAGGAGATAGCAGCTATCGACCAGGCCTGTAACGTCGGCTATGCCATGCATACGACGGCACAGCTGCTCATCAAGCCCGGCGTGACGGAACGATTCATTGCCGGACAAGTGGACGGTATTGCCCGCAGCCTGGCTTCAGGCACGAGTTTTGCCACCATTTTTTCGCAGCATGGTGAGATTATGCACGGCAATCCTTCAAGTGCGAAACTGGAGGATGGCCGTCTGGTACTCTGCGATGCCGGTTGTGAACTGGACGACTACTGTTCCGACCATACCCGCACCATGCCTGTCAACGGCAAATTCACCCAGCGCCAGTTGGAGATCTACTCCATCGTAGAAGCTTGTCACGACTATGTCCTGGAAGTAGCGAAGCCTGGCGTCAGATACATGGATGTCCACTTTGCCGTCTGTCGGATGATGACGGAGCGCCTGAAGGAACTCGGACTCATGAAAGGCGACACTGACGAGGCCGTCAAGGCTGGTGCCCACGCCATGTTCCTGCCTCACGGACTGGGTCACATGATGGGCATGGACGTACACGACATGGAAGGCTTAGGACAGATTTACGTGGGTTTCGACGACGAGACACGTCCCAATCTGGAGCAGTTCGGCACCAACTGCCTGCGCATGGGCCGAAAGCTGGAAGAGGGCTTTGTGGTGACTGACGAGCCCGGCATCTATTTCATTCCTGCCCTCATCGACGAGTGGCGTGCCAAGGGTCATTGCAAGGAGTTCCTGAACTTCGACCTGCTGGAGACCTACAAGGACTTCGGCGGCATCCGCATCGAGGACGACGTGCTGATTACGAAGGATGGTTGCCGCTTCCTTGGCGACAAGCGCATCCCGTATCATCCTGCCGAACTCGAAGCATTCATGAAGAATTAAACAAAAAACAAAATAAAAAAAGAGAAAAGAGAATGAAGAAAGTAATGACATTGGCGCTGTTGGCTCTCATGACCCTCGGCGCACAGGCAGAGAAGAAAGACTCTGTCAAAAGCAACAAACCGGTATTCACCACGATTAAGGAGAATCCCATCACCAGCGTGAAGGACCAGAACCGCTCAGGTACGTGCTGGGACTACTCTACCCTCTCCTTCTTCGAGTCTGAGATTCTGAAGAAGACAGGCAAGACCTACAACCTCTGTGAGAGTTTCGTGGCTAACAAGACTTACATGGACCGCGCCATCCAGGTGGTGCGTCTGCATGGTGACTGTCAGTTTGCACAGGGCGGTTCCGCTGAAGACCCCCTGTACTGTCTGAAGCACTACGGCATCTGCCCAGAGGAAGCCATGCCCTTCCCCGGCTCGCTGTATGGTGACTCGCTGAACAACTTCAATGAGTTCTTCTCAGTATTGGAGCCCTACGTGGAAGCGATTGCCCGCAACAAGGCCAAGAAGATTTCAGGCCAGTGGAAGGTCGGTCTGCAGGGCATCCTTGACGCCTACCTCGGCAAGTGCCCTGAGACGTTCACCTACGAGGGCAAGACCTACACACCGCAGTCGTTTGCTGCCTCATTAGGTCTGGACTTCAACGACTATGTCAGCATCACCAGCTACACCCACCATCCCTTCTATACGGCCTTTGCCGTAGAGGTACAGGACAACTGGCGCAATCCGCTGTCATACAACGTGCCCATCGAAGACCTGCAGCGCATCTTCGACTATGCCGTCGAACAGGGCTATACCGTAGCCTGGGGCGGTGACGTCTCGGAGGACGGCTTTACACGCAGCGGTCTGGCCTATGCCATCGACACCAAGAAGACCGAGAAAAGCATGCAGGGCAGCGACATGGCCCGCTGGCTGAAGCTCTCTACCCAGAAGAAGCGCGACGTCATCGACTCGCTGGGTTGTACCGTTCCAGAAATCGTTCCTACCCAAGAGATGCGTCAGGAGCGTTTCGACAACTGGGAGCTGACCGACGACCACGGCATGCACCTCTATGGCATCGCCAAGGACCAGAACGGCAAGGAGTACTACATGGTGAAGAACTCATGGGGTGAGAGCGGCGACTACAAGGGCATCTGGTATATGACCAAGACCTTCATCGTTGCCAACACGATGGACTTCCTCATCAACAAGAATGCCATTCCCAAGGATATCCGCAAGAAACTGGGAATCTGATGTAGAAAACAAAAAACAATTATAAATGCTATTTAAATGGAATTACGCACCACCTACATCAGAAAGACAGCAAGCGGCTAAGGAATTGGCAGAGAAAATCGGCATGAGTCCTATCATGGCCGGTCTGCTCATTCAGCGCGGCATCAAGACGGAGAGCGCAGCGAAGCGTTTCTTCCGTCCTATGCTCAACGAGCTGATAGACCCGTTCCTGATGAACGACATGGACGTAGCCGTAGACCGCCTGAACGATGCCATGGGCCGCAAAGAGCGCATCATGGTGTATGGCGACTACGATGTGGATGGTTGTACGGCAGTAGCTTTGGTTTATAAGTTTCTGCAGCAGTTCTATTCCAACATTGAATACTATATCCCCGACCGCTACGAAGAGGGATATGGTGTCAGCCGGAAAGGCGTGGAATATGCGGCAGAGACAGGCGTAAAGCTGATTATTGTTCTCGACTGTGGCATTAAAGCAGTCGAAGAAATTGCGTATGCGAAGGAGTTAGGAGTGGATTTCATCATTTGCGACCACCATGTTCCCGATGAAATCATGCCACCCGCTGTGGCCATTCTTAATCCCAAGCGCGAAGACTCTACCTACCCCTACCATCACCTCTCCGGCTGTGGGGTAGGATTCAAGTTCATGCAGGCCTTTGCCAAGAACAACGGTATTCCCTTCTCACGACTCATCCCGTTACTCGACTTCTGCGCCCTCAGCATTGCTGCCGACCTGGTGCCTATCGACGGTGAAAACCGCACGCTGGCCTTCCACGGACTGAAGCAACTGAACATCGCTCCATCGGTAGGCCTGAAAGCCATCATCGAGATTTGTGGACTGACTGGTCGCGAGCTGACCATGAGCGACATCATGTTCAAGATCGGACCGCGCATCAATGCCTCCGGCCGCATGCAGAACGGTACGGAGACAGTCACCCTGCTGGTGGAGAAAGACCTGAAGAAGGCACTCGTCGAGGCCACCCGCATCAATGAGTATAACGACCAGCGTCGTGATGTGGACAAGCAGATGACGGAAGAGGCCAACGAAATCGTGGAACGCCTTGAGAGCCAGCAACATATGCAGAGCATCGTGCTTTACGATGAAGGCTGGAAGAAAGGTGTGGTGGGCATTGTGGCCTCGCGACTGACGGAACTCTATTTCCGTCCTACCGTCGTACTGACCATCATCAACGGGATGGCCTCAGGCTCTGCCCGTAGTGTGGCAGGCTTCGACATCTACGATGCCATCAAGTCGTGCCGCGACCTGCTGGAGAACTTCGGCGGACACACCTATGCCGTCGGCCTGACGCTGAGGCAGGAGAACATCCCTGAGTTCCGGCGCCGTTTCCAGGAGTATGTCAGCAATCACATCCTGCCTGAGCAGACCCAGCAGACGCTGGATATCGACATGGAGCTGGACTTCCACAGCATCAACAAGCGCCTGCTGAACGAGCTCAAGAGGCTGGCTCCTCACGGCCCTGGCAACGAGAAACCCTTGTTCCTCACCCGTAACGTCTATGACTACGGCACCTCGAAAGTCGTGGGACGCCATCAGGAGCATATCAAGCTGGAACTCGTCGACTCGAAGTCGGCAATGGTCATGAACGGCATTGCCTTCGGACAGTCAGCTGCTGCCCGCTACATCAAGTCCAAGCGTTCCTTCGACATCGTCTACACCATCGAAGAGAATACCTACAAGCGTGGCGAGGTACAGCTGCAGATAGAAGACATCCGACCTTCGGAGGATGAGCAGTTATAAGGACATTCTGAAATACTATTGGGGCTACGATGATTTCCGAGGCATTCAGCGCGAGATTATCGAGTCCATTGGTAGTGGTCACGACACGCTGGGACTGATGCCTACCGGTGGCGGCAAGAGCATCACCTTCCAGGTGCCGGCATTGGCTATGGAGGGTGTCTGCATCGTCATCACCCCACTCATCGCCCTGATGAAGGACCAGGTACACCACCTCCGGCAGCTGGGCATTCGTGCAGCAGCCATCTATAGCGGCATGAAGCACGACGACATCCTGCAGACGCTGGAGAACTGTATCCTTGGCTCTACCAAGCTGCTCTACGTGTCGCCGGAACGGTTAGGTAGCAAGCTGTTCCACACCAAGCTGAGCCACATGCGCGTCTCGTTCTTTACGGTCGACGAGGCCCACTGCATCTCACAATGGGGCTACGACTTCCGACCCAGCTACCTGGAGATTGCCAACATCCGCGATATCCACCCTGAGGCACCCGTGCTGGCTCTCACAGCCACCGCTACGCCCCGCGTGGTGCAGGATATCTGCGATAAGCTCGCCCCTCAAGCCTCAAATCTCAAACCTCAAACCTCAAACCTCAAATCTCAAACCTCAAATCTCAAACCTCAAACCTTTCAGGTCTTCCGCATGTCTTTCGAGCGCAAGAATCTGGCCTATCTTGTACGACATACACCCGACAAGCACTATGAAATGATCCGCTGTCTGGAGAATGTCGGAGGCTCTGCCATCGTCTATGTCCGCAGCAGACTTCATGCCCGTGAGATTGCGGAACACCTGACGGCAGCAGGACTCAGCGCCACCTTCTATCATGCCGGACTGGAGCATGCCGTCAAAGACCAGCGACAGCGCGACTGGCAACACGACCGCGTGCGCATCATGGTGGCCACCAACGCCTTCGGCATGGGCATCGACAAGCCTGATGTGCGGGTCGTTCTGCACTACGACTGTCCCGACTCTCCGGAGGCCTATTTCCAGGAGGCCGGACGTGCCGGGCGTGACGGCAAACCGGCTCAGGCCATCCTGCTCTACAACAGCAACGACCCCGTCAAGCTCATGAAGCGCATTGACGACACGTTTCCGCCCCGCGACTATATCAAAGAGGTTTACGAACATCTGGCCTACTACTACCAGATTGCCACCGGCGACGGCTATGGTGTCTGCCACGAATTCCACATCGAGGAATTCTGCCAGCGCTTCCACCATTTCCCCATTCGCGTGCATGCTGCCCTTCAGATACTGGAACGTGCCGGATACATCGATTTCGACGAAGAGGCTGACAACCAGTCCCGTGTACGCTTTCTGGTCAGCCGCGACGACCTCTACCGACTGAATCAGGCGACACCGGAAGAGGAGCGCGTCATCGTGACTTTGTTGCGTAACTACGGTGGACTGTTTGCCGACTACGGATATATCGACGAGAGTTTTGTGGCACAGCAGGCCGGTTTCACGCCCGAGCTGACGCACGAAGTGCTGAAGGTGCTGTCCGAGCGTCGTCTCATCAGCTTCATTCCCCGTCGTCAGGTGCCCTATATCCGTTACACCCAGCGCCGTGAGGACAAGGAGAACGTCTGGATTTCCCGCGACATCTACGAAGACCGTCTGGAGCAATACCGCGAACGCATCCAATCGATGCTGAACTATATCCAGTCCCACGACCAATGCCGTAGCCGCATGCTGCTGGAATACTTTGGTGAAAAGACCACCAAGGACTGCGGGCAATGCGATGTCTGTCGGGAAAACAACGGTCAGACCATTACCCCGCAGGGACAACGGGAGGCTCGCCAGCAGGTTCTGTCCTTGCTTGCCGACCACCATCGCCACCATATTACAGAACTCTCCCGCCTGCCATTGCCGACGGAAGAGCTGAATGCTGTCCTGACACTCCTTGTTCAGGACGAAGAGATAGAACAGGAGGACGGGTTTATTCGGCTGCCTTAACAGCCTCCAACAGTTTTTCGTGAATGACGCCATTGGTGGCAATAATGCTGTCGCCTTGCGTAAAAGTGGTCACGCCCTCATAGTTGCTGACCTTGCCACCGGCTTCCTTCACAATCAGCGCACCAGCCATATAGTCCCACTGGCCGATATAGCGCTCGGCATAGCCATCCAGCCTGCCGGCAGCCACATAGCACAGGGCCATCGCTGCCGAACCAATCATGCGGATACTGCCCACGTTGCCGTAGAAACGGTCTATCAGCCGCTTGATGACGGGCTTGTAGGCATCGCTGTTATAAGGCAGCTGCAGACACAGCAGGGCATCGTTGATGTCGCTGTTACCCACATGCAACGCATCATTTCTCATTTCTCCTTTCTCATTTCTCATTTCTATATGTGCCTTTCCGTCTTTCCACGCATAGAAACACTCGTCGCTGACGATTTCGTAGACCACACCCACCAGCTGCTCATTGCCTTGGATGAGGGCTATCGACACCGCGTATGGCGCGTAGCCGTGAATGAAGTTCGTGGTACCGTCCAAGGGGTCGACGACCCAAGTGAGGGGTGATACATCATCCATCTGACATCTGACATCTTCCTTCGTGGTGCCTTCTTCCGTGATAAACCCTGCCTCGGGCAGTATCTCGCGAAGCCGGCTGACAATGAGCTGTTCAGAGCCCTTGTCCACATACGACACATAGTCGTGGGCATGCTTGCGCTCAACCTTCTCAACCGAAAAGCCCGCGCGTTCCTTTCTGATATAAGAACCCGCCTCGCGGGCCACTTGACACACAAGGCGGGTTATCGTTTCAAGATTCTGCATTAACTCTTAATTCTCTTAGTCCTCTTGGTACTCGGGACGCAGCTTGCGGACGGTCTCACCGGCGCGCCACATCTCCTGGTTGCGCATAGCCTCCAGCTCCTTCTCCAAGCCGGCACGGTAGTCGGGCTTCGAGTTGGCATCGATGGTGATCTGTGCCTCGTTACCAGTCTTAACTGAATAGTACAGCCACTCCATGACGGGCTTGATGGCGTCGTGGAAACGGGGAGCCCAATCCAATGCACCACGCTGAGCGGTAGTCGAGCAGTTGGCATACATCCAGTCCATACCCTTCGCACCGAACAACGGGCCAAGGCTCTGTGTCAGCTCCTCGACGGTCTCGTTGAAAGCCTCAGAAGGTGTGTGACCATTCTCACGCAGCACCTCGTACTGTGCCAGCAGCAGACCCTGGATGGCACCCATCAGACTTCCGCGCTCACCAGTCAGGTCAGAGGTAGCCTCACGCTGGAAGGTGGTCTCAAACAGATAGCCGGCACCGATACCGATACCGAAGGCCAGTGTCTTCTCCTTAGCCTTGCCAGTAGCGTCCTGATAGACGGCATACGAGCAGTTCAGGCCGCGACCCTCGCAGAACATCGTACGAAGGGAAGTTCCGCTTCCCTTAGGAGCCACCATAATCACGTCGACATCCTTCGGGGGAACAACGCCTGTGCGGTCACTCCAGTTGATAGCGAAGCCGTGGCTGTAGTACAGCGTCTTACCGGGCTTCAGATATTTCTTGATGGTCGGCCACTGCTGCATCTGACCAGCATCAGAGAGCAGCATGCAGAGGATAGTACCCTTCTCGGCAGCCTCCTCAATC
>JAEEGF010604486.1_pt1 | contig 53275 bp, 48 predicted proteins | sample 9134171 | NCBI WGS metagenome assembly JAEEGF01 (sample SAMN16246542, study PRJNA631951) | gut metagenome | biome: gut microbiome; feature: rumen; material: AP-attached | host: Bos | place: Iran: Karaj | collected 2018-10 | reverse complement strand
AACTCTACCAGATGCCCGGGTGGCGGAATTGGTAGACGCGCACGTTTCAGGTGCGTGTTCCGAAAGGAGTGCAGGTTCAAGTCCTGTTCCGGGCACCAAGAGAATTCTACAAGTAGTTCAAAATGAATGAAATGTAGAATTCTTTTTTTATGTATGTTTCAATTTTGGCCATGTTTTGGCCATGTTTTCAGAGAAACACACTTGACTTCTCTCCACGAGCAAGGAACAGGACACCCACAAACCACATGGTCATTTTGATTGTTATGCCGCCATTGAGATGACTGTTTCGGAACTCTCCAAAGCATCCATTGAAAATTCCATATTCTCAATATGCACATCGGCCAATTCCATTGGTGCTTCATTCTTGATGAGGTCAATACACAATTCCTTGATTGAATTCAAAATCATTGTCGAGTCTGATGCCTCTACTATTGGTTGATTCACGCTTCCTATTGTGATACAGGAACCCCAACTGGTCTTCAAGACGAAATGTCCGTCTGTCATTTCAAAAGAAGAGACTGCTCCGCCACCATCAACCACTTTTGCTGCATATCCATTGTCGGTTTCCTCAACTTCCGTGATTTTCATAGTCTCAAATCTTCTCAAACGCTCACCCTTGTCCCATACATTCTTTTTAGTAGTTGCAACAATCCCCCTCATATTGACCTCCATACCTCCAATCATAAAAGGGAACCACTCGTCGAAGTCAAAAATATCGGCTTTGGGGAACCCTCTACCTGCTTTCTCCATACGTCCAAAGTAGTAATACAGATTATCTACTCTACAATTGTGATAGTCCTCATCAAGATAACGGACTCTCTTGCAGTCGTCAGGATTCTCCAAAAACACTTCGGCAACCATATTGTTCAGACGTTCATTATTGGGGCGGAATTTTTCCCTTCTCACAGGAACGGTGTATCCATCACCTGTGTCATACTTATCAAGTTGTGATTCTTGGCCACGTCCCTGAAAGTCAGCAGCTACAACACGACCCCAATTACTAACCCATATGTTACGGCGACGAAATCTACCGAAAAGCTCACCCTTAATGGGTTTAATGCAAGTGAAACCGAGCTCCTGCTGGGTGTAATACTTTTTACCAAAACTAAAAACTATCTTTTTCATTTTTTATGGTATTAAATTATTAATAGATTGATTTTTATTACTTTGATTCTTCTCTTTTCTTCATTGCATTTACAATGTTATTCACCTTGGATTTGGAGATTCCCAATTCGGACTCAATCTTACGGCAGCTCAGACCCTGCTTGTGCAGATGCCATACCTGATGATAGACCATCTCCTCATCGTCTTCTTTGGGCTTCTTCAGAAGATTCTGCTCTATATCCGTATCTCGATACTCGAAGTGCAGACCATTCTCCTTCACCAACTCAACAACCATTACGGGGTCCTCGTATATCTTCTCACCACTACGGGCTTTCAGTTGCTTGATGTATCGAAGTCCAGTGTCTCCGACCACACGACCAAGAGCGAAAGCGGCGTCGATAAGATTACCAACCTTTGCCGAACCCGCCAAATCGTTAATGGTCATCGGCTTGTTGTCCTTCTTGTTTGTGTGGGCCACCACCAAGATGGTGATACCAAGTTCATCACGAAGCTCACGAAGTGCCTTGATTATGGCCATAGCCTCGTTTGCACTTTGAAGATTGCCCATAAACGAGATGTTGTCGAACACAATCACTTTGCTCTTTTCAGCACTGATAAAGTTCTTTAAGTAAGAGAGGAGCTGCTCCGTAGTGTATTCTACGCCTGTGGGGACCTCTAATATCTTGAGATTGTCAGAGAACTGATGCCCAGAATACCTTCCGGCAAACTGCTGGTCTGTGTTCTCCAAATCGACGAGGGCCACATTTTCACCACTCGTCAGTTCTGATTCAAACCCATATTCACCCTTGCCTTGTGAGATTGCATCGGCAATTTGGAGGGCGAGTACAGACTTGCCGACATTGGTCGGTGCAAACAGGACCGTCACTTCCCCTTCTATCACAAAGTTGCCAAAAAGATGCTTGGGCTTCTCCATACGAATGGATTCTTCGAGACGGGTGTTGGCGGTTCTAACCTTGAAGAAGGGAGTGTCATTTCCCAACTTCTCTTCCTTTCTTCTCAGCGTGTAGCGAGGTTTCTCCATATTGGTCATCACGCTGTCATTCATACTGTGCAAATCCATCACACCTTGTGCTTCTTTTGCTTGAATAGATACGTTTCTCATTATTATGCTGCTTTGTTTTCAATTACTTCTGGGTCGTTCTTCCGATACCAGAGGAACTCACCGGCTTTATGGTCATTCTCTCCACGTACAGCCTTGCCGATGGATTGATGACCCTTTCCGAGAGCGACTTCTGCCACAGAAGCACTCTCCCATTCTTTCACAAAATCTCCGTCGAGGGTGAATTGGAGAATGGGAATGCCCTTTCTTCCAGCTTTCTTTCTGCCCGATTGGGCGGTTACTGTGTCCTCATTGTCCGTTGGATGGGACGCTCCACCCTCCAACTCCTTCACATCTACTACACAAGAACCGCTTGTTTTCAGGCAAGGGAGTACCCCACGAGGATTGACGACACGGCTGATTTCAGGGTCAGGGAAGTTCTTTCTCCCAATCTCGGTATTACCCTCCTGAAGGATTTGATTCACGAAACCCTTACTCAACACCTCTTCAATCTTGAAGTCAGAAGCCTTGTCTTTTCCCACACCGAAATGCTCCTTGTCAATGAGGACAACATCACTTACTCCTTCATTCTCCGAATTGGTCTTGGTTTCCTTGGAAACCGAAGGTGTCAGGCTGCTCAACAGTTCCTCTCTATCACCGCCTTTCTCGATGTAGGTCCGAACCAAAGCCATAATGTTTTCCTTAATCTCGTTTCTTTCCTTCTCCTGCTTCTTTGCTTCGAGCAGAAGGTTTGCATTCTTGATGAGTTCCACCAACTCATCGTAATTAAGCTGTTTTAATTCAATAGTTTTCATTTTATTACATTATTAAGTTATACTCCATATTTGCTTATATCCAATTGAAGGTAGAGTGCCTTTAACACACCTACCACGATGCTGTTTCCGGATTGTTTGACAACTTGTGTGTCCGAAACCACCTTCTTGAAATCTTTGAATCCCATCAGTTTGATACATTCATCGGGAGTCAGATGTCTCAAAAAGTTCTTGTGGGGGACGCCTTTCTCCAAATAGTCTCCGAGGCAAGTCTTCAACTCGATTGGAGCGGGGAAGAGAAAGTCTGTTTTCTCTTTGAAACCCACACAAAACAGGCGGGGTCTGTTCTGGGGAACACCGTAGTGTCGAGAGTTCAACACCTGCCAGTGCAGGTCATATCCTGTCTCTTTCTCCAAAGAGGAGCGAATCTTCTCCCAACAGGTGATACCTTCTCCTTTTACTTCGAGGTTCATCATACCTTCGACATTCTCAAAGATGAACACCTTTGGTTGGCACTCGTTCACGATACGGATGAATGATTTGTACAAGTCTCCACGTGTCGGGTCATCCACACCCAGTCTTTTAGATGAGCTGAGGCTGAACGCCTGGCAGCAGATGCCCGAAACGAACAAATCCACCATGTCTCTGTAAACAGTGGCATCTACTGTTCTAATGTCGTTGTGCCATCTGTCTTCGGTGATGTCGTGGTTGGCGAAATATGACTGTTTTGCATACTTGTCAATGTCGCCGGCAAAAACAATCTCGTAATTCAGACCGAGTTGTTTAAGAGCCTCCTCCGGTGCTCCGATACCGGAGCAACTCGTGGCGATTCTAATCTTTCTTTCGGGAAGGGAGAGTGGGTTCTTCACCCAAGTTCCTGTCCAATCAATGTTTTCTATACTGTTCTGTTTCATATCCTTATTTTTTTATGCAGCGAGTGAATAACTATCAGTTGATGCCCATACAATCAGTTTCTTGACCACCTTCTCCCAACCAAGGATGTCGAACTTCTCTTCAATGGACATATTCAGGTCTTTTTTCTTCCATCCTTTGTCGTTCTCATCATATGCATTAAGAGAATCCAAGTATGACATCACATAGCCATATTCCAAACCTGAATTGAGGATTAGGTTCAGGATAAAAGTCTTGTAACACTTGGGTTTGTTGAGATATGGGACTCTCTCTATCTGCTCACGGACGGCAGCAAAGAGTTTCTCGGTATCTTCACAAACAACAGGAATGATTATGTTTTCTTGGATTTCATTCATATATCTCTTATAGAGTTTGGGGAGAACATTCTCTGCCTGCTGCTTTGCCATTTCATAGCGTCCGTCTTTCTTGAATTCTTCCATCTTCTCTTTAAATTTTTCGTATGTGTAGAGTGTGCCAGTGTTCCTATTATGTTCCTTGGTCACCAATTCATTATTGTTTGTTCTCATACTATTATGATTTAAGCGGTTGATATTTATAATTGTTCTTTACCATAGAGGTATTCGATTGACTTGACAAGGTAGAGCTGCATTTCGGGAGCACACTTGTAGTATGGATTATCCACATATAGCCATACTGGTGCTTTGTCAGCGATTTCCTTACCATATAATTTCAGAAGGGTAGATTTGCAGATTTTCTTTTCTTTTTCATACCAATATTTTACTGTTCTCGCCACTTCTTCTCTTGCTTTCTTTGTGTCTTTCTCTACAACCAAGTCGCACAGCTTATACCAACTCTTTTTCATTCTGGCGTTAGTCACCAGAACATTGTCCTCTTTGAGGTCGATAACCGCCTTGTATTTGCCGACAGGCAGTCCCATTAGGTCGTTTTTACGGCATTCATAACCTACGGTAATTGTACCATTTGTCTCTGTATTATTTTTGTAAGTATCCATAATCTTGATGCCTGAATTGCTCTCAGGCGGGAGTGTTAAGTTTTAATTGGAGTCCGTGTGCTGGACGAACCTCACACACGAACCGTTGTTAATTACTAAATTTTACTTCTCTGAAAAGTGTCCTTGCCCCCTTGGACAAGGACACTTGACCAAATACCATCTCTCCAATATGTCAAAGAACTCTGTGTTGTTCGTTTCTGAACTCTCTACTCATCGAAACAATCAAAGGTCTGCAAGTGATTTTCATTTCTCTATTTTTCTTTTCAGAGACCTCCTCTTGTCTCTCTCTGTCTTACCAAACAATCAAAGGTCTGCAAGTGATTTTCATATCTCCATTTTTCTTGTCAGTGACCTTCTCTTGTCTCTCTCTGCCATACCAAACAGCCAAAGGTCTGCAAGTAATTTTCAATTCTATTTTTTTGTTTAGGAAGCCTCAAAATCACATATTGAGATGTCATATTACCACCTCCTTTGGGGAAATCTTACTTGGAGGATAATTACGTAATCCGTTGACTAAGCAATCGTTGTGTTTTTTCAGCCTAACAATCTGCTTTTCAAGTAGTCAAAAACAAAAAAACAATGAAAAAAAAGTAGTATCTTTGCAAATTAAAATGTTTATATTAAGATGAGAACAAACCCGACACAGGCAATCAGAAACATTTGGCTTGTCGAATTGCTAGAAAGCAATGCTGACGGGCTGACTCTTCAAGAAATAATTGATGAGTATCGTTACAGACCTCCCCAATTAGGGAACAATGTCAATCAGTCACAGGTAAGCGAGAGAACAATCCATAATTGGATGAAGGAGATTGAGGAAATCTTTCATATTAAGATATCGTGTGGAAGGGGAAAGAAGACGTACTATATAGAAAACGACGATTACCTTGATAATACTCTTCTCAATTGTGCTCGCCAAATAAAGACTGCTTTCGACAAATATGTGGTAATGGGTTGTCAGCAGCACAAAAAATTTGGAAAAACCAAATATGGAGAACTTTATCTCGGCTTCGTTCAAGTTGGCAATTCTATGCTAAATGGAGAGTCCATCGCCATCCGTTACGGTAAGAAGCATCCGAAGATTGGTTTTAATGAACCTTGCATTTTCAAGCCATTTTTCACCAAGGTCATAGAGAACGAATGTTATGTAATTGGAGAAATAAGACCTGTCAGCGGACTTTGGAGAGAAAGAATAGAAGTCTATTCATTGGATAGACTATTGTTGTTTGAAGGTAGGGAGATTCCTGTTGAGAGCTACACCATCCCCTTGGATTTTACCCTGGAAGACTATTATAACGATGATTCTATTGGAAAAGGAAGGTATAAAGACAAGCTGATGGCGGTCTTTTTCAATGCCCATAATGATACCGCTGACTATTTGAGAGAACATCCTATTGCTCCAACCCAGACCGAGATAGAGAGCAACCGTACCTTCAACAAGAATATCTTTATGGTTGTCGTCAAGCCAAATGAAGATTTCTTCACTCAAATATTTTCGTTTGGAGAAGAACTGACGATAACTGACCCTGACTTCCTTAAGAGAGAAGGAGAAGATGGTGAAAGCAAAAGAATCTTCGGATACAGAAGAAATAACAAAGATTTGATTAGTTATGACTATTTCGCCATTAGTTCTCTCAATGATATGAGAAGACGGGGAATAGGAGTGAATAAGCTCCTTCAGTCCAAATACGGCGGATTTACAGATGCCCAATTGGTTGCCGAATATCAACAAGGGAATGAAAGATGTTTCGATGTCTTATACACAAAATACCAAGACAACACTTTACGATATCTTCGGAACCTTACTACCGACAAATATTATGCCGAACATCTAAACTCCATCACTTGGGAAAAGGTTTCTGTTTCCTTGCTGGAGGGGAAATACCAAGATTCAGGCAAGTTTGAAAATTGGATAAAAGTAATTGCAAAGAGAACTTTCTGTGACTGGTATGAGGAGAGGAAGAAAACACTTCCGTCTGCATCATTTGACTATGATGAAAGTGTGTTTGAAGGAGTGGATGAGGGTCCAGAACGTGCTCTTGAGAAGAAAGAAAATACAGAAGTGCTCAAACGTCTTATTGAAGTCCTTCACCCTGATTTGAGGAGAGTACTCGAACTTGACCAAAAAGGATATGCCCACTTCGAAATTGCTAAGATAGAAGGAGTGCCTGTGGATGTAATAGAACGGAGATATAAACGTGCAGTTCGTGCTATTCAAGATATGTTGTTTTAGTCTCCGAACTCTACATAATAAAAAAGGGTGATACGTTTTAATCCGTATCACCCTTTTTCTGTTCCTGCAACGACCCAATCATCTGGATTGACAAATTGCAGTATTCGGTTATACAATGCCCTATCGACAATCAAGTTCCCGATAAGACTCCTGTTTTGAGAATGCAGACGTACATTGCCGACTGCATATTCAAATCCCGTATTGTCATATTCTCGGTTGATATATCTTTGGATATAATCACCCTCTTTGGAATACCTCTTGCCATCCTTATCTATCCAAAAGCCATTCTCTATATAACCACCATCCTTTTTCCATTTCTGTTTGGCAGCAATAAGCATTATGTCATCCATAATCTCGTCATCATTTATGTCTGCCGTTACCGGATACATCAACCCATACCCAACTATCCTCAAATCAGGTTTGGGGTCTAATGATATAGGTTCTTTGAACAATATACACTTGTATTCAATCATTTCAGTAAGTTCGTTTGAGATATTTATGTCTTTTCAGACTTTCATTCTCCATAACGATACCGAAATGAAAGCATTGTTTTAATGCTGATAGATTTAGCCTTGTTTAGCTTTCCCTTTGTCCTGTTTAAGGACATTAGGACACTAGATTCAGAGACTTTGGAGATGGAGACATTTTTTGTCCATCGTGTCCATATCATCCTTGGACAGGACATTGGTTCAACCCAATAACTCTTATACCGTCGGATTCAATATTGTTTTGTGGAATTCGAAATAATCATCAGGCAAATGATATTCCATTTTTCCATTGTCTCGTAATTCCATCAGAAGTCTTCCCATAATGTTGGGTCCGACGTATAGTTCTCCTTTGGTTTTCACGCCCCATCCATTCGGTCTGGATGAGTCTGTGTCCGTCTTTCTGTCCTGCAACTCCACGATGTAGAATTCTTTTGTCCTTTCCAGTTCCTCTAGGAATTTCGGACATTGGTCATACTTCTGTTGGATACAGAACTTCATCACGTCGATTATCCTTTGTCCCCAATCGTCACGCCTATGACCACCCAACTTCTGATAGTGCTTGGCGGTCATCTTGGGAGAATTGGAGTGATATACTGCTGAAACAGATTCTTCGGTGTCGAATTTCATCACCTGAAACAGGTGTTCGCTGTTCTTGAAATGGATTCCATTCACGACAAGTGGTGCTGCCGCCATATTGGACAATATCCAATGGTCATCCGTCTTTTTGTGAAAGAAAACAGATTTAGAGACAGGGTATTCTTGGTCTCCTATGTAATCGGGATAGTATTCCTTGATGAACTCGAAAATACCGGTACTTGAACTCATTTCTCTACTGGTTTTACATCGACTATCCGAATAATACTGTCATCAAGGATTGCCACATTTTTCTCCCCATTGTCGGGATTGGTTTGAGCATTGGGCCAGACAAGGAACAGAACTCCAATGGAGTTTAGGAACTTGGAGACGGCAATCTCACCATCAAGACTCAATTTGTTCATCATTTTCTTTGTTGTCCCCTTGTTTCCAATCAAGATGTTCCCGACATATTTCCGGAAATACTTACCAACTTGCTTTACTTCATCGGGCAATGGACCAAGTTTCTCCTCGGTCTTGCTGATGATGGACGGATGGACGGGTTTTGCTGATACAATATGGTTGTCATCAGTCAGGTCTGGCACCTCAATGGTATAGACATAAGGTGTATCACCTTTTCCTTTTTTGGCATATATGACTGCTGTTCTATACACCGAGGTGGCGTATATGCCGACTCCGAACTTACACTTTCCATCCCCTTCGAACAAGTGGGATATGTCAAAGTGGTCAAATTGTGCTGTGGTACCGTGGTAGTATGTTGTCATAAAAATCAGATTACCTTATTCTGTTTGTTTTTGTTTGCAGATTCCCGAATTTTGCAAACAAACTGCAAGCAAAATTATTTTAATCTTCTGTATTTTATGTCATTAGGAACACTATCCTCTGTTTGCACGATTTCGTTTGCAGGAATCTGTTCTGTTATATTTTGTTCAGTTCAAGAGACAAATCGGATTTCTCATTTAGCATAATATCCCCCGGTCTTGTCAGAGTCTCGGTGCTCAATCAAACCCTCTTTTACAAGGATGGCTATATGCCGACCAGTTGTAGCAACGCTTTTCCCTGATATATCAGCAATACCTTTACGTTGAATACCTGGGTTTAATCGAATAATCGTGTATGTAGCCATTACACTATCATTTAGTGTATCATTTAGTGTATCATTTAGCATATCATTTAGTGTATCATCCGTAACTCTATCTCTCTTATTCAGTATCGGAAGAACCAGTTCCACTTCATCAACTTCAATCTTGTTCTTCAATTCAGGCTGACCCCATTGGGCATCTTTCCAAGCAGATAAAATGGTTGGGAAACCAGACCCGACATTCTCTCCATAACCAATCATTCGGAGCATATTCTGGATTCTTGGATTACGAGCTTTGGAATTGCCACCTTCATATATCATTTCGATAGGCAGTTTCAGCAGTCCAGGATTACGGAAACACAATCTGTCGTCGTGCTTTTCAATTCGTAGTATTCCGGCATCCATCAACAAGTCGGAGTGTATGATGGCATTGGTGAAAGCTTCTCTGACGGCCTTGTGCTGTGGAGTGTCATCCACCCGCTGGATACCCTCCATACGGAATGGCCTCGGAAGGTCTGCCGTGACTTTTGGTAGCACCCTGCTGAAGAACTGATAGAGGTTGTTCTCCCAACGGCCATCGTATGTCAATCTGTCACTGTAACGTTCGTCACCGATAAGGTTGCAGAAGTCTATGTAATCCATTCTGAAATTGGCGAAACGCTCTTGCACAGACAACCCCTTGCCGAACATCATCAGGCCAGCCATCGTAAGACCTTCCTTGCCTGTTGCTCTGTCAGTAATGTATCCACCAAGGTTTTTGAGAAACGTTTTGTCATCGGATTCATTCCATACGTGTCCCTCGTTTCGGAATTGGAATAGGGTACGGTAACGATGTAATGTGTCCAAGTCGATATCGTTCATATCATAATGCTCCAGCAGCATACCGTCGTTTCCGTCCTCAAACGAGTCTCGTATCATTGCCCTCACCTGACGTTCTGTACAATGATAATCACCTTCGTGGTTTCGTCTGTATGTTCCCTTATACACATTGCCGTTCAGATAGATGGGTTTTATCCTCCAATCGGCTTGTGGGACGTGGATGCATACTATCTGCACGTTGTTTATCTCGACGATATCCACATCACTACTACCAAGGATGTTTTCGTTCACCTTATCGCTGTTGATAGTGTTCCAGAAGTCATTGATGATTTTCTGTGCATCATCAACACCAATGATTTGAAAACGTTTCTTGATGTCAGTTTCTTTACGGTTCTCTTCAATGCCCAACAAAATCATTCCACCGATGGTGTTGGCAAATGCAGAGTATGTTTCCCAAACTGATTTAGGAACCTCGGACTTCGCTCGTTTGCATTCCAAAGTCACACACTCACCATTCAGCAATATTTCTTCTATCGTTTTATCGTCTATTTTCATTATTTAATAACGTTATTCATGTTTGTGGTATTGTATATCTTAGTTTTTTCATCTGACTTTATACACAATTGAGTCATGAACCTATCAAAGCAAACGTCTTTAGTATAATAAATTGGTTTTGTGATGTATTAGTCAATAGTATAATCAACAATATTTCTAATGTAGGCCGCAAACTCCGTATCACTTTGGTTTTTCACAATGATTTTCAATTTGTTATGGAGCTCAGAGGCTGAACCTAGTGTGCTTGTGATAATGGGCTTATAATACTCCTTCTTAGATAAAATTATGTTCTGACATTCTGCATTATCAATAACTTTTGATAGAATCTGATTCGCAGCATCACTGCAATGGATTATATTATTAATCTCACATTGTTCCAACCAACCATGCAATTGCTGGAATTTGTCGGGAGTCATTCTATAGCCGTCTTCTCCTCGAAATATCTTGTTGCGTATATCAACAATTGATGCAGAAATGGATGCATAGTCAACCATCTCAAGGAGCTTGTTCCATGTGACATCATTAATCACCGAGTTTCTGGCAATGAAGTCGAGCAACTGGGCGGCCATATTGGTCAATTTGCCAAGATTGTTTGTTGAGATATAAGGGGTATCTATCAATTTTTGCAACGCTACGTCCCAATTTGTTTGGGTATGATTGGCAGTACCAGGATGGATAAATTGGCACGCATCTTGCTTGGAGAGTTCTTCGACACACTTTTCCAACAGTTCTCTTGACAGAGCGGTGTCGGTACGTAGAAGGACATCAATCCACGCAACATCAGATAACAGACTGAAATAGGATTTTGTTTTGGCTTGATTGGACAGCGAAATATACCCCCAACTGTCGGCAAAATATACAATAGTATCCCATTCTATACCCAAGGCATCGACTAAAGCTTGCCATTTTTCTACAAATTCAGGATAGTCAGGGAAGTTGTCATGTATCTTCTCGCTTATCATCTTGACGAGAAGATTGCGGCGGAAATTAATGCTAGTATTTTGGAGATATAATTTAATCAGGTCAGTTGTAGAAATATAAAAAAGTATTTTCGTCAAGAGACTATCGATGGAGTCGGCATCATCGGGCATCTGTTCAAATCCATCCCGGGCTTTTAGCGCATAAATTTCTTTATTAACAGAACTGCTTTCTTGACCTTGGACAGACTGCCAAAGCAAATTGACATATTCGTTATCAACTGTGCTTTGGAACTTATCGTAGAAAACCCGCTGAATGCCGATACAATTGACAGCCATATTGACATCTTCAACCTTGTTATTGATTTGATGCACGGCAAATTCACCGACCTGAGCCACAGAATACTTATTGTCGTTTTTCAGCACCAGCAATGTGTTAAGATATGGGAATTCCACACCAACAGAATTCTCAATGAAACGGTTAAGCTCCTCAACATCAGTATAGATTGGATACCGTCTGTATTCGTCACCTGCATGCTCAACATAGTATGCAAATCTCTTGGGCTCAATCTTTGTACTTGGACATATTTCAATAGGAACAAAATTTGTTGCGAAATCAGATTCAAAAAGGGCAGAAAGTTGTTCAAACAAAATGTTGCCATCCACCTCCTTGTTTTCCACAAGACATCTGCAGAATGTGGCTGCACAAACCTTTGCGTCATCCTGTCTCAAATGTTTGAACAAAGTGCTATGATACTCGCTAAATTCAGTTTCAGGTTTTTTCAAATAATTGTACTGTTGACCCAGATAGTGCCAAATTCCTTCAAGACGAATCCTGCCGGAAGGCGAGAGCTTAGTCTCATCTATCCCATCAAGAAGCATAGTAGCTCTTTTGTATTCAACTACATCCATGTTGTGTATATCATCATCAAGAAGCAACATGAACTGCGGAGTATCAATGTACTGGCCGAAGGACAACTTCCCATCCGTGTCAGCCATGCAATTGCGAATATGACGTTTGACGACGATTTGTTGAGCTTTTGTCGGCTCAATCCCATAGACAAGAGCTGGCACCTCACTTTGGAGGTAAGAGACCGAAGGATTTCCAGACAGCAGATTCTTGAAATCTTTATAGTACCCCTGTGCCAACAAGTATTCTTCAGTAGTGACATCTTTTTCCGTTTTATCACCATTATCAGATATGGCCATCGTAGGATTTCGGAGTATTGAATCAGCCTTCAGCACATACAATGCTATAGAAAGAGGTCGGATGGTTGCTTTCCACTGCTTGGCCAGCAACACATTGCTATTAATAAAAGAAATCATTTCACGCACATTAGGTTCGAAATGGTAATGACGGTAACAACGGCTGATAGCTTCTATGTCCTCATTATTCACAGTACTGCCAAATGCATTACGGAAAAGATGTTCGAAAATAATCTTATAGTCAGCCACTATTGGTTCTGGTACACGATAAATGATTGGGAATGTCTTGCTGAGAAAGCCTCTGAGCAGATTGATTCTTTCATCATCAGTATCTTTATCGCTGAACATCCAAGCCAAGTGATTCTCGTCATATGGCACTATACACCAAATATTCTTGTAGCTGTCGTCAGCGTCAGCAAAGAATGTTTGGATAAGTGACCAAAATTGATGCACCTTTTCAGATGGCAAACGGTCCATATTGTCGAAGACTAATACAAGCTTTTCATTTTCTGGGATGCCGTTGGACAGCTCCTTCATCCAATCCTTGAACTCTCGCACGGAAGGCTCTTGCTCACTAATAACATATGAAGTTGTGTCACTACGACCTTCCGTGTTGTACATAGCAAACATCTTACGCCATGAACTATTGGTAAAAATCATTATTGCAGTGAAAATCAAGAAAGGAGCAGTGGCTATCAAGAGGTTTGCCCACCATTTCCCTGTATTATTAACCGAAAGGAAGGCCACAACCAAACCTATAAGAAGCAGGACAAGAACAAACCACTTAGTGGAATTGTTTAATGATGGGATAGTGATGTTCTTAGTGTAGGATTTTCTCGAAAGTAACGATTCTAATTTTTCATCCCAAGTGCATATTTCCTCAATGAGCTTGCTATCACTGGCTGAAGAAAGTCCCCTCTTTTTGGTTTTTCCTGTCAGTTTCCCGTTGTCAATCAAGTACCTTGTAAGTAGTTCAAGAATGGAACGACGCTGCAAATCCTCCTGATTGCCCCATGCATCAAAGTTGAAAAAAGTGTAGGTATTCGTTTCTTGCAATCGACCTTCTATGAGTTTTATAACATTCGACTTGCCACTGCCCCACTTACCTTCCACGCCAATTAGACGTGGGAATACATTTTTCTCTTGTTTATCGGACTCAGTTATATGAAATGCAATAGCCTCGGCGAGTTTTTGCTGAGACTTTCCTTCAAACAAATCCTCCCCTTGAGGGTTGATGCTCACATAGCGAGGATATTCTTCGACGGGTTGTGTTGTTTGTTCTATTTGTTTTTTGCTCTTACACATGTTTTAATTCTCCTATTTCTCAATCAAACCTGTTTTGGAAATATAAAAACCTTTCGGGGGAGTATTGCTTATTACACTCTGGTAAGGTGAAATATAGAGTGTGCAAAGACGTTCCCCATCATCTGTTATTATTTCATAGCCATCAATTGGTTTTTTAATGTTTGGTGAGCTAAATGAACCTATTCTTTCCCAATGGAATGGCTCATTAGATAATAGAGATAGTTTTTTTAGGTAGACTTCATTTGTCGGTACTCCTCTTGTCGGAATAGGATTGGTAACATCGAATCCATATTCTCCGTAGGCATTAGGGATAACATCAGTTGTAGCCCCATCAGTATTGTTTCCCAAGCTTTTGTAGAATGACTCAACAACCTCGTCTGTGGCATTGGGATTATTTTTCAAAAAAGTTTTTTTAACCACAAATCGATAAAGTTTTGTGGCATCTTCTTTGTTGAATGGATTATCAGGCCGACACATCTGACCTTCATCCACCATTGCAACAGCAGACTTGTCATTCATACGATTAAATCTCATGGTCATCCAAGTTAAAGCATTAGCAATTTGTGCCTGTTTGTAACGATGACCAAACATCTCGTATGCTTCGTTGATTTGTTCACGCATCTCATCCAATCCACCAAAAAGGAAGTCGGCCATTTTGTCAAAAACCTCTTTTTCTCCCAGTGAACCAGGATTTTGTTTATGATTAGTAGTTCCCATGATGATTATTCTTCATTTGATGTTTTAAACCCTATTCTGTGCGAATCTTTCCTTGACTCAAATTGGTCTCGTATCATTTCGTGCTTTCTTAATTCCGCTTCAGGAACTGATGGCAGCTCTCCTTTACTCTTTTCAATTTCATTCAATAGTGTTGCCATCTTTATTTTCTCTTCGTCCTGTCGTCCAGTGATTCTCGCCGCTCTATTTACCAAGATGCAGACATCCTTTGTCACATATCCTTCGGTTCTCTTTGCAAGTTGTTTGTAATCAATATCTGTTGCAGCAATTCCATCCAAAACAAGATGGAATATTTGTTCTCTTTCCTCTTCCGATGGGGCTGGTACATACACCTTAATATCGAAACGACCAGACCTTAATGCCGCCGAATCGAGAGCAGTAGGATTGTTAGTTGCACCAATGACAATAACTCCATTTTCACCACAATTGTTCAACTGTGTCAAAAACTCATTTACTTCCCCCGATTCAGATACGTTTTGGTGTCTCGAACGGTCAGCAAGCATGGCATCCAGCTCGTCCAAGAAAAGGACGGTTGGAGCATTCTCACGAGCTTGTTGAAATATGGCAGCAATCTTTTCCTGTCCTCCGTGGATATAGGGTGATGCAACATCGGAACAATGTATGTACATATAGTTGCAGCCAAGTTCTTCAGCAAATTTCTCCCCGATGAAGGTTTTCCCACAACCCGGAGGGCCATACAAAAGTATGCCATTAGGTATTTGCACTCTCAACTTCTTGTATCTTTCTGGATTCCGAAGTAGGTCAATAACTTCTTCTTGTAGACGTTTCTTCAACGCCTCCATACCTGCCACATCATCAAATCCATTACCCCTTTTCTCTAACTTTGTTTCTTCCGAAGTGTCCTTTTTGTCAGTATCTATGTCAATTGTCTCATAGTTTGAGCAGTCAATTGAAACCTCACCTGAGAGAGCTTTTAAAAACTCTTCTGCACTTTGGAATCGTTCGTCCACATCCTGAGACAAAGCTTTTGCCATAATGCTCAATAAGTCTTCATTCACTTCAAGGACTCTAGTATTAGGTACAGGGAGAGGAACCTTTCTGGCCGATAGAATCGCCTCTTCTCTTTTCTTTTCAGGAACCTCGTTCAAATCAATTTGCCAAGGTTGTATCCCATATACTAAATGGTACATTAGTGCCCCCACCGAGTACAAGTCCGTCCGTGTTGAATAAAGACCCTTGAACATTTCAGGAGCCATATAAAAAGGCGATAACCCATTTATAAAGCACTTCCGATGTTCCTTGTTTAGAATCTGAGCGTGTCCGAAATCTGACAACACTGGAACTGGAGACCCAGAACTCAAGTTGAGCATGATACCATAAGGCGAAATACAGTTATAGATAATGGGCTCTGATTGAGAGTGCAGATATTTCAAAGCATTTAATATGCCAGTGGCAATAACTTTCATATCATATGCAGTATATATCCCCTTTCTGGCCCGATTGTCGGCCAATAGTTCTCCTGGTACAAAATCGGAAACCCCATAGACACACCGTTGTCCATTTACAATCGTTTCTCCAGCATCAACAAGCTTTAAAATATTGGCATGAGATACGCTCCGCATTATCTCTATCTCCAAGATGAGGTACTTTTCTGTGTCAAAATATTGTACGGCTTTCAGCTTCGCCAAGTTGATTAGTTTCAATAAATACCGGTTCTTCTGAGAGTCTTCAACCTTGAAGACATCAAAATAGGCACCTTCCCTTAGTAGGAAAGTCACGTGGTATTTCTCAATATCAGTTATCTGAGCCATAAAAGTACTTCCTGTTCTTTCAAAGGTTAATTTCGCTGGCGTAACAATCCCATATTCTGATTCCTCTCGCCACGTGGAAGCATATTTTGAAGCTCAAATACAATAGGTCTTAAATCATCGGCAGAAACGCTTTCTTTTCTTGTAATTTCGAGACCATTGTTGAGTAAGTTCCTTGCACGAGTAGGATTAGACCATTGTAGTTGGTCAAAGTTTCTGTTCCAACGTTGAAACCAAACAACATAATATTCAACCTCGGCCATCTTGTAATCCAACTGCCACATCTGATGATACAGTTGCTCAGCGGCATCTATGTCTTTGGCAGCAATCACTCGGTCAACGTCTTTTTTCAAATTCTGAATTGTGGCTGTCGTTTTGTCGTTACCATATTTCTTGTTATCCTCAACCAATTCATTGTACATCCGAAACAATTTGTTCTCCATTCTCTCCCAGTCACCCAATGAATATTCTGCATCAATCTTTGATAGCACCTCTTTGAGTGCGTCAAGAGCTTGTTCTTTCTTGTCTCGGTCAGTTCCTCTTATAGCCGATTCAAAATTATTAGAGACTTCATTGAGTGTTTTGTTTAAGTCTGCATTGTCTAATGAACCAAGTTTCTTTCGAGCCTCCTCAATTTCGGACATATATATGGATGTATCTGCAACTTTGGAGGTCACTTTTGTAATACGGTCAGTAATATCAATGTCGAAATTTAGATAGGGAATATAGACGGTAAATTTGTCTATGGTACCAGATTTGTCTGCATGGAGTTCAACATTGATAGCACTCCCTGCTGGTAGTACAGAAGGAATGTCATCTCCCGTAAAGATACAGTCATAGAGATGTGTGCAATAGATTTTTTTAAGTTTCTTATGCTCTTTCTTCAAGGTATCAACATCCTGGTCTGTTTGAAGAATAGGAAAAATGACTTTGTCAGATGATATACCTGGGCGTATCTCACGGTCAACTACCATCTTAACCTTGCCGTTCTTTCCGGTTGCCGGCAAGGGGTGGTTTTTCATCAAACCTTCAAGAGGAGTGAACACCACATCATCGTCATCATCCATAGTAGCTAATCCCAGATGTTGAGGAAGAACTGCATCACCAATGCCATCAATTCCTTGGATGATGGTAATATTTTGTGGCTCACAATCCAATTTGTTCCCCTTAGAATCGTAGCATCGAATCTCAAAAATATTTGTAGAATTGGGTTTTAGACGAAGCTCCAAAGTGTCCCCTAATGTAGTTGAGTCTATTTTTACACGGCCTGTGTTGAACTCTCCATCTGTCCGAACGAAATCCACATATACGATATTCTCCGAATAGCCGGTGCTCTTTTCTTTTAGAAATCTAATAGCAGTGAATTCAAACTCTTCTACCGATGTGCTTTTTGAAGTAACTTCCAGTTGAATCTTTGAACTATCTCTACGCTGTTCTATCAATTGTTCTGGAATGTCGATAGTGCTTCCATATAGTGCTGCACCGCAAGCGACAGCTGTCATCGGGTCAATGCTCGTGTCCACATTGGGAGTTACTTGTTCACGTAGCATCCTTCTCATTATTGGAGAATGTGTTGGTCCTCCAACAAGAATCAAGGCACCTAAATCTTTTCCATTGAGGTTATTTCGTTCAAGGAGGTTGTTAGTGATGTCGATTGCTTTTTGGAAGATTGGAGCAACAATGGGTTGGAGGTCATCTTGTGTGATGGTGATGTCAAGTTCAAATTCAGTCCCATTATCGTCGTATCCGTATTCGTCGCCCAATTCTGTCTGTATGGAAACGGTATCTTGGAATGAGAGAGATATTTTTGCTTCTTCAGCTTTCGGTTTCCACATTGTACGGAAGGCTTCATTCTTTGAACATTCTGCTATCTCGTATTCGTGAGCAAGATAGGGGAGAATTATTTGCTCCACAATGGCAGCGTCGATATCTTTGCCGCCTAGATGATTATTCCCTGCTGTATCAACGGCCTTCATTATGCCCTCTTCGATATGCATCAAGGCAACATCAGTCGTACCACCTCCCATGTCCACCACAAGCCAATATGCATTCCTGATTTTTGAGGCCAATCCATAAGCCACAGATGCAGCCACAGGCTCCTGTATTAGCTCAAAATGGTCGAAACCGGCCATCTCTGCTGCACGCTTGGTAGCATCTTTCTGGTTGTTATTAAAGAGAGCAGGAACAGTGATGACTGCTTCTTTCACCTCGTCATCAAGGACATAGCTGCGTAGAGTTTTCAGTACTTCTGCAGACAGTTGCTCAGGTGTGAGGTACGGTGATTGGCCGCTTTTCTCCAGATTGTAGCTGTAAAAGGTCTCGTCTGTACCCATAATACGTTTGAATTCCACAAAAGTGTTCCGCTGATACCCTTCTTTGATAAAACTCATTGACCAATCCTTTCCCAGTTGGGAATATGCCTTCTGACCAACTACCAAACGGCCTTTGGGATTGACTGTCACACAGGATGGTGTCGTATCACCCTGCATGGGACTCTTCTTGACGACAGCCTGCCCGTTCTCAAATCTTGCAATAGCGGAGTTGGTGGTACCCAAATCAATGCCATAGATAATCTTCCTGTTATCCATTTTTTTACATTTTAGTTGTATTCTACAATTACTTCGGCAGCCTGAATCATCTTCCCCTGATAGGAAACCATCGGCTTTATGACCCGCTTAATACGATTAGTGGAAGCTGGAAGGTCTGGATTGTTCTCGAAAGTCACAATCATATTATCCCCTTCGTGATACGACCTGCCGATTATGTCAGGTATTTCGTATTGATTGCTATTCAAAGTGCTGAAAATAGACTTAATACGATTCTTAAGCTGAGATACACCTTTGACAGAATCATCCATAAAGTCGAGATTTTGACGCATTCGGACCAAATCATTTATTACATCTAAAATCATTGTATAGTTATATGTTTCCATGGTTAGTGTGTATGAGGGAGGTTCTGGTTTTTGAATTTTCTTATTTCGGGTATCTCATCAAAGTTCCATTTGGTTGATGTGTCACCATGCTTTTGAAAGGGATACAATAGAAAAGATGTCGCATATATAAGGATGTAAACACCTCCAAATAATATTATGCCAATGCTTACCAACAGTCCCGTTTCTCCCCAAAGAAACCAAGCACCTGTGCAAATGCCAACCCCTAATAATATTAGTGTTGCAATACTCAATGGCGTATTCTTTTTATCTTGTTCTTTCGCATTCATGAGACGGGAATAGCAATCTGGACAGATGTCTATATAACCAGTTTTACTAAATGTTTTGGAATAACGAAATGCACCATCTTTCCAAGACTCAGTTCGTTCTTTGTGAACTGTAAATCTCTTTGGTGGTTGTGAGTGCTTCTTCCCACAGCCCCAGCAATAATTACTGGTATGCCAGAGGAATTCCTCTTTAGTCAAAGTTTCTTTTCCAATTTTTCTCTCAATCAATTCCTTCTTTAATCTATGCAATTCTTCTGGTGAGCCATCCCCTTTTTTGATAAGTGCTTCGATTTCATTATTGGCATCTTTAATAAGATTGTTGTAATCCTCCCAAAAGAGAGAGTATATCCAAGCTATGATAATATCAACAAGGATGCTTCCTAGCAAAAAAATCACAAACCCCCAAAAGGGATAGATTGTCTTGTATTCAAATATCAATTCATCGCCAAACCAATAATAGAGTCCAATGCCTAAGCCAACCAATAAAAAAAGCAAAGTGACTCCACATGGAATTGTTTTCTCTTTCATTTTAGCCCTATCTTCTACGGGCAATAGTTTTAATACTTCTATCTCTTTCTCTTTCATAATGGCTATACTATATTTTGATTATTAACAAACAGGCCACAATAAGGGTACAACAAATTGCAACTGTCCATCTCCAAAAGCGCCTATCGGCCTTTGCCTTGATTTTCTGCATGGCATCTAATCGGTGTTCCCCATTTGGCAATTGTTGAAGATAAATCTCGTATGTACCAGCCCGAGAGCATGCCTCCCACAATTCCTTATCTCTTTTTTCTTGTGTGGCTTGTTCTTCTAGACCTAACGTATTTGAAAACGCCTTTGGTTGGATACTGGATTCAGAATTACCACACGAATTATTGCTCTTTTGATTTTGTCTAACGACCCTTTCGTTTGGAAGGGAAGGCAAAACATTAGATAGTATATAGACATATTTTTCAAGCCTTTCTCTGGTTTCGGAAGACATAATCATCTTCTGCATCTTGTGGAGTATTTTTTCGGCAGAAGAGGCTGTTTCGGCATTTCTGTTATTGTAATAGATACTAATGATACTATTTAGTAATTTGTTTACAATTCCGTTGGATTCAATTTTATAAACATCTGAATTCCCCCCCGCATGAGATTCGATACACGACAATGCAACTTCGATTGAACTATAGATGTTCTCTACTTGGGCTAAAGTAATATTGTCGCCTTTTAACTTACCAAGTTGCTCATCTATATACTCACATGATTTTTTTGTTTGTGCAATACAACTATTCTTCTTAAATATCTCGATGTTTTTATTGCATCTTTCACGTAGCGTCTCGTCTTTAGCAATATTGAGAGCCTGTCTGGCATACATCAAAGCAATATCTGGTGCATCCCATGCTTCTTTATTGTCATTGTTATAGTGAATAGAAAAATGAAGGATTTTTTCGGATAACTTATTGCTGAAAAGAACGTACTGATAGTAGTCCTTGCCAACAAAACGTTCAATGGTAGCAAGAACTTTATTTGTGGTATCGTATACTTTACCATATTCATCTAAACATTTCCTCCAATCATTTGGGTCTTGTGCTTCTGCTATGCTTAAATAGTTCTCAAGAGGGGCTTTGATTTCGTCAAATAGCAACTTTTTTATTCGTTCCCTTTCCTCCTCATGTTGATTGAGAAACAACCCAATGGGGGATTCCTTCGTTTGTGTAATAATGCTTCGGAAATCATACCATGACATTTCGTTTTGAGGAAAGCTAAACAATGTGTTCCAAAATAATAAAGACAAGTCTTCTCTCGATACCATTGCTCTTCCTGATGTAATGGCTGAAATGAATTCAGTACGTTCTTCATCAGAATAGAATAAGGATAATATTTCGAGAATTGCCAAATGGTCATTTCTTTCAAACCAATAAAGTACAGCCCTATTAATGTAAGCCGAGAAACTTGAGCTATTATCCCAAATACATCTTGCTTCATCCCATTTGTGTTCCGACAATAATCTTAAGGCTTTCTTATCATCATCTGTATAATCGCTAAACCAAAACAAGCCATATTTGATTCGTTGAGTGTCGGATGCAATCTTTTGAACAGAATCTGATACAGTTTCTGTGGTTCTAGAAACTGACACTTGCCATTCTGGATTGTTTTCTTTTATTGATGCCCATTCCGAAAGTTCTTTGATTGCTCTATCCAACAATTCATTAGCTTGACCAGTGTTTTGCGAACTTCCTTTTGTTGACAATAGAGTGTTGGCGTAATTGATTCTTTCTTGACACACACCGGTATAGTCCGTAATATTACATGGGAGAAGATGGTCTGTTTTGAAATTAGGCGATTGCCCAACTTTTACCATGGAGTCAAGTTTGCTCTTGTTGGCTCGTATTTCTCTTTCTGAGGCATTACTATATACCCCAAGTATTCTAAATGGGTTGTTCCCGAGGACATCTAATCCTGATAACCTGGAATCCAAAAGCGGATTATATGATTTCAAGAGGTGACTTATTTTTTCATTGGCCTTGTGCTTTTTATATAATTCATATGCACGGTATGGACATTTAGGAGTTCCTATCCCTAGCTCGTAACATCTGGCTAAGTCATTGCCTGTAAAGTGCCTATACTTTGGCATTTCATATCCAATTCGATACCAATAAAAAGCATTATCTGGGTCCGCTTGTACTTTATTAAGATATTTGCCTTTATATCCAGATTCAGAAAGTCGTCCGAGATTCCATGCAGCGAGCCCATTACCTTGAGACGCTGACTTTACATACCAACCAATGGCTTTTTCCACATCCTTTGCTACTCCTCGACCATTTTCATAACACAGTGCTAGATTAAACTGACCATCATCATTTCCTTGAAGTGCGGATTTCTCAAACCATACAAAAGACTCTTTGTAACGACCATATGACGAATGATACTTGCCCAACTCTAACTGTGCATCTGAATCTCCAGCAAGTGCATCAGATTGTAATATTTCTAAATCTACTTTTGTCATCTCAGTACATTATTAACATTCTCGTTCTCTAATCGAAGGTTTCCATGTGCTACCGGATATAATGTGTACTCCATATATGCCGATTCTAGTTCAACCGGACCATCTTTTTGCATTGTCCCCGTTACAAATCCTCCTGTGAATTGCCCGACTTCTTTGTAAGGGTTCCATCCCTCTCCTGAGTAAAAATACACATCGAAAGTACCATCAGGAACATACAAGTAGGCATTGTCACCTCCTTGAATATAGATATGGTTGATGTATGCGTCATCATAGTGTCTCTTGACAATGACTACATAGTCGCTCCTCCCTGATGTCTTAAAGTAAAAGTAGTTTTGGCCAGTACGTTCCCTACCAAAATAATCCCTATAAGGTTTGTCACCTGTTTCTAAAGAATTATTACGATACTCTGCATCTGGGTCATACTTTGTAGACGTTCTTGTGGAAGGAGCTCTATCGTCATTGTAATTGCCAGAGTAGTCAGTCGTAGATGTAGCAATATCATCAGTGGAATAATCAGCCATGTTCTCAGAAGAGACATTCTTATTCTCAACATAAGAATTCTTGTGAGTCGAGGTGAATGTTTGTGATTTGTTAATTATGACGGAAATATCGATTGCAATTACAATAAGGACAACAATAATGGATAACACTATGTATTTACTCCTGTTTCCTTTCTGTACGAAAGCCCTTGCCTGCTTCTTGTGTTGTCCATTCGGATATTGCCTGAGGTATCTTTTAAAGTCCTTTTTGGTTGTACACTGTTTGAAGCATTGGTCGTCTATCATCTGATTTATTTTGTCTGTATACCGCCCAACCGGGTACTGCTTGAAGTAGGTATCATAATTGCCCGTCTTCACTGCTTGTGAGTATACCATATCCTCAATCTTGCTGATAGCTTTGTCGGCAAGAGGACTTTTAGGGTATTTGAAGATGAACCTATTGAGGCTTGCTATACTCACACATCTGTTGAATGCATCGTTTTCAACATCTTCTTCGGCTTTCTTGATGAGACGTATAGCATCTTCACGATACTGTCCATTAGGATATTCCTTCAAATAATCTTCCCATCCCACCACATCATGGCATAATCTGAATGTGGCTAATTCCAATCGACCTTGTATAATAGCCCTTTTGGGATGATTTGGCCATAAGCGAAGCATTGTCTTGTAGTCGGATACATCACCGATTACAGTTCTACCGAGAAGTACCTCGTCAATTTCCTTTAGAAGTTTCTGCTCATTATGGTTGTTAGGGTATTTTTCTTTGTAAGCGAGCAACGCTTTCCGATATGCAGGAAGTGAACCACCCATTTGTGGAAATCCCACATCTTCTATCTTCCAGATACGCTGAATAGCCTCTTGAATATGAGGGCTATCTGAATGGGATTGTACATATTCTACCAGTGAGTAGTAATCATTGCACTGTTTGTATGTGTCATCCTCTGTTTCAAGTGATATTGTTGGAGCTATGTTCTCTATTGAAATGCCATATCGCTTGGAACAATTATTGATTTTCTCGTTGAATCTGTTCAATCTTCTTTCAATAAACTCCCTCTCCAAATCCATTTCTTCAATATTAACGAGCAACTGTTCGGCTTGTAATAGGACTTTTCTCAAATTGTCCTTCGCAGCACTTTTTTCATTGTCTGGATTATTGTACTTCCGTATAGCAGAATCGATTTCAGATGTACTGGCGAAGATGGCATCATCAGCAATCTGAGTCGAGATACGTCTGTAGTACAAGTTGTCAACACCCAGCGTGGATTTTATTTCAACCAGTGGTGCGATACAGTTTTTCAATAACTGTAATGCCCAACGTGTTTCATTAGGTTTTGCACAGTATGATTCAACTTCTTTTCGTATAGCTGCTGAAAAGGACTTTGCCTCTATTGGTGCAAGGAACTGCATCTCATTCTTGACCCTTTTCCCAAACTCGGTGCATTCTTCTTTCGTCTTGCTCGAATAGGATATCCTATAAATTTCCCGTAGTACTTCAAGTAAACTTTCTACAGGCTTTGCGTCCCAGAATCGAGTCTCTTTATAGTATTTCTTACAGGCAGCTAAAACTGCTGTTGCATATTCGGAAAGAACAATTTGAGCTTCGGCATGGGGCTCTTTTGTTTGTAGATTACAAGTTTCCTTTATTACGTTTATAACTGATTTGGCCAATTTATGGGGAGCCCAAATACCAATAAAACCGTCCGATTTCCCAACTGTTACGGTAATACGACGAAGATAAATCATAGACTCCTTATTGAACACTTTGGCGATGAATGATATTGTCTCCTTGTGTTCGCTATATCCATCTATTGACTCAAATTCTGAAAGTAAAGTGTCGTACTTTTGTTGGGCTATTTTTAATTCTTTTTCAGCTCTTTCTTCAATTACACCAATTGGTGCATCATCATATGCACTTTGTGCATTCTGTAGATTTCTTTTTGCACGTTCAATCCTCTCCGAAATGCAGTTCTCATCATATCCTCTTATACAATAATTCTTTAATAGTCCCCACCAAACGAAAAGACTCCAGTCGTGTTCTTCTATATATGCTTCCTCTAAACTAATAACTATTTTTTCTTTGATTTCGTCATTGGGTGCATCATTACATTCAAACAGGCGTATTACATATTCGGCAGCAAGTTTCGTATTGTCTGCCATCAGAGAGCCGACAAGCACATTTATGATGTCTTCCTTATGTTTACTACCTATTCCTGATTGAATAATGTCAATGGGTGCTTTGGCATTTAATTCTAATTGTGGTGTTTTATGAATCCACAAACACGAATAATACTCAGTGTCAGCATCCGAAGATAATCGGGAAATAGCCTGCTCTATAGACTGTTCAGTTCGGTCGACAGGCCCAAAAATATCTTTGAAATCGCTATCAAATTCACAGTCTTTTCCAACTTTATTAAAAGCACGAATCCTTGAAATGTTTGCAGTACGAACCTTTAATGGGTCATTTGCAAATACACCAAGAACTCGAAAGGGATTGTGCGATATACTATTCATAGAGGAATCAATGAATGTACTGTCTGTTTACACTTGATTCAACAAGCAAATCTTTAATGTCGACATCCAACAACCTGGCTATTTCCAAGAAGGTTTCTATGCTGGGCTGTGACGTGTTGGTACACCATTTGGAAACCGTTGCAGGGTCTTTGCCCAACGTTTCTGCAAGCCACTTACTCGTTTTGTTCTTTTCTACCAAAACGACCTTAAGCCTATTAATTTTTGCCATGATTCATCTTTATTAAATAATTTGCAAAGATAGTGAATATTTCGCAAATATTATAAATTATTTTTCAATATATCAATTAGGATTCAGGTTCCAATATGCTAAAAGTCCTATTAATAGAGAATTAGCTCTATTATTTGTTATTCTATATTCGTGAATTAATACGTTTCAGAACCTGAAGAAACGACATCTATCATAAAATAAACAAAACAATAAAAGTAGGATAATAACGTTATATATACATAATTAATGCAATCATGTCAGAGGTAAATAGTTGGCGAAGCTGTTAAGGTGGGATTTCCGTCCAACCAGTTTTATTCAAGTTAATCAAAATTGATTTTTAAAGCCCACGAATAATGACTCTGAGGAATATAATAAAAAAAGTTGAATTGTTAAAGGACGTACAATGAAACGATACAATTCATTATCTATATTGAATGCTTTGGAATACAACATAGTATTTCAGGGGCATCGCCGTATTTCGATAAGGAATGTGTTAGCAGGGGTATCACGTGATAGTGCTGCTCGACTGGCAGGGCTACTTACTCGTTTGTATTGCAATCAGAATGCCAAGAATGTGATTTATATGTTGTCGGCATCTGACAAACGAAGGAGGGGATTGCTGAATCGAGTTGAATACTTGGAAGAACAATATGCAAAGAAAGGTGTCGGATTGGTTGTGGCATTTGACATTGCTCCTTTGGAATTATTGAGGATAGCATTGTCAATGAATCCTGAATCCATGCAGGATACTCCAAAGGAATTAGCTGACAAAATACAGTTTGACCTCGTAAAGGCAGTGATGCAAGTGAATGAGGATTTAATGAATTATAAGATTGACAAGAAGAAAGAACTAAATGTGGCAGAACTAGTAATGGTCAATTCTGCTTCTTATAATGATGTTCTGAAAGAGAGCGATGACCCGTATCTATATCAATCAGCACAGTCGTTTCTGTTCTTCAAATGGTTGGAAAGTGTTCCAAAGTATCAGGAGATTCTCCAAGCATTTTATGACCATTTCGGGATTCAATCATGGAAAGAATATGTTAGAACCGTGTATGGTCTTGCCTTACTTAGTTATAAAGAAGATGCAGGTGTTCTTCCCAAAACTATAAAAACTGACCCGCCTGGGATGCTTTCATATTCCATTATTGAAAAACTATCAATTGATGTAAATAAGGAAACAATTCCATATTCATCAAAGGATGAATTTGACCGAGAAGGCAATTCTGATTTCCGTCATTTCAAGTCGCGTCCATTGTTGCGATTGTCGAATGGTGACTATGTTGTTCATAACCCAAGACTGTTGATAGACAGGCTATACAGTAGTCTCTATTTTGACTTTATGGAGATTGCTGATAATATGTCAGGCAAACATATAGATATTTCAGGATTGTTTACCGAATCCTTTGTTGAGAAGACGATGTTTTCCAGTTATCTAAAAGAATGTCTTACATCAGGTTTTTATGAGGCTTTAGATGAAAAACAATTGAAGTCGATATATAAGATTCGTGATGGAGAGCCTGGCTATCCTGACTATTATCTTCGTAGTAAGGAATCAAATTCCGTATTATTGTTTGAATGTAAAGACATTCGTTTAAACTCATGGGTGAAGGACCAACGTGATTATGCATTGTTGGAGGCGGAGCTAAAGAACAAGATTGTAGAAAAGACATATCAGCTTGACCAAGAAAAGCATTGTCGTAAACCCATCACCCCTAAAAGAATTGGTGTAGGACAGATTGCTGCTCATGTGGTCAACATAAGGCGAGGTACATTCCCTTGGGGAAAAGAATTGCCTATAAATTGCAATATTTATCCTGTTCTGGTGATTGCTGACAACAGGCTGATATTTGATGGTCTTCCATACTTAGCTCAACAGTGGCTTGAAGAGCGTTTGAAAGTTGAAGGTGGGGAGCCTCATTCATGTCATCCTCTGATAATGATGTCACCACTTACTTTGCTAAAATATTGTCCGCTTTTCAAAGAAAAGGGGTTTGAATACTATTTTGAGGCCTATTATTCTTCATTACACGAATCTGTTGTCGGCAATGAGGTGGTGGATACTCTTAATCGAATGATTTCTTTTGATACCTATATGGAACAATACAAGTTTTCTTTGGAGAAATTGAGAGTAGAAATAACGGATTCATTGTTTAGTAAGGAGGAAATAGATGCACTGATTGCCAAGGCTAAGACTCACAGCACATGTTTGATGAGTTCTCCTTTAGAGAATCACTAATTAGTCCTTATTTCAACAAATACGTCATAGTCTGGTCTTTTTTAAGTTCTCCCACACAAAATAATTTGTATATTTGCACACCTTGAATCTATTTCAAAACGACCTAGACACATCATCACTTGCCACACTGTCGACATATTCATCCAATAAAGTTTTATATTCTTGTAGAACATCGTTTCGGTCTTGTGTCCACTCACACTCAACATCTGCTGGAAGCCGAACTTCTTTGGGAGATACATATTCGTAATACGGCTCTGTCTTGCTGTATGGCTTGCTACAAGTTCTAGTTCCTTCAATGTAAGCACAGCTCTTTCTTTCCAAGGCTTGGTACCGTATCAGACAATCTCTTGCAGATTTCCTTGATGGTACGGTTCAAGCTTTGGTCAATCACTTTAGGTACATTGTGGTCATTTTTTTAGTAGGGGCTCCTATCTATCATACTCGATGGGAATACTTTCAGTTCTGGCGGTTTTCTCTTGCTTGATACGGATAACCTTTGTCACACTATTTGTAAATCCGATATTCTCTTTTATTATCCGACTATAACCATGATTGTAATTATGCTATTCTTTTCCAATCTTAAATATATCTTTAAGCTTCCGTAATGTGTTTATGGCTCGGCCAGTTTTGCTTCTTACCCGTCTGAGAGAAAGACCTGCACTTAATAGCTCGAGTTCATATTTGTAAGTCGTTAAATAGTCCATTCGTGTTTTTGTGTAACCCATATTATCCTCCTTCCTATGCTACATTATCTACGAACTTTTTCTTCATTCTCTGAACAGTGCTGACACCTACCCCCTCGTTCTTGGCAATCATCCGAATGGGGTATCCCTTCTTCAACTGCTTAATTACCCCTGCATATTCTTCTTGCAATTTCTCATCAGGTTTCGTGTATCCCTTCTTACGTCCGACTTTCCCGCCTTCGGCAATGTACTTTTCCTTTCCAGAGTTGAGCCTGTACTTGATGTTATCTCGCTCCATCTCAGCACAGGTGCCCAACACCGCCACAAAAATCGTCAGGAACGGGTGCTCTTTACCATCTGGATTAAAAATGCTCAACTGCTCTTTCTGAAAATAGACGTTCAGATGATGTTCCTTGCAGAGTTGGACGTTGGCCAAAACGTCATCGACATTACGACCGAGACGGGAGAGTTCCGATATGAGAAGTATGTCGACATTATTGTTGATACAGTAGTCAAGACATTCGGTCAAGACTGGTCTGTCCTTTGTCTTCTTGGCTCCACTGATATGCTCCTCGAATGTCTTTACGATTTCAATGGAGTTGTCGAGAGCATACTTCTCCAAATCTCGGATTTGTCTTGTGGTATCCTGTCGGTCTCCGACACTGGACACCCTTGCATAAATGACTGCTTTCATATTCATAAAATACTTTGAGTTTTTCGAAAACAAAAACTTGTGTTCATTGGTGGTTTAAGGCCATTATTTGAACACAAAATGGATTGAATACTTTTTAACCTCCATTTACAACACTCGTCACTGTTCTTCCTCTTCTTTCTTCTTCAGTTTCTCGACAAGTTCATCTGCACCCCAGATTGCTTCATCGACGAGAGTGCTCATCGACATCTCTCCAAAATAGTCGTTGGCACATCTGCCACTCAGGATAGCACAGACTGCACTTTCGTGGAGTCTTCTCCAATCTTCTTGTGTTCTCTTTTCTTCCATAATTTCAAATGTTCGTTATTACAATAGTAATAACGAAAAAAACCATCCAGCATTGTATGTAATGCATTCATTTAGCCTTATTTAGCCATTTGCCCGTAATTCCACATTCTCCATATAGGAGTTTCGAAATAAAGAGGGAAAAAAGACACCCCCCTTTCGGAGAGTGTCTCAACAACACACTTAAAAAATTTGATGTATTTGCATCCTTCAATTAAAACGGGAGTTCATCAGGGTCATCCAACAGAATCCATCCTAGGGCATCTGGGTTGGCTTCGTTTACCATGTCGTAAAAAGCCCTGCTCACAATATAATCCTGGTCATTGCAATCGGCCATCCGGAGGGGAACCCATCTGTTCAGGATGGCAAAGCAGATTGGCGGGAAACAACAGCTTTCAACAAACTGGTCAACTATCGTGCCATAGCCCATATAGTTGGAGTATTTGTCGGAGTCAAAGCTCCAAGATTCTGTCCCGTCCTTGTGATGGACAAGTGTCCAATTCTCTTTTTCTCTGAATTCAGTTCCTTGTTGGCCCTCCCACTGTTCTTGAATCAACAACCTTTTCAAATCATAGGTGGCGTTAGCCATTATATCTGATTCGGTTTCTCCTGAGTATAGTTTCCCATAGAGAGATTCGCCATTATTCGTGACCGGCTCTGAAAATATTACTACTCTATGCATAATGTTAATCGCTTTCTTTTTTATGTTCTTTCTTCATTTTGGCAAGCTCCAATTCGACGAGAGTCCAAGAAGCCAAGCCTGATAGCAAACCGTCAAAGTCAAATCCAAATCTGCTGTTCTGCAGCTTCTCCTGTGCCTCGATTCGGTCCAGATATGGTGTGAGTATCTCAACGAGATAATCCTTGACTTCGTCAACGTTGCCTTTGGCTGCTTTAAAGAATTTGTCGGTGGTGTCCCCGTAACGTGCTTTCAGGTGGCTAACGGCCGTTGATATGGCCGATTTCCGTTGGGTGCAACTCTCGTTCAATTGCTGAACGAAGGTCTCGAAATTATTGAATTTGTTCATTTTATTCATACTTTTTTATTGGATTGTATCATCTATCTTATTTATGGTTTTCATACCTCAGAAAATAAAAAATGGCTCATTTGTAATAATATAAAATAAAGGTAGAAAAAGGGAAAACAAGGAAATATCATAAATATAGTATAAGAAAATAACTGATTATGAAAGATTTGATTGTATTTAGCAAACGGGTTGTCCAACATGATTTGAAGAAACAAATAAAGGAAGGAGGTTTGAGATGGCAAAGGTAATTATTCCAACGTTAATATTCCGTCATCCCATACAAACCGACAATAATTATTGGATAGAGGGAATGTTACTTGATTATGGCAAAAATAGAGAAACCCCTTATCTATCCGAATGGGAGACGTACCGGCTGAAACTGCTTGCAACAACTAAAGAGTGGAGAGAGTTGGGTGGAGAGATGTTAGATGGCCTATGGGAGAGTGGAGACATCGACTACAACTTGAAGAAGAAGATAGTCCCGTCGTTCATCGAGGCCAATTATCGAGGCCACCAAATCTCTCTGGTGTCCGTTCAGTATGACACCGAGGAGACAGTCTGCCGTGGGGTATGGGATGACATTTTAGGTGAGCCGAACATCGGGCAGAAGATTAGGGAGTGGGTGGAGCAGAACGGTGAATGGATGGACATCGGAGATTTTGTCTCACGGAAAGTGGATGTCCGGAATGATGTCATACATGTTTATGTAATAAATAACACGATAGAACGTATAGATTAGTTTGATAAGTCAAAATGCTAATATATAACTACTTGTAAACAATTCAACCATCTTGGGACTCCATTTTTCATGATTATGCCGGAAATACTGGGTACATAAGATTTGACTTCTTTTACAACCCATATTTTTTTTGTTATATTTAGTATGACAGGGAGATAAACTGATTATTACTTTTATTTTTTCCATTTAATAACCGTTCGGGACCAGCGGACGAAACAATAATGATAACATTGACCTTGCATAGGTGTGGTACTGGTCCTACCCTCCTGTGTGAGGTCTTTTCTTTTTTAATTATGATTTATACAACAAATTGCAATTTCAATGGCAGGATGAACATCTCATCCACGTATTACAACGAGAAACCGAAAGCCAACGAGATTGCACGAATCAAGTTCAACGAGATGACCATTACAAACGATATGCTGTCATCGTTCATCAGCAACGGATACTGCTATTGTCCTACGGACAGAAAATTGGACAATGTTTCCAAATCCGATTACATTTGCATAGACGTTGATGACAGCACTGTCGAGATGAACGACTATGTGAGCACTTTGACCGACAAGCCCACCATCTACTACACGACACCATCCAACGGGAATATCGAGAAATCCCAGCAGAGGTTTGATGATGACAAGCACATCTTTCGGTTCAGGCTGCTCTATGCTTTGGCCACCCCAACTACCAATGCCACGGAGTACGAGCAAGCATACAGATACATCGTGGATACGAACAATATGAGTTTCGTAGATTACCGTCCGGCCAACCAGTACTATAACGGAAGTAAGAACTGTGAGATTCACAACACCCACCGAATCTATTCTCTCCCCGACGAATACAAAGATGTAGATTTAGAGCACTGCCCCAATCGGAGCACCCATAAGCCCACACAAAAGAAATCACGTGCCGGAGCAGAAACCAGAAAGTGTATCAAGGATATTTTGGACAAGGATGTCCTTCGGGAATTCCTGAGCTGCAGCAAATACGAGGACTTCCTTTCGTGGTGCTATGGTGAATTCGGAGAATCGACCCTATTGAGAGAAACCCCATACTTGCCAGACGAGAACGACGAAAGAAAGCTGATACCCGATGACTACTATGTCATCCCCAAGAAGAAAACCAGCTGGGACAAGGAGAACAAAACCGACATTTACGGCAAGTGGCATGACGGTGAGAACCGACACACCAAGATATACACCACAGGCATCATACTCCGAAGACTGAATCCCGATGCTTCTGCCAATGACCTGCTCCGAGAGATAGTGTCAATTCTCCTAACCTACTATTCTCTGAAGAACTCCGACGGCTCGTTCAAATTCACCAAAAGCACTATTCTCCAATTGCTCGACTCTGTATTGAGAGCAGACCTTGGTGTTGAAATGAAAGGAGTAAAGCATCCTGCCTTCAAAGTAAGTGATGCCTATTGTAATAAGAACAGGGTGAGTAAAATGACTGTGGCGAATAGAATACGCTCCGAACAGAGAACAGAAAGGAAAGAAGAGAGGTATTGTGATATTGACTATTTCTATGACCCAACTATCAGATGGGATAACGGAAAGAAGATAACACAAGAACAGTGGATAGCAATCCTTAAAGAGAATGGTATAGAGGTGAGTATAGCAACCTTCAAGAGATACCTTGGTGAGAGAGGTTATAGTAAGAAAAGAAATCACAGGAAAGTATCATCACCAACACCAATATATAACAATTATTCAATTAGGTTTGGTAATGATACTTTTTTAGACGAGACGGATGGTTCCAATGAGCATCTTTCATCATCTAATAAAAAGTTCATGGAGATAGTTGAGGGTATCCACGAGAGTGATGAGTTTCGAGCAGAGTGGAGACTATAGCAAACGCCATCATCCGTTCCAAAAAATACCACTTTTATAATGTTGACTATCTGGTGTGTAGTGAGTGATGTGAAATTTTTTTTTCAAAAATCGTGTTGCTCGAACTTTTTTTTGTTATGTTTAATTTGAAGGCATTAGATGAAGAAAACATAGTAATCTTGAACAACGAGGCAAAATAATGTTAAACTTCTAGTAATGAATTCAATCCGGCACAATGCCTCGGTAAATGTTCCGTTAACTATAATGTGAATTTTTAATTTAATAATCAAATAGATACATATGGGAAGTTCAAACAATGAATTGACTCTATTGAACACTAGGTGTTGGGTAGAGGTCGTTGAAGGTCTTAAACACACCTTCAAAGAATGGGTAAAAGAGGTCGTTGAGGAAGTCATCGACGAGAAGATGGTATGTGCAAATCTCGAAGACAAGAGACTTAACACGGATGAATTGTGTCAAAGGTGGAACATTTCCAAGGCCACACTCATCGCTAGGGAGAAGGATGGAATCATTGCACCTCTCCCGCTGGGCGGAAGAAGAAAAATCTACTCAATGAAAGATGTGCTGAATGCTGAGTCGGATGGTTTGGTCAAAATCGCTTGCTGATGAAACTGGTAATTCGTACAAAAAGTAAAGAGGGGTCCGCCCCTCTTTACACCAAACTGATGGTCGATGGTAAAGGTAGATGGATATGCCTGATGATTTACGTAGATATAAAGGAATGGGAAGAAGCTGCCCAAACGGAACGGAAGCTGAGCAACTACCTAATCAAGAAAGGTATCAACAAGAAGATGGCTCTCCTTGAAGATGCAATCAAAGATATGAAAAGGCACCACAGATTTACAAAAGAGAATTTGGAGAAGTCCATTAAAGACATTGTACTGGCGGACAAACGAGAGGCATTGAAGCGGGCGGAAGAATTGGGTAAAGAGGCCGAGGACAGGAAGAAGCATAATGTCAGGAACTTCGTTGTAGAGCACATACGGAAGATAGAGAGTGGCGAGGTCAGGACTGCAAAGAAAGAGAAGTATGCCAAGGAATCCATCAAGAACTGGCAGCAGTTCAGAAGAGTCTTCTTGGACTTTTATAGACTCAAGCCTTTTGGATGGGACGACATCAACGAATCACTTGCTGACAGATACATCTCTTATTTGGAAAGCATCGGTTATATGAAGTACACCCTCGACAAGCACATCTCTTTATTCAAAACCATTGTGAGTGTGGCGGAACGTCAAGGGCTGCACTCCAACCATCTCGCTGGCAGTTATCTTAAGAGCCCCCAAATTAGAGAAGAGGACAAAGCAAAGGAGATTTACCTTACGAAAGATGAGTTGTCAGCCTTGTATGATTTGACGCTCAGTGGGTTTGAAGAACAGGTTAGGGATGTTTTTTTGATTGGGTGCTTCACGGCATTGAGATACAGTGATTATAGTCGGATAAAAAAAGAGAATATCGGATTTACAAATAGTGGGACAAAGGTCATTCGTATCAAGCAAGAGAAGACTGCCGGAACTGTGGTCATTCCAATTTTGGACGAAAGGTTAGAGGCACTGCTGAAGAAGTACGACTACAATGTGCCCGAAGTGCTCGACCAGAGTCTGAACCGTACCATCAAGGAAATCTGCAAGAGATTGACGGTAACGGTACCAAGCCTCGGAAAGAAGGAAAGGACAGTGCTCAATTTGAAGGAACGCCGGGCAGAAGTTGAAGCTCGAAAGAAAGGTGTGGAATTGTTTGAATATGACGAACAGGGTTTTCCCATCCGTCCAAGATGGGAACTTGTGGCAAGCCATACGGCAAGACGGTCCTGTATCACCAATATGTATCTGTCAAAGAAGTTCAGCGTCCAACAGATGATGAGCGTGAGCGGGCATAAGACCGAGACGATGTTCTACAAGTACGTCAAATTGAGTTTAGATGAATATGCCGACAGTGTGGCAAGTGCCGCTGTGGATGGGTTGTTTTGAACTACTTTCAAGGTGTGCTATTTGCCATGCATCTTAATTCTTATAGATTCTCAAAAATCTATAAGAATTTTCTTTTTTGAATATATCAAATAGTTGCCCAATGTGCAACATACTAATATTTAGAATTCTATCGGCTACATATAAAAATAGACAAATAACTCATCATAAAAACTTCGATGTAATGAAAAATAGTGGGATTTCAGAGGACTTGCTTTCAAATGGACATAATTAATGGTTCGAATTTGACCTAAATGTTGCAGGATAAAAAGAAGCATTTTGTGGGGGGCTTCGATGAATCGGAGAGGAGATTTTTTGGGGGAGTAACTCCTCGATGAATAATTGACAAGCGTTCATACCAAGTGAAAGGGATGCCTTGAGCGATAGTCTACCTATATGGAGAAAAAAAACAAATCTCTAAAAAAAATTGTATCTTTGCACTGTGACATAATTGGATGAATTTAGTTTTTATTCACTGTAAAAACACTAAACATAGAGTTTTATGCATACCCACTATATCACATTTAAATAAAAAAATGCCAAACTGTAAAACGGATTTGTGTTTAGATAACAAAATGAACTATGGCAAAAGGAAGTAAGGATACAAATATTATTGGTGAAAGGGGTGAACATTTAGCTGCTATTAGGCTTACCCAAGGTCAATTATTTGATGTTATTACAATTGGAGCTAAGGCTTTAGCACTTGACCTTCTTTGTCGTATTAACGACGAGAATAAACCATATCAGTTCTTGGTTCAGGTGAAGGCAACTGAAACCATCCCCACTTATACTAAGAAAACTCCATATAGAATAAAAACTCCTGTTCCAACCAAAAATTATAAAACTCTTCAGAAACTTCCATTACCAACGTATGTTGCTGGTGTAGACAATAATAAGGGCGATGTTTTTATAGCACCTGCATTCGAATTAGAAGACAATTACGCTGGTTCAATACCTACAACATATGTTTTATCACAGAGTAATTTAACAGCTTCTTTGAACAATCTTAATAAACTAAAACAGGATGTGATAGATTATTGGGACGGTCTGAGCATTCAAGATTATAAGTCATTTTTTATATCTGCATTAATATGAATATCAGTAATCAAAAGACATGGAGGGCTGAACTGATAGCAATCTCTGAGGTCTCCAAATATGACAATAATGTCCAAATAATAGAAACGTCCGAATTTGGAAACAAGTTCTACGACTTGCTAGTAGATTCAACAGATAAAGGAATAAGATATGGGTTGATAATTAAGCGTTCTGATTTTAAGCGAACAAAGATATATGAAGAATACATTGAACAGTTACAACTACACAAAAACGAAATTACTGTTCCAATTCTACTTGTGAGCGTAAATGAGTCAACAGAAGAAGTGAATCTGGGAATCGTGTTTTCATGGTTTCATAAAAGGCCGTTAGTAACTCAGAATGTTGTATTGTGGAAATCTTCAGAGGAAAGTTGGAATAAAGCATTGAATCTGATTGCAATGTCAGCTCAAATTGATAGTCCTGTCCAGTTTCTACAACTAGATAATCTTTATGTAAAGAAGACAATATCACTCTGTGTGCATAGTAAAGACAAGCGTATAATCTTATCAGAGTTGGTATATTTGAGAAAACTATCGCATGATTATCATATGACTCCAAAAGAAAGAAAAACTCAACAAGAGGAGTTGCAGTTTTTTATGCAAGGTTATGATAAGAATGAATATCCTTCTGACAGTTTGGATAATGCTATATATTCAGCAGTAAATGCTAAATTTAATGATATAACGATTAAAAACGAATTGGTGGTGCTGAATACAGAGCTGAGGGATTTGCAGTTATACAGAGAATATCATAGAGGCCAGGTCCTTGTCAAAATAGAACCATATCTTGATGATATGAGTGAAGCCGCAATACGACTTTTGTCGGGGAGTTTCACGGAATTGCATGTAAAGGTAGAGCTTTATTCTAATACAGATACCGACAGAGACTATTTCAACAACCTAGACTTTACTTATCAAGAGCAGGTTGATGGGTGGGTTGGTAAAGTAATTGAGTATAAAAAAGAGTTAGGGACATATTATTTGTTATCCGATATTATTGGATGATAATGGTATACATGTACTCCCCAGAAATATAGACCTCTAATATGGAGAATTTGTATCATAATTTTGCAATTAGATAACGGCAAATCAAATACAGTCAAGTTGACACTGAAATCCTTGGCCATGCTTTGGCCATGTTTCAGTTATTTTACCTGATTTTGTTATATTATTTGAATACAGATACAACTATAATATTCAAAATTACAAATAGTTAGTTAAAATAGGGAATAGTTTAAGCACTTCTGTTCCGGGCACCAAAGAGATTTTGCAAGTAACTCAAAATGAGTAAAATGCAAAATCTTTTTTCTTTTATATCTCCTTGTTGGTCACCTTTTGGTCACCTTTTGGTCACCTTTTTCGAATTCCACACAAAAAGGTGTGTCGTTTGATACCCATAAAGTATCGTTTTTATCCTTCTTTAATTTAACCCAACCATGGCAATCTTTCCTCTCATAGGAAGTGCGCAAGTTACAGAAGAGGGTGGATTGGTTATTTTTCAACGATATTTCCGTTATAAAATTGTTAAATAATGATAATTTTATTAATGAACACTTGTTATATGACGATTATTTTTATATCTTTGCAAAATCATTTTAACAAGACATATCTATGCTAATAAGGTTAGTAACAGAAAATTACAGGTCGTACGGAAAGGAGACGGAGTTTATTATGCTGCCGTCACAGAATGTCCGGAGGTATGAATGGCACGTACACAGTGCTCAAAAAGGAGCCAAGGTGCTTAGGACGGCTGTGATATATGGAGCCAATGGAGCAGGAAAGTCGTGTTTGGTGAAGGCACTGGGACGACTGCAGGAGATGGTGGTGAATGGGTGTGTGCCCCCGGCATTATTCCATGACGCAAACAAGTTCAACGTTCCTGATACGCCTGTGACCATAGAAGTGGAGTTTAGCACGGATAGCAATCAGTATTCATATGGGGTGAGCTACTGTGGGAACGTGTGTATGGAAGAATGGCTGTATTCAACAATCAAAAAACCCGTATGTGTTTTTGATCGCAAGTATAATGCAGGGACTGGAAAATCTGCAATTGAGATGAAATCGAGCAAGAAGGACGAGGCGAAGAACAATCTGCTGATTTCGCTGCTAGAGGAAAATATTCTGAAGAACAATGAACTGTTGCTTTCGAAACGGGATGTATTGAAAAACGACCAGATAACGGATGCCTATTTGTGGCTAACAACCAAGCTGAACGTGATTTTCCCGGAGACTCATTCGACCTCGATATTCGACGAGCGGTACTCGGATGATGATTTCAAAATGCAGTCAGAGAAACTTATCCGTGCGCTAGATTTGGGCATTGATGCCTTAACCTTGAAAGACGAGGATATTGAATCGTTCAAACTGAGAATAGCAGAATGGCCAGAGTTGATTCGGGGGATAGAAAGTATTATTAGACGTCTATCGAAACGGCCGGAAGGCGAACAGACGGTATTGCTGGAAAGTGGTGTGTTTACAGTTAGTATCCGCAGGGAGGGGGACAAGTATTATGCCCGTCGTGTGCAAGCCCGCCATTCAGTGAAGGATAATTTGTATGACTTTGAACTGAAAGAGGAGTCGGATGGAACTCAACGTGTATTTGACTTTGTGCCCATGGTCCATAGTGTGAAGTCTGAGGACTGCACATATGTGATTGACGAGATCGATAGGAGTCTACATCCGACATTGGTAAGGGCTCTTGTATCAAAGATTGTCTCAGACAAGAGTATGAAAGGCCAGCTGATTTTTACGACGCACGATGCTGGACTGCTTGATGGAAAAATCTTCCGCAATGATGAGATATGGTTTGCAGAGAAAGACCGTGAAACGCAGAACACACACCTGTATACACTGGATGAATTCAAGCCTCGTACGGACTTGGACTTGGAGAAGGGGTATCTAAACGGACGTTTCGGGGCTATTCCATTTTTGGCTAAGTTGAACGAACTAAACTGGGAATAGGATGGGCTTCAAGGAAAGAGGATACACGAGGGAAGTGCCGCAGGAAAAGGTGCGCGACTATTCACTATTTGCTATTGCCACGGAAGGTAGTGTGCGGGAGCCTGAATACTTTCTTCCCTTTGACGGCATAGAACGGATAAAGGTGGATATCATTGAACCAGAACCTAATGGGGATGAAGGCAAGATGGAAAGTGCGGGATCTTCTCCCTCACAAGTATTGAAAAGGGTAAGGGACTATATCGACAAGTATCAGTTGAGTGCAGAGAATGGTGATTCGCTATGGTGCGTGATTGACAAGGATCGCTGGCCTCAGGAACAGATAGAAGAGTTGCATGCGTTCTGCACCCAGAAGGTGAACTGGCATCTAGTAATTAGCAATCCCTGCATTGAGATATGGCTGTTGTATCACAAGATGGCGGACCTTACGGGGCTAGGGATTACAGAAGCCAAGGATGCCAAGCGGGCATTGGGCGAGATTGACGGAGGGTATTATTATATCAAGTATTTGCCACTGATGTTGGACGCCATTAAGAATGCTTCGAATGCGGATTCGATGCCGGAGGGTTGGATGCCTGGGTTGCTGGAGACAAAGGTTTACTTACTGGGCCGTGCGCTCTACAAAAGGATGGGTAAGGTGAGATTTGAAAGGTTTGTGGCTTCTCTGCCTCAACTGGACAGAGACGTGAGGGGAAAGAAGTTAAGGAAAAAAGTAATATAGGATAAGGTGGCTTGCTATGGATGAATACAAATTGATAGAGCTCAATAGACGAGAAGGTGCCAAGAACATCATTTGCCAATTGTTGGCTCCTAGTCAAATCATTAACTTGAATGAGGTAGAGGAGACGAGAAGTTATGTGGTTGCTATTGATGGCGGTGAGCGCTATTGCCTGACAGGGAATCCCAGTATTGTTGATCCATTAGCTCAGTACATTATTCTGACCGACCATACACCAACCAAGCAAAAATTGCTGGATGAGACAGTGAAACAGAAGAAATGGTTGAGGCATCCCAAAATGGCGGAATACACTCCGGAAAATGTTCTATCGTCATGGACTAATCAGTTTGTCTATAAGGAAGAGGTTGATGAAGAACATCCAGGTCTAAGAAGGCCTCAGTTAGGAGCGTTACATGCCATATTAGGACATTTCCTTTCTCCGAAAGATGTTGCGACGTTGGTTCTCCCAACAGGAACGGGTAAAACGGAAACAATGCTTTCCGCGTTGGTGGCAGGTAAGTGTAGACGGCTTCTTGTGACTGTACCATCAAGTGCATTAAGAAATCAACTTTATGGAAAGTTTAAGAATTTGGGAGTGTTGAAAAATCCACAATTTGGGATAGTAGGAGAGTCGGCGTTATATCCTATAGTAGGTGTAGTCAATACGGCTTTCCATTCAGTAGAGGAACAGTCTGCTTTTGTGGAGAAATGTAATGTAGTAATAACCACAATGCAAATAATAGATTCTGCACCACTGGAACAACAGAACGTCTATGTATCAGCTTTTACAAATGTTTTTGTAGATGAAGCCCATCATATAGTGGCAGCATCGTGGAGAAAATTTGCAGACCGTTTTCCGAAAGATCGATTGGTCCAATTCACAGCAACTCCTTTCCGTAATGATGGGCAAAGACTTGATGGGAAAATCATTTTCAATTATCCGCTAAAACAAGCTCAGGAAGATGGTTATTATAGAACTATCAAATTCCTTCCAATTAGGGAGTATGATGATGGCAAAGCTGACAAGGCAATAGCGGTCAAGGCTATCGAAAAATTGAGGAAAGATTTGGCCGCTGGATACCATCACTTATTGATGGCGCGATGTGAGAGTAAAAAACGTGCGATGGAAGTATTCGGAATTTATCAAGAGTTGTGTCCTGATTTGAATCCTGTTGTTCTGTATTCTGAACATCCCCAGTACAAAAGAAACTATGAGATGGTTCTTCATCGTGAAACCAGGGTAATAGTCTGTGTGAATATGTTGGGTGAAGGATTTGATCTGCCCGAACTGAAGATTGCGGCTTTCCACGACATAAGAAAGAGTCTTCCTATTACGTTACAGTTTGCAGGCCGATTCACCCGTACAAGTCGTGATACAAATTTGGGGAACGCCTCGTTTGTGGCGAATTTGGCTGATGTTACGGTGCAGCAGGAACTGGACAACCTTTATGAAGAGGATGCAGACTGGAATATTCTGTTGGCTAATGCAAATGACAATAGGGTTAACAATCAGGAAGAATATAAGCAATTATTGGATGGATTCCGAAACGGAATTAGTTCTAAGATTCCGGTGAGCAGTATCCATCCAAAACTGAGTGCAGTGGTTTATAAAAGCCGCTCAAACACCTGGCATCCAGATGATTTTTTGAAAGGTATTCGAGGCTTTGAGGATTTAGATTATATTTCGTATGACATCAATGACAGAGAGAAACTCGTTGTTGCCGTTTTTGCCAAAGAGCAGAATATAGAAGGCATCCATGTAAAGGATGTAAAGACTATTGTCTGGAGCTACTTGGTGTTGTTTTGGGATAGCAACAATAACTTATTGTTTATCAATAGTTCGGATAACGGGGGCGTCTATAAGGATGTCGCCAATCATGTAATAGGCGAAAATGGTAGAGATCCTGTTCTGATAAGCGGAATAAATGTGTTTAGGACATTTTATAATGTAAAGAGGGCGAAACTGAGGAATGTTGGATTGAAAGTATATCTTGGGAAAGATGTTCGTTTCAGAATGCACGCTGGCCGTGATGTGGAGAAGGCGTTATCGGATGCAGAATTGCGCAACAGTGAGAAGGCTTTTGTGGTAGGGGATGGTTTCGAGGATGGTGACAAAACTTCGATAGGAGCTTCGTTCAAGGGAAGAATTTGGAGCCTGAATGGCGCAGGTGATATCCTAACATTTAAGAACTGGTGTTTGGAACAAGGGGATAAATTGACTAATGAGGCAATTAACGGCAATCAGATATTGATTGAAACATTGATACCAAAGACAGTATGCCAGATGCCTCAAAGAGCAGTTCCGTTTGCCATAGATTGGGATGCTTATTTGTGGACGGAAACGGAGAATCATTTTACATTTAACCTTCTAGGAGCAGAGTCTCATTTGTTTAATACCGAAATTGAACTGAGAAAAGACAATATGGTTCAAGGCAATGCGGTATTCTTTGCGGTAACAAATGGAACTAAAAAAGTAGAGTTCAAACTTGAATTATATAAGAATAGGCAGAATCCTGACAATGTGTATCCCGATTATAAGGTTGTCAAAGTAACTGATGGGGATGCTACCATCAAGTATGGTAGGAATGAGGTGGATTTGGAAACATTCCTTTACAACAATGCTCCGACAATCTTCTTCACCGATGGGTCCAGTTTGTGTGGCACAGAATATATTGAACTGAAGACACCTCCTGCACTCTATGACAGGAAGCGTATCATTGGCTGGGACTGGCAAGGCGTAAATCTTGCTGTGGAATCACAGGGCGTTGCACCAAACTTAAAGACAGATTCTATTCAGTACCATGTAGTTCAGAGATTGATTAATGGAGACTATGATGTGGTTTATGATGATGACAATGCCGGTGAAATAGCTGATGTAATTACCCTAAAGCATGAGAATGACGAGATACATATTGAATTGTATCACTTGAAGTTTGCTCAAGGAGGAGAGGTTACTGGACGGATTGGCAATTTCTATGAGGTTTGTGGGCAGGCCCAGAAATCTTCTAATTGGAAATATAAGGATCCTGAAGAAATGATGAATCACCTGTTGCGCAGAGAAACTAAGCGAGAGGGTGCTGAAGTGTGCTCACGTATTCAGAAAGGAGACCATAATACTCTGGTGAAACTGCTGAAACTGGCAAAGAAAAAGATGCCAGTAAAGTATAGTATTTATATCGTACAACCTGGCGCATCAAAAGTTGGGATGTCTAATGAAATACTATCATTATTGGGAGTGACAGATAGTTTTTTGAAAGATAGAACGGGGATAGATTTGCAAGTTATCACTAGCGAATAAGTGTTGTTCACTTGTATCATTGTACTGAAGGAAGAGAACATTTAAAGGGAATACAGGCAAGCTACGTTTTTGCTAGTCGTTGACCTCAATTTTGCGAAGCACAATACCAGTCCATTGATATGAAACAGTTCGACAAGGTTCACGACAGCTAACTATGCATGACAACATGGTCTATCATATCGGCGCTTCATTGAAAGGCCTCGGCAAGCGGTGGTTGTCTTTCGACAAGATGGAGATGACAGCAAAAGAACTGCTGGGGAATGTGAAATATTAAGTTGTGAATGGGTTGGTCATGATTTGGTCATATTTTAGAAGAATTGTTGGTCATAGTGGTCATATCTGGTTTATTTCGAAAAGGATTAATACAAACAATATCAGCCAATAAGGTGAAATAACGAATAATTGATGAAGTCCTGTTCCGGGCACCAAAGAGAAGATCGAGAACGGTCTTCTTTTTTTTCTCCTGACAAATTCATCGGAGACAAACACTTAATGCGACTTGTGGCGGGACTCTACAAATCAATGATTTTCACATTACACAAAAAGTGAGTAATTAAATTTGGTCGAACCAGCAATTATTCGTATTTTTGCATCTGCAAATCGCGAGTTATCGGGTTGCCGAAAAGAATGTTTTTGACCCTATTATATGGAAATTGAATTTGGACTAGTTGCTTTTGAGGCCAAAGCGTGAGGGGACACACCTGCACTCGTTGTGACTGGTCGGTAATCAGCAGAGCTCCTAAGAAGCGGATGACTTAATAATGAATTGATGTCATGAATATCATAAACAATGTTTCTTGGATTACGGATGGAGAGATTGACTTGCTGAAAGCCAATGCCGCTCAGCCATTCACTTTGGGGAAGTTCAGTTCGTTGGATGATATTCTCTCATCGCTTAAAGTTGAGGTGGTAATTGAACCAGAGATTATTGAACCACCAGAGCCCCCCAGTAGATTGAAAAAAGACCTTGATCACTGGGAACGCGAAGCGGAACGATTGAAAATACGCCTGAAAAGCGATGCTTGTTCCGACGAAAGATACCAAGAGGCGATACGAAACATAGCAGAGCTCAAACATGAGTCAGGGAAAAGCACCAAGCATTCCCCATGCGGGATGTTTGATGCAGTGGCGAAGGTCATCAAGCTTTATCCCAATCAGATGCGGAAAGAAAATGACGGCTACCACATGGATGAGTTGCTGGTGTCGACCCTCGCACACGAAACAATGCACGCCTATTTCAGCCGTAAGGGGTTTGATAAGCACCCCCATGCGTTCTTAGTGGAAGAGCCTTTGGCGGAGTTCGGCATGTTGCTGTATCTGCATGAGGTGGGTAGCAGTTACTATCAATGGGCATACGATGGTGTGAAAAGACAGAAGAGCTGCTACAGATATGGCTCCATATTGATGGACCAACACCTAAAAGAAGGGGCGAAATCTCCCACAAGACGCTATTTGGAAAGATACCCAATCCTGTTAAGCCCATACGCGATGCTTTCTGTTAATAATAAAGAGGGGACTGTAAGTCTACCACAGGGGTACACATCCTTTGACCCGGTAATCATCGATGGGCGAAGATTGCGTCCCCGTTGGGAAGACGTACCGGAATATCCTCCAAGATATTATTACGACGATGAAACAGGCACGTTGTGTCTTGACGGAGATTGGGGCGAAATGAGAATAGACGGTGCGGGCAGTTTTGTGATTGAAAGCAAAATTGGACTATATAGCCTGAGTGTGAATCGCCTGTACCTAGGTGCTCATTTCTATACGGACAGTGTTTCCCGCGTATACCCCATTCGTTTATGTCCGGTGTATGTGTCGCCAAGGAATGAGTTTTTTGCAGAAATAAACAATGTCCCCGTTTATAAGAAAGACAACAAGCCGTTCCTCCGCTCTTGTGGGAAAGGGGTGTATGACATTTGTCGCAACGGCAAATGGGGCGTGATTGACGAGAACTTCAATCAGGTGATACCTTGCAAGTACGACGGCATTGGAAAGTTCAGCAGGAATGGTTTAATAGGGGTATGTCTCAGAGAGACCGACGGCCGCCTTCTGTACGGCGTGATTAACATGCAAGGTGTCGAGCGAATTCCTGTGGTGTATGACTCTATACGCAGAAACCGCAAAGGCGCCTGGATACTGACAAAAGACGGCAAGGAATACACCTTCGACAAAACCGGCAACCAGATAGGTATAGATACAGCAAACTGTAATCCAAAACAATAATACAATTAAACATTTGAAATATGACCGAAAAAGAATTGCAACACATCGTATCATTAGGAATTAGAAAAGCAAAAAGAAGAGAAGAAATTGAGCAACACATCGCATCATTAGATGAAATAAGAGGAAAAATCATTGAACTGAAGAATGGGGTAGTACACGATTATGACAATATGCCAGAAGAATTGCAAGAATCCGAAATGGGGAACCGAATGGGGAAGATAATGGAACTCCTCGCCGAAGCCATAGATGGGTTATGGGAGGCGATTGACAATATGCATGATGCTCAAGAGTTAGCATAGGCTCGCCTATGTATTGGATTAAATCTGATAGCCATTATGGTAATATTGCATAAACCGAAAGCGACTGTAGGACAGATTGTGAAAGACTTGGAGCTAATTGTGGCGAAGAGTCCGAACATCTTTATGGAGTATCGTAACGACGATTACAATGCCATGTTCGTGAAAGGCATCAAACTGCGTAAGGACATTGCCATATTTGAAACGACCGGGGAGAGACACCGTGCGGCCACGTTGGAGGAGATTCTGGCGATGCTAAAGATGCTGAACACATCGGTAGGAGTCGTGATGCAGGATGGGTGGGAGTTGCTGGATTTTAGTCCGAATGTGGATGGCTCCATACTACGGTATGACGAGGAGGAAGACTACTGCCTGTTCCTTTTGGACAGGAATGTGCAACTCCTCACCACCCAACAGATGGAGGCGGAATTGAAAGAAAAATATGGTGAGGAAGCCCTTTCTTACAAAGTGGCGATGGTGGATAAGAAACTCGGAAAAGCCTGCCTGATGAATAGTCTGCAATGGATTGGAGGCAAACTCTGCCTGTGCCATGATGAGGACGAAGAAAAAGGCAGCATCACTGTTGCCGAGCTTTTGGAAGGATACCCGACCTGTGCCGAATTCATGGTGGTACTCGTGTCGAGGTACCACACCGTTGAAGTCGGTGAAAATGGCATCTTCTTTGACTTCAAAAAGAATGATGAGAACTACCTCGGTTTATTATTTGGCGAGGTGCTGTACGACTCGAAAGAAGAACTGGAAATGTAAATCTAACAAAAACTTAAAATAACCCGTTATGAGTAATTCAACTGAAAAGAAAGAGGCGTATAAGGCCGACGTTGCTTGCGACCTTGCAAGAATGCACGACATCATTATGGGCAATGTCCCCTGGAATCAAGCCGGTTCCCGCAAGGGAGTCATTGTCACGGACGATGGCATACACCTGGATTCCAATTTTGCGAAAGAACACTTGAAGTATGATGAACTGAAGCGGAATGGGATGGTCAACGAAATAACGATTGACAGCACTTGGCCGCTGAACAACGAGCTTGATGGCGAGGAATACGCCCTATGGAAGAGACTTGTTGCCGAAGCAGAAAAGGTTAAACAGGGATTGCTGGTCATCAACGTGTGTGACATCAACCTCTTTAAGCACTGCTGGGAATTGAAGCAACTTGTCAAACAAGAAAAGCTTGATTTCGGCGGGTACGTCTTGCTGGTGATAAAAGATATGGATTGGGAGAAAGAGATAAGGGAGTTTGTGCATAAGCCGGAGGACGAAAACAGCGATGAGTTCAAGGAGATGATGAAGGAATGGTATCAATTGATATGATATAACAAGCATTGAAAAATTAACCACATAAAATCTATACATAAAATCTATTAATTATGGAGCATTGTTATTGTTACAACTTTACAAAACCAAGCTATGGGGCTAAGATTCGTTATCAAAGCCGCAAGCTGTTTAGGGTCAAGGTTGAAGATTTTGTAAACTTTGATGATTTATGCATCCGCAGTGTTATTGATTATAGGTCATCAGAGTTTAACCTAATGAATAAAGGGTTTGATGAGAAATGCAAAGATGTCGAGACAGACAAAGCCTGGTTCAAGTTGATGCATCTCCTTTTTGGATTTCTTGGAAAATACGATGTCAAGGGAAAAATTGCAGATGACATCAAAGGCCATTTAAGGTCTTGTTCTGACTACTACGAGACGGCAAAAAGTGCGCTTAGCAGCTATATAGAACTTTTACGTACCGGGGAATATTATATTTTTAAACACGAAGAGTATTACGTGGAAATGTCTGTTAATGATCTGGTGGATTTGCTTGAAGAAGAATTACTACTTAGAACCACCATCTATCAAGACCCGAAGTCCAAAAAGGTGGTCATTGTGGAAATAACCGATTACTACTATGACTACGACGCTTTGTACAAAAAATATGGCATCGTAGACCCTGAGGATACTTCCAGTGAGTCTTACAATGAATTTATCAACTATATCACCACATCGGAAGAAACAGGGCACCTAAAGGACAAACAAGACATGTATGCACAAATGTATGGTGAATAGCAAGATCCTCACTATATGGAACTGATGACCCCTACCAAGAAAAATTAAACAATATTACCCAAGAAAAATTAAAAATATTACCAATGACAATTATAGACAATTACTCTTTATTGACGTCAAAACAGAGAACTCTTCTGAAACAAAATGCATGTAAACTGTTTCTTTTGGGTGAATTCATGTCTCTTGACGATATTGTTACAAAGTTAAAGGTGGATGTCCACATCGAGCCAGGCATGCCCGCACGGTCGGTGGATGACTATTACGACAAAGCTATAGCATATAGAAGGAAAGTGTATGATCAATTATACAAAAAGTGCGAAGAGGACGAGTCTTTACGGGATGAGTTCCAAAAGGAAGAGGTGAAACTTTGGAGACTTAGAATAGAGCGTGAGGCACATTCCTCGATGAGGCTGCTCGGTCGATATGATAGCCGGGCAAATGTCATCCAATTGTTCCCCGAAGCAATGGCAGATGCCGATGCAAGCAAAATGGATGAATATTTAGTGTCCACTTTTGCACACGAGGTCATGCATGCTTATTTCAACCGTCCCGGACACGAAAAGTATCCATACGCAATGTTCGTGGAAGAACCTCTAGCCGAATTTGGGATGCTGTTATATTTGTGGAGGACCAATAGTCCTTATTACGATTGGGCATATAACGAAGTACGTAGTAAGAAATGTTGCTATCGCTATGGCGCAGCCATCATGGATCTGTTTTTTGACGGGGATAGTTTTTATGGAAAGTATCTTGAGAATTATAAAGTGCCTGTCGGTGAGTATGAGATGCTTTCAAATGGTCGTGTTTCTATGCCTATGGAGAGTGAGTCAGTAAATGGTGGTAATCAGAATCCGGCAATATTTGTGGATATAAACGGACGCGACATTATTCCCCAATGGCAGTACATATTAAAAAATCCACCGCGATATTTCCTTGATAAGCAAACGGGAACATTAGGACTTGATGGTGAATGGAACGATGAAATCTTGCATAGTATCCATAGGTATCGTATTGATAGGTATACTACAGAAATACTTTTCCTTCATCGTGCCAAGAATCTTTATCTTGGTGCCAATTTCTTAGCAGAGGATAGAGATTGCATCGATTTCCTCCACATCAATCTGGAGGATTGTAACATTATTATTTCTCCGACAAACAAATATTACAAAATGGTGAATGGAATTGTTATGTCTACTTCTAATGGTGAGGTAGCTCCACTATATGAATTATGTGGTCGAGACAGATATTGCATTCCTAAAAATGGCAAACTGGGAGTATACGATTGCCATGGAATTCAAATTGTTCCTTGCAAGTATGATTCCATTTGGTCTTTTGATGATAATGGTCTATGCATGGTCAGACTGGATGTTGCTGGGGGAGGATACCTCTACGGATATGTGAACGAACAAGGAAAAGAACAAATTCCAGTGGAATACGAACACGTGTATAGTTTTGAAAATGGCGTTACGACCGCAAAAAAAGATGGACGTTATGGCATAATTGATGAGCATAATAACATCGTTCACCCGTTTGATTTAAACTATCCAGATATGAGGGAAATTAGGAATGGATATGCAACCATGAAGGATGGAACTGGGAAATGGGGTGCAATAGACTCAACAGGTAAAGTCGTCATTCCTTGCATCTACGATTCTTTAGTCATTTTTGATGAAGATGGGCTGGCAAAAGTCGAACAAAATGGTGAAGGATTCATAATAGATAGAAATGGAAATAAACTGATGTAAAATAACAAAATCAAAAAAGCTATGTCAACTATTTATGTTTGGACTTCAGAAGGCGATTGGTCGTGGCCTCTTTTTGGAGTAGACAAGGTTCATTTTATGGAACAGGCGATTCTTGATGAATGTAAAGAAATCTATTCAGCATTTGATGGCAAATGGAAAGATTTTGATAAATCCTACTGTTTCTGGTTGGAGGGTTTTCGTGTTGATGAAAAAACAATTTATACAAAGGAATTCATTGAACTTATAGATAACCAATGGGAGTTTAAAGTTAGTAAACTTAACGAGATATTTTCAAATGCTAAAGTCTTCGAAATGCCATTGTATACACTTCGCAATATGGCAGCAGATGATGATCATCTTTCTGCCGCGTACAATTTTCTTATTGAAGAGGCTGCTATTCCTTCTGATGCACCTGATAATTATCGATTGCTTTTCATGTTCTCTTCTATTGATGATAGGCATTGGGGTTTGCCTTGTAAATGATGTAAATGTTCGTTTGCATTAATGTGTAATACTCTTGGAATTATAATAATATAAGTGTCTGAATCAAGATTGAAACACAACTCAAAGTAATGCTTGTACAGAATAATACATCATGGGAGTATTGAAAGATCTAACTGACGAGTATTTCGGCAACAGGGTGCGGGAGGAAGATGAGGTTTTTCGTTACAGCATCGACGAAAAGCGTCCTCCATCATATGAACTAGAACCTGAAACAGAGGCCTTCCTACGTGAATTGGCGGAGCATCGGTTGTTTCTTGACAAGTCCTTGTCCTTTCAGATAAACGACCTTCAGCGGCACACGAAGCTGGTGCTCAGTGGAAGGAAAATAAGACGCTTTGAGTACCCAAACATCGATGGACTGAAATTCGAGATTGAGCAATTGGACATGCTGATAAAGAATCTCGAAGACAGTTTATTGATACGCGGGGATGGGGTGCAAGATGGAAAAGAGCTGGAAGCAATGCTTGCTTTTTGCAAGAAACAAAGGAACGAACTGGAGAAGGCATTTGATAGTAGAGAGGCGAGGCCTTTACTGGGCTTGTATACTGACAATGGCGACGAATCCGTTGTGACGTTATTTGTGGATGTTATTGAGTCTATCACCGCTGGGCTTGACGAAATGAAGCTTCTGTTGGGTCAGGTGATGCTCCACGAATATTTCCATTCGTTCTATTACCACGTAGGTGTTGGAGTCCAACGTCCAATGAGACACATGGAGGAACCCATGGCCGAATACGGCAGCCTGATGGTATTGGACAGCGTGGCTTCATCCAATTCAAGGATAGCATCAACGGCCAAGGAGGCACTTGAATACTCCAAAGACTTTATCGAGAAAAAGCAAAGCTGCATAGGGAGAACTGCCGCCTACGGTTTCGGGGCTTACCTCTACAATAAGCACAAAGATGACTACCGAAGACTAATAGCCAAGTACGCCAATATGTCTCAGCTGTTGAACATCCTATGCCCTTATGCCCTAGAGTACAAATATCTGCTTTACCCGAAATATCCCGCTCCCCAGCTGGAGGATATTGCCTTTAAGAAGATGAACGAGTTCTTGGAGGACATCAATGGTTTCGTGAAACGATAGAATGAATACTTCTACAACTGCTTGAAACACCTGCATAATAAGAGATGCTTACGGTAATACTGATAATAGTGGCAGTAGTGGTCGTCATCAAGTTCTTTGGGCCGGTTCTGCTCGACATACTTGCTCATCTTTGGGACATCCTCACTCTACCTTTCGCGCTTATTGGCGGTATTCTCGGATTCCTCATTGAGGCGTTGCTGTTTGTCGGCCTGCTGTGGCTGGTCGTAACGTTATTCGGACTATAGTATTAACACAATTATCCCATTTAGTATTGATATGTCAACATTCTATCACGGTTCACACAAACTATTTGACAAATTCGACCTTTCTCACGCCCTCGAAGGTGATGGGAAGGTCAAGTTCGGTTTTGGAGTATATGTGACCTCTAAATTCGAATCCGCCGTACATTATTCGGCATCGAACAAGTCCGCCACTGAACACTACGTCTATATCCTTGAAGTCCCCGATAAGACGGAGAAGAACCACATTGCCTTCAAACAACCGATAAATCCCTCAATTGTTGCAAAGACGGAGGAACGTTTGGGTCATCCAATACCGTCGAAGTTTGTCGAGGATGGTAAGGATTTTCGAAAGTATCTCGCCAAAGAATTGACTGGTCATATAGACATCGAAGGAGAGAAGGCTGCATCGAAGTTCCTCGTTAGCATCGGAGTCATTTTCATCTGCTGGCCCTATTCGTGGAAGAACCCCGCCTTGGGTGAGAATATAGCGGTGCTTGATGAATCGGTCATTACCATCACAAAAGTCGAAAAGGTCAATCCGGAGAAGAGATGAACTTCTACAGTGTTGCCCCATTTATTGAGAAGTACTATCCTCAATACTATTCGATAGAGACCTATCCAGTGACCGAGAGTGTCCCATTCTGTGAGGTCAAGGGAGAGTGGGGCATATTCAGCAATTTCGCCCATACCCCAATACAGTATGACGGTGTTACGTACAAGAATGCCGAGCAACTGTTCCAGATGATGAAATTCACGAACAAAGAAGTCCGAGAAAAGGTCTATGCTGCACCCAATCCGAAGATGACAGCCAAGCACTACGAGAAGACTCATAGACGGGACGATTGGGGAATGATTATCGTGGATGCTATGAAACAATGTCTTCAACTGAAATACGAGCAAAGTGAGGAGTTTAGAAAAGCATTGGAACGGAGCAAAGGCAAGTATATCGTTGAAGACCAAAGTTCGTTTAACAAGAGTTGGGCTGATACTTGGGGTGTGAAACGTCAAGGTGACTACTATGTGGGACCGAACCTGATGGGACGATTGCTAATGGAACTACGTGATAACGGTCGGCTTGAGTTTGTCCCATTATCATTCGGAGAGTAACTTATTCGTCCATGTTGCTTAAAATCCATTGATTCATACAATAAATTCAGTGTGTCTCCGTTTCTTTAAAACCATCAAAGAAATGGTGATATGGACATCAATGAAAATACAATAGGGGATTTCTGAAATACTCCCCGTTTTTAGACAGGTTGGTTAAACATTTATAGATTGTTTGATGTACATTGAACTACTGTTTGACGGTACAAAAGTACACAATATTTTTCAAATGGCAATATTATGCCGCATTTTCTCTTCTGAGGTAGACATCGGCAGGTGACATATCGCCAAGGCTCTGGTGGGGTCTCTCCCCATTGTAATACTCTATGTATCTGTCCATGCCGTTGCGAAGTTCAGCAGCGGTGTCTTCGGGTGAGATGTAGACGTATTCCTGCTTGACGGAACGCCAGAAACGCTCTATCCAGATGTTGTCCTTACAACGCCCGCGTCCGTCC
>JAEEGF012365952.1_pt1 | contig 53291 bp, 53 predicted proteins | sample 9134171 | NCBI WGS metagenome assembly JAEEGF01 (sample SAMN16246542, study PRJNA631951) | gut metagenome | biome: gut microbiome; feature: rumen; material: AP-attached | host: Bos | place: Iran: Karaj | collected 2018-10 | reverse complement strand
TGAGCGCGGGGAGGAGCCCCAGTATAGCGTCAAGATGTGCTGCAGGGGCATTCATCTTAAGGCAGACAAAGCTTTCTGCGCGAAGAGCTCCCTGAAGCAGCAGGTCGATCTGCTCTATCTTGCGTCTCGCCTCGGGATCGTTCCACACCTTTCGATTCGCAATGAGGATGGTGTTGCTGGACATCACTTCGTCGATGACGCGCAGCCCGTGGGCCTTGATGGTCGTTTCAGTCTCAGTGACTTCCACGATGGCATCAGCAAGCCCTTCCACTACCTTAGCCTCGGTAGCGCCCCATGAGTAATTAATGTCCACATCGACGCCATGGGCTTTGAAATAACGTTTGCTGACCCCTACGAGTTCGGTGGAAATGCGTTTTCCGGCAAGATCCTCTGCACGCTGATATGGGGAATCGCCGGCGACGGCCAGGACCCAGCGGGCCTTGCGGTTGGAAACTTTGGAGTAGATGAGGTCGGAAATGACGACGACGGGCTCGTCGCCGCCTTCAGGCCTGCCCCAGGAAACGCCGCGTTCTTCCAGCCAGTCCCGACCGCATAGCGCCACGTCCAGAACGCCTTCCTCAATGTATTCCGGAATCTCCTGCGTACGGCAAAGACGCGCATGCAGTTCTGGGTCGTTGATCTCAGGAAAATAGTTGCGGACATGCTTGTGGACCTTCCACCCGGCTTTTTCAAAAAGCGCGATCGTGGCTTCTTCCAGCGAACCCTTGGGCAAGCCAAGCTTAAGTTGAGTCATCGTGAGGTACCCCTATTTCTTATAGACTTCCGCAGGGTCGAACACCTGCGGGCTGCATAGTTCTGCAGTATTGCTGCCAGGGACGATCCGGCGGAAAAAACAGCTTTTCCTCCCTGTATGGCAGGCGGCACCGCCGATCTGCCTGACCTCCAGGATCACGGCATCGGAATCGCAATCCAGACGGATGGCGAGGACTTCCTGCACATTCCCGGAGCTTTCCCCTTTGTGCCAGAGCTGCCGGCGGCTGCGGCTCCAATAATGCGCTTCACCCGTGTTCAGCGTGGCGTTCCATGCCTCTTCATCCATCCATGCAAGCATGAGTATCTCGCCGCTTTCCGCATCCTGGGCAATGGCGGCGATCAGCCCGCCGGATCGTGAAAAGTCAGGCTTGAAATCCCTGGGCGCTTCAAACATACGTTTCTCCGGTGCCGCAACGCGGAGTGCGGCGCATTTTCTTCCGTTGCTGGGGACGGGCTGCCTATTTCGCATATCCCACGGCGCGGCGTTCACGGATAACGGTCACGCGGATCTGGCCGGGGTATGTCAGGCTCTCCTCGATCTTTGCCGAGATGTTCTTGCACAGCATATACGTGCTGTCGTCGTCGACGTTTTCGGAATTGACGATCACGCGCAGTTCCCGGCCGGCCTGGATGGCATACGATTTCGCAACGCCTTCGAAGGAATCTGCTATGCTTTCCAGATCCTCAAGGCGCTTGACATAATTTTCCAGGAGTTCCTTGCGCGCTCCGGGGCGGGCGCCGGAAAGGGAATCCGCAGCCTGCACGAGCACGGCAAGGGCCGTTTCCGGACGGACGTCCTCGTGATGTGCTGCTATGGCGTGGATGATATCCTTGCCCTCGCCGTATTTCTTGGCGATATCAGCCCCGATGATGGCGTGGGAGCCTTCCACTTCGTGGTCGACGGCCTTGCCTATGTCATGCAGCAGCCCCGCCCGCTTGGCGCGCTTGACGTCCATGCCCAGTTCCGCAGCCATCATGCCGCAGAGGGCAGAGACTTCCAGGGAATGCTGCAGGACGTTCTGGGTGAAGCTGGTGCGGTAGCGCAGCTGCCCAAGGAGGCGGACGATGTCAGGATGGATGCCATGCACGCCCGCGTCAAAGGTGGCCTGTTCGCCCACTTCGCGTATCTGCACTTCCAGCTCCTGCTCGCATTTATGCACGATGTCCTCGATGCGGGCCGGATGGATGCGCCCATCCTGGATGAGACGTTCCAGGGCCATGCGGGCCACCTGGCGCCGTATCGGGCTGTAGGCGGAGAGGATGACCGTCTCCGGGGTATCATCGATGATCAGGTCCACGCCCGTGGCGGCTTCGAGCGCCCGTATGTTCCGCCCTTCCCTGCCGATGATGCGCCCCTTCATGTCTTCGCTGGGGAGGGCGACAGCGGTCACCGTCTGCTCGCCCACATAGTCGCCGGCATAGCGCTGTATCGCACAGGCGAGTATTTCCCTGGCCTTGCGATCCGCCGTTTCCTTCGCTTCCGTTTCGATAAGCCGTATCATCTTGGCAGATTCATGCCGTGTGCGCGCCTCGATCTCCTGGAAAAGCCTTTTCCGCGCCTCTTCCGCCGTCAGCCCGGAAACCTCCTGGAGGCGCCGTTCCTGCTCATCACGCAGGGATTCCACAAGGCTTTCCTTTTCGGCAAGGAGCTGCTCCCTGTGGGACTGATCCTTTTCCTGCTGAAGGATCTCATGCTCCTTGCTCGTGATGCGCTCCATTTTTTCTTCCATCCGGTCGCTGATGTCCTGGAGCTTTTTCTCCCTGTTCTTCAAGGCGCGCTCCTGCTCCCGGTATTCCAGTTCCAGCGACTGCTTCTGGCTGAATATCTCATCCTGCCCCTGGAGGATGATCTCTTTTTTCTGCGCCTGCGCCTCCTTGCGGGCTTCCTCGACGATGCGCCTTGCGAGCCCGTGCGCCTCGCCTTCGCGCTGCTTTGTCACATGGCGCTGGAAAGCGCCGCCAAACACCGCCCCGGCGACGATCCCGCCCAGGACTAGCAAGCAAACAAAAAACGTGTTCATAACAGATCCTGATATATCTTGACGGGCTGAGCACCCGGTGTTGCATGTTGCAGGATGCGCCCTATGGATGGCGCAGCGGGAACAGGAAAGGAGGGGGAAGGAGGAGAAGGAGGAAGGAAGAAAACCCCGGGATGCCGCAACGGGCTGCTGGCACGAGACCTGGTGGTCTCCAAGTGGGCGCCTGACCGGGATTTCAGGCTCCCCGCGATGCGGGTATGCACACCATCCCGGTAGCCAGCTCCCTGCTAACACTGGTGAGGCCGGCGCAAACAGCCTGTCACGCACACCCCAGGGATTGTCACTTCGCCATGGCCGCCTCCGCACCTAGGAAAGGGCGGGGGCAATGCCAAAACCTGTTTCCTCCATGCGCAGGAGAAGCTCGTCGATCGCGGAGTCTTCCCTGCTGCTTTGCTCCTTGAGGAGAAGGAGATCATCTGCCATGCTGATGAGAAGCATGGCCAAAAGCCGTTCTCTGCTCACCTGCCCGCCATTGGCTTTCATTCTGCTGTAGCATTCATCCACATACTGCCGGGCGCGTTCCATCCGTTCAGGATCCGCGTCTGCCCGTATGGGGAGCTGCATCTCACAGACATTAAGCTGATAGCTGCGCATCACGATGACCGATCAACAAAAGATTATTCCTGTCCCGCCGGAGAAGCCCCCCCGTCCTCCTGCGATCCGGCGCCGGGAAGGGGAGCTTCAGACAATGCTTCCTGGATGCGTCCGATCAGGGCGTCTATGCGGGTGCATGCCTCGTTGCGGGCTGCTTCGTTCGAAGTGATCTGTTTTTGCAGGTCTTCCTTTTCCATCCTGCCAAGTTCCAGCTCGTCCTTAAGATCCGTTATCTCGCCTCCGAGAGAAGCATTTGCCTCCCGGAGCCGCACCATTTCCCGGATGAGGCTATCGATACGCTGCGCGAGCAGTTCCAGTTTTTCCATGTTCTATCTCCTTGAAAGGCGGGAGGGGCAAATGCCCTGACCGCGCCCATTGTTGTCTGTCAGGCGGCCTGCCGGGGCCGGCCGCGTCCATTTCCTTATTGATACGCTATGGAGCTTGAATGAGCAAGAGAATATCTGAGCCAAGATTTCATGCGCCAGGCAAAGCTTTGGACCGCCCGGTGGTCCAGGAGGATGTCACCGCTGGATCTTTGAGACGTTGTAGGTGAGTGAATAGAGCTGGTGGAAAAAATTGACGTATTCCACGGGCACATCTGAACTGACGCGTATCCGTGCAGATGAATAGTTGAGGATGCCTCGTATCCCGGCCGCGACGAGCTTTTCCGCAGCGTCCTGGGCATGTTCTGCCGGCACAGTGATGATGCCTATCTCGATGCCCAGTTCGGGGATCTTTTCGATGAGGGATTCCGTACTGTAGATCTCGAGCCCGTAGACGCGGTCGCCGATCTTGAAGGGATCGCAGTCGAAAACACCGGTTATGGTGAAATTGCGGCGCCCGAACTCCTTGTAATTGAGCAGGGCCCGCCCCATGTTGCCCACGCCGACAAGGGCCGCCCGCCAGCGCCGGTTGGCATTGACGCAATCTTTGATCACGTCGATGAGGTATGTGACGTAATAGCCCAGCCCGCGGGTGCCGAACTGACCGAAATATGCCAGATCCTTCCGGACCTGAGAAGCATTGACATCGCACATCGCCGCCAGCTTGTCGGAAGAGATGGTCTCCCTTTCCCTTCCTTCCTTGCCGTCCAGGGATTTGTCAAAGGCTTCCAGGACCTGGAGATAGGTGGCAAGGCGCTGGATGGTCGCGCGAGGGATATGCTGGTCGGATCTGACGTTCTGGTACATGGGGCACCGCCGCGGTTAAAAAGAAAAGGGCAGGAAGACAATAGCCTTTCTGCCCGTAAAATGCAACAATACAATGGATTACATCTTAACAAAAAGCAGGATCAGGCACACCAGGAGGGCATAGATGACCAGGGATTCGATGAAGGCGAGGCCGAGGATGAGCGACTGGGAGATCTTGCCGGATGCGTCGGGATTGCGGGCGGTGCCTTCGCAGGCGGCACGGATGGCCATGCCCTGTCCGCAGCCGCCGCCGGCGGCGGCGATGCCGATGCCGATGGCGAGCCCGGCTGCAGCGAGGCCGAATCCGGCGTCCATGCCGCCGTCAGCAGCAAAGGCCATGGCGGCGACAGAAAGGAAGACCAGGGTGTTCAGGGTGATGAGAAAAACTTTGCGCATAACAAACTCCAATGCGTTATAGTGTGAGGTCCGAAGGACCATTCCCCCGAGGGTGAGATCAGTGCGCGTGCTCCACGGCGCCCTGGATGTAGATCATGGAAAGGATGAACAGGATGAAGGCCTGGAGCACTTTGCCCAGCAGGAACAGGAAATACAGCGGCACCGTGCCCAGCAGGCAGGCGATGTAGATGCTCGCCCCGAAGGTCCCGAAAAAGATCACCAGTGTCGTTTCCTCACCGAAAATGTTGCCAAAGAGACGGAGGGACATGGAAAGCGGGCGGGCGAGGTGGGAAATGATCTCTATGGGGAACATGAGCGGCATCAGCGCCTTGCTCGAACCGGTAAAATGCTTGACATAGCGCACGCCCCAGGAACGCATGCCGACATAGTTGTAATAGAGGAACACGCACAGGGCGACGGAGACCGTGGTGTTGAGGTTGGCCGTGGGGGCATCGCATCCGGGGACGAGCCCGAGCAGATTCATCGTCAGCACATAGATGAAGATGGAAACGAGGAGCGGGACGAAGCGGCGCCCCTTTTCGCCCATGCTGCCCACGATGAACTTTTCAAGGCCGTCGACGAGCGCCTCAAAAAATATCTGCAGCTTTCCCGGAACGACATCCAGCTTCCTGCGCAGGACAAGGCCCGCAGCAAGCAGTATGGCAAGCCCGACCCATGTAAAAAAAACATATTTGGTGTCGATGACCATGCCGTTGAATGTGACGGAGTCCATATGGAAAATGGTGGAAAGCAGCAGGGGGTGTGACAAACCGGATGCGGCCATGGGACTAACCTCCCTTTCCCTGCTCAGCTCCGCGGCAGCAGGGAAAACGGAATGACGATCACAGAAACAGAAAAACCCGCGGCCAGCGAAAATGGGCTGGCGTGGAAAACAACAAGGGCAGCATACAGAAAAACGGCGCTTAAGAAAAGCCTTATCTGGCTGCGCAGCAGAACTCTTTTTTTCACAATGGCCGCTGCGGCCGCCCCCCTGCTGTCCCCAGCGGGGATGGAAGCAGGCAAGACCTTTTGCACAGATCTTGCAATATCATAAAAATTCCAAGATGTTAAAAAAGATGCCAGGGCGGTCCACACGCCTTCAGGCGTAAAGGGGAGCAAGACGGCCCCGGCTGCGGCCAGGGCAAGAGAAACGCAAAGGATATTGCGCATGACGCGGCGGACAGAGGGCTGGATGAAGCCCCGGCGCCACAATGCCCCATCGATCCGTTCGATTATGCACATGGCGGACCATCCCCGCCCGTTTCCGGCCCTTGCCTGGCGCCGGCGGACGCTCCGGGCCCCAGGATCCTCAGGATGGCCTCTTCCGTCTCATCATCTGGAAGGTCAGCAGGCCCGTCCCTGCCGGGGTCGATGCCTGCGATGACTGACGCCGAACGCAGGTCGGGGGCATCGTCCCTGCCGTTCCTGCATGGATCCGCATCATCATGGCGGACGGCGGCATGGCCGCCGGGGTGCCCCGCGCGCCGTTCCGCAGCCTTGTCGATCCGCTCTTCAGAACGGATGAGGTAGCGGGCATCTATCCACACGTTCCGGAATCCTGCAGCTATGCCAAGCAGCAGTCCGGCACCTGCACACCAGGGCCACGAATCCAGCCAGGAATCGAGCAGCCAGCCCAATCCCCCGCCGACCAGCGGGCCGGATACCATATGCAGCCCCATGGTGCTTGCCGTGCCGAGAAGGCTGAATCTGCCAGGGGCGTCTTCGGGCTGTTGTCCATTTTCCATGGGCGGTACCCCTTAAATAGACTTGGATGATGGAGCGCTTTGTGCTATATTAATCTCCTTGCGGCACGTGCGTCAATATTCATGGACGCGTGCCCGGATCTGCTGACAACGGACAAACATGCGAGGTGCCCCATGCCCATACAGCGCGGCGACACTGTTTCCATCCATTACATAGGCACCTTTGCCGACGGCACGGAATTTGACAGGTCCCGGCCAGGCAGCCCCCTGCGCTTCAAAAGCGGCTCGGGCCAGGTCATACCGGGATTCGACAACGCTGTCCTGGGCCACGAAAAAGGAGACAGGTTCATCGTGACCATCCCCGCCGCAGAGGCCTACGGGGAACGCCAGCCCCAGCTCCTCTTTCCCGTGCCCGTGGAGCGCGTTCCTGCAAACATCGAGCCCGAGATAGGGATGCATCTCCACGTGGGGACAGACCAGGGCGAACTGGAGGTCGTGGTCTGCGAGATCAACGAAAAGAACATCATCCTTGACGCCAACCACCCCATGGCAGGAAAAGATCTCACCTTCGAGATCGAGATCCTGGACATCGGATAGGTCCAGCCTGTAAAAAGCACCATAACGGATTTTCACGAATCGCAGAAAGGAGCCCCCATGTATCCTGCCAACGCCAGCCGCAGCCACGCCGTCCTTTCCGTCGCGGAACGCAGGCGCGACGCGGAGCAGTCCGCCCTGCCGGCCGCTCCGGGCGCAGCCTCGACAGACCCCACGGAATACTTCGGCTGCAACGTCTTCGACGACAAAACCATGCGGCGCTACCTGCCGAAGGCAGTGTACAAGTCCCTGCGCACGACCATAGACCTGGGGCACAGGCTCGACCCCGCCGTCGCCGATGTCGTGGCCAACGCCATGAAGTCCTGGGCCATGGAGCGGGGCGCGGACCATTACACGCACGTTTTCTATCCCCTGACCGGCCTGACCGCCGAAAAGCATGACAGCTTCCTTGATCCCGACGGCAGGGGAGGCGCCCTGGCCCAGTTCAGCGGCAGCGCGCTCGTCCAGGGAGAGGCCGATGGCTCGAGCTTCCCTTCCGGCGGGCTGCGCTCCACGTTCGAGGCCAGGGGCTACACCGCCTGGGACGTGACGAGCCCTGCCTATCTCATGGAAAGCCCGGCGGGCATGGTGCTGTGCATCCCCACGGTGTTCCTCTCGTGGACAGGCATCGCGCTCGACAAGAAGACCCCCGTCCTGCGCTCCAACCAGGCCCTGAGCCAGCAGGCATCGCGCGTGCTGCGCCTTTTCGGCGTCGAGCCTTCCATGCCCATCACCTCCAACGGCGGGCTGGAGCAGGAATACTTCCTTGTGGACGGCTCATTCGTTTCCGCACGGCCGGACCTGCTCATCGCGGGGCGTGCCGTGTTCGGGGCCCATCCGCCGAAAGGCCAGGAATTCGAAGACCAGTACTATGGCGTCATACCCAGCCGCGTCCTGGCGTTCATGGCCGATGTCGAACGCCAGCTCTACCGTCTTGGCGTGCCTGTCAAAACCAGGCACAACGAAGTGGCGCCCAGCCAGTACGAGATAGCGCCGACCTACGAATCCGGCAATCTGGCGTGCGACCATAACCAGCTCATCATGACCGTCCTGCGCAAGACGGCCCGAAGGCACGGCATGTCCTGCCTGCTGCATGAAAAACCCTTCGACTGCATCAACGGCTCTGGAAAGCATCTCAATTATTCCATCGGCAGCCCGGAAGTGGGCAATCTCTTCGCCCCCGGGGACAATCCGCATGAAAACGCCCAGTTCCTTGTCTTTTTATGTGCCGTCATCCGGGGGCTGCACCGCCATGCCGGTTTCCTGCGCGCCGTGGTCGGTTCGGCTTCCAATGACCGCCGCCTTGGCGCGAACGAAGCCCCCCCGGCCATCATGTCGCTGTTCCTGGGCGACCAGCTCACCGACATCCTTGAGCAATTCAGGGCAGGGCAGGTGACGACGGCCAAGGGGAAGCGCATGATGAACATCGGCGTGGACACGCTGCCTCCCCTTCCTGCTGACCCGGGCGACCGCAACCGCACGAGCCCGTTCGCCTTCGTGGGGAACAGGTTCGAATTCCGCGCCCTCGGATCGTCCATGTCGGCCGCCGATCCTCTCGTTGTCCTGAACGCCATGATGGCGGAATCCCTCGATTTCGCGGCAACGTTCCTCGAAGACGAACTCCGCAAGGGATCGGCCAATCTTGGCGAAGCCGTGCAAAAGTTCATCGAGCACGTCATGGAGGAAGACGGCGCCGTCATCTTCAACGGCAACGGCTATTCCGAGATATGGCAGAACGAGGCCGTCCGCCGCGGACTGCCGAATTATCCGGCGACGCCCGACGCCGTGCAGGTCTATCTGCAGGCTCCGGTCGTTGACATGTGCGAGAAATATCACATCTTCTCCCGCCAGGAACTCAAAGCCAGGCACGACATCCAGCTCGAACAGTACATTAAGACCGTGCACACGGAATGCAGCCTTGCCATCCGCATGGCGCGCACGCAGGTATACCCCGCAGCCGTGCGCTACCGCCAGGAACTCGCTTCTTCCATTGCGGCTTGCGCGGATCTGTACATACCCGCGGAGAAAACGAGCCTGGAAGAACTCTCCGTCATGATCCACAGCTTTGAATCCGCGCTCCGCGCCCTGGAAGCCTGCGAACGCGGCGTCGACTGGTCACCCGAGGAAGACCATCTTGAAGCCAGCGCCCGGGCATGCCTTGAGCGGATCATCCCGGCCCTCGAAACATTGCGGCGCTGGGCCGACAGCCTGGAAACGATGGTCGCTGAGGATCTCTGGCCGCTTCCCAGCTACCAGGAGATCCTTTTCATGAAATAAGGTGCACGGCCTTGCCGCCATCACCAAACACAAGGAGTGTCAGCATGCGCATCCTCGTCATCGGTTCCGGGGGACGCGAACACGCGCTCACCTGGAAGCTCAGGCAGTGCAGAGGCGTCGAGCAGATCTATGTTGCCCCGGGCAATGGCGGAACGGCGGGCATCGCCACCAATATCCCCATTGCCGTCAGCGACATAGACGCCCTGGTCTCCTTCGCCAGGGAAAAGTCCATCGATCTCGTGGTGCCCGGGCCCGAGCTTCCCCTCACCTTGGGCGTCGTGGATGCCATGGTCTCCGCCGGGATCCCATGCTTCGGACCCAGCGCAGCGTGTGCCAGGCTCGAAGGCAGCAAATCCTACGCCAAGGAAGTCATGGCGGCTGCCGGCGTGCCCACGGCGGCTGCCGGCGTATTCACCGATCTTGGATCCGCCAGGCGGTTCGCCGCTGAACACGGTGCGCCTCTTGTGGTGAAGGCGGACGGGCTGGCCTCCGGCAAAGGCGTCATCGTGGCCATGACGCAAGCCGAGGTGGATGACGCCCTTGCCCTCATGTTCCAGGAAAATGCCTTCGGCAGCGCCTCGAGCAAGGTGGTCATCGAAGAATTCCTCCGCGGAGAAGAAGTCTCCCTGCTGTGCTTCTGCGACGGAGAAAGGGCGCTCCCCCTGCCTTCCGCCCAGGATCACAAGGCGGTATTCGACGGCGATGCCGGACCGAATACCGGCGGCATGGGGGCATACAGCCCGGCCCCTGTCCTTCCAGACAGCGAGCTGGGATCCATGGCCGACATCACCGTCCGGCCCATTCTGGCGGAAATGGCCCGCCGGGGCACGCCCTTCAAGGGCATCCTCTACGCCGGGCTGATGATGACGGATGACGGTCCCAAGGTGCTGGAATACAATGTGCGCTTTGGCGACCCTGAATGCCAGCCGCTGCTGATGCGCCTCAGGAGCGACCTGGCCGGGCTGATGCTGGCCTGTGCAAAGGGCGACCTCCGTGGACAGGACCTGGACATAGACAGCCGTTCCGCCCTTGGCGTGGTGCTGGCGGCAAAGGGCTATCCCGGCCCGTACCCCAAGGGGATGCCGGTCATGGGCATCGCCGGGGCCATGGAGGAGGAAGATGTCGCCGTGTTCCAGGCCGGGACGCGCATGGAAGGAAGCTCCATCGTTTCCAGCGGCGGGCGCGTGCTCTGCGTGACGGCCCTTGGCAAAGACCTGCTCGATGCCCAGTCCCGCGCCTATCGCGCCATGCGGAAGATCTCCATGGAAGACAGCCAGTACCGGCACGACATCGGTCTGAAAGGCCTGCGGCGCCTGGGGCTTGCGTAAGCGCTCCACCGTCCCATGGGCAGGACCGCCTGCTAAGGAGGCAGCATGACACAGGTAGCCATATTCATCGGATCGGCTTCGGATGCTCCCGTCGTGGATGGCTGCGCCGATGTGCTGAAGAAGCTGGGGATATCTTTCCGCTATACGATAACATCGGCGCACCGCACGCCGGAACGCACGGAAGCGCTGATGGAGCAGCTCGAGGCCGAAGGCTGCCAGGTCTACATCTGCGCAGCAGGCATGGCCGCCCATCTGGCAGGTGCCGTCGCCGCCCGCACGGTGCGTCCTGTCATCGGCATCCCGGTGGCGGGTTCGAGCATCGGAGGCCTGGATGCGCTTTATGCGACCGTGCAGATGCCGCCGGGGTTCCCTGTCGCCACCGTGGCGCTCAACGGAGCGAAAAATGCCGCCTGGCTTGCCGCCCAGATCCTGGCGCTGCACGATGAACGCATCGCTGATCTCATCCGCAAAGAGCGGGAAGGCTACAAGGCGGCGGTGGAAAAAGCGGCGGCAGAACTCGAAGCCAGGTTCCGCATCTAGCCGGAGATGCTCTGTGAGCAGCCCGCCCCTTCCTGAAATGCAGGTCTGAAAGAAAACGCATCATGAAGATGCGCAGGCCGCATCAGGCCGGCCCATGTGCCATGGCAAGATCCCACGGAGACCTTGCCGGCGTCGTTCCCTGAAGAGCAGGATCACCGGGGGAATGCCGTTGCGGCATCCCAAAACGGAAACAACCCTTTAATCGTACCTGGAGGAAAGAATGGACGCAGGCATGAAAAACACCGCGAAAGAACGGATGCAGGGACATTGCCGGGTCTGCCCCCAATGCGATGGCCGCGCTTGCTCAGGCGAAGTGCCCGGCATGGGCGGGCTCGGTTCCGGTTCTTCCTTCCGCGCCAATATCGAAGCCCTTGCCCGGGTGCGCCTTGCCATGCGCTGCCTGCATGATGCGGCGCAACCGGACACCTCGACGGAGATCCTCGGCCTTAAGCTTTCCATGCCGGTCATGGCGGCTCCCATAGGCGGCGTGTCCTTCAACATGGGTGCGGCCCCGCAAAATCCCGTCGATGAACAAGCCTACGCCGAAGCTGTCATCTGCGGATCAAAAGACGCCGGGATCATCGGATGCGGTGGCGACGGCGTAGGGGCGCTCATACCCGAGAGCGCTTTTGCGGCCATACGCCTGGCCGGAGGCTGGGGGATCCCCTTCATCAAGCCATGGGAAGGCGATTTCCTCTGGCAGCGCCTTGAATCCGCCTGCGCCACAGGGTGCAGCATCGTCGGCATGGACGTCGATGCGGCCGGGCTGGTGACGCTGCGCCTCCAGGGCCGGCCGGTATCCCCCAAAAATCCTTCCGAACTTGCCGCCATAGCCCGCTTTGTCCATGAGCATGGCGCCAAGTTCATGATCAAGGGCGTCATGACTGCCGGCGATGCCGTCACTGCCGCTGAATCCGGCGTGGATGCCATCGTGGTCTCCAACCATGGAGGCAGGGTGCTCGACGGCACGCCGGGAACGGCAGAAGTGCTGCCGGGCATTGCCGACGCCCTGGAAGGCCGCCTTCCCGTGCTTGCCGACGGCGGTGTCCGCTCCGGCACCGACGTGCTGAAAATGCTGGCGCTTGGCGCCAGGGCCGTGCTCATCGGGCGGCCGTTCTCCATAGCGGCCATAGGCGGCGGCAGGGAGGGCGTGGCGGCCTTCGTGGCGGGCATCAAGGCAAATCTCACTTCCGCCATGGCCCTGACCGGCTGCCGGGACACCGCTTCCATCAGCCGGGACATCCTGGCGTAGGCTGAAGCCCGGGACAGCATGACCATCGTCCTCCTTTACCTGCTGTGCGGTGCCATTGCCGGCTTCCTTTCCGGGCTCATCGGCATCGGCGGAGGGCTGGTGGTCGTGCCGCTGCTCAACATGATCTTCAGGCTGCAGGGGGATATCGCACCAGAGATGGTCATGCATGTCGCCGTCGCCACGTCGCTTTCGAGCATCCTCTTCACGGCCGTTTCCAGCACGCGGGCCCATGCCCGGCGCAAGTCCGTGCTCTGGGGCTATGTCAGGGGGCTTGCCCCATCGATCGTGCTTGGAACACTGTGCGCCGCCTGGCTCGCCTCCCGCATGTCCACGCATGGGCTGCGCGTCTTCTTCGTTGTTTTCCTGGCATGCATCGCCACGCAGATGCTCCTTGATCTCTACCCCCGCCCCCGTACGGCCATGCCAGGCCGGATGACGCTGGCGGCGGCAGGGTTCGCCATAGGCGGCGTATCCAGCCTCGTCGGGCTTGGCGGAGGCAGCATGTCCGTGCCGTTCCTGCGCTGGTGCGGTGTCGCCATGCGCCAGGCCGTGGGCACGTCCGCGGCCATGAGCTGGCCCATCGCCGTTTCCGGCACCCTGGGATTCCTTGCCGCCGGGTGGAACGCTTCTCCTCTTCCGTCCTGGTCTCTTGGGTATGTGTATCTCCCTGCCACCCTTGGCATAGCCTGTTCGAGCGTGCTGTTCGCTCCTGCCGGGGCCCGCCTCGCGCACGCCATGCCAGTGCCAGCCCTCCGGCGCTTCTTCGCCGTCTTCCTCTATGTGACGGCATGCGAGATGCTGTGGAACACGGTAAAGGCTGCATCATGATAGTCGGGATAGGTCTGGACATCACCGCGCTGCCGCGCATCGCCAGCATCCTTGAACGGTGGGGGGAGCGCTTCCTCCAGAGGATATTGACGGAAAAGGAACGCGCCGCCCTGCCCCCGGGGCAAGGGCGCAGGACAGCCTGGGTCGCAGGACGCTTCGCCGCCAAGGAAGCCGCCTCCAAGGCCCTTGGCACGGGTTTTTCCGGAGGAGTGGAGATGCGCGATATCGAGATCCTGACCATGGAAGGGGGCGCTCCGCGCATGATCCTGCACGGCGGCGCCGAGGCAAGGGCGCGCGCCCTTGGAGCGCGCAGCGTCCATGTTTCCATCAGCCATGAAAAAGACATGGCCTGTGCCGTTGCCATACTGGAAAACGGAAAGTGAGGGATGGTGATGTTCACGGATGTGCCGACCCCTGAAGAGATGGCTTGCTGTGATGCCGAAGCCCTAGCCTTGGGCTTTCCCGAAGATGCGCTCATGGAGAACGCTGCATGTGCGGCCATGGCCTGCCTCCGCCGCCGCATCCCGTCCTGCGCATGCGGTCTCCGGGGCATGCGCGTGCTGCTGCTTGCCGGCGGAGGCAACAACGGCGGGGATGCCTTCTGCATGGCGCGGCATTTTTATGACGCCGGCGCCCTGCCCGCCGTCGTCCTTTCCCGCCCTCCTGCTGCGGGAGGCGCTGCAGCCCGGTGGTTGGACGTGTTGCGCAGGATGCCTGTCCCCATCGTCCCGGCCGGGGAATGGCTCGGCGGGACCGCGCAGCTCTTAGACGGCATGCGTCCGGACCTTATCGTTGACGGGCTCATGGGAACGGGCCTCCGGGGGCAGCTCAGGGAAACGGAATGCCGGATCATCAGGAAGGCCCTGGAATGGAAACGGCTTGGGGCGCATGTTTTTGCCATAGACATCCCTTCCGGCATGAACGGCATGAGCGGACGTCCGAGCCCCATAGCCTTGGCGGCGGATGCCACTGCCGCCTTCCATGCGCCGAAGCCGGGCCTGCTCATGCCGGATGCCGCTGCCTTCACGGGCATCCTGGAGGTATGCTCCATCGGCATGCCCCGTGCGGCAGCGGCCAGGGCACGGGCCTCATTCCGCACATGGCTCCTTCCCGATCAGGAACGGAGCGCCGCCTCGGGATCCTGGCTGGTATGCCGCGGAGCGGCCTCACCCGGATCCGGGGATGACCTCCTGGCACGCTCTGCGTGCGCAGCCCCTGCGCCTTCCCATAAGGGCGAAGCGGGGAAGGTCCTTGTCATCGGAGGATGCCGGGCCTATGCAGGAGCGCCCTGCCTCTCGGCCCTGGGGGCATTCAGGGCAGGCGCAGGGCTCGTCACCGTCGCCGGGCCAGACCCCGTGCCTGCTGCGCTGCGTGCTGCATGCCCGGCTGCCATCTCCGCCGTGCTCCCGGACCGGAGCGGCGGGAAAGGCTGGCTGGCTTCAGATGCAGATGTCCTCTTGCCGGCCATGCTCCGCGCCGATGCCGTCGTCCTCGGACCAGGACTCGGACGCGGAGGAGAAGAGGAGCGGCTGGTGGAACTGCTGGTATCCGCTCCGGAAAGGCCGCCGATGGTCATCGACGCCGACGCGCTTTTTGCAATGGGCAGGCGGCCGGAAGCGCTGCGCCATCTTCAAGCAGGGGATATCCTGACCCCCCATCCCGGAGAGGCGGCGGCACTGCTCGGCAGCTCATCCCGCGAGGTCCAGGCGGACCGCACCGGCGCTTTGCTCCGCCTGACAGGGCTCTGTCCTTCCGTATGCGTCCTCAAGGGGGAAGGCACGCTTATCGGCAGGCGGGGCGAAGCTTCTGTCATCTCGCCATGGCGCGTGCCCCAGCTTGCCGTAGCCGGTTCAGGCGATGTGCTTTCCGGGATCGCCGCCGCCCTTCTGGCGCAGCACAGGGACGCCGTCGAAGCAGCGGCGATCGCCGTATGGACGCATGCCCTCGCCGGGATGCGCATCGCGCCCTCCTTCCCCATGCGCGGCAATACCCCCCAGGACATTGCGGATGCCGTTCCCCATGCCCTGGCTGCCGCATGCGCATGACGGAGGCCCGGATGGAAACGACTTTTTTCCTGAAAAGCCCGGAAGATACCATGCTGCTTGGCAGGATGCTCGCACAGGCCATGTGCGCTGGCCATGTGGACCGCCTCTATCTCCGCGCTCCTCTTGGCGGCGGCAAAACCACGCTGGCCCGCGGATTTGCAGCCGCATTGCCCGGCGGGGAGGGGGCAGAGGTCGCCAGCCCCAGCTTCACGCTGTGCAACGAGTACCCCACGATCCCCTGCCTGGTGCATGCCGACCTCTACCGCCTTCCCGAACATTCCCGCCTGCCGGAAGAAGTGGAGGATGCGCTAGAAGGAGGCGGCATGCTCCTGCTGGAATGGCCGGAGCGCCTGCAGGAAGATTCCCTCGACCGGGAAAGGCTGGAGCTGAGTCTGGAGCCATGCAGGACAAGCGGCGGCAAATATCTGGACAAGGAAAATAAAACATGCGAAACAGTCAGGGCGGCGACGCTTCGCGCGTATGGTGATAATGCGGAAGCGCTTGCAGGCAGGCTGCTGCCGGAGTTATGCAGGCGCTTTAGCGGCTGACGCAGATCTTCGCCGGAATCCCGTTCCTTTAAGGAAGTCCTATGCGAATTCTCGTTCAAAAATTTGGGGGGTCGTCGGTAGCGGACCTCGAATGCATGAAGAAGGTGCGTGCCAAAGTGCTTGCCGCGCATCAGGAAGGCTATAAAGTGGTGGTCGTGCTGTCTGCGCGTTACGGCCAGACGAACAACCTCCTGGAGCGCGCCTACCAATGGTCTGATGAGCCGGATCCGGCTGAGCTCGATGTCCTCCTCACGACAGGGGAACAGGAGTCCGTCGCGCTTTTCACCATGCTCCTGCGCGATGCCGGAGTGAAGGCGCGGTCGTTCCTTGGTTTTCAGATCCCCATCATCACGGACGGATCCCACGGCAATGCGCGCATAGACAGCATCAGCGCCGACAAGCTGCGCAGCGCCTTTGAGACTTACGACGTCCTTGTCATAGCCGGTTTCCAGGGCATGACGGCCGACATGCGCCTCACCACCCTGGGCCGCGGAGGTTCCGACACGTCCGCCGTGGCCGTTGCCGCCGCCCTGGGCGACGGCACCATCTGCGACATCTACACGGATGTCAACGGCGTCTACACGACCGATCCCCGCATGTGCAAAGACGCCCACAAAATAGACCGCATAAGCTACGATGAAATGCTTGAGCTGGCCTCCATGGGCGCCAAGGTCCTGCAGATACGTTCCGTTGAATTCGCCGAGAAATACAATGTCCCTGTCCGCGTGCGCTCCACGTTTACGGATGATCCCGGCACGCTGGTCACCAAGGAGGATCACATGATGGAATCCGTGCTCGTTTCGGGCATCGCTTTTGACAAGGATCAGGCAAGGGTAACGCTGTGCGACGTGCAGGACCGCCCCGGATCGGCCGCGAGCATCTTCAGCCCGCTGGGCAAGGCCGGGATCGTGGTGGACATGATCATTCAGACCGCCAGCCGCAACGGCGTCACCGACATAGCCTTCACCGTATCGCGCAAGGACCTCGGACGCGCCCTGGACGTGCTCCAAAAGGCCGGCCCGGAATGCAGCCACATCGAAAATGCCTCCAACATGGCCAAAGTTTCTGTGGTGGGCGTGGGCATGCGCAATCACAGCGGCGCCGCCAGCCGCGTATTCGACGCCCTGTACAAGGCAGGCGTCAACCTCATCATGATCAGCACATCAGAGGTGAAGATCTCCTGCCTCGTGGCGGAATCCGACCTTGAAATGGCGGTCAACGTGCTGCACAAAGAATTTGAACTGTGATCCCCGGATCATTCTGCCCGTATGACTGCGGAAAGGCGGGGGCTCTCCCGCCTTTCCGCGTTTCCGTGAAAAAGGCGCAAGCAGCATGAGCATGAATATCCCCATCCCTCTTGCCACGGTCCTCCTGCTCATTGGCTCCAACGTCTTCATGACGTATGCTTGGTATGGACATCTGCGCCACCAGTCCATGACCTTCATCGGGGCCATCGTCATCAGCTGGGGCATAGCCTTTTTCGAGTACTGCCTCCAGGTCCCGGCCAACCGCATCGGATACGGCTATTTTTCCGCGGCGGAGCTCAAGACCATCCAGGAAGTCATCTCCCTCACCGTCTTCGGCCTGTTTTCCACCTTTTTCCTCGGTGAGAGCCTGGGCTGGAACCATGCCATAGGATTTGCCCTCATCGTTGCCGGGGCTTTTTTCGTCTTTAAAGGATGAGGCGCATGATCCCCGGCGCGTTGCAGCTGCAGCGGTAAAGAATGTTTTATGACGTAGCCTTGTGCTCCCCGCCATATTCCACGCTCACCTATTCCGCACCTTCGGGCTTTGACGGATTTGGCTGGGCCCCGGGGATGCGGGTCGCCGTGCCCCTGGGGACCGCAGTCCGCTGCGGTGTCATCCTTTCCGTGAAGGAAGCATGCCCGCTGCCTTCGGCGGACATGATCCGCCCCATGACATGGCCGCTCGAAAGGGAAGCGCTGCTTTCCGAAAGCTACATGCGCATGGTGGAGGCGGTCGCCTTGCGGTCATGCACCACGCCTGGACGCATCCTGGGGAATATCCTGCCGCAGGGGCTCCGCATGACCGAACGCCTGCGGGTGCGGGAATTCCCCGGCGGAGGCGAAGCCGGGAGAAAACCGCGCGTGCTCTCATTGGGCGCCGTCGCCGGCTTGGATCCGGAACCGGGGAAATGTCTCGCCCGGAAATACCTCGATGGCCGTGCGGACCTGCTCCGGATGGCCGAAGATCCCGCGGACACGGAACTATGCTCCCTGGCATGCGATCCCCCCTGGCCGGTCCGCCCCCGCGCGGCCAGGCAGCGTGAGATCCTCGACTGGCTCATGCAGCACGGGGCCGCATCCAGAAAACGCCTGCGCGAAGCGCTGCCGGGAAGCTCTCCGGCTTTGACGGCCCTGGTGGCTGCCGGGCTCGTGGCGGTCCAGGCGCAGCGGCAGGACCCGGATGAAAGCGAACCCGAAGAAAAGCTGGTCCTTCCTCCAGATCCCCCCTTCCCCCTTTCTTCGTCCCAGCGTGAAGCTCTGGACATGCTGACCGGCGGGATGGCGGCCTTGTCGCGCGGCGAGCATGTCCCGCCTGCGCATTTGCTTTTTGGCGTCACCGGCAGCGGAAAGACCGCCGTGTACCTTGAGCTTGCCCGTGCCTGCCTGGAATCCGGCAGGTCCGCACTGCTGCTTGCGCCGGAAGTCGCCATAGCCCTCAAGCTGAAGCTCGATGCGGAAAAGCGTTTTCCCGGGATGCCCGTGCATCTCTACCATGGCTATCAGGGACCGGTACGCCGGGAAAGCATGTTCAGGCGGCTGGCCGCCGCCCGGGAGCCATGCCTTGCCGTAGGGACGCGGTCTGCCGTTTTCCTCCCCCTGCGCAGCATAGGCGCCATCATCCTGGATGAAGAGCACGACGCCTCGTTCAAGCAGGAGGAAAGGGTGCCCTACCATGCGAAGGAAGTCGCGTGGGAAAGGGCGAAGAGGGACAGGGCCATCCTTGTGCTGGGCTCGGCCACGCCCGACATCAAGACCTTTTACGCCGCCATGCAGGGAAGCATGCCCCTGGCCAGCATGGAAAACCGTGTCGGGGGAGGGCGGCTGCCGCAGATAGACCTGGTCGACATCAAGGGCTGCCCTGCTTCCAAGCTGCTTTCCCCGGCGGCATCGGATGCCCTGCGGGAAACGGTCCGCCGCGGCGAGCAGGCCGTCATCCTGCTCAATCGCCGCGGGTATTCTCCGGTCATGTACTGCCTGGACTGCGGGACGCCTGCGCGATGCCCTTCCTGTGATGTCGCCATGACCTATCACAAAAAGCGTGAGCAGCTCGTCTGCCATTACTGCGGGCATACGCGGCCGTGGCCCTCTCCCTGCGAACGCTGCGGAGGCCTGAATTTCCTGCCCATGGGGGAAGGCACGGAACAGCTGGAAGAAAAACTCGCCGCCGAGGAACTGGCGGGGATCCTCCCGCCAGGCGGAAAGATCCTGCGGCTCGACAGGGACAGCGTGAGCCGGCAGGGGCACATGGAAGAGATACTGGCTTCCTTTGCCCGGCAGGAGGGGCAGGTGCTGGTCGGCACGCAGATGCTTTCCAAGGGGCATCACTTCCCCAATGTCACGCTGGCGCTGGTGGCGGACGGCGACATGGGGCTGAACCTCCCGGACTATCGCGCTGCAGAGCGTACGTTCCAGCTTCTCGTGCAGTCAGCGGGCAGGGCAGGACGCGGAGAAAAGCCCGGGAGGGTGCTCATCCAGTCGCGCGACACCAGCCATTACTGCTGGCAGTATGTGAGCAGGGGAGACTACCGGGGGTTTTACGAGCATGAACTCGAGATCCGCCGCCGGAGGAAGTATCCGCCCTTTGTCAAGCTGGCGCTCATCAGGTTCTCCTGGCCGTGGAACTGGCCTGCAGGCAAGGCTGGATCAGAAAAGTTCGCCGCAGAACTGCGCCGTATCGGGCGGGGCATGGGCTGCATCGTGCTGGGACCGGCGCCGGCACCCATCGCCAGGATGCAGGGACGCGTGCGCAGCCAGTGCCTCATCAAGGCGGATGCCTGGAGCAGCATACGCGCGGCCTATCTGCAGTCCCTGCAGATACTGGGGGCGGTCCCCAGGGAACTGCACATATCGCTGGATCTCGATCCCGTGAGCATGCTCTGACGGGATCCGTGACAGGACGGCGTGCGCCTAAACGCGCATGAACGGCGTTGCCGTTTTGAGCAGCGCCTCATGGAGCATGGGGCGCAGCTTCTTCGCCACGGGTCCGGGGACGCCGCCGCCCACGGGACTTCCGCCATAGCGGGTGACGGCGACGCATTCCGGCGTGGTCCCGAACACCAGTATCTCCGATGCTGTTTTCAGCTGCCCTTCCGTGATGTCCGCATGCATGACGGGCATGAAGGAAGACGCGATCTCTTCTGCCAGGATGGCCGTCGTCCCTGGCAGGGCGCAGCGGAATTCCGGGATGAGCAGCCTTCCCCGGCCGTCCACCATGCCCACATTGGCGACCGCAGCTTCGGCAAGGAATCCCTGTTCATCAAAGGAAAACGTCATGCTGACCCCGAGGCTGCCGGCCTCCCTGGCCATCATGGCGTTCGCCAGGTAGTTGGTGGATTTGATCTGGGCGATCCACGGCTGTTTTGCCGGAACGGAGCTCCGTGCAGCGGAAATGCCCTTTTCCCAGAAGGATCCAGGCAGGGGAGTCCCCTTTGTAGCGACCATGTAAAGGCTTGACACGGGGCATTCCCCGGGATCGACGCCCAGCCCGCCGCAGCCTCTGCCAAGCAGGATCTTCAGCCCTCCGTAAGGCTCGCCGCCGGCCCTGGCCACGGCAAGCGCCGTTTCCCGGAGTTCTTCCCATGGGCAAGGCGGAGCAAGGGAAAGCCTTTCTGCCGAATGCATCATGCGTTCCATATGGGCGTCGAGCTGCACGATGGCGCCGTTGCGGAACGCCAGGCTTTCAAACACGGCATCCCCCCGGTGGACCATATGGTCATCCAGGGGGACGAGGAGATGGCGCGGATCACGGCAGATGCCGCCCATGCGGTGCTCGAAAAAGGCCGTCACGTTTCCGACGCCTCTCCTGGGGAGCCGCATAAGCTTTTCCTGCCATTCTTCACTGCTGAGCACGGGAATGTCCATATTTCCTCCCTTGGAGGCACATCGCCCGCCCCCTGCCGGGGAAAACAGCCTATTGCGGGAATCCCTTATTGAGCTCCATGCGGAATTTCCGTGACAGCCTGAAAACGACGACCCTGCGGGAAGGCAGCGTGATGGTCTCTTCCGTCTGGGGGTTGCGGCCCTTCCGGGCGTCTTTGCCATAGGCTTCAAACTTGCCGAAGCCGCTGAGCAGAAGGGTGTTGCTGTCCTTGATGGCTTTTTTCATGAGGGCGAGCAGATCTTCGACGATATTTTTCACCTCGCCCCGGTTCAATTCAAGATTCTGGCTGTATATGGTCTCGACGATGTCGGCTTTGGTGAGGGACTTGTTCATCCTTTCCTCCTGATGGCGAAAACGCCGGATCTATTCCTGGATGGCACGGGAGATCTTCGCCGCCATCTCCTGCATGGCTTCAGCACTGGGATAAGGGCTTTGATGCCACAGTTCCAGCCCGTCGCCTTCATAGCGGGGGATGATGTGCCAGTGGATGTGGAAAACAGACTGCCCTGCGGCGATCCCGTTGTTCTGGAGCACATTGACGCCTTTGGCGCCCGTGGCAGCAACAAGGGCCCCTGCGATCTTTTGAACGGCGGCGCACACGGCCGGGGCCAGTTCGCACGGGAAATCCAGGATGTCCTTGAAGTGCTTCTTGGGGATGACCAGCGTATGGCCGGGATTCACAGGGGAGAGATCAAGGAATGCCGCGACGTTTTCGTCTTCGTACACTTTGGCAGAGGGTATCCTGCCGTCAGCGATGCGGCAGAAAACACAGTCTTCGGCTTGCATAGGAAAAACCTCCGGGGACACCCGTGATTTTACGGTGGAAAAGCCTTTTCTTTCTATAATTAACCGATTAGAACATCAAGAACTTTTCGGGGATGTATGCAAAAATGGACGCGCCTTGTCAGGGCGCGCCGGGAGTGGGCATGGCAGATTCCATTTCGTTTCCTGTGGGCGCACGCAGCAGGCAGGCGGCACGCATCGTGCCTGTTTTCCTCCCCTTCCGGGGATGCCCGTGCCGATGCGTCTATTGCGCCCAGGACAAGCAGACGGGGGCGGAAGGCGCGCGTGGGATCACCCGGACGCTCCGGGGAGCCGCAGCCGCCGTCGAAAGCCAGCCCCACCCCTGCGAACTCGCTTTCTACGGGGGGACATTCACTGCCATGCCCGGGAATGACCGCCGCGCCTGCCTGGACCTTTTGCTGTCCCTGCGGGAAAAGGGGCTCGTGTCGGCGGCGCGCTGCTCCACCAGGCCGGACGCGCTCGGCGGCAGCGCCCTTTCCGAACTGCGCTCAGGCGGGATCGATCTTGTGGAGCTCGGCATCCAGAGCTTCTCCAGCGCAGCACTGTCTGCTTCCCGCAGGGGATACGACCGCCGCACGGCCCTGGAAGGATGCCGGGCCGTGCAGGAAAGCGGCCTGGGGCTCGGCATCCAGCTTTTGCCCGGCATGCCGGGATGCGGACCGGAGATCTTCCTGGAAGACGTGCGCACGGCACTGGCCCTGCATCCCGACTGCATGCGGTTCTATCCCTGCCTTGTGCCCGAAGGCACGGTCCTGGCCGGATGGCTTGCCGAGGGCATCTATGCCCCGTGGTCGCTGGAGGAGACGGTCTCCGTCCTGGGCAGGGCCCTGGATCTCGCCTGGCAGGCAGGCGTGCCGGTCATCCGCCTTTCCGTGGCGCCGGAATCCGCCTTTGACGCTGCCGTGCTCGCCGGCCCAAGGCATCCCGCCCTGGGGGCGCTCATACAGGCCGAAGCCCTGCTGCAGGCTGTTGAAAGGGCGGCCGCTTCCCTCGGACGCCCCCCCCGGCAGATCATCCTCCCGCGCTTTTGCCAGGGTTTCCTGTATGGCGACCATGGCGTCCTGCGCACCCGCTGGGGATCCCTTGGGCTCGGTCCCGGGCGGATCTCCTACCACGATGGCGGCATGGCGGTCCTTTCATGAAGCACAGCCGGCCGCTATCCCCTTGACGCCTGCATTTTTTTAAGTATTTTTCTGCTCCTGCGCGGAAACGCGCATACATCTCCTCCAGGGGCATTCCATGGGTAAAGACCTTATCATCGTAGAATCACCCGCCAAAGTAAAAACGATCAAAAAATTCCTCGGGAACAAGTATTCCGTGCATGCCAGCGTCGGGCATATCCGCGACCTGCCCACGCACGAGATAGGCGTGGACGAAGAACATGGGTTCGCCCCGCACTATGTGACCATCAAAGGCAAGGAGAAGGTCGTCAGGGACCTGCAGGAAGCTGCGCAGGGATCCGACACCGTGTATCTCGCTCCCGACCCTGACCGGGAGGGCGAGGCGATCGCCTGGCACATCGCCCAGGTGCTGAAAAACAAAGCCAAGGCCATCAAGCGGATCCAGTTCAACGAGATCACGGCCCGCGCGGTCAAGAACGCCCTGGAACATCCCCACGAGATCGACGACAACCTTTTTTGCGCCCAGCAGGCACGCCGCGTCCTCGACAGGCTGGTGGGCTACAAGATCTCGCCCCTGCTCTGGAAGACCGTCAAGCGGGGCATCTCCGCGGGCAGGGTGCAGTCTGTCGCGCTGCGCCTCATCGTGGAGCGCGAGGAAGAACGCCAGGCCTTCGTGCCCCAGGAATACTGGTCGTTCAAGGCGCTGCTCTCCGTGGCCGGGCCGCCTGCGTTCACGGCTGAACTGGCAGCGGTCGATCCGTCCTTCGCGAGCTCCGTCCCCGCCTTCTCCCGGGAAGGCAGCGCCGGCAAAAAGGTCCTCGTCCCCTGCAAAGAGGCTGCAGATGCTCTCGAAGGAGCCACGAAAGGCCCCTTCAAGGTCGAAAAGATCGAAGGAAAGGAACGCTCCCGCAGCCCTCTTCCGCCCTTCACCACGTCCACGCTCCAGCAGACGGCGAACCAGAGGCTCGGCTTCACGGCCAAGCGGACCATGTCCACCGCCCAGAAACTCTACGAGGGCGTGGAGCTCGGCGAGCGGGGCACGACGGCGCTCATCACCTACATGCGGACGGACTCCGTGCGCATCGCCGAAGAAGCCAAAGCCGCCGCCGCCGCGTACATAGGCGAGAACTTCGGCGAGAAGTACCTTGCCCATGGAAAAGCCGGGCGTTCGTTCCGCGGCAAGGACAGCGCGCAGGACGCACACGAAGCCGTACGCCCCGTGGATGTCCGCCTCACGCCGCAGGACGTCAAGCCTTACCTCACGCAGGAGCAGTTCAGGCTTTACGACCTGATATGGCGCCGTTTCCTGGCTTCACAGATGGCATCCGCGGCGTTTTTTGACACGCTGGCAACGCTTTCCTGCGGTCCCGGACTGTGGAAGGCAAAAGGCGAGCGGCTCCTCTTCCCCGGATGGCTGGCGGTCATGGCAAAGGGCGCCGACGAAGAGGAAAAGGAACTCCCCCCCATGGAGCAGGGGGACCTGGCGACCCTTGTCAAGCTGGAAAAGGAGCAGAAATTCACGCAGCCGCCAGCGCGATATACTGAGGCTTCCCTTGTCAGGGAGCTGGAGGAACTGGGCATCGGGCGCCCTTCGACGTATGCCACCATCATTTCCACCATCCAGGACAGGGAATATGTCCGCCTTGAGGACAAGCATTTCGTGCCGACGGACCTGGGCAATGTCGTATGCAGCCAGCTGCGCAGCCATTTCGCCAAGCTGATGGACGTCGGGTTCACCGCCGGGATGGAAAGCAGCCTCGACAAGATCGCCGAAGGCAAGCTCGGCTGGGTGGATGTGATGGAGGATTTCACCAGGGATTTCAATCCCGCGCTTGCAGCGGCCGCAAAAAACATGACCAGGGTGAAAGAAGGCGTGTCCACGGATGTCGCCTGCCCCCAATGCGGACGCCCGATGACCGTCAAATTCGGCAGGAGCGGAGAATTCCTGGCATGCACCGGATATCCCGAGTGCAAGTACACGACGAATTTCACCCGCGACGAAAAAGGGACGGTCATCCCTGTGGAACGCCCCAGGGAAGAATGGAAGAAGATGGGCGTCTGCCCCAAATGCGGCGGCGATGTCGTCCTTAAAAAGTCGCATACCGGGAGCCGCTTCCTCAGCTGCGCCCGATACCCGGAATGCGATTATGCAGCGCCCTTCTCCACGGGCGTTTCGTGCCCCAAATGCGGCAAGGGCACACTTGTCGAGAAAAGCTCGAAGCGAGGCAAGATCTTTTACTCCTGCGACCGGTTCCCCCAATGCGATTACGCCGTATGGGACTGGCCCGTCGCCAAGGCCTGCCCCCTCTGCGGCTCCCCCATCCTCGTCGTCAAGCAGGCAAGAGGGCGCGGACGGCGTCTTGCCTGCCCCAATGCTTCATGCCGCTTCTCCCAGGAGATAGCCGAGGAATAGCCTCCGGTCCGACCGGCTCCCTGTCATGACCGGACGGGCATCTCGCCGGCATAGCGGATGCCGTCCAGGTCCACGCTGACAGCTATCGCATGCGCTTCGACGCCCAGGCTTACGGCCCGGCGCAGTTCCTGCGCGTACGCAGGATCGATATGTCCGGCGGCTGTGAAGCACCGCGCGTCCGTCCTCTGCACCACGAACAGCATCGCCGCCCTGTCCCCCCGCCCACGGATGGCTGCAAGCTCGCGCAGATGCCTGGCACCGCGCGTCGTGACGGCGTCCGGGAAAGCCGCCTCGCCGTCCTCCACCAGGGTCACGTTCTTGCATTCCACCCACAGGGGAGGGAGCCCGCCTCCGGAAAAGCAGGCGTCTATCCTGCTCTCCCCGCAGGGGACCTCGCGCCTGAGCAGGCTGTAAGGCGCCGTCCAGGGGAGCAGTCCGCGTTCGAACATCGGCGCAAGCAGCCGGTTGGGAACGGCCGTGTTCACGCCCACCCACGTGCCGGATGCCGTGCCTGCCCCCATGGCCTCCAGCGTCCATTTGAGCCTCCGCCCCTGTCCCTCCGCAGGAGAGAGCAGGACGGGGGCGCCTTCATGCAGGAGCCCGAGCATCGTCCCTGTGTTGTTGGTGTGGACGGCGACCTCTTCCCCATCCAGCTCGGCATAGACGAAGAAGCGCTTTTCCCTCCTCAGGAAACGGCCCACCCGGCATCCGCCGGGAAAGGCCAGCAAAAGCCGGTCATTCTCCAATTTACAGCCACCGTTGAAAATGATATGTTTCATGCAGTTATTTTTCTTTTTTCTTCCACTGTCAACGAGGATGTGAACCATGAAATTTGCCGACCGCATGAAAAGCATCTACCCTTCAGCCACCATGGCCATCAACACGAAGACCATGGAGCTGAAAGCGCAGGGCATCAAGGTCATCAGCCTTGCCGTGGGCGAACCTGATGCCGAAGTGCCCATGCATATCAGGGAAGCCGCCAAAAAAGCCATAGACGAAAACTTTTCAAAGTACACGCCGGTAAACAGCATCCCTGAATTCCGCCAGGCCGTCTGCCATTACTACATGAGGCAGTACGGCGTGCAGGCCGCGCCTGAAAACGTCATCATCACCAACGGCGGCAAGCAGTCGCTCGTTGACACGATGCTCGTCCTGCTCAACGAAGGGGACGATGTCCTCCTGCCCTGCCCCTACTGGACCAGCTACCCTGACATGATACGCATAGCCGGGGCCAATCCCGTCCTCGTCCCGTCCTCTTCGTCCACGGGCTTCCATATCAGCGTGGCCGACCTGGATAAGGCCCTGACCCCGAAGACGCGCATGCTCATCATGAACACGCCTTCGAACCCCACCGGCGCGGCCTATTCACAGGATGAACTGGATGCCATGCTCCAGTGGTGCCTCGACCACGGCGTCTTCGTCATTGCCGACGAGATCTATGACCAGCTCGTCTACGACGGCAAGCCTGCAAGCTGCTCCATGTGGTGGCAGCAGCATCCCGATAAGGTCGCCGTGCTCAACGGCCTTTCCAAGGCTTTTGCCATGCCCGGCTGGCGCGTTGGCTACACCCTTGCCCACGCGGACCTCATCAAGCAATGCTCCAAGCTCCAGGGCCAGGTGACCTCGCACATCTGCTCCATCGCCCAGAAGGCCGGCGTCGCCGCCCTCGATGGTCCGTACGACAGCATCGAGGACATGCGCCAGTCGTTCATCCGCCGCCGCGACCTGGCCATGGCGGAGATCTCCACCTGGCCCGGCGTCGTCTGCTGCAAGCCCGCAGGCGCCTTCTACCTCTTCCCCGATGTCAGCGGCCTCTTTTCCGCTGAAATGCCCGATGCCACCGCCGTATGCACGCGGCTGCTCGAAAAAGGCCGCGTAGCCTGCGTCCCCGGTGAAGCCTTCGGCGACCCCCGGTGCATACGCCTTTCCTACGCCGTTGCCGACGACGTCCTCCTTGAGGCCCTTCGGCGCATGAAGGAAGCCCTTTATCAAAAATAACAACGGCCCTTCTCATCAACAGCATAGGAGTTCTACCATGAGCAATGCCAAGCTTGACTGGTCACATGCCTGGACAGGCGTCCAGGAAAACGCCCGCGACGCCGCCCCCTTCATCGAGAAACTGCGCGCCGAGCTCCCTGTCCTCCCCTTCCTGGGGCTCCCCTTCGCCGAGGAACTCATCGCGGAGCTTGAACGCCATGAATCCTTCCTCCGCAGCTTCAAGCACATGCTCCTGCTCGGCATAGGCGGATCCGCCCTTGGCCCGCGCGCCCTCCAGCGCGCCTTCGCCCCCGCCCAGGACAGGCCCGGCTGCAACGGCCCCTGGCTCTGGATCGCTGACAATGTCCAGACGGACTGGCTTGCCGATGCTTTTGACAAGCTGCCGCCCGAAGAGACCATCGTCGTGGTCATCAGCAAATCCGGCGGGACCATCGAGACCATGGCGCAGTATCTCCTTGTCCTGCCCTGGCTCCAGGAGAAACTTCCCGGCAGCTGGCGCGACCATCTATTCATGATCACGGACCTCCACAAGGGTTTCCTGCGCGAAGAGGCGGAAAAGTATTCCATCCGTTCCCTGCCCGTGCCTGACAACCTCGGTGGCCGTTATTCCGTGCTTTCCGCTGTCGGTCTCGTTCCGGCTGTTTTCCTGGGCATGGACTGGAGAGGGCTTTTGCAGGGCGCCCTTTCCGTGGGCCGCCCGCTTGCCCAGTCGCCCGCTTCCCTCCCCGGGCATCCTGCCTGGAAACTCGCCACCTGGGCATGGAACATGTCGCAGGCCGGCAAGAGCCAGCTGATCTATTTCTGCTACATCCCCTCCTGGTCCACCTTCGGCCCCTGGTTCTGCCAGCTCTGGGCGGAAAGCCTCGGGAAGAACGGCAGGGGCACGATGCCCATCCCCGCTACAGGCGTCACCGACCAGCATTCCCTGCTGCAGATGTTCCTCGACGGGCCAAAGGACAAGGCCTGCCTCTTTGTTTCCTCGCCCGCCGACACGTCCAGCCTGCCCATGCCTGCATCCCTCCCTTCCAAATGGACGTATCTGGAAGGCCATGCCTTCGGTGACATCCTCGACGCGGAGACCCTGGCGACCCGTGCGACCCTCGCCCAGAAAGGCGTCCCCACGGTGCATCTGGATATGCCCGACGGCAGCGCCTTCTACGCCGGCAAGATGATGATGCTCATGGAGGCGGCCACGATCTTCACCGGCTGGCTCCTGGACATCAACCCTGTCGACCAGCCCGCCGTTGAAACAGGCAAGCAGCTTGCCCGCGCCCGCCTGGGCATGCCCGGGACGGAAGAGGACGCCGGCCGCCTCGCCGCCTTCACCGGGATCCCGCCTGTCACCCAGGACTTCTGACCGGCCTGTCCCCGGCGCCTGTGCCGTAACAGGGCGCCGGGGACTTTTCTTCCCGGATCAACGCCTTTCCCTTTTGGACCTCCATGGATGAGACCTCTCACAAACAAGACGGGACCAGGCTGCCATTCAATCTGGCACGCCTGTTTTCCTATGTTTCCCTGGTGCTCATCCTCATATCCAGCGTCATACTCGCATTCTTCATAGGGCGGACCATCATATCCAACGTGCTGTCCGGGCAGCAGGAATATGCCCTGCTGCTCGCTGACAACATGAACAGGCAGATCTTCCGCAAGTTCACCGTGCCCGTCGCCTACGCTTCGGGACGCGTGGCTTTGAGCGATCCTGCGCAGTACAAGCTGCTCGACGATGTCATCAAGTCCCAGCTCCACGGCCTCCAGCTTGAGTCCGTACGCCTTTTCGACAGCAGCAACACCGTCCTTTATTCCACCATTGCCAGCGAAGTCCGCCGCACCGACCTCGCCACAGAGGGGGTCGGCCTCGTTTACCAGGGCAAAAGCCATCATTTCGACATCCTTTCCTCCATCCCCTATGTAAGGGCCGTGGTCACACCTGTGATCAAGGATGGCACGTTCCTCCTCCGCACGGTATTCCCCCTCACCGTCGATACGGATTTCAAAAGCGTCCGCTTCATGGGCAATCCCGACATGGTGCTCGGGGTCCTGGAGATCGTCCAGGACATGACCCCCCAGTTCCGCATCGCCATCCGCGCGCAGCACCTCATCCTCGGGGCCTTCCTCCTTTCCACTCTGGTGCTTTTCTTCCTCCTCAATTTCGTCGCCCGCAAGGCGGAACGCAGCCTGAGCAGGAGGATAGAGCACAACAGGATGCTCGAGACCCAGCTCCATCAATCCGAAAAGCTCGCCAGCATGGGTCGCATGGTGGCCTCCATAGCGCATGAGATACGCAACCCGCTGGGGATCATCCGCTCCACGTCCGAATTCCTCGTCCGCAGGAACAAGGACAGCGATCAAACGACCCGGTCCATGCTCTCTGCCATCTACGATGAATCCTGCCGCCTGAGCGTCACCGTCAACGATTTCCTTGACTACGCACGCCCCAGGGAGCCCAGGCGTGAGCCCATAGCCGTGCGCGACGTCATCGCCAAGATACTCGCATTCATGGGCAACCAGTTTGAAAGCAGCGGTGTGGCCATCCATCTTGATGTCCCCCAGGACCTCATCGTCAACGCCGATCCCGACCTGCTCCGCGGCGCTTTCATCAACATCCTCATCAATGCGCAGCAATCCATCGACGGGAACGGCGACATCTACATCAGCAGCGCCCTCTCTCCCGACGGTCAGATCCTCGTGTCCTTCCGCGATACAGGTCCGGGCTTCAGCCCGGACGCGCTGAAGAAGGCCGGTGATCCCTTTTTTACGACGAAAGACCATGGCACCGGCCTTGGCCTCCCCATCGTGCAATCCATCATACAGTCCCACGGCGGAAGCCTGCGCCTGGACAACGCACCCGAAGGCGGTGCGCTGATCACCCTGAGCTTCCCCCGCCCCCCTGATGCTGACCAAGGAAGCAAGCCATGAGCGACAGTTCCAGGATTCTGGTCATTGACGACGAAAAGAATTACCTCCTGATCATGGAGGCCATGCTCAAAGATGCCGGGTACGAAGTCACTTCCCTCAACGACCCGGAACTTGCGCTTTATTACCTGGACGAATCCGAGGTCGACGTCGTCATCACCGACATGAAGATGCCCAAGCTCACCGGCAAGGAAGTCCTGCAGCGCATCAAAAAATCCTGGCCGGACATACCGGTGCTCATCATGACGGCGTTCGGCAGCATAGAAAGCGCCGTCGACGCCATGCGCTACGGCGCCTTTGACTACCTGACCAAGCCCTTTGCCAATGATGAGCTGCTCCTGACCGTGCATAATGCCGTCGAGCTTTCACGCTCCCACAAGCAGTACAAACTCCTCCAGGAATCCTTGGAAGACCGCTATAAGCTGCATCATATCATCGGCAAGTCCAAAGCCATCCGTGACACCCTTTCCATCGTGGACAGGGTGGCGCAAAGCAAATCCACGGTGCTCATCACCGGCGAATCCGGCACGGGAAAAGAACTTGTCGCCAAAGCCATCCATTTCAGTTCCCCGCGGAAGGAAGGCCCCTTCGTTTCCGTCAACTGCATGGCATTCAACGCCGGAGTGCTCGAGAGCGAGCTCTTCGGCCACGAAAAAGGTTCCTTCACCGGTGCTGTCGCAACACGCCGCGGACGCTTCGAGCAGGCAGACCACGGCACGCTCTTCCTCGACGAGATCGGAGAATTGAGTTCCGATCTCCAGGTAAAGCTCCTCCGCGTGCTTCAGGAACGCGTTTTTGAACGCGTCGGCGGCACCGACCCCATAAACGTCGATATCCGCATCGTCGCCGCTACCAACAAAAACCTTTCCAAGATGGTGGAGGAGGGCACCTTCCGCGAAGATCTCTTCTACCGTCTCAATGTGGTCCAGATCCCGCTCCCCCCCCTGCGTGAGCGCCGTGAAGACATCCCGCTGCTCATCGCCCATTTTGCAGACAAGATCTCCAAAGAGAACAACATCTCCCTGAAAAGCTTTTCCATGGAGGCCCAGAATTACCTCTGCAGCTACGAATGGCCCGGGAACATCCGCCAGCTGCAGAATATCCTCGAACGGTGCATGGTCATGGTCCCCGGAGACATCATCAACGTCGATGACCTCCCTCTTGAGATACGCGATGAAGAATCCCAGTTCAAAAGCGTGGTTGACCTTCTTCCCGTTGAACTCAATCTTGCCGACACACTCGACCGCATCGAGGCAGCGCTCATCAAGCGCGCCCTGGTCCGTGCCAAATTCGTCCAGGCCCGAGCTGCCGAACTGCTGGACATCTCCCGCACCCTCATGTCCTACAAATTGAAAAAGTATAACCTGATAGGCCATTGACCTTCTTTTCCGTCCCCTTTGACGCCCTTCCCGCCCCCCCCTTCAACGGCCGGCATAACCGGTCGTTTTTTAATTCAATCTATTGATATCATTTATTTTTGTTTGCATATGTTTCACGTGGAACATCTTGCATTTCGCTTTTCAAGGCACATGCGGATATCTCTGGCACGAACGTACGATCCCTATGACTTATATAGATCCATGGTCAAAAACGGTCAAAAATGTTCCACGTGAAACACTTGATATTCACTCTATATGCGATTATTGAAAAAAACGTATGAAGGAGATCATTATTGGCTAGGATAATAGCAATAGCAAATCAAAAGGGCGGCGTCGGCAAGACAACGACATCCGTCAATCTTGCAGCATCGCTTGCTGTCATGGAAAACAGGGTGCTGCTCGTTGACTGCGATCCCCAGGCCAATACGACAAGTTCCCTGGGGTTCGACCAGCAAAAGCTCAAAAGCAATCTGTACACCGCATTATGCGGCAGGTCGAATTTTGAAGATGCCCTGCTGCCTACCGCCATACCTTACCTTTCCCTGCTTCCCTCTACGACAGACCTGGTAGGCATGGAGATTGAACTGGTCGATAAGATGCTGAGGGAATACTATCTGGCCGATCTCCTCGGACCGGCAGCAGGGAATTATGACTATGTCATCCTGGATTGCCCACCATCCTTAGGGTTGATAACCATCAATACGCTTTGTGCTTCACACGAAGTGCTCATACCCCTGCAATGCGAGTTCTTTGCACTGGAGGGCATATTCAAGCTGATGAAAACGTATGAGCAGGTCCGGAAGCGCTTGAACAAGGAATTGAAGATCCTCGGCGTGCTCCTGACGATGTACGACGCGCGGAACAAGCTGGCACGGCAGGTCAGGGCCGAGGCAGAGAGATGTTTTCCCGGCAAGATCCTCGAGACGGTCGTGCCGCGCAATGTGCGGCTTTCCGAGGCTCCCAGCCACGGAAAGACCATCATCAACTACGACATACGTTCAAAGGGTGCGGAAGCCTATCTGGATCTCGCACGGGAAGTCGTCAAGCGCAAGGCTTGCGCTTGACGCAGAGCACAGGGGCAAGGGAGGCGCCATGGAACGCGGATTAGGAGGAAGAGGGAAAAACCTTCTTTTCCACTCAGCGGATGAGGAAAAAGATTCGGCGATCGAAAAGCTGGCCATAACGCAGCTCGTGCCTGGCACGTTCCAGCCGAGGAAGCGCTTTGACGCCGCTGCCATAAGCGAGCTTGCGGCATCCATGGAAAAACAAGGCGTGCTCCAGCCGCTTATCGTGAGGCTGATACCCAAAAGCATGCCGCAACGGTATGAGATCGTAGCCGGTGAACGGCGGTGGCGTGCCGCACGCCAGGCAGGGATCACGGAACTACCGGTCATCATCACGGAATACAGCGACAGGGAAGCCATGACCGTGGCCCTTGTGGAAAATCTGCAGAGAGAAGATCTGAACGCCATGGAAGAAGCGGAAGCCTTGGCCATGCTCCGTGACGCGCATGGGCTCAGCCAGGAGGAACTTGCTGCCCAGCTGGGCAAAAGCCGTTCTGCCATAGCCAATGCCCTGAGGTTGATGCAGCTCTCTGAGCCGATGCGCGAGGGTGTTTTGAACGGTGACATAAGCGCAGGACATGCAAGGGCGCTGCTCAGCGTGCCCGACGGGACATTGCGCGATCAACTGTACAAAGCTGTCATCGAACACCGCCTTTCGGTGCGGGAAGCGGAATCCGCTGCTGATTCATGCAGGCAGAAAGGGAGGTTGCCCGAGCATCTGCAGCAGGCAGGCCTCGCGGGGACCGCAAAGAAGAAGCACGGCACCAAGCCCCAGGTCGTGAAGGATCTGCAAAAGCTCCTGCGCGAGCGCAGCGGAAAAAAAGCCACGATCAGCGGGGATGGCGTACGTGGGCAAGTGTCCATGCCGTATGCATCCGAAGAGGAACTGGAGACGCTTATCGAGCTGCTGGGAGCGCAGAAAATATCGGATCCCTTCCACGATCCAGGCTAAGCGTCTTTGCGCACCACAGCAAGGAAAAGGGAATCCTGGCCAGGGGAATCAGGTAAATAGGTGCGCATGGATTCGATCGAAGCCCCGGGGTGCAGCGAGGCAAAGCGCCTGACCTGGAGTTCGTTCTCCGAGGAGTCAAGGGCGCAGGTGGAATAAAAGACCATGCCGCCCGGCAGAAGGCTGTGCCAGATGGAATCCAAAATGGCTTTTTGAACGGTCGAGACGGCCTTGATCTTCTCCGGTGAGAGCCTGAATTTCAGTTCGGGATTGCGTGCAAGCGTGCCTGTGCCGCTGCAAGGGGCATCGACGAAAACGGCATCGAAGGATCTGCCCGTGATCTCCTGAGCTGCATTGCGCAAAACAGAGGGGCAGGGGATATCCAGACGGCAGAACTGCTTTTGCAGTTCTTCAAGGCGGAAGGATGAGGGATCGCTGGCAAGGATGACGCGGACGCCTTGCTCCATCAGCGCAGCTGTCTTGCCACCCCTGCCGCAGCAGCAGTCCCAAATCCCGGCATGCCCGCTACGGAAGCGGATCATCCTCCCGGCCACGTCGGAGGCTACGATCTGCGAAGGTTTGCCTTGGCGGGAAACAGCGCCGGATGCTTCAAGGGCATGGAGGCGCACCCAAAGCGCCTCCTGCATATCTGCAGGCATCTTGCCGGTGAAAGGAGCAAAAAAGCCGTGCGGGGCGCATCGTTCACATCCCAAAGACAAACATTCTGCCATGAGTCGGTTCCAGCCGGAACGTGCAGTATTGACACGCCAGCAGGGACGTGGCGCATGGATGAGCCCGCGGGCGATGGAGGCGGCAACAGCCTGGCCGTAATGTGACGACCAGCGTTCGGCAAGCCATGGAGGGATGGAACCGCAGAGGGCGATATCTTCGGAAGTGGAAGAACCGCCGAGATGGCTGACACGTTCATGGATGCCATCAGTTAAACGGGATGCTTCTTGGGAGATCCGGCGAAGGACTGCATTGCAAAAGCCAGCGGCACGCTGGCCAAAACGTCGTTTTGCGATGGATACGCATTCATCCACTGTGGCGCGGCTGGGTATGCGCTCCATGAAAAGGAGCTCAAAGACGGCGATGCGCAGGAGCATGCGCATCATGGAAGACAGTTTGCCTGGCCGTGCGATATGCAAGACCGCACAGAGATCGAGCAGGGAGTAAAGGCGGAGGACGCCATAGGTGAGTTCGGACAGGAACGCTTCCTGGATGGAGGAAAGCCCTTTGCAAGACGACAGATGGGAAAGCAGGACAGGAAGAGGCACGGCGTCGTCCCTGCCGCAAACGATGTTCAACAGCAGCCCAAGGGCTTCCTCCCGCACATTCAGGCGGCTCGAAGCCATACGGGCGTCACTCGGCAGGTTTCTGGGCATCAGGGACATCCATGAAAGAACGCTTGGTCAACGGATCTCAAAGGCACCAAAGGGAGCGGCAAGACCTTTGAGCCAGCCATTGCGGAAGTCGGTGGCGCGCATGGTCGGCTTGCCAGCGGGACGCAGGCGGGTGACGCAGTAGGAGCCTTTTCCGCAGGCAACGATGAGCCCGTGCTCAGACATGCCTGCGACCGTGCCGGGGCTCCCGCCAGCGTCTTGGGTAAGAGGGATGCCAGGTTCGATGCGCAGGGGCAGGGGATCTTTCCCGGCGAGGATAAGTGTCGATCGTGCACCGGGAGAAGGGGACAGCCCCCGGATGATGTTGTGTACGGAAGAGGAAGGCAGGCTCCAGTCGATCCGCTGGTCCTGCGCCGTCAGCTTGTGGGCGTAGGTGGCAAGGGAAGGATTTTGCGGGGTGAAGGCGGCTCGTCCCTCGGCAGCCATGCGCAATGCGCTCACCATGAGATCTGCGCCCTGGCGGGCAAGGATGTCAAAGACCTGGCCGGCTGTCTCGTCGGATCCGATGGCCGTGGCCTGCTGAAGGAGCATAGGGCCGGAATCCAGGCCCGCTTCCATTTTCATGATGGTTATCCCCGTAATGGCGTCTCCGTTCATCACGGCGCGCTGTATGGGGGCAGCGCCGCGGTACCTGGGGAGGAGCGATCCGTGGACGTTGAGGGCGAACAAGCGTGGTATGTCGAGGACCTTCTGGGGAAGGATGAGTCCGTAAGCGGCCACGCACAGGATATCGGGAGCGAGCGCAGCCAACGTCTTCACGTCCTCATCGCTCTTGAAATTTTCGGGCTGGAACACAGGCAGCGAAAGGCTGAGCGCCATCTCTTTCACGGGAGACGGCCGCAATTTGTTGCCGCGGCCGGCCGGACGGTCTGGTTGCGTGTAAACGCCGGCGATCTCACCTCCTTCCCATTGGGAAACGGCTTGCAGGATCATGGAGGCGAAATCGGGCGTGCCCATGAAAACGATGCGCAGCTTCGGCATGATGGCTATCCCAGTTGACAGGTTGCAGAAAAACGGATGGAGGACAGGGGGACACCGGGTGGAATAGACATACCTGTTCCGCAGCCAAAAAGCAAAGATTCTTTAGCCGGGGGCATCCGGCAGGATCAGAGGGGCAAGCTAAGGCACAAGAGAGGAGGAGCAGGCCTTGGCGGAAGCCGGCATGGACAGTCGGCGGAAAAAGAGCGTTGCATAGGGCATTGCAAAAAAATGGTGACAAAGGAGGCTGTTCCGCCTAGTATGCAGTTGGACCCAACATCACGCTTTACCCCTTTGCTGCGAGGTCACGCGCCATGGAGCTTTTGAATCAGTACACCCCCCAGGCAGCTGCGGCTGCCGCAGTGCTCGTCATCCTCTTTGTTTTCTGGCTCTGGCTGCGCGGAAGGAAGCGCAAAAAAGCAACCAGCCAGCAGATGCTGGCGGACGCCCTGCCCAAGAAGCGCGGGCCTCTGTACAAGCTGTTCAGGGGTATCGGGATATGCATTGCGGCCATCTTCCGCGGCATATTGTTCCTGCTCAAGCTCATCGTGCCCAACATGGTGCTGGTGGAACGTTTGCTTGTGCTTGGTGGTCTTGGGATAGGCGCCTATTCCATCATCTGGCCGCCCCTGAACTGGTGGTATGTGGGCGGGGGCATCTTCATGCTGGTGCTGGCCATCGTGGCCCATGCCTACAACGACGAAGTGCGCCGCGAAGCCTGATCACGCACCGCTACATATGAAAAGCATGCCGCCGGGGATACCGGCGGCATGCTTTTTAATGTGCTGTGATATTCAGCCCCGGCTTTGCGCGGCCATGATGCGGCGCACTTCCTCCAGGTCTTCCGGCGTGTCCACGCCTGGGCCCATGGCTTCGACTTCCAGCACGCGGATGGCGATGCCCGCCTGTAGCACGCGGAGCTGCTCCAGCTTCTCGGTGTTTTCCAGCGGGGAATAGGGCAGGCTGCCAAAGCGCATGAGCAGTTCACGGCGGTAGGCATAGATCCCGAGATGCCCGAAGTACTGGGCCGGGATGCCCCCGCTTCGGGGGAAGGGGATGGGGCTGCGGCTGAAGTAGAGGGCATTGCCGCTGTGGGCGCGGACCACCTTGACCAGGTTGGGGTCGGCAGCCCGCTCAGCGGAGACGGGATAGCACAGCGTGGCCATCTGCAGGGAGCCGTCGTCCAGCATGGCGCGGGCGAGCTTCACGATGGATCCGGGTTCCACGAGCGGCTCGTCGCCCTGGACATTGACGTAAATGTCCGCAGGGTGCGCGTTCGCCGCTTCGATGAGCCGGTCTGAACCGGAAGGGCAGTCCGGGCTGGTCATGCACACGCCGCCGCCAAAACCCTGCACGGCAGCGGCAATGCGGGCGTCGTCCGTTGCCACGATGACTTCGTCAAAAAGCCCCGCCTGGCGCACGCGTTCATACACATGCTGGATCATGGGCTTGCCGCAGATGTCGGCAAGGGGCTTGCCCGGCAGCCGCGTTGACGCATAGCGCGAGGGGATGACTGCGATGATGCTCATGGGCTATACCTCCGCAAAGCGTTTGGCGGCGCGGTCGAATTCCCTGATCATGGAAAGGAACGCCGGAAGGTCCCGGACGGCCAGCATGTTGGGTCCGTCGCACGGCGCCTTGTCAGGATCGGGATGCACTTCCAAGAAGATGCCCGCCACGCCCACGGCGGCCGCAGCCCGCGCCAGCGTGGGCACGAATTCCCGCTGGCCTCCGCTGCACGATCCCTGCGCTCCGGGCAGCTGCACGGAATGGGTGGCGTCGAACACCACGGGCGCAAAGCGCTTCATGATCTCCAGCCCGCGCATGTCGACGACGAGATTCCCATAGCCAAAGCTGGTGCCGCGCTCGCAGAGGGAGATCTGCCTATTGCCCGTGGACTGCGCCTTTTTAAGCACGTTCTCCATCTCCCATGGGGCGAGGAACTGACCTTTCTTGATGTTCACGGGCTTGCCCGTGGAGGCTGCGGCCAGGATGAGGTCAGTCTGCCGGCAGAGGAAGGCCGGGGTCTGCAAATAGTCCACGGCTTCGGCCACGGGCGCCGCCTGCTCAGCCGTATGGATGTCGGTGAGCACAGGGATGCCGCGGGCCTCGCGCACCTCGGCGAGGATGGAGAGCCCCTCGGCCATGCCGACGCCGCGGAATCCAGAACCGGAACTGCGGTTGGCCTTGTCGAAACTGGACTTGTAGATGAAGGGCATGCCGGCCTTGGAGAATATCTCCTTGAGGGCGGCTGAGACCTCGAGCGCATGGGCGCGCCCCTCAATGGCGCAGGGGCCGGCAATGAAGAACAGGGGGGCGGCATTATCGACGCAGAACAGGGGCTTGCCGCCAAACGAAAACGTGAACATGGAGCCTCCTGTGCGGCGGCGTTCACGACACCGCGGCTGGCAATGGAAGCGGCGGACTGCCAGCGCAGCCCGCCGCCCTGGAAAGGATCAGCCCCTGACTGCGGCATCGAGCTGGCGGCGGCCCTGGCTGGCTTCAGCCTCCAGCTCGCTCTTGCGGGCGCTGGAGATGCCGAGGGACGCGGCCAAAGCGTCCAGATAGGTGCGTTCCATGAACTGGTCGATGTCGATGACGCAGCAGGAAAGGCGGTACACGTCCTCGGCCTGCTCCTCGGAACGCACTTCCCTGGCGATGGCGCGCGGGTCGAGCGGCTCCTTTTGCATCTGCTCCAGTTCACGGCCCACGTTCTGCCCTTGCAGGAGGCTTTGGAAAAGCACGCCGATGCGCTGCTGTTCAGCGGCATCGATGCTGCCGTCGGCCCTGGCCGCAAAGATCACGGCGCGCATGATGAGCAGGGACGTGGGATCGACAGGCACCCTTCCGGCCTGGGCAAAGGGATCTCGCATGTACGGGTCCTGCTGCGGAGCGCGCTGGGGCTCGGCGGCCTCAGCCTGCTTGGCCTGCGCCCACTTGCGGTAGAAATTCAGCGCTACGGCGCCCATGCCGAGAAGGGCGGCGTTCCGCACCATGGAGTTGCCGCCGCCGGCCGGAGCCCTGCCGGATCCGCCTGCCATGCTGCCCAGAATGGCGCCGATGGCGCCCGCTCCCATGAGGCCGCCCATGCCGCCGGGAGCATTGCGTCCTGCAGTACGGACCGCACCGCCGGCCTGGCGGGACATCTGCTGAAGGGCGCCGCCCAAAACTTCACTGTTGAGAACATCCAGAATAGACACGGGAACCTCCTGGGTTTCATTGTATGTTTGCCTTTCCTTATCACGCCATGTGGGACAGGGCAAGCGCGGCGATGGCTGTTTGATGCCGTCAAGCGCCGCGCCCCGGCAGCGCGCATCGTTCCTGCTGCGGCTTGCCTCCACAGGGCATTTTCCGTTGACAGCCCATGCCCCGTAGGATAGACAAGGGGCAAGAGGGTCCGATCATGCAGCACAGCTTTTGCAGCGCGTACCGTTTTGCAACGGGCATTCATGCCCGCAGCTATTATTTTACGCTCTGCCGCGGCGGTGCCTGCTGACATACCCTGTGAACAGACACGATCGAAGCCGCGGGTCAGCAAGCCGGCGGCTTTTTTATTGACCGGCAGCCCGCAATCGAGGTTAGCATCATGGACATCGGTTCGCTCAGACGTTTCAACCGCACCATTTCCCCTGCGACCGGCCGCGCCATCATCGTGCCCATGGACCACGGCGTCTCCGACGGCGCGCCCCGCGGACTGCGCGACATGGCGAAGGCCATCAACGACATGGACGAGGGCGGCGCCGACGCCGTGCTCCTGCACAAGGGCCTTATCCACAAGGCACGCTACGAAGACCATATGAAGATGGGCTTCATCATGCACATTTCCGCCTCCACAAGCCTTTCCAGCCGGCCCAACAAAAAAATGCTGGTGGGCGACGTGGAGGAGGCCGTGCGCCTGGGCGCAGACGCCATTTCCATCCACATCAACCTGGGCGATGAATACGAAAGCATGATGATGGCCGACGCCGGCAAGGTAGCCAAGGAGTGCAGCCTGTGGGGCATGCCGCTGCTCATGATGGTCTACGCCCGCGGGCACGACGTGGACAGCTATGACCCGCGCAACATCGCCCATTGCGCCCGGGTGGGTGCGGAACTGGGCGCAGACATCGTCAAAGTCCCCTATACCGGAGATCCCGGGACCTTTGCCGACGTGGTGGACGACTGCCCTGTGCCGGTGCTCATTGCCGGCGGTCCCAAACTCGATTCCACCAGGAAGCTGCTGGAAATGGTGCATGGTGCGCTCATCGCCGGGGGAGCTGGACTTTCGGTGGGGCGCAACGTTTTTGAGCACCCGGAACGCGTGATGCTGATGAAGGCGCTGCGCGCCATGGTGCATGGCAACGCCTCTGTGGAAGACGCCCTCGCCATCATGGGAGAAGCGCAGGCCACAGCGACAGACAGATAAGAATATCTATAATCATTCAAGATGGATATATGAACGTGAGGTAACACTATGGAACTGGGCACCAAAAAAAGGCTGACTCACATCTTCGATCCCGCATCCGGGCGCACGGTCCTCGTGCCCATGGATCACGGCATGGCCATGCCCGCGCCCAAGGGCATCTGGGACATCCGCAAGGCGGTCGATGACATGCACGAAGGCGGCGCCAGCGCCGTGATCATGCACAAGGGGCTCATCCGCGCCTCCGGGCTGGAAAACGCCAATACCGACATGGGGCTCGTCATGCACCTCACCGCCTCCACGGAATTTTCCCCCGCCAGCAGCACCAAGGTGCTCACCGGCACTGTCGAAGAGGCCATACGCCTGGGCGCCGATGCCGTTTCGCTGCAGGTCAACCTGGGCGACGCCAACGAGCGCATCATGCTGGAGAACGCCGGCAAGATCGCCGACCACTGCAACCGCTGGGGCATGCCCCTGCTGATGATGCTCTACGGACGCGGCGGGCTCATCCGCGACAACGTTGCCGTGGAGGTCGTGGCACAATGCGCCCGCGTAGGCGCCGAACTGGGCGCCGACATCGTGATGGTCTCCTACACGGGCAGCCCCGGGACCTTCGAGCGCGTCACCGCGGGCTGCTGCTGCCCGGTGGTCATAGCCGGCGGCGAGCGCATGGATTCTACGCGCAGGCTGCTGGAGATGGCATGGGGATCCCTGCAGGCCGGCAGCGCCGGCGTCTCCATCGGACGCAACGTGTTCGACCATCCGCGGCGCGTCGCGCTGATGAAGGCGCTCCATGCCATGGTGCACCATGGAGCCACGGTGCAGGAAGGCATGGACATCGTGGGCGAAGACTAAGGAGGACCCGGCGCATGGACATCTATTTCAAAAGCGTTCCCTTCTGCAAGGGCGACGTGGCCCTGGCCCTTGAATCCGGCGTGGACGGCATCATCGTCCCTGCGGAGATGGCCGATGCCGCATCCCGGCTCTCGCGCATCCCCGTATCCACCGATGAAGAGATCCCTTCCCTTTCCCTGTCCTCCAAGGCAGACGAAGAACATCTGCGTGACCTGCTGCTTGCCGGCAAGCCTGCAGTCCTGGCGCGCGGCTGGGAGGTCATCCCCGTGGAGAACCTGCTCGCGCAATGCCCGCGCGTGGTCGCCGAAGCCGGGAGCCTGGACGAAGCCGTCCTGGCCTCCGGCATCCTGCAGCGCGGCGTGCAGGGGATCGTCGTCCTGCCGCAGGCCATCGGCGACATCAAAACGATCGTGGCGCGCTGCAAGACATGCACGCAGAAGGAAGATCTGCAGCCCGCGGTCATCACGCGCGTGGCGCCTGCCGGGCTGGGACACCGCGTATGCGTGGACACCACGTCCATGCTCCGCAAAGGGCAGGGCATGCTGACGGGCAATTCCAGTGCGTTCACCTTCCTTGTCCATGCCGAAACAGAACACAACGAATACGTCGCATCCCGCCCCTTCCGCATCAACGCCGGAGCCGTGCATGCCTATGTGCGCCTGCCGGGTAACGCCACCGCCTACCTTTCCGAAGTGGAGGCCGGGACACAGCTGCTCATCGTGGACCATAAGGGGCAGGGCAGCCTTGCCACGGCAGGCAGGGTCAAGGTGGAGGTGCGCCCCATGCTGCTCATCGAGGCGGAATGCAACGGGAAGACCGGGACCGTGTTCCTGCAGGATGCCGAGACCATACGCCTGACTTCGCCGGAAGGCGAACCGTTGAGCGTCGTCTCGCTGAAGCCGGGCGACCGCGTGCTCTGCCGCCTGGACGAAGCGGGGCGCCATTTCGGCATGCGGATCAAGGAAGACATACAGGAGGGATGAGGCATGGCCGATCTGGATATCCCCGGCCTTGCGGAACTGCGCGCCAGCATCGACGAGACCGATGCCCGGATCCTGGAACTGCTCAACCGCAGGGCGCGCATCAGCCTGGCCATCGGCGCTGCCAAGGCGCGGGTGCCGGGGGCAGGGATCTGGGACCCTGAACGTGAGCAGAGCCTCCTCCGCAGGCTGGAGGAACGCAACTCCGGCCCCCTGGAGAACACGCATGTCAACGCCATCTGGAGGGAGGTGCTGTCTGCCTCCAGGGATCTGCAAAAAACGTGCGGGGCAGCCTGCGCCGGACCGGGATCCGGCGGCGATCCCGGCACGCCGGACGTTTAACGCGCATTCCGCAAAAAAGGCCCCCCATGATCACCTTGCAGGCCCCGCCATCAAAATCCGTATCGCACAGGACGGTCATCGCCGCCTCCCTCGCCCCCGGCCCGTCCCTGGTGCGCGGGGTGCTGGACAGCGCAGACCTTGAACGCACGCGCTCCTTGCTCTGCCTTGCCGGCGCGCATATGCAGGACCTGGGCGGCGGCACATGGCGCATACGCGGCATGGAAGGCGGCCCGCGCGGAGGAGGAGACGCCCCCCTGCTCTGCGACGCAGGGGAATCCGGCACCACGTGCCGCCTGCTCACCGCCGTGCTTTCAGCCGGGCAGGGGCAGTTCATCATCGACGGCGCCAAACGCATGCGCGAGCGCCCCATCGGGCCGCTCGCCAAGGCGCTCACCTCCCTTGGTGCCTCCATCACCTACGGCCAGGAAGAAGAATTCCCCCCCTTGCAGATCCATGCGCACGGGCTCGCGGGGGGGGACGTGGAGATAAGCATCGACTCCTCAAGCCAGTACCTGTCCGGATTGCTCCTCGCCGCCCCGTTCTGCTCCGCTCCGCTGCGCATCACCCTTGCCGGGAACAAGGCTGTTTCCTGGCCCTATGTGGGGCTGACGCTCAACGTGCTGGAAGACTTTGGCATCCGCTTTGCCGTTGAGCAGCCTGGCGGCGATGCCTGGAGGTGCGTCCCCTGGCGCAGCATCCGCCACGCACGCCCGGGCGAGCTGCGCATCACCGTGTCCCCCGGCACATACCGCGCCGGCGAATACGGCGTGGAAGGCGACTGGTCCGGCGCGTCCTACCTGCTTGCCGCCGGCGCCGTGGGCAAGAGCCCCGTGCTGGTCAAAGGCCTGCGCACCGATTCCCTGCAGGGCGACCGCGCCATGCTGCGCATACTTCAAGGCATGGGGGCATCCGTGCGGGAAACGGCGGAGGGGATCCTCGTATCCCCGTCAGCGCTGCACGGGATCGACACGGACATGGGCGACTGCCCGGACCTTGTGCCCACCGTGGCCATGCTTGCCGCCTGCGCCTCCGGCACCACCAGGATCAGGAACGTCGCGCACCTGCGCATCAAGGAGTGCGACCGCCTTTCCGCTTGCGCAGGCGAACTGGCGCGCGCCGGCATACGCACGGAAGAAACGGAAAGCTCCATCGTCATCCGCGGGGCGGGTCCGCAACGGCCATCCCTGCCCGCAGGAACGGTGTTCCTGGTGCACAACGACCACCGCATCGCCATGTCCGCAGCCCTGCTTTGCCTTGCCTGCGGTACGCCCGCCAGGGTGGACGACCCCGGCGTGGTGCGCAAATCTTTCCCCGGATTCTGGGACACATGGAGCATGCTGCCATGAAACGCGTCGTCATCGCAGGCTGCCGCGGGCGCATGGGCGCCATGCTCATGCAGCGCTTTGCCCGGGCCCAGGATATCCAGCCCGCAGGGCTGAGCCGCCCTTACAGGACCCGGGATGTGGAGGATGCCTGCCGGGGGGCGCGCGCCGTGATCCTCTGCGTTCCGCCCGAAGCGCTGGCGGAAACGGCCGGAAAGCTCGTCCCGCACATGGAGCCCGGCACCATCCTTGCCGACATCACTTCCGTCAAGGAACTGCCCATGCGCCAGATGGAAGCAGCGTGGGCCGGCCCCGTCGTGGGCACGCACCCCCTGTTCGGCCCCCTGCAGGCCGAAGGGCTGGAACTGCGCACCGCCATCGTGCCCGGCTGCGCGGCTTCGGAAGCAGACGTGGGGTTCATCGAGGACCTTTTCAGGATCCTGGGCAGCGTGACCTTCAGGACCACGGCCGGTGAACACGACATCGCCGAAGCCCGCATACAAGGCATGAACTTCATCACCACGGCGGTGTACTTTGCCATGACCGCGGAAGATCCGGGGCTCCTGCGCTATGTCACGCCATCCTTCATGCGCCGCATGAACGCCGCGCGCAAGCAGCTCATGGAAGACGGCCCCCTGTTCACCTGGATGTTCGAGGCCAATCCCCACAGCCAGCAGATGGTGCGCCGCTTCCGCAACATGCTCGGGCTCGCCGCCGCCGGCGATGCGGAACTCATCCTCCACCGCGCCCAGTGGTGGTGGAAAGAGGGATGGGAAAAACGGCAGCTGCACAAAGACGCGGAATGCATCGCCAGGCAGTCGGCCTACGATGAACTGCATAAAAGGAGCTGACATGCGCTATACCTTGTTTGGCGAATCCCACGGCCCTGCCATCGGCGTCGTCCTCCAGGGCGTCCCGCCCGGACTGGACATGGACATGGGCTTCATCGCTTCGGAAATGGCGCGGAGGGCGCCCGGGGCGTCGGCGCTCACCTCGCCCCGTTCGGAAAAGGACGCTGTGCGCGTGCTGAGCGGCGTCTTTGAGGGCAAGACCTGCGGGACTCCCCTGTGCGGGATCATAGAAAACACGGATACGCGGCCCCGTGACTACGCCGGAACGCGCTGGCTCGCACGTCCGGGCCATGCAGACTTCACTGCCCATGTGCGCTGCAAGGGCTTTGAGGATTACCGCGGCGGGGGGCATTTCTCCGGCCGGCTCACCGCGCCCATGGTGTTTGCCGGGGCCGTGGCCAAGCTCGCCCTGCGCGGCCGCGGCATAGAGATCTTTGCCCGCATCGCAAGCGTCGCCGGCATAACAGACGCCCCCGCCGACCTAGCCGCCCCGGACGCCGCCTGCCTGCGCAGAGCGCAGGGATCCGCCTTCCCCGTGCTGGACGAAACGCGGGGCGGAGCCATGCGCCAGGCCATACTCAAGGCGCGCGCCGAAGGCGATTCTGTCGGCGGAAGCATCCAGTGCTTCGTCCTTGGGATCCCCGCAGGACTGGGGGGCCCGGATTTCGACGAGAGCGTGGAATCGCTCATAGCGCGCCATGTCTTCTCCATACCTGCTGTCAAAGCGCTGGGGTTCGGTGCGGGGACGGATCTCGCCTCCTTGCGCGGCAGCCAGGCCAACGACCCCTTTGTGCCGTCGGAGGCAGGGCCTGCCACGTCCACCAACAACAACGGCGGCATCAACGGCGGGATCACCAACGGCATGCCCGTGGTCTTTACCGTCACGGTAAAGCCCACGCCGTCCATAGCCCGTGAACAGGACACTGTGGACATGCGCAGCGGGCAGGCTGCCCGCATCTCCGTTTCCGGCAGGCACGACCCCTGCATCGTCCCCCGCGCCGTGCCCGTGGTGGAGGCGGCTGCGGCCCTCGCCATCAGCGAGCTCCCCGGAGTGCTGGCATGAAGGAGAACATCGTCCTCATCGGCCTTTCCGGCTGCGGCAAGAGCAGCCTGGGCAGGCGCCTTGCCAGCCGCCTGCGCATGCCCCTTCTGGATACGGACGCCATGATCGTCGCGAGAACAGGGCGCAGCATCGCCGATATCTTCTCCCGGGAGGGAGAGGCTTTTTTCCGCGGGCTGGAAAGCGCCTGCGCGTGTGAAGCGGCTGCCCGGAAGGGCGTGGTCATCGCCACGGGCGGAGGGATGGTGCTCCGCCGTGAAAACATGGAAGCCCTTGCGCAAAACGGCTTCATCTGCTTCATCGACCGGCACCCTTCGCTGATCCTGCGCTCCACTTCGCTGGATGACAGGCCGCTGGTGAAGTCGGACGGTGAAAAGCTGCACCGCCTCTACGCTGAGCGCATCGCCCTGTACCGCCAATGGGCGGACTATACCCTCGTCAATGGACGCTCCATGAACGGCCGCATGAGTCGCGGAGCCCTGCGCATCATCCGCCGCTGGAACATGGCGCGTCAAAAGGCCTTGCAGGACGCAGCATGAACATTCTCGAAGGCAGGCAGCTCGCCGTCATCGGCGATCCCATAAGGCACAGCCTTTCCCCGGTCATCCATCAGGCCATGCTGGACGCCCTGGGCGTGCACTGCACCTACGGGCGCATCCGCGTGCGGGCAGGGGAAACGGCAGCATGGCTTGAACAGGCCGAAAAAGGCCCCCTTGCGGGGTTCAACGCCACCATGCCGCATAAGACGGACCTTGTCCCCCTCATGGATACGCTATCCGGAGACGCGCGCATGTGCCGCTCGGTGAACACCGTCGTCCTGAGGGATGGGAACCGGCATGGCTGCAGCACCGACGGCGAAGGCTTCCTGCGATCCCTGCGTGCCGCAGGGATCGATCCCTGCGGCATGGACATCGCCGTGCTGGGCGCAGGCGGGGCCGCCCGTTCCATCGTGCTCAAGCTGGACGCAAGCAGGGCAGGGTCCATTTCGGTGCTGTGCCGCACGCCGTCCAGGGCAGGGGAAATGACGCGCGCCTCACGCCGCATCCGCGTGATGGCCTGGGATGGCGCCTCCATGAAAACGGCGCTCAAAGGGGCCGGACTGCTGGTCAACTGCACACCGCTGGGCATGGACGGCGTGGATGCGCAGTTCGCGGGATTCGACTTCCTGGACGGCCTGCCCGCCCATGCCGCCGTCTGCGACGTGATCTACCGTCCGGTGGAGACCCGCCTGCTCAAAGAAGCCGGAATGCGCGGGCACACCGCACTCAACGGCCTTGGCATGCTCATCCACCAGGCCATCCTCGCCCTGGAACTATTTTCCGGGCAGCCTCTGGATCCTGCAGCCATGGAGCAAGCCGTTCGGGAACGCCTGCTGCCAGAACTGGAGCAGAAAGCGACCTGAGCCGCAGACCGGGTCTCCGCGTGCAGGGCTGCACGCCGCCGGAGCAGGCTTTTGCGCAAAAGCAAAGCCGGCATGCGTGCCGTTCAGGACTCCGTGAACAACGGCGTGGAATAATACCTGTCTCCGCTGTCGGGAAGCAGGACCACGATGTTCCTGCCGCTGTTCCCAGGACGCTTCGCCACCGTGACCGCGGCATGCAGCGCCGCTCCTGAAGAAATGCCTGCGGATATCCCTTCCGTCCGGGCAAGCAGCCTTGCCGCAGCGAAAGCTTCACGGGAAGGCGCCTTGATGATCTCATCACAGATGCCGATGTTCAGCACCTCGGGCACAAAACCCGCGCCGATCCCCTGGATCGCATGGGCGCCCGCCCTTCCCTCGGAAAGGACCGGCGAGTCCTCCGGCTCGACAGCAACGACCCGGACGCCGGGATCCTGCTCCTTCAGGTATTCTCCCACGCCGGTGATGGTCCCTCCCGTGCCGACGCCGGCGATGAAGACATCCACCTTCCCGCCCGTATCCTTCCAGATCTCCGGCCCGGTCGTCGCCTTGTGCATGGCCGGGTTCGCCGGATTCACGAACTGCCCGGGGATGAAACTGCCCGGGATCTCCTCCGCGAGCTCCCCGGCCCTGGCGATCGCGCCCTTCATGCCCCTGGACCCTTCCGTCAGCACCAGCTCTGCCCCGTAGGCCTTCAGGATCCGCCTTCTCTCCACGCTCATGGTCTCCGGCATGGTGAGGATGACGCGATACCCCTTTGCCGCCGCGACCGCTGCCAGGCCGATCCCCGTGTTGCCAGACGTCGGCTCGATGATGACCGAACCCTTCCCTAAGAGCCCTTTCGCTTCTGCATCTTCGATCATCGCCTTGGCAATGCGGTCCTTCACGCTGCCGGCGGGATTGAAATACTCCAGCTTCAAAAGGATGGCGGCCTGCAGCCCCAGTTCCCTTTCGAAGTTCACCGCCTCCACCAGCGGCGTGCCGCCTATAAGTCCCAGGATCCCCTTGAAAATGCCTGGCATGGTCCTTCCTCCTCACACGTGTTTGCCCTGGTGCCGCCTTACGGCCTCAAAACCGCATTCCAGATCCGCTATGATATCATCGACGTGCTCCGTTCCTATGGAAAGGCGGATGGTATTCGGCCTGATGCCCTGGTCCAGCAGCTCCCCTGCGGAAAGCTGGGAATGCGTCGTCGTCGCAGGATGGATGACGAGCGACTTCACGTCTGCGACATTGGCAAGCAGCTTAAAGATCTTCAGGTTGTCGATGAACATCCACGCTTCATCCTGGCCGCCTTTGATATCAAAGGTGAAGATGGACCCGCCGCCACGGGGGAAATACTTCTCGTAAAGCGCATGGTCTGGATGTCCGGGCAGGGAAGGATGGTTGACCCTTTCCACCAGCGGATGGCCGTTTAAAAACTCCACAACCTTCTTCGTGTTCTCCGCATGGCGTTCCACCCTGAGCGAAAGCGTTTCCGTGCCCTGCAGCAGCAGAAAGGCGTTGAGCGGCGCGATGGCGGCGCCGGTGTCCCGCAGCAGGATCGCGCGGATATACGTCACGAATGCCGCCTGGCCAGCGACGGAAAGGAAGGAGATGCCATGGTAGCTCGGGTTGGGTTCCGTGAGATGGGGGAATTTTCCGCACGCCGCCCAGTCGAACCGTCCGGATTCCACGATGACGCCGCCAAGCGCCGTCCCGTGCCCGCCTATGAATTTCGTTGCTGAATGCACCACGATGTCTGCGCCGTGTTCTATGGGACGGATCAGGAACGGGGTCCCGAAGGTATTGTCGACCACCAGCGGTATGCCGTGCCTGTGGGCTATCTCCGCGACCGCATCGATATCGGGGATGTCACTGTTGGGATTCCCCAGGGTCTCAAGGTAGATCGCCCTCGTGCCTTCCGTGATGGACGACTCCACTTCCCGGAGGTCATGGGCATCGACGAAGGTCGTCCTGACCCCGTACTGGGGAAGGGTATGCGCCAGCAGATTGCTGGTGCCGCCATAGATGGTCTTCTGCGCGACGATGTGCCCTCCGTTCGCCGCAAGCGCTTCGATGGCATAGGTGATGGCCGCCGCGCCGGACGCCAGGACCAGTGCAGCGCTCCCTCCTTCCAAAGCGGCCAGCCTCTTTTCGAGAACGTCCTGGGTGGGATTCGTCAGCCTGCCGTAGATGTTCCCCGGGGCAGACAGGCCGAAACGGGCTGCGGCATGCCTGCTGTCGTGGAACACATACGATGTGGTCTGGTAAATGGGAACGGCGCAGGCGTCGGTCGCCGGATCCGCCTGTTCCTGCCCGGTGTGCACCTGCAATGTCTCAAACCTGTATCCGCTCATCCTTGCCTCCGGTTTCCTGCATCATCCTGCGGCTGGATGTCCTTCGGGACCAGCCGCTTGCCATGGCCGATGGAACTCTTTATCTCATATTGACCTACTATGTCAATAGGTATATATTCTCCCTGCCGGTGGGGACCGGCTTGATGTTTCATCGTGTCTTGCGGTATGAAAGGCTATCCAACCGCTGGGGGCGCATCATGATCTCGACACGCGGACGATATGCGATCCGTGTCATGCTCGATCTTGCCGAGCATGGCAACGGACGGTACATCCCACTGAAAGACATTGCCGAAAGGCAGGGGATCTCCAAAAAATACCTTGAGATCATCGTGAAGGACATGGTCTCCGGAGGGCTCATCACCGGGACCGGGGGAAGAGGCGGCGGCTACAGGCTGTGCCGCGACCCGGCAGAATACACCATCGGCGAGATCCTCGAGCAGGTGGAGGGGACGCTGGCCCCGGTGGCCTGCCTGGAACAAGGCGCTGCTCCCTGCCCGAGGGCGGACCGCTGCCCCACGCTCCCCCTCTGGGCGGAATTTTACCAGCTTACGCGCGGCTTTTTCCATGGCAAGCGCCTCAGCGACCTTTTCCTTCCCTGACAGCCGCAGCAAGAAAAGGGATGCCCTTGCCATGCCGCCTGGAAACTCCTATCCTGGCCATGCCTCCGCCACGCCGAACAGACTTTCAAGGAACTGAAACATGGATCAGCCCGGATTCTCTCCCACGATCGAGGAAAGCTACCACCGCCTGCTGACCCATATCCCCGGTCTCGCCTACCGCTGCCGCGCTGTCAGGACCACAGACAGCAACGGCAGGGAATATTTCAATTACCAGCTGGAATTCGCGAGCGACGGCAGCCTGTCCCTGCTGGGGATCCCCCCGCAGGACCTGCTGGAGCAGAAAAGCAATGTCATCGAGCTGATGACCCATCCCGACGACCTGCCCCGCATGCGGAGCGAGATCCTTGAGAGCGTCATCGCGCACAAGCCGTACCAGGTCATGTACCGCGTGATCCTTCCGGGCAACGTCGTCAAATGGATCTGGGACCAGGGCGAAGGCGTGTACGATCCGGACGGCGGCCTGTGGTATCTTGAAGGGCTGATGATGGACATCAGCGAGCAGAAATTCATGGAGCTCAGCCTGCGCGAGGAAAACCGCCAGTTCGTGGACTCCACGTCCAAGCTGTTCGGGCTCGGCGGCCTCGTGGGGCAGAGCGAGGCCATGAGGCACGTATATGAACTGATCCTCAAGGCGGCGAAGACCGACACCAACGTCATCATCTACGGAGAAACAGGATCCGGCAAGGATGTGGCAGCGCGCGCCATCCATGCCCTGAGCGGGATCAAAGGCGCTTATGTGCCGGTGAACTGCGGGGCGATACCCGAAACATTGATGGAAAGCGAGTTTTTTGGCCACGTCAAGGGCGCGTTCACCGGCGCTTCACTGAACAAGGAAGGCTATATCGCGGCCGCCAACGGAGGCACGCTCTTCCTGGATGAGATCGGCGAGCTGCCGCCGCAGCTGCAGGTCAAGCTCCTCCGTTCCCTGGAAAACAAGACGTACACGCCCGTGGGCAGCCATACGCCGCGCCCGTCCTCGTTCCGCCTCATCGCCGCCACGAACCAGGACTTGAGCCAGCTTGTCAGGGAAAAAAAGATGCGCGCTGATTTTTACTACCGCGTGCACGTGCTGTCCATCACCATCCCCCCCCTGCGGGAGCGTCCGGGAGACATCCCCCTGCTCACGGCCGCCTGGCAGGAAAAGCGCGGCTTGCAGCTGGACATCCCCCTGAACATACGGCTGGCCATGGAGCGTTATGACTGGCCGGGCAATGTCCGTGAGCTGCACAATTTCCTGGACCGCTATGCCGCGTTCGGCGAATCCTCACTGGATACGCTGGGCGACGCCGCCATGGCCCCCATCTCCATGCTGCTCCCCGATCTCAAGGAGGGGGTCACGCTGGAAGATGCCGTGCTGCGGCTCGAGGAAAAACTCATCACGCAGGCCCTGGAGGCAAGCCGCTGGCACAGGGGCGAGGCTGCGGCGCGCCTCGGCCTGAACCTCCGCACCATGCAGAGGAAGATGCAGCGGTTCGGCCTGAGCGGACGCGGCAGGAAATCCCCCGGGAGCAGCCAGGCATGACGGCAGCCAGCGCATGGTCCTACGCGCGCCGCAACGGCGCCTGAACGCCTGCCCGGCCGCCCTGCGCCAGGGCAGGAAGCCATGCCGGGCATGGACGCTCCGCAGGCATCATCCCCGGGGAAGGAAGATCCCCGGCGCAGGGACGGACACAAGATCCCTCTTGAGCAGTTCTTCCGCGATGAGCACGGCATTGAGCGCCGCGCCGCGGCGGACATTGTCCGCCACGATCCAAAGCCCGAGGGTGTTCCCGCAGCCCGCGGCCTGGCGGATGCGCCCGACAAAGACCTCGTCTTCGCCGGATGCGTCGCACGCCATGGGATAAAGGCTGGCACGGGGGTTGTCCACGACCTGCACGCCGGCGGACTGCGTCAACAGGACACGCGCTTCTGCAGCCGGCAGCTCCCTTCCGGTCGTGATGGTGACAGCCTGTGAATGCCCGTAAAAAACAGGAACGCGCACGCAGGTGGCGGCGATGGGCAGGTCTGCCCCCAGAAGGGCACGCGTTTCAGCAGCGAGCCCTTCCTCCTCTTCCGTAAGGTCGCCCTCCAGGAAATCGCCGACCTGCGGCAGGCAGTTGAAGGCGATCTGGTGCGGATAGAACTCTGCTTCAGGCTGCTGCATGTTGAAAAGCTGGCGCACCTGGTGTTCCAGCTCCTCGACGCCATCATTCCCGGAACCGCTGACGGCATGGAGGGACGTGACCGCCATGCGTTCGATCCCGGCCGCTTCATGGAGCGGCTTGAGGACGGTGAAAAGCTGGATCGCAGCGCTGCGCGGGCTGGCAATGATGCCGCTGTGCCCTTCCAGGAGGTCATCGTTGATGCCGGCGCATACCATGGGGCAGCGGGCATCCTTGCGCCATGCGCCGGACAGGTCGACGACAACAGCGCCCTCGGCCTGCGCCAGGGGGGCAAATTCCCTGGATACGCTGTCCTCCGCGGAAAACAGCGCAAGGTCTATCCCCTTGAAGGAAGAGCGGGAAAGCTCATGCACGTCCAGTTCCGTCTCTGCAAAGGGGACGCTCTCGCCGGCGTGCTGCGCCTGGTCGAGAGCCGTTATGGAGGCGCAGGGGAAGGAGCGTTCGGAAAGGATGGCGAGCATCTCGCGCCCGACGAGTCCGGCAGCGCCGCAAACGGCAATGCGGAGGGATCGTTTCATACGGCATCTCCAGGTATGCAGTGTCCAAAAAGAGAGCCGCCGCCTGGATCAGGCGGCGGCAAAGATCCCTTGGCACCGGCCTACTTTCCCACGTATGAGTGCGCAGTATCATGGGCGATGAAGCGCTTAACTGCCGAGTTCGGAATGGGATCGGGTGTACCCGCTTCTCTATGGGCGCCAAGGA
>JAEEGF011793019.1_pt1 | contig 53312 bp, 38 predicted proteins | sample 9134171 | NCBI WGS metagenome assembly JAEEGF01 (sample SAMN16246542, study PRJNA631951) | gut metagenome | biome: gut microbiome; feature: rumen; material: AP-attached | host: Bos | place: Iran: Karaj | collected 2018-10 | reverse complement strand
CAAGAATCTCTCTTGGGTCCGTCACTAAGCACATCTCCGATTCCTTCAAACTGCCCGGCGGCCTCTCGGGCCTCCGTCCCCTTCGATTCGGGGTCTTGTGGACCGCTCGTCTCGGGAGTGGTGCCAATTATAGAATTTTCCGGAATAAATGCAAGGGGTAAAGGCAAAAAAATTTCATTTTTTTTGCCCTGACGCTCTTTTTTCGCCAATTTACGAGATTTAATACAGGATATCAACAAGTTGTCAACAAACATGAGATAATAATCCCGTCCAATATCCAGCAATCAGCTTTTTTTACCACTTGCGAGGCTGTTCGCCAAGGCGGAAAAGCGCACACATTATATCTATGGGGCGAGGAAGGCTCATATCACGGCTCATGCCCTGCGGCAAGTTGCGAAAACCCACGTTCCTCATTTTTTCGTACAAAGTAACAACTGCAGAGGCAATAGATTCTCCCAATGACTCAGCATCGGCATTGCCTATGGCAGTTTGGCAAAGGTTCAAAAGCATAAGCCCGGCACCCAGGCGCTGCGCCTTGTCGACAAGCGTTGCAATGCGCCCCGTATCAGAAACAAGAAAACCGATTTGCAACAAACTATCGCCATTCAACTTGACTTTGACCTGGCGCTCCACAGCAGAAGCCGGGCGCAAGCCTCCCTGCAAAGGCTTGATGTAATCCAGCATGGCGCGGCAGGCGGGCACGGCAAAGGGCTTGAGGTTCAAAGACTGCGCATCAAGCGCTTTTGCGGCAGCATTCCCGAACAGCTCACGCGCCTTGGCGGTCACGCACTCAGCGCGATAATTCACCATGGTTATCACGTTGTCTGCGATACTTAAAAAATCGCCACAGGCCCCCGCTACAATAATAAAGCTGCAGCCTGCAGAGGCCATTTCGCGAATACGGTCTGTTAACGGAATCAAAGGCTCGTGGTCGTCACCCAAAAGTTCGCGGACGCGTTGGTCGCGAATCAAAAAATTCACTGCCGAGGAATCCTCGTCAATAAAGAACGTGCGGCACCCTGCTTCCATCGCCTCCATAAGGTTCGCCGCCTCGCTCGTGGACCCCGAAGCCGAAAGCGACGTGAAGGCCTTGGTCGAGACGCCACCCGGCAAATCGCGCACTAGGGCAGAGATATTGGTCCCGCGCACACTGCGGCCGTCCTCGACGCCAACACGGACAGCGGATTCATCGACCACAATCCCCTCGCGACCATCCCCCGGCACATGCGGGTGGACCGCACTGACCAAAGCCTGCAACAACGTAGACTTCCCATGGAAAGCCCCGCCAGTAATCACAGTGACACCTGCGGGAATCCCCATCCCGCGAATCTCGCGACCATTTACAGATAAAGTAATTCCCATTTCGGCAGGCGTCACAAACGGGACAGCCCCTTCCAAGGGCTTACTGGACAGACCCGACGCCCGGGGCAACACGGCTCCATCGGGCACAAAGGCGACCAAGCCGCGTTTTTTTAAAACTTCCAATATGGCAGACCGCTCCGCCACAACATGGTAGTATTTTAAAAGCTCGGCACAAACACCGCCCTCGCTCTGGCTACTACTATTATATAGTGTAGAAACCAGGTCGGGCAGAACCATTGTCAAAATCTCGGCGGCGGCCTCGGCCTGAATCTTGCGCCCGTCACCCGGGAGCCGAACCTGAAGGCATGCCCTGACCTCGCCGTTATCTATCCAAAGAGAATTCCGCACCAGCATCTCCGGTCCCGGCACAGCCAATACCACGGCAGCATCCTTTTCAGGGTAACGTTCACACACGGCGGCGCTCAGGCGGCGTAACAAAAAATCACTCAACGCAAGGCGGCGTTCAAACGAACCACTCCACTCCGAGGTGTAACCCAGTTGGGCGAGCGTCGCCTTTACCATCACGCGGGAGGCAGGGGCAAACGGGTCGCCCTGCACATGCAAGAACGAGAGCGAAAAGTCTCCAAAATCCCATTCTTTTTCGGACAGCGACTTGTAGAGCCCGTAGTTTTTGCCATTCAGCGTGCGAATTTTTTGATAAAGAGCCTTCATGTTCAAAGTTTAGCAAATCGGCAATGGATTTCGCACGTTTTTACAGACTTTTTTCGGCATTTTAATACCCACCGACAAAAAAAAGAATTAAATTCCATTTTGGACATTATTTTAAGTGTACAAACAAAATAGGAGTACTCAATGAAAAAGCTCTATGTTTTTGCCCTCATGGTGGCATTCCTCTTTACCGCCGCCGTCGCTGACGACGACCCACCTCCGCGCGGCAAGCCGGCCGTTGTCAACATCATTACCAACCCGCCTAACAGCGAAGTCTACCTGGGCGGCGAGAATCTCGGCAAGAGCCCCATTGAAAACTTGAGCGTCAAGTCGGGCCGTCAGACTCTCGTGGTGATTGACCAGGGTTACGAACTGGTGAACCAGCGCGTGAACGTTTGGCCGGGTAACGACAAGCGCAACACCTTCGACTTCGGTACCAAGATCCCGAAGGGTCACATCAAGGTCTCGACCAAGCCGGGCAAGTGCATCATCTTCGTCGATGGCGACCAGGCCGACAAGACCGACGGCGCTCCGCTCACCATCCACAACCTGGATGCTGGCGACCACGTGGTGCGTGCCGAATGCTCCAACCGCAAGTCTGCCGAAACTCTCGTGACCGTGAAAGGCGAAGAGACTGTCGAAATCGAGCTTGACGCCACCTCGGGCAAGAAGAAAAAATAACAGCGCACACGGCACTTCTGCCGGTGTTTGAGCCGCAATTAAAAAAGACCCTCCCCCGGAGGGCCTTTTTTAACTAATATTTACATGTAATTAAATTCAAAACAGGAGAATCAACATGTCTAAGATTTGGACACTCTGCCTTTGCGCCTCTCTCGCCTTCCTCGTCGGCTGCTCCAGCGGCGGCAAGAAGGTTTCCCGCATTGACTCCAACTCCGTCACCGACCTCTCTGGCGCTTGGAACGATACCGACTCCCGCCTCGTCGCGGACGAAATGATTACCGACTGCCTCAACCGTCCGTGGTACCAGACCATGCTCCAGCAAAAGAACGGCCAGGTCCCGACCGTGGTGATTGGCAAGGTCCGCAACAAGAGCCACGAACACATCAACGTGGAGACGTTCATCAAGGACATTGAACGCGCCCTCATCAACAGCGGCAAGGCCGACTTTGTGGCAAATGCCGAGGAACGCACCGAACTCCGCGACGAACTCGCAAGCCAGGCCGGCAACGCCACCGAAGAAACCCGCAAGGACGCCGGCCAGGAAATTGGCGCCGACCTCATGCTCACCGGCACGCTCAACTCCATCGTGGACCAGGAAGGTGGCGAACAGGTCATCTACTACCAGGTCGACATGGAACTCACCGACATCCAGAGCCACAAGAAGGTCTGGATCGGCGACAAGAAGATCAAGAAGTACGTCTCCCAGTCCAGCGTGAAGATGTAAAGCACCTGCACTGCAATGTGTAGTGTGAAATGTGTAATGTAGAATGGGGCAAAGGGGAAAGCCTTCCCCTCGCCCCGGACCCATTCCGGGGCTACCCCTTCTCCTAGGGGCTCCGCCCCTAATACCCCACCTCCGCAATCTAGGACAACGCTATGAAACGGATATTCCTGTTGCTTACCGCATTCCTGTTGGCGTCGTGCGCCAACAAGTCCATGACGCGTTATGAGACCTTGGCCCCAACACTCGAAAAAAAAGGCTTCGACGCCACCATTGCCGAAGTGAAGGACCAAAAGGAAGACCTTTACGGTTCCAACAGCGAGTTCCTTTACTACTACGACCTAGGCGTTTTGCACCACTACAACAGGAACTTTGACGAGAGCATCAAGAATTTCGCGAAGGCCGAAAAAATCTACGAGGACCTTTATACGAAATCCGTCACGAACGAGGCCGCCGCGCTGCTAACCAACGACAACGTGCGCCCGTACCGCGCCAGACCCTTTGAGCTCTTGACTTTGTACCAGTTGCAAATACTGAACTATCTCGCCAAGGCCGACTTGGACGGGGCCCTCGTTGAAGTCAAGCGTTCGCAAATTGCGATGAACGCCCTGTACCAAAAGGATCAGGACAAAGTAAACGACAACGGCTTTTTGCGCTACCTCTCGGCGCTAGTCTACGACCTGGACGGCGAGAAGGACGATGCCGCCATCTCGTATTACAAGGCGATTAAGGCCTACGACGAGAGTAAGATGGGCGTCCCCAAAGAGGTGTTCGAGTTCGTTACCGAGAGCTTGCGCCGCATGGACCGCGAAGACGACATTCGCGCACTGAACAAGCCAGAACTTGCCAGCACGCCCAAGGCGACCGCCGTGCAGGAACTGGGCCAGGAGATTATCGTCATTGGCTATGCGGGCCACAGCCCCATCCTCGGCGAGATGTACCTCTCCGGCACGTTCATCTCAGGCGGGGTGATGAACCTTTACTACAAGGACGGCGAGACCGGCAACAGGACCAGCTTCACTCTCGTAGCGCCGATAGTCCCGGGAGCCGGGAGCGAGACTTTCCACATCGGGTTCGCTCTCCCTGAAGTCCGCGACCACCACAGCCGTGTAAGCAAGTTCGAGGTGAGCCTCGACGGCAAAACCCGCATTAAGCCCGAAAAGGTGATGGCGGTGGACGACGAGCTCAAGCGCAACATGGAAGACGAAAAGACTTCGACCATCACACGCACCGCGATCCGCGTCATTACGCGCACCATCGCCGCCCAAAAGGCAAAACAGGCGACCAACACCGGCAACGGCATCTTTGACCTCATCAAGAACATCGGCGTCGATGTGGCTCAAGGCCAGCTGGAGCAGGCGGACCTCCGCGTGGGGCTCTTCCTCCCCAACTCCTTCTACATGACCCGTATGCCTGTAGAACCCGGCAGCCACAGCGTGAGCGTCGCCGCCCAAGGTTCGCATGGAGAGACTGTCGGCGTCTACAACTTCGACAAGATCCCTGTGAAAAAAGGCCAAAAGGTGTTCCTCATCATCCCGGCCATCAAGTAAGACCGAGGCGGGCTCAAAGCGACTTTCGGGCGAACTACCGCAAACATTTAGAAACAAGCGTGCTTCGGCACGCTTTTTTCCGTTAAAAAGTTGTTTTTTCAAGAATCAGGGCGTGCCTTTTTGCTTTTTTTTATGTAGTTTCAACACACGAGTTTTACCAAGGAGAGATTTATGAATTTCAAGGTTTTGATTGCCGCGGCCGCTTTGCTCGCGAGCCAGTCGTTCGCCATCATTGGCATTGGCGCGCACTACTCCCCGAGCTTTGGCAGCAAGTTGGACGCAGCCTCCACCCCGCAAAAAGTGGCCGAAAATCTCAAGTTCAGCCACGAAGGTTTTGACGGAACCATGCAAGGTTTTGGTTTCAAGCTGTGGGTTGACCTGCTCCCCATCATTGACATTGAAGGTACGTTGAACTTCCAGTTCGGCTCGTACGATGCTAGCCTCTGGGTAAAGGATCCCACAAACGGAACATACCAGGAACTCCCCCTCGAAATTGAAATTGGCGGAACCCCGTTTGGCAAGGCCAACCCGAAATTCGTCACCATGACGGGCGACATTTCAATCACCTACCCCTTCACGATGCTTCCCATCATTCGACCCTATATTGGTGGCGGCCTCTCCATCCATGCAAATTCCTTCGTGTTGAACCAGGGCTTTGTGAGCGCACTGGTGGACGACCCGGAAATTGCAGGACTTATCCAGGAAATCGCCGGCTTGCAGAACACCGAAGGTCTTGACGCCGAGGCAATCCAAGCCAAGATGCTCGAACTCCAGCCCAAGGTCAACGGACTTGGCGACACCATGAAGCAGCGCGTACAGGACCAGGCTTTGAAAGAAGGACTCAAAACCAGTGTCGGCGGCCACATCCTCGTGGGTGCTCGCTTCAAACTCCCGATTATCCCCATCGCCATCTACTCGAACTTCAAGTACTACATTGGCGGCGACTATCCCGAAGAATTCAGCAGTGGCAACATGGCTGTTGAACTCGGCGGCGGTCTCGCAATCTAATCAAGTTTCAAAGGAACAACATAAAATGGCACAAAACACTAGCAGCACTAGCATTCTCATTATCGAAGACGAAATCGCCATTGCCGAAGGTCTCGTGGACCTCTGCGAACTGAATGGTTACTCTGTCAAACACGTGGCCGATGGCGAGAGCGGCCTTACCGAAGCGCTCTCCGGTCAATACGGCCTTGTTCTCCTTGACTTGATGCTCCCGGGCATGGACGGCTTTACCGTTTGCGACAAGATTCGCGAAAAAGACAGAAGCCTCCCCATCATCATCCTCTCGGCCAAGAATGCCGACGAAGACATTATCAACGGTCTCAAGTTCGGCGCCGACGACTACATCCCGAAGCCGTTCTCCGTGCCCATGCTCCTCGCCCGCATCGAGGCTGTGCTCCGCCGTAGCCGCCAGTCCCTCGAGAACGAGGGCAAACTCGCCGCAGGCAATCTCCGCGTGAACTTCCGCGAATACACCGGCACCCGCGGTAAAGAAGAACTCGCTTTCACTCGCAAGGAGATTGAAATCCTCGAATATCTGTGGAACAACCGTGACCACGCCGTACCGCGCGCCGAACTGCTCCGCAAGGTCTGGGGTTACGAGAATGCCGAATCGGTCGACACCCGTACCGTTGACATCCACATCACCAAGCTCCGCAAGAAGATCGAAGACGATCCTGCGCACCCGAAGCTCTTGGTCACGTTCCGTGGCGAAGGCTACCAGATGCGTTCCGCACCTGAATGCGCAAAATCCACCTAATATTCGCAGCAATCTTTGCTGTCATCGCCTTACCCCTGGTAGTTCTCCTCTACCAGGCGTATTCGCAGTTGGAACTCGGTACAAACTCCTTGTACCAGGGTCATGCTATGTTCGTCGCCAACACGCTGAACCAGCAAATTGCGAAGGACCTCGCCATTGAGGACAAACGTTCATACTCGGAGTACGGGTTCATCCGCACCATCCAGGTCATTGGCGGCGAAGAAAATACACTCTCGGAACTGGTGGACTACCCCATCACAAGCCAGTACGCCGGTCTCATCGGGCACTTCCAGCTTGCCCCCGACAACTCGCTCCGCACGCCGTTTTTGCCCGAAGGAAGATTCGGCGAAATCCTACTGGAACAGATTTCCCCTGCCGAGCGAACCAAGCGCGAAGAAGTGCGCTTCAAGATCAACAACATCCTTGACGAACTCGGTGTTCGAAACGAGGGGATTGAAGCAAACGCACAACCGCGCGATTCCGTGGAGACCGTTATTGACCGTGTGTACAAACACGACCCCAAAATTCGCAACAACACAAAAAGCAAGAAAAAAAAGACTGGCCGCATCAACCGTTTTGAACAAACTTCCGAAATGGAATCGTTCGCCTTTAATGCCGAACTCATGAAGACCGACACGCTGGACTTTTCATTGGGCGACCTGCCCAGGGCAAAGGAAGTCGAAATAGAACCATTCCAAGCGGTATTCAACAACCAGTACGTCGTGTTCTTCCGTAACGTGCGCCGTGGCAGCGAGCTCTTTGTGCAAGGCTATGTAGTAAACCTCCGCATATACCTGAGCAACCTCGTCAAAAACGAAACGCAATTCTACCCGCTCGAAAAAGACCTGGTTCTCGGCTTCTCGACCGCGCAAGAGGATCTGCTCATGTTCGGCAGGCCCGACTACTCGACCAAGATTCTCTCGGTCCCCCTCATGCCCCCGCTCAACAAAATTTACTTGACCATGTACATGAAAAAGAGCAGCAACCTCACCAGCAGCGCCTTTTTGCTGTTCCTTGGCATAGTGGTGCTGTTTGTGCTCGGCGGCGGCCTCATCGCCATCTACCGCCTCACGCAAAGCGAAGTGGAAATGGCAAAAAAGCGCCAGGACTTTATTTCGGCTGTGAGCCACGAGCTCAAGACGCCGTTAACCGCCATCAAGATGAGTGCTGAACTTTTGCAAATGAGCAGCGGCAAGATGACCGACGAAAAACGCATGCAAAAGTATTCGCAAATCGCAAGCGAATCCGACCGGCTCACGCGTCTCATTCAAAATGTACTGAACCTCTCCAAACTCGATGGAAACCGCTGGACAGCAAACATCAAAAAAGACAGGCCCAAGGCGGTACTCGACGACTTTGTGACGATGTACACTAAGAACATCGAGGACCATGGATTCTCACTTACCGTGTCGTGCGACACCGAAGTAAACAGCATCCAGCTCATGATGGACCGCGACGCCATTATGCAGATCTTGACAAACCTCGTGGACAACTCGCTCAAGTTCTCGGCAAAGGCCGACTACAAGATGATCGTCATCGAGCTCCGCCTGGATGTGGACCACGTGTACCTCGCCGTCCGCGACTACGGTCCGGGCATCCCGCAGTCCGAGATGAAGAAGGTTTTCCAGGAATTTTACCGTGTTGAAAACGAGATGACACGAACTACGCAAGGCACGGGCATCGGCCTTTCGATGGTGAAAAAACTTTGCACGCTCTCGAACATGCGAATCGAGGTGGAAAACGCGAACCCAGGGCTTCGCACCAAGATCCACTTCCCACCATTGTCCATTTAGTTTTGACTTTTGTAACTTAGGATGTAGACTATGACACAAGAAGATATTCTGCAAAATCCAGAAAAGTTCGACCTATCCATTGAAACTGTCGGGACAGGCACACTCAAGTCCCCCATGAAGGGCATTCCCTTCGCCTCTGACGCCGACTGCGTAAGCCTCACGACAGATGTCCAACGTATCCAAAAGTTTTTGAAGCACGGTATCAATGTGCCCTCCCTCGAGGCCGCCGGTCCGCGCGAAACCATCTTTCATGACCCCGCCTGGACCCGTGCCGGTATCGTGACTTGCGGAGGGCTTTGCCCCGGCCTGAACAACGTGATCAAGGGCCTGGTGCAAGTGCTTTGGTTCGACTACGGCGTCAGGAACATCTTTGGCATACCTTACGGATACCGCGGCCTGAACCCCTCCTACGGGCACGCCCCCATTGTGTTGAATCCCGACGTAGTTGACGCCATCCAAGAAGACGGCGGCACCATCCTCGGGAGTTCCCGCGGCATGCAGGACCCCGCCGTCATGGTAGACACGCTCATGCGCCTGAACATCAACATGCTCTTTTGCATAGGTGGTGACGGCACGCTCCGCGGCGCCCACGCCATTGCCGAAGAAGTAAAAAAACGCAAACAGCCAATCTCGATCATAGGCATCCCCAAAACAATCGACAACGACTTGAACTTGATCGACCGAACCTTCGGTTTCGAGACCGCAGTGCTGAGCGCAACCGATGTGATTACCAGCGCCCACAACGAAGCCAACGGCGCCTTTAACGGGCTCGGCCTCGTAAAGCTGATGGGTCGCGACTCCGGCTTTATCGCCGCCTACGCAAGCCTCGCCACCACGGTAGTGAATTTTTGCCTGGTGCCCGAGGTTCCGTTCACGCTAGATTCTTTGTTCAAGGCGCTCGAGAGCCGTTACAGCAGCGGCAAGACACACGCCGTGATTGCCGTTGCCGAAGGCGCCGGGCAAGACCTCTTTAAAGACCAGGAAGAACGTCGCGACGCAAGCGGCAACATCTTGAAAAACGACATCGGCGAGTTCCTCACCGAAAAAATCAACGAGCACTTCAAGGAAGTGGGCAAAGAAATCAACATCAAGTACTTTGACCCGAGCTATATGGTGCGGAGCATCCCCGCCAAGGGAACCGACGCCATTTTCTGCTTCCAGCTCGCCGAATGTGCGGTCCACGCTGGCATGGCTGGCAAAACCGACATGGTCGTCGGAAGCATGCACGGGGCGTTTACGCACGTTCCTATTGAATACGCCGTCAACGAGCGTAAAAAAATCGACCCCAACGGCACGCTGTGGCATGCCGTTTTGGGGGCAACGCGCCAGCAGGACTACTTCTCTGGTAAAGGGAAAGGCTCAAAATAGTTTGTTCTTGTTAAATTCAAGAAATTTATTACTATTTTGAAAAAAAAGGATTGCTTTATTCCAATGGGGTTAGTCTCTAAATTGTTTGGATTTCTTTTGCTGGCGGCAATGTTCCTGTTCGCCAACGAGAATCTGCGTTTTGCAGATTCCTGCTACGCCGTGCGTGCAGAGGGAGCCAACGGAGACAAGGCCGACATCAAAAACGTCCACTTGATGAAGGACGCCTACCGCAAAGCCATGGAAGATTCCTCGATTTTGGAAAAAGCCACCGAGGGCTACGTCAAATCCTACTACTTTGCGTTCCGGTTTACCCGCTTCGACAAGAACAAACGCAAAATTCATTTGGACTCGCTCAAGAACATTAGCGAAGCTGCCTACCTGAAGTTCCCCAAGAACAAGGAAATCTCACACATCTACGCTTCTTCGCTCTCCATGTGGGGTGCCGAGAAGAACCCTCTCGCCGCCGTGAAGGAGGGCGTCGCCGCACGCGTTCGCGACATCGCCAAGTCCACAAACGACTACCAGATTTTAGGAAGGGCGCACCAGCTGCTCCCCTACATTCCCATCGTCCTCTCGTGGCCTAAAAAGGATTCTGCCGACTACTACCTCAATTTGGCATTGAAGAACGACCCGAGAGATCTTTACACCTACTTTTTTTTGGCGGAGCTCCGCTTTGACCAAAAGCGCTACGCCGACGCCCTGAACATCATTGACCGGGGGCTGGCCCGCGGGATTCGCACCAGCTACTTCCTCGAAGACAAACGCGGACGCTGGCAGCTCAAAGAGCTGCAAAAAAAGATCAACGCCAAACTCGACAAGAAATAGAAACGGTTCCCGAGTTCAACCCGAGCGGTCTCCGTGAGCGACAAGCCCCTGATCTTAATCAGGGGCGGGCGCGAGAGCGAGGGTTTACCAGAGATGCGGCTCACGAGTCCAACCCGAGCGGTCTCCGTGAGCGGCAAGCCCCTGATCTTAATCAGGGGCGGGCGCGAGAGCGAGGGTTTAACAGAGAAGCGGCTCCCAAGTCCAACCCGAGCGGTCTCTACTGTGCCTGGACGGCAGTGAGGGCAATCGTATACACGATGTCTTCGACAAGCGCCCCGCGGCTGAGGTCGTTCACCGGCTTCGCCAGGCCCTGGAGCATCGGTCCAATCGAAATCGTGCCCTGAGCCGAGCGCTGCACCGCCTTGTAACCAATGTTGCCCGCGCTCAAGTCGGGGAACACGAACACTGTCGCCTTGCCGGCCACCGGGCTGTTCGGGGCCTTGAGCGAACCCACGCTCGGCACCGTGGCGGCGTCGTACTGCAGCGGACCATCCACAAGCATTTCGGGGCGGGCTTCCTTGACCATGGCCGTAGCGGCCTTCACCAAGTCGGCATCCGGACCCTTGCCGCTGTTGATGGTGCTGTAACTGAGCATCGCCACACGGCTCGGGAGTCCAAACGCCTTGGCGGTGTCGTCGCACTGCATGGCAATGCCGGCCAGTTCCTCGGCGGTCGGGTTCAGGTTGATGGCGCAGTCGCCGTAAATGTAGGTTTGTCCAGGCATGCACATAAAGAACACGGAGCTCACCGACTTCACGCCCGGAGCCGTCTTGATAATCTGGAGGGCAGGGCGGAGCGTATCGGCGGTAGAGTGGATGGCGCCGCTCACGAGGCCGTCCACTTCACCGAACTTGAGCATCATGGTCGCAAGCATCACATTGTCGGCAAGGGCGGCGCGGGCGAGTTCCGGAGTCATGCCCTTGGCCTTGCGGAGTTCCACGAGCGTCGGCACGTACTTTTCGGCGAGTTCGGCACTGGGTTCAATAATCTCGATGCCGGCCGGCAGCGTCACGCCCACGGACTTTGCCGTAGCCTCGATTTCAGCCTTTTTGCCGATGAGGACCGGGGTCGCAATCTTGCGTTCCACGGCGAGACAGGCAGCCTGCACGGTACGCGGTTCGCTGCCTTCGGGGAGGGCGATGCGCTTGACCGCCTTGGAAGCCTTCACCAAAAGACCCGCACGGAACATCGCCTGGCTCGTCTTGCGTTCGGCGGCAGGTTCAGCGAGGTCGGCGGCAAGGCACTTTTCGCACTTCAAAAGGCGGCTATGGCAAAACAGGTCGGCATCTTCGCCGTTGGCAAAAATCTTGGCATCGAGGGCTGTGGCAAGTTTTTCGTTGAACTTTTGCCCCACGAGAGCGCTCATGCCGGCGGCGCCTTCCACAATCACCACATCAACAGCGTCAAAATCCCGCTTCAAAAAGTCGGCGCAAATCTTTTCCATGAGGGCGGCATCGGCACCGGCCTTGATCTGCTCGGCGGCATCAGCTGCACTCACGGCGGCGAGCGGCTTGTATACGGCGGCCTTCTGACCCACCATGGCAACAGCACCCTTTACGACTTCGACCCTAGCGGCCATTTCCGCTTCGGCAGCGGCAACCAAATAAACTCGATTCATAGGTATCTCCAATTTTGAATTTACGCCTTTAAAATTAGGTTTTTTGAAAACAGCAAAACACGCCTTTTTTTGGAAAAAACTTCCAATTTACATCATGCACAACGGAAACGGCAACCACCTAAACAAAATTTTACCTCGCCGGAAGTTCATAACTCTTTGAGTATCAAGAATAAAAATCTATTTTATGCTCAAGTCTGGGATTTGGTTGAGTTAGGGAATAGGAGAATCGGATGAGGATTAAAGGCCTGCTCCGGGGTTTGGTGTTGTGCCTCGCCCCGTTAGTTGTTTGCGTGAGTGCCGCAGATTATGTAGCTATCGCCCACGTCATTTATGACGGCGGAAATACCATTTATTACGCCGACAACGAATCTAATTTCAAGTATCATTCCCTGACCCGTGGTGAAGACGACATGTTCACCATCGAGTTCAAGCAAGAACGCCTTGAAGGTTCCGACCGCGAAGGGCGCGAAACCGTACGCCAGCTCCGCTTTGGGCTTGGCTGCAACGAGGGTTCCTGCAAAACCAACTTGAACGAAGGACACGAACCGTATTTGGCGGAGCTCTTCCCCGATTACCAAAACGGAGTCGACAGCCAGGCCATTGCCGAAGTCTGGATTATCATCAACGACGACAGCACCCTAACCATTTCACCCACCAAGCTGGACATTCCCGTTTCTCAAAAGAAAGTCATCCGCTTTTTGGCGCCCTGGAGCAATACCAACGCCCTTTTGTACGTAAACGGCAGCGAAAGCTACATGTCCTCCGTCCCCAATTACTGCGGATGGTTCGAAGCCAAGATTACGCCCCCCAAAGGCGAGTTCTACGTCTATTTCAAACAAACTATCGGCGGGACTTCCGTAGGCATCGAGGGCCCTACCAAAGAAGAAATCTCACCTGATCAAGAAATCAGCCTTGATTCCATCGCCGCCCTCACCGACACTATCTGGGTACAGGGATTCCAGTTCGGCTCCCCTGAACTCTTTAGCGAGTATCCCGAAGTATTGGGCGACTGCCCCATTAAAAACTTACCCGTGATGATGTTCGACTGGTACGACGGCACCGTAAATTCCGACGGCACCAAGGACGCCTACGAAGAATGGCAACGCAAAAAAGGCGCGGGCCGCACCGGGTTCGATGTACGCGGTGTCCCCATGTACGGCGAAGGCACAAGTCAGGACTTTGGCAAGAGCGGTTGCGAAGCCGACCCCATGACAGGCATGGTCGAAAAGGAACTGGGCGCCAACGGTGTCCCCGTACGCGCCTCCAACTTCCCCAGCAACTGCACAAACGCCACCCACTTGAATGACTGGTTCTTGCCCGAGGTTCTCGCCAAGGATGACGCCGGCAACGAATACACGAACGTCACCTGCCGCGAAATCCCGCTCAGCCTCACCGACGAAGGATTCTGGTATGCGCAAATCGACGACGAGAGCCCCGAGCAGGGACTATTCCTTCTCGACGACTTCCGCTACCTCGACAGTGCAGGCACCATAGAGAACCCGCATTACGATTCGTTGTACGCAGGTTCGGGCCGCGGCTACCACAACTTCGGTTTCGCCATGAAAATCCAGGCCACCTTCCAGTACGTGAAGGGGCAGTACTTTGAGTTCAACGGCGACGACGACGTGTGGGTGTTCATCGACAATAAACTGGTCGTGGACATTGGCGGCCAGCACAAGAAGGTGAAAAAAAGCGTCAACCTCGACAAGCTGGGCCTCGAAGAAGACTCCACCTACAACTTCCACATCTTTTACGCCGAACGCAAGCGCGAAGCCTCGAACTTCATGATGAAAACGTCCATCGACTTGCATGTGGAATCGAGCATGCTGTTGACCGACATTTCGGACGACCCCAAGATCATCAAGAAGGAAGTGTGGCAGATTATTCGTGAGCGCAAACTGGCTTGCGACTTCTCGTCGACTCCAGAACTGGAACACACCGAGCGAGGCCCCTCGAACTTTGTCCTCTTTGGCAGAAGCCTTAGCGGCAAGGGCGTCGCCTTGAACATACTGGATTCCCTCTACTACAATGGCATCACCATCGGCAACGACTTCACCATGATTACCATTGACCCCAAGGCCATCACCAAGGCAAAGGCGCTGCCGCCGGGAACTTACTTTGTCCGCATTTCCCTCAAGACGAACCCCAACGACTTCAAGGATGTTTACTTTACCGTGGACCCGTACGAATTCCCGAACATCGCCTTCTCAGGCGTAAAGGACTCCAGCTATTGCATTTTGAACATCGAATCGGAAGACGAAACGGACTCCCTCTGTTTTGACAAGTACTGGTACCCGTACGGCAGCCTGCTCGAAAACGACTCCATGGTCTTTAATGTCAGCAGCGACACACTCCCGCTCAATTTGAACAAGAACGAAAAGATGTGGGCTGGCCGCTCGTACCCCGTAAGCATCATGTATGCCGAAGAATGGGCCAGCATTTACAGCGGTATCAAGGTTGAGATCAAGACCTCCGACACGCTCCTCATCGCCTGCGACTCCATGGGGAACCCCATCACCGAGGTCGTACTCGACTCCGGCAAGGCGAACTTCTTTGTCAGGGGCACCGGCGAAATCGTAAACGCCACGTTGACCATCTCGTCAATTTCCTCCAAGAACAAGCAGGCCCTGTGGACGCAAATCAACATGAAGGAACCGCCTGTTCCGCAAATCGAGAGCGCCTACATTTATGACCGCAACGGGGATGGACGAAGCGACAGCATTTGGATCCACTTCAACAAACCGCTGAGTGATTCCAGCGTTCTTGATTCACTCAAGTTCGTCTTTGGCATCAACGACAGCGCCTACACGCTTCCCAAGAACAACAGCTTCAACAAAGTCACATACAAAATTGGCGAAGACGTCGCCACCATCGTCGCCGCCAAGAACTGCTTTGGCAGGGGCATTTTCACCGGCGGCGCCTCCAGCCCCTATTCTGGCAAACTGAACATCTGGTACACCTATACAGATCCCGAAGACAAATCCACCGCCGTATTCCCTGTCGAGGGGCAGCTTACCGACAAGGTGGGCCCGGTCATTACCGCCGCCGAGATTTCCATTTCGGATGACGGCAACACACAACTGCAGCTGACGTTCAGCGAAGGAATCAACAAGGAAGGTGCCAATGTCGACTTCTTCCGCTTCCGCAACAACAGCGCCACAAGCCAGTTGAGCAACCTGATTCAACCCGCCCACATTGCCACATCCTCGGCAAACCAATGGACATTGATTTATGTCAAGGGAAGCGTCCATGACGTAGTACCGACCGTGGGCGACTCCATCCGCTTTACGCCGCCTTCCATTGGAGGGCTCGCACTCGACCTGGTCAACGTTCCGCCACACGAGCTGAACCCGTGGGCACGCATCACCGGTGAACAGAGCGTGCGTATCACAAGCCCCACAGTCGTAGTTCTTGACAGGCATTCCGATGTCTTTGACAGCGCAAGCGCCATTGTAAGGAGCGAATCGGCGACCGTCCCCAAGTTGGTGAGCGGCGAGCAAAAACTCACGGCACAGCAGGTCGCCGCCATTTACGGCACGCAAGGTCACTACCTGGGCGACCTCGATATGGGTTCACTTGTCCGTAACGAGATTGCAGAGATTGTCAAAGCGGTCCAAGGCAAAACGACATACACCGACAAAGAGGCCGTCGAAAACGGCGACCCCCATGACACTTACACCCTTGAAGAGATCCTGAACGCCGTGAGCGCAGGGAAACTCTCCATTGACGACGCCCAGGACCGTTTGGGCCTCCCCGACATTATTGTGGACGCTTACGAGAACGGCCTTCTGACCAAAGAAAACCTGCGCTATTACGAGAGTGGTTCTGAGGCCGACATCGAACAAATCGCCGTAACCGTCGCCGACAATACCGAGCTCTGGTACAGGGCGACCTACTATACGAGCCTGGGCCACTTTGTGAACCGCGACGAAGGCTCCATCCGTTGCACCGACGACATTTTCAAGGCCGACGGCGCCAGCGACTGCCTTGAAAACAACGGACGGTTCTTCCTCGCCTGGAACATGCGTTCAAGCGGGGGGCGCCTGGCCGCCACGGGCATTTACATCGCCCGTCTCGAAATCAAGATTTCGGTCAACAGCAACACCATCAGCAAGCAGGCGAGAGACTTCCTCTGGGGGGTACGCCGCGGCAATGTGAACGCCATGGACTTTGGGCTTTAAGTCTCAATATATTTCTATACACTCCAAGAACCAAAGGCACCCTGTATAAATATGGGGTGCCTTTTCTGTAGTCCCTTTTTTGCCGCACCCCTCACGGGCACTTTACGGGGCAAAAATTCCCGAAATGCGCGAAAAACACGCATTTTTCCGCCATTTGCAAAAAGTTTTTACACACTTATGTATAAAAACTATTGAATTTTGACGAATTTTAAAATATTTTTCTTTTGTCAAATTATGGGTGCAAATAATTTTTAAACACTTGGAGTGATGGGATGTGGTATAGCAAACTAGCCGTGGGGCTTGCCTTCGGGCTTGCCCTCGCAACAAGCCTGCAGGCTCAACCAGGGAGATACAACGACGACGAGCCCTCGTCTGCAGCCGGGAAAAGCAAGACCGTATTTTTCATGACACCATGGACCAACACGTCCGCCATTATTTACGTGGACGGCGATTCCACCGCCATCATGAAGAAGGTCGACAATTATTGCGGGTGGTTCAAGGCGAACGTCACACTCGAACAAACCTCCATGCTTTATTTTAAGCAGACCATCGGCTACAAGTATTACGGCATGGTGGGCATCGAGGAATCCGCCATTACCGTCGACAACGAAATCCCCATCGACAGCATCTTCGCCGAAGGCGATTCCATTTGGGTTCGCGCGTTCAAGGCCGACGCCCCCGAACTCAGTTCGGCCCACCCGGGTGTACTGGGGGACTGCCCCGTAAAAGACTTGCCCGTGATGATGTTCGACTGGTACGACGGCTCGTACAGCAACGCCGAAAAATACAACCCCCAGACCCGCGCCGCAGAACTGGGCGGCACCGCATCGCGCGGCGGCGACGGCATCAGCAGTGACTTTGGCGGCGACAACAATAACCTGTGCTGGCCCAATTCCACGCCCAAGGGCACCAAGGGCAGCAATAGCAACGAGACCGGCGGCTGCAATAACGATGGCAAGTCGGTAATCAACGGCATGGTCTTGCCCACTCTGGGGCCAAACGGCGTGCCCGTCCGCAACGAGAGTTTTGACTGGGAAGGCCAATGCAAAAATGCCGAGTATCTGAACCGCTGGTTTATTCCCGAAACCCTCGCCGTCAAAAACGGCAGGAGCTACACCAACGCCACATGCCGCAACATGACCCTTGTACTAGACGACGACGGCATTTGGCGCGCCCAGATGGACCGCGACGCCGGCGAATCCACAGGCGACGCCCGCGGAGGCATGTTCCTCATAGACGACTTCCAGTTCCTGGACGACGAAAAGACAATCCCGAACCCCTATTACGATTCCATCCCCAGCGGCTTTACGGGCATTGACGGCAGCGGCAAGAGCAGCAACAGGGCATACCACAACTACGGCATGTCCATGAAGGTGCAGGCCAAGTTCGAGTACGTGCCGGGCCAGTACTTTGAATTTTTGGGCGACGACGACGTTTGGGTGTTTATCGACGGCAGGCTGGTAGTGGACATCGGCGGCGTGCACGACCGCCGCAGCGCCTCGGTAGACCTGGATACCCTGGGGCTCACTGCAGGCCAAACCTACACGTTCAACATCTTCTACACCGAGCGCTACAAGGTGGAGGGCAACTTCAAGATGCGCACCTCCATGGACCTGCAGGCCGATGCATCCATGTTCCTCACTCCCAACCAGATGGCGCTGGGCAAAACCGACTATGACATTTGGCAAATCAACAAGAAGGACGCACTCAGCTGCGACTTTTCCGCCCAGGCGCAAACCACCACCGACACCACCGGCGGCGCATCCACGTTCCGCCTAGTGGGCAGCACCATCGATACCACGCTCAAGTCCGGGGTAACCTATTTCGAAGGCATCAACATCACCAGCGACACCACGTTCACCATTGACTCCATAAGGATAGTCGACTACTCCGATTTGCCCTCGGGCCACTACTTCTTGTACATCACCTTGAAATCGGACCCCAACCAAACCGCCAAGGTGGAAATCACCGTCCCCGGCAACGCCCCGGCCATCGCCTACGCCGATTCCAACTGGAAAATCCTAGGCACCGAAGTCTCTGGCGATTCCCTGCAGATTGGCAAGTGGGCCTACGAAAAATACGAGGTCCACGTGACCTTCAAGGATGAGTCGGCCAAGCTCACCAACTACAACAAGAACATCCGGCTCGCCATCGACAACCCGCTGGTTTCCCTTGTGGATGCAAACGGCAAGTCCATCTCCTCCGTGACCATGGACGCCGAAAAGCACGCCGTATTCTACGTGATCGCCAATGGCCCGGTGGAGAACGCCACCCTCACCGCAACGGGGAGCGGCAACGTGAAGGCCTATTGGACTCGCCTGAATTTTGCCGAGCCGGTCGTACCCCACGTAAAGACCGCCACCATCTACGACCGCAACGGCGACGGGCGCGGCGACAAGATCGACCTGGCCTTCGACAAGCCCTTTGACAGCCAAAACGTCCTGGACTCCCTGCAGGTGTACTTTGGCGAGCAGTTCCCCATGGAAAGGCAGTTCAACATTACGAACAACGGAACCAGCATCACTTTGACGGCCCCGGGCACCTGCGGCGAGAACGAGACCTGCGGTTTTGGCACCAAGATTTTCACGGGCGGAACCGACGGCGTTTACACCGGCAACATGACCACCTACGTGACCTACAGGGAGAACGGCAAGAGCTACCACTTCACCATCCGCAACGAGCCCATTGCCGACGGCATCGGCCCCATCGTGACCAAGGCGAAAAAGACCATCGACGGCAACAAGCACATTTTGAGCCTCACCTTTTCCGAAACCCTCCAAGAGGGCTATAGCGACGAAATGATTGCGTATTCCAGCAACGGGGTATTGCGGGTGCCCGTATCCCGCGGGCACGAAAGCCGCGGCAACCAGTTGACACTCATATTCGTGACCCAGGGCGCCGACGAATACATTCCCGACGCGGGCGACCTGGTGCGATTGACTCCCAGCGAAGCGAGCCCCACCACTGCGCTAGACCCCGTAGGCAACAAGCCCCACTTGTGGAACCCCTGGGTCAAAATCAACGGCGAACAGTCCACGACAGTCACCAGCCCGGGCGTTATCGTAATGGACCCCACCAACGATTCTACCTTTAAGTACACCAACACCGAGACGGCATCCACCCCCGTGCGTGCCGACACCAACCTCACCGCCAAGCAGCTGGCCGCTGAGAAGGGCGTGCAGGGGAACCTCATCGGCTTTACCCTCGCCTCCCTCGTCACCAGCAAGACCACCGAAGAAATCGAGGCTCTCGAGGCGCTTATCGAGCGCTACATGACCGACTCCGTTGTCACCGTCACGCAAATGCCCCTAGATTCCGCCGCCATGCAGGTGTTTAGCGACATTCTGAACGACAACATTGGCGGCAGCAACCTGTCGGAAGACGCCCTAGCGGGTATCATGGCCGGCACCATAACCGCCACCAACTACACCACCATAGGTCTCTCCGCCGAGGACGTGGCCACCATCAACGAACTGGTCAACACCGTCGTGGAAAACAGTCGCGACACCGCGATCACCTACCCCTACGCCACAGAGCAGAGCGTGCTGGACGCCATCGCGAACGGTACCATCTCCAACGCGAAGCTCAAGGATTACGGCATTAGCGACCAAGTCATCCAATCCATCAAAAAAGGCGACCTCAACGCAACGAATATCGACGGATTCGCCCAGGGACTCATTTCCGTCGTGAACCCAACCGAAATAGTGCTCAATTACCAAACGCACTATTACAGTCACCTGGGCCACTTTATCAACAAGGAATCGGGTTCCTTCTCCTGCGCCGACGAAAAGGTTTACGGGGAGGGAGAGAACTGCCTCACCAACAGCGGCAACATATTCCTCGCCTGGAACATGCGGACAAGCAACGGCAAGCTGGTAGGTACCGGCGTGTACATCTCCCGCCTAGAATACTCCATCACCATTGCGGGCGAAACAGTCAAGGAATCGACCCGCGACTTCCTATGGGGGGTCCGGCGCGGCAAAGCGAACGCCATGGACTTTGGGCCTTAAATCGCCCAAAAAAGGCAAAAACAAGCCTTTTTACGGAACTTTCTGTTCCATGGCTGGCCAAAAGCAGCAAACGTCACCTCAAAAGTGGCGTTTTTTGTTGATTTTACACATAATTTTTTTATGAAAAGTAAATTTTGGTTGACTTTCACCCTTGAAAATGTGATATTTAACACATCGCCCTAATGGTTGGGTTTCTATTTGAGAGGAGCGATGGGAATGTGGTACAAGTCCCTATATAAGGGTCTGGTTATATGCTTGACCCTAACAGTTATGTCTTTTGCGCAGGCCGGTGGCAGGGACAATCCTGGTGGTGCCGGCCCAGCGAATAGCGGTAACACGACTATTCGTTTCATGCCTTTCTGGACAAACACCTCTGCCATCATGATTATTGACGGCAAAGAGATTACAATGACCGCCGTAGAGGATTACTGCGGATGGTTCGAGGCAAAAACCGACAAGAAAGACGCCAACTTCACGGTCCGCTTCAAGCAGACCATCGGCAACATCTACGTTGGCGGAGAAGGCTCCGAGGAAGTCGCCACGGGCGCCCTCCCCGTGACCGAGGAACTCTCCCTCGACAGCGTCGCCGCCCTCGGCAACACCATCTGGGTTCGTGGCTACGAGAACGACGCTCCCGAAGTCACATCGGAATACCCTAACGTGCTGGGCGACTGCCCCTTGAGGAACATCTCGGTGATGATGTTCGACTGGCTGCATGGCAGCAAAAAAGACGGAACCTTTTCAGTAAGAACCAGGAATGGCGTAGAAGACACAACCTTCAATAATGGCGCCAAGGAACTTGACCCAGAGGTGGGCTTGGGAAGCCCATACGCCGTCGGCTTCGCCATTAGTGACGACTTTGGTTCAGGTGGTTGTAGTTCAAGCCCCATGAGGGGCATGGTCCAAAAGGACCTGGGTCCCAACGGCGTGCCAGTCAGGGCAACCCCATTCCCCGAAAAATGTACAATTACAGAACATTTGGACTACTGGTTCCTCCCTGTGGTTGCCGGGCAAGACGCCGCGGGCAACATCTACACCAACGCCGCTTGCCGCGACCTCGCCATTTCTTTGGATGACGAAGGCTTTTGGCTTGCCGAGATTTCCAAGGACCGCATTTCTAAGGGCAACGAGGTCAACAGGGGCGGCATGTTCCTCTTGGACGATTTCAAATTCTTGGATGAAGGCGGGACTGTCCCGAACCCCTTCTACGACAATTTGTCGGGTGGTAGCGACAACGGAAGGCACAACTTCGGCTTTACCATGAAGTTCCAAGCCAAGTTCGTCTACGTTCCCGGCCAGTACTTCGAGTTCCTGGGCGACGACGACGTGTGGGTGTTCATCAACAAAAAGTTGGTGGTGGACATCGGCGGTCAGCACGCACAGGTGGCGGGCTCTGTAAACTTGGATACCCTGGGGCTTACCCCGGGCGAGACCTACCCCTTCCACATCTTCTATGCCGAACGCCACCAGAGTTCCTCGAACTTCAAGATGCGCACCTCCATGGACCTGCACACCGACGCCTCCATGTTCCTCACCTGGATTCAGCAGGCACTTGGCGTCAAGGATTACAACATTTGGTCCATCAACAAGAAGGACGTGCTCAACTGCGACTTTGACGCCGACCAGACCAAGACCGACACCACGGGCGGTCCCTCCACTTACCGCTTTGTGGGCAGCACGGTCGACGAGGAATTCCTCCCCGGTCATACCTACCATGCGGGCATCAAAATCACAAGCGACACCACTTTCACTATCGACTCTGCAAAGATTGTCGACGAATCCGACTTGCCGCCGGGTCACTACTTCTTGGAAATCACCTTGAAATCCAAGGGCAGCCAAAAGAAGAGAGTCGAAATCATTGTGCCGGGCAACGCCCCCGCCATCGCCTACGCCGACGAAAACTGGAAACTCATTGGCGACAAGGACGGTCTCGAAGTCGTGGGCAACCAGGCGACCATCGGCAAGTGGGCTTACGAAATGTACAAGGTCAACGTCACTTTCAAGGACAAGGATGTGAAATGGACCAAGTACAACAAGACCATCAAAATCGCCGTCGACAACCCGCTCGTATTCATCACCGATGAAAACGGCAAGAGCATCACGAGCGTCGCCCTCGACTCCATCGACAAGCACGCCACGTTCTATGTGATGGCGAACGGCAATGTGGCCGGGGCGAACCTGACCATTACCGGCAGCGGCAACGTCAAGGCATTCTGGACCAACTTGAACTTTACCGAACCGCCGATTCCGCACGTGAAGCTCGCCATCATCAGCGACCGCAACGGCGATGGCCGCGGTGACAAGCTCAAAATGGAATTCGACAAGGCGTTTGACAACCAGAACGTGCTCGACTCCCTGCAAGTTTACTTTGGCGAGCAGTTCCCCATGGAAAAACACCTGGATGCCAGCGGCACCATTCTCACAATCACGGTTCCTGGCAACTGCGGCGAAGGCGAAAGCTGCGGCTTCGGGAGCAAGGTGTTCACCGGTGACGGCTCCGACGCCCCCGGCACCATGACCACGTACATCACGTACAAGGAAAGCGGCAAGGACTACCATTTCATCATCAGAAACGAGCCCATTTCCGACGGCATCGGCCCTGTGGTAACCCGAGCCCGCAAGACCATCGACGGTACCAAGCACATTCTGGACCTGACGGTTTCCGAACCCATTGACGGCAAATTCAGCGACGACATGCTGCAGTTCAAGAGCCAGGGAGAACTCAAGCTCCCGACCTCCAGGGATCACACTGTCAGCGGAAGCAAACTCACGCTCGTGTATGTTTCGCAGGGCGCCGGAGAATACGTGCCCGAAGTCGGCGACATCGTCCGCTTTACCCCGGCCGAAGAAGGTGGAACCGTAGCCGAAGACAAGAGCCTGCTCAAGAACAAGCCGCACCTATGGAACCAGTGGGTGCCCATCACGGGTGACCAGGCCACAACAACAACCAGCCCTGGCGTGGTATTGCTCAACAACGAGAACCCCATTGTCAAGAGCGATTCTGCAACGCAGCCCATGCGTGCCGACTCGAACCTGACCGCAAAGCAGATTGCCGACTCCCTGGGCGTGCAGGGCAACCTCATTGGCTTTACGCTCGCCTCCCTGGTCAACAACAAGACCACCGAGGAAGTCGCCACATTGCAAGCTCTCATCGAGCGCTACATGAAGGACTCGGTCGTCACCATCAACAAGATTTCTGAGGACGTCGCCACACTGCAACTCTTCGAGGACATCCGCAACGACCAACTCGGTCAAAGCAACCTCTCGGAAGATGTCGTGGCGGGCATTATGGCAGGGGTCATCACTGCGAGCAACTACAAAACCCTAGGTCTCTCGAATGACGACATGAACACCATCGCAGAACTTGTCCAAGAAGCCATTGACCTGAGCCGCGACACCGTGGTCACCTACCCGTACGCCACCGAGCAAAGCGTGCTCGACTCCATTGCAAGCGGAGCCATCAGCGCCGAAAAACTCGAGGAATACGGCATCAGCAACCTGATTATCAACTCCATCAAGTCGGGCAACCTGAACGCAAGCAACATCGACGAATTCGCCAAGGGTCTCACCTCTGTGATCAAGCCCGAGGAAATCGTGCTCAGGTACCGCACGCACTACTACAGTCACCTGGGTCACTATATTAACGGTGAAGCAGGCTCGTTCACGTGCGCCGACGAAGGCATCTATGGCGAAGGCAAGAACTGCCTTACCAACAGTGGCAACATCTTCCTCGCCTGGAATATGCGTTCGAGCAACGGCAAGTTGGTCGGTACGGGCGTGTACATCTCCCGCCTGGAATACACCATTACCGTCGCCGGCGAAGTCATCAAGGAATCGGTACGAGACTTCTTGATGGGCGTGCGCCGCGGCAAGGCTGTCCAGCATGAGATCGATGTCAACGACTAGCGTTTAAAAACCCAATCAAAAAAAGAGTCTGCGGTCCTTGCCGCAGGCTTTTTCTTTTACTGCATCCCTACATCCTTCGCAATTCGTTGTTCTGGATAGCACTAAAAAAGACGCATCGCTTTATGCGAGGCGCCTTTAATTTGTTTGCAACAAGCGGTTCTATTAGGCGAAGTTGTATTCTTCGGTAATGTCCTCGTTGGCCTTGTTGTACATCCAAAACTGGTTCGTATGGGCATGATCGTCTTCCACCAGGTTGATCTTCATGCCATGCTTGTACTCCAGATAGTGGAACATGCGGGCCATGTCGCGGCAGAGCACGTCCACGAGCTGCGTACCGACGACCATCGTGATTTCACGGATGTGTCCCTTGGCGCGGGCGCGGGCCATCCAGCGGTCAATCATGCCAAGCGTGGATTCCATGGTCGGGATGCGGCCACCGCCGTGGCAAATGGGGCAGAGTTCCGTCTTCTCGGTCATGAGGTTCACGCGGACGCGCTTGCGGGTCACTTCCATGAGGCCGAACTGGCTGATGGGGGCCGGGCTAATAGGAGCCTTGTCGCGGCGGATCGCCTTGCGGAACTCCTGGTACACCGCCTCGCGGTCGGCGTCCGTTTCCATGTCGATGAAGTCGATGATGATGAGACCGCCCACATCGCGCAGGCGGAGCTGCTTTGCGATTTCGTGGCAGGCGTCAATGTTTGTTTCGAGGATAATCTTGCCCTGGTCCTTGCCGTGCACCTTGGGACCGGTGTTCACGTCAATGGACACGAGCGCCTCGGTCTGTTCAATCACAAGATTGCCACCTCGCGGGAGCGGTACCTGGCGCTGCAAAGAACGGGCGTAGTCGTTCTCGATCTTGAAGTATTCGAACAGGCTTTCGCTGCTGCTCCAGAGTTTCACCTTGTCGAGTTTGTCGGGCGAGAGCACCTTGAGGTAGTCGCGAAGGGCGAAGTACTCGTCGCGGTTGTCGATGTACACGTAGTCGGTGTTGTCACCGAAGTATTCGCGCACCGTCTGTTCAATGGAATCCGACTCCTCGTAAATGCAGGTCTCGGCAGGCTGGTTCTCGAAGTTGTACTTCGTCTGTTCCCACTTGCTCTCGAGTTCGCGCATCTGCTTGCTGATTTCGAACTCCGACTCGTTGAGGCCGTTAGTGCGCACGATGTAGCCCACGTCGCGGGCCTTGAGGCGGCGAACCACCTTCTTGAACTCGCGGCGCTTGGCCGGGTCGCGTTCACGCTTTGAAACGCCAATGAAGTTGGTGCCGGGCATGCACACAAGGAAACGCCCGGCAAAGCTCAAGTGCGTCGTCAAACGGGCGCCCTTGGTGCTGATCGGTTCCTTGACCACCTGGACCATGATTTCCTGGCCTTCCTGGAGAATCTCGTCAATGGAGACTTCCTTGGAAGTGCCGTCCTCGTCGTCGTCGTCGCCATATTCGCGACGCAACAACTCGTTCCTGTCCATGGCATCGTCCTGATGGAGGAACCCTGCCTTTTCGAGACCGATATCGATGAACGCGGCCTTCAAGGCGGGGAGCACCTTTTGAACGACACCCTTATATATATTGCCCAGAACTCGAGTAGACGAGACGCTCTCTACGACCAATTCCGCAAGTTCGCCGTCTTCCATGATGGCGATGCGCTTTTCGTAGGGCGTCTTGCTAATCAAGATTCCGCGCTTACACTTATTTGCCATTAAAACTCCTAAAAGTAAAAGCAAAACTTGATAGTAAATACCCTAAAAAGCCTTCCAAAAGTATGGAACGCTTCCGAGCCGGCAGCGCATGTTGACGGAAAGTACCGCCCGTCCGCCACCACCGACCTAGGGTAAGCTAAATATAATAAACTCGCGCCCTAGTTCAGGTGTGTCGGAGGGTTGCTGGCGCTGTTCTTGATGGCGGCCTGCTTTTTGGCGGCAATCGAGTCGGCGATGGCACGCGCCTTTTCGGTCAGCCACAGCCACGACTGCTTAGCGGGGCGGTAGTCGGCCTCGCCGAACATCTGCACACGGCCGTCGCGGCGCAGCGCGTCCACCTGCTTAAAGGCATTCACATCGCCCGCAGGGTACACGGCGAACGTGCTTCCGCCATTGTAGTTCAAAATGCTGAAGGCGGGCACGTCCGAGGGGCCGTCGGCCACATACACCATGTTCTCGAAGGGCACGCGACGCACCTCGCGTGCAATCGTCGAATTCACGTCGATGGTGTCGGGGTACTTGTTGCTGCCCTTGTTGATCTCGAACAGGTAGCGGGTCTTGGAAGTGTTGTCGAGGGCGCAGGCTATTTGCGATATCTCGCCGTGCCCGGAGTCCCCGTCTTGTGGGTAGCCCACCGACGCAGGGACTTCAATAAACTCGCAACCAAAAATACCCTCAACAAAAGGTGCTATGGCGCTCCCGCGAATGGTCTCGGCAAAACCGGTACTAACAACGTAATGTTCCAGGCGGATGTCGAACGCCTTGTACTTGGGATCGTCCTCAATGAGCTTTTTGATTTCGCCAAAGAATTCCGGAAGGCCCGGGTAAAAAACGAGCTCCTTGCCGAATTCGCGAAGCAGGCGGTTGTTTAGCCCCTTGAAGAGACCAGCCTTCACGTAGGTCAAGATATGGTTCAGGTAGCTGGTGTCCTGGTTCACCGAGATTCCCTGCCTGCCGTAGTAGGCCTTGAGGCCGTTCACCTCTTTCCAGAACTGTGCGCCGTCCACATTAAAATGGCGGAACAGGGGCTCCTGCATGTAAGAGCTGATAAGCGTCTTGTCGCAATCCCACACCATGGCAATGATGTTCTGTTCAAACGGAGAAGAGGCCATAAGCAGCTCCTGTTACTTTGTTATAAAATAGTCTTCGGGGTTGATGGGCACGCCGTCTAGGCGGATTTCGTAGTGCAAGCCCACGCTGGACTCGCGACCACTCTCGCCAATGATGGCGATGGGGTCACCACGCTTGACCTTGGCACCATTTTGCACCAGCGCCTTGCCCAGATGCGCATAGAACGTGCGGACCTTGGGAAGGTGCTCGATTTTCATGGAGAGCCCGAACCCGCGATGGGAACGGACCTCGACCACGGTGCCTGCGCCCGTCGCCACGACGGTATCGCCCACCTGCGCCACGTAGTCGATGCCGCGGTGCGGCAGTTCCTGCTCGGTGAACGGATCGTAAATCATTTCGAAGCGGTTCTTGACCGCATGCCCGTTCTTGAACGGGTGAATCACGGGAATCGCGGCCGCCAAGGCGGAGTCGCCCTCCAGGCGGTCTATGAGCTTGTGGAAGGTCTTTTCCATTTCGTTCAAGCTTTTGCGAGGACCCTCGAGCACCTCGTTCGTCGTCTCCTCGAGCGTAAAACCGAGTCCACCCATGTAGACAGTGCTGTCGCGCAGCGAGCGGATCTCTTCGGCCTGCAAAATGGACTCGTCCACCGATTCGCGAATCTGCTTGATCTCTTTTTTAATGACCTTGTTCTGGCGGTACACCGCGAGCGCGTTCCCGTTGGAGAGGTTGTCGGCAATGCGGTCGGGCGAAAAAACAAAAAAGCCTACCACGGCGAGCACGACGCACACGACGGCGACCACAAGGCCCACAAACGAGAACCTGTAGTTCTTGCTGCCCGTGGTCTTGTCGGGGAATACGTGTATCTCGACCTTCTTCACTTGGCTTCCGGACCCTTGCCCTCGATCTTGTTTTCGAGGTCGGCGATTTTCTTCTTGGTCTCTTCAATCTCCCCCAAAAGGGCTACCACCAGCGGGTCGTCCTTCATGGCGTTCAAAAGGTCCCCCTGCACAGCCGAATACAGCTTTTGGCCCAGGGCCTGGAACTTTTGCTTGAGGCGGTTTTCTTCTGCTACGAGCTCCACCCGAGTAAGCGCACCGGAGGCAAACCCCGCCGCTTTGTTTTTGAGCTTATTTAACGTCGTTTTATCCATAAAAAAACCTCGTTCTCCTTCAAAAATAGTAGTTTTTAAGCGTAAAAACAATGGAGACTTAATATGAGCCGAAGTGAACGTAGGCGCGCCAAACAGAACGCCAAAAATTTTGTGCCTAAAAAGACAAATTCCATGAACAAGTGGATTATTGTGGCTTTGGCCGCAATCGCAGTGATTTTCTTTGTGGGAACGACTTTGATTCAAAGGGGTGCATAGTTTATGAAGTTCCAAATCGAAAAAAACGTATTCCTCGACGTGTTGCAGTCTGCCATTAATGCAGTTCCCAACAAGTCCACCATCCAGATTCTCAACAATTTCTCGCTCCGTCTCGAGGGCAACTTCCTCGAAGTGAGCGCTACCGACTTGGACCTCGGTATCAGGGTCAAGGTCGAAGTGCAGGGCGAACGCGACGGCTCCGTCGTCATTAACGCCCGCAAGCTTTTGGAACTCGTGAAGAGCCTCGTGGACCCGAGCATCACCACGGTGAGCGTCGACGTGCAGGACTACCTCGCCAAGATCCAGTGGAGTGAACGCGGCAAGGCCTCCATCACCGGTTTTGACGCAAGCGACTTCCCCCCGTTCCCCGAAGTGCAGGACGGCGAATCCCTCACCTTCTCCACCAGCGAACTCGCGTTCCTCGCCGAGAAGACCATGTTTGCCTGTTCCACCGACTCCATCCGCCTCAGCCTGAACGGTGTGTTCCTCGAGGCGAAGGACGGCAAGATCTCGATGATTGCGACCGACGGTCACCGTCTGGGTCGCGCCACCATCGACCGCGAAGGGGCGACGCTTGCCAATGGCGCCATCATCCCCAAAAAGGCGCTGCAGCACATTTTGCATATGGCCAAGCCCGATGCCACCATCGAGGTCCGCACCTCAGCAACGCACATCCTCTTTAGCACCGGCTCCACGCAAGTGATCTCCAAGCTGTTCGAAGGACCGTATCCCAACTACCGCGCAGTGATTCCGCAAACGTTCGAGCGCACCGTGCAGCTCAACACCGTGGAATTCGAGAACAAGATGCGCAGCGTGATCTCTATGGCGAACGCCCGTACCCACAAGGTCCGCCTGCAGATTGACGGCAACACCATGGAACTCAGCGCGAGCGACCCGGATGTGGGCGGCGATTCCCGCGAAGCCCTCGCCGTAACGCACAACGGCGAAGGCAGCTTCAGCATTGGCTTTGACGGTCGCTATATCACCGAAATCTTCGGCATGTGCAAGAGCGAAGAGACCATCATGAAGATGAACAACCCGATTGGCGCCTGCATCATTGAACCGGTGGGCGAAGACCTGGGCTTCAGCTTCCTTTTGATGCCGACGCACTTGACCGACGACTAATGCCGACTGGGCAAATTTAACAGAAGGGCCGCAAGGCCCTTTTGTTTTATGCTAATTTGTTCGAAAACATGCAGGATATCCGGATGGATTATTTGCTGTAGAGCGGGACTTCGAAGGCGCCGTCCTCTTATTAAATTCCTGCATTGTCAAAAAAACGCCCCGCCCAAGGCGAGACGTTTTTTAATCTTTGGATTGCCGAACCCTTGCAGGGCTCGCAGTGACATTACTTCACGAAAGCGCCGTAGATGGCCTTGATAGCCTTCTCGGTGTCGGCTTCGTCAACACCGGTGATGATGTTGATCTGCGAAGAACCCTGGTCGATGATGCGGACGTTCACCTTGTTCTCGGCGAGAGCGGTGAAGAGCTTCGCAGCCACACCGATCTTGTTTGTCATGCCGTGACCGACAGTCGCGATGAGCGAGATGCCCGGGAAGACCTTGATACGGTCGGGGCGCATCTGCTGCGTGATGTCTTCGAGGACCACATCCTGCACGGCGTCGAGAGCCTTGCTATCCACCACGATGCTCATGGAGTCGATGGCGCTCGGGCACAGTTCGTAAGAGAGGCCTTCGCTTTCGAGCACGGCGAGCACGCGGCGACCAAAGCCCACTTCCTTGTTCATCATGGACTTTTCGATGTAGATCATCGAGAAGCCCTTACGGCCGGCAACACCCGTAATCGGGAGCTTGGATTCTTCCGGAGTGGGGCCGATAATGGTGCCCGCGTCTTCGGGGCGGTTCGTGTTGCGGATGTTGATGGGAATCTTCTTCGCGCGGCAAGGGGCGATGGATTCGTCATGAAGCACACTTGCGCCGGAGTAGGCGAGTTCGCGGATTTCGCGGTAGCTCACGTATTCGATGGGCAGCGGGTTTTCGACAATGCGCGGGTCGGCCATGAGCATGCCCGAAACATCGGTCCAGTTTTCGTACTTGGCGGCATCGATGCCGTTCGCGAGGATGGCGCCCGTGATGTCGGAGCCGCCACGGCTAAAGGTCTTGACTTCGCCACGGAGGTTGCTGCCGTAAAAGCCGGGCAGCACATAGAGCTGGTTCTCGTCACCCAAAGTCTTGGCGATTTCTTCGTAAGTCCTGGGGGCGATGCGGTACTTGTCGTCGAACGTGATGAGCGGGAAACTGTCGACGAAGTTGGCACCCAGGTACTTGGCCATGAGGCGGGCGCACAGGAACTCACCGCGGGAGACGAGGAAGTCGGTGCTCACGGACTCGGGATGGTTCTTGAGCTTGTCCTCGAGGCTGTCGAGGTCCTCGTTGAGCTTGTTTTCGAGACCGAGGTCCTTGCAGATCTCGTCGTAGCGGCTACGAATCAGGTTCCACGGGGCGCTAAAATCGAGGCCCTTGCTGGCCAGGTCATAGGTGCTGTAGAGGAGGTCGGTGAGCTTCGTTTCCTTGGGATTTCTCTTGCCCGGGGCCGAAACCACGATAATCTTGCGATTCTTGTCGGATTCAACGATGGCCTTGATCTTCTTGAACTGGCCGGCATCGGCGACAGAGCTGCCACCGAACTTGCATACGATTCTTTGACTCATTTTTTCCTTTTGGGCCGCCGGCCTCTCACCTTCGAGCAGGACTACTTGACTCATAGTCCGCACCCCGTTCGGGGCGCTGCCCAAGGCTACCCACCTAGCCAGCCACTTTGTGGTGCTCCAATGTAAAATTATTGGCGCGGGCGTAAAAATAGCAATAAAAGGGGGAACAAAAAAGGGCAAAAATCCGTTTATAGGGTAGAGGCAGCATGAAAACAGCAAATGATCTACTCCAAATAGCGGCAAAATCCTCCATAACGGTGCTGATCCAAGGTGAATCGGGCACGGGCAAGGAGGTGGCGGCGCGATTCCTCCACAGAGCGGGTCCGCGCCCCGGCGGGCCCTTTATAGCCGTGAACTGCGGGGCCATTGCCAAGAACCTCATCGAAAGCACACTCGAGGGCGCCAAGCGCGGCGCCTACACCGGCGCCACCGCGGACCAAATCGGGGTCGTGCGGGCGGCGGAGGGCGGCACCCTTTTTTTGGACGAGATCGGGGAACTGCCCTACGAGAGCCAAAGCCGGCTCCTGCGCATACTGCAGGAGCGGGCGGTAATGCCCGTGGGCGCGACGAGGAGCATCCCGGTGGACTTCCGCCTAGTATGCGCCACCAACAAGAACCTCAAGGAAGAAGTTGTGGCGGGGCGGTTCCGCGAAGACCTGTACTTTAGATTGAACGCCTTCCCCGTGCAGCTTCCCGCCCTGCGCGAGCGCGGCGACTTCGAGGAGCTGGCACAGAAGCTGTGGCGGGAGGCGCGCGAGTCAGTCGATGCCACACCTGCAAACGAAGGTTGCGAACCGCGTGAAGGCAGTGAACCGCGCGAAGCCCTCTCGGCGACGGAACTCGCACGGCTACGCCTTTACAGCTGGCCTGGGAACATCCGCCAGCTCAAAAACGTCTTACAGCGCTACGCCCTCTTGAAACCCCACGGCATTACCCTATGCGAAATCCTGGGTGAAGAATTCGCTGTTCCGCTCTGTGGCGAAGACAACCATAACCCTGTGTACCGCGGGGCGACATTCCGCACGCCCCCTCCCGACTGGAAAATCATTGAACGCACCCTCGAAAAGTTCCGCGGCAACAAGATGCAAACCGCACGCGCCCTGGGCATCAGCCGCAGCAACCTGTACAATTTGATAAAGAAGAATGAATTTGGGGTACCATACAAAGCTATGGCGCAGTGAATCCCTAGAACTTCATTCCCAGGGAGAAGTAATGGTTGCCCCCTTCAAAGGCGGGGCGCGGTTCGTACGCGTAGTCGAACACAATCATCCCGAACACGACTCCCAAACCGCAGCTGATGCCGTTCTCGGTACCATTCTCGGTGCGCACGGCGTAACCGGCGCGGAGCATCAGCGCCTCGGCATAGGCGAGTTCGCCGCCAAAGAGCCACTGCGCATCGGTATCGGCGCGGCGGTAGGCGTCGGCAGAGAGGTGCAAAGCCCAGCGGTCAATGAACGGGATGAACCCGGAAACGCCCGCTTGCACCGCCATGGGAGCGGCCTCCTTGACATCCTCGTATTCCGTCACGTAACCCACGTTGGTGAGCGTTGTGGCAAAGGCAAAGTACTTGTTCACGCGGTAAGAGCCGCCCACGTCGGCCAAAAAGGCGAAGGCGGTCTGGTCGTCAATGGTCTGCGTGGCAAAACGCGCCGTAAGCGCCCAGTTCAAAACGTCCCAGCGGCTGCCGAAACCCGCCTGCACCGCCCAGGCGTAGGCGCTGTAGTCGTCGGTCTTGAGGCCGTTCTCGTCGCGGCCCTCGATTTCGTCGTAGCCCAAAAATTCCACGGCGCCCGACGCCACAAAGCTTTCGCCCACGGGATGGCCAAAATAGACCGAGGTGAACTTGTCTGTACCGACACCATCAAAAACAATCTGGTTCAACCCGAACTCGGGCGTATCGGCGACGCCCATGGCGAGCGGGTTCCTGTTGACCTCAGAGACTCGGGCCGCATCGGCGATACCCGCCCCCGACATGGCGGCGGTACGCGGCGCCACGTGCATCGAGAGGAACTTCATGGTGGTGCCGCCCGGAGCCACATGCCAATACTCGCCGGCAAAAGCGAGCGAACCTACGGCAAGGGCGGATACAAGAAGTTTCTTCAGCATACCATCAAAATACAAAAAATACGCGATTACTTTCGCCAGCCTTCCATAATCTTGAGGCATTCGGCCAAAAGTTCGGCGCTACGGTCCTTGGACTCGGTCTCCACGTAGCAACGAAACTCGGGGGCATTGCCGCTGGGGCGCAGGTGGACGATATCGCCCGAGTCAAATTCCATGCGGTAGCCGTCGACCTCGTTGAGCGAGACGATCTTGCCTTCGAAGGGCTTGTTGTTTGCGGGGTCCTCGCCGCGCTTGACAAACTTGGAGGGCTTGGCGGTCAGGGCGCCAAAAAGTTTTTCGCCCAGCTTTTGCTCGCGAATCTCGGCGAGTTTCGCCTTCGAAAGTTCGGTCGGAAATTCCTTGAGGCGGTCACTCACGGTAAAGCGCTTGGGAAGCTTGCGCAGCAAGTCCACGACGCACATGCGTTCGTCATGCACCCGCACCATCACGGCAATCATGGGGAGCAATGCATCGCGCGTGGGGAGAGCCCTGAGCGTGCGGCACGAGCCATCGGCAAAGGGGCGCGTGAGGTTCGTTTGCAGCAAAAAGCCGCCGTTCGCCTCGTAGCCCGCGACCGCCGGGAACTCACCCGAAGGGAGGTCAGCCGTGTTTGTCACCACAAGGCTCTCCATGCCAGCAATCACGTAGGGGCTGCCAATGCGGGTGCGGCAAATCTTTTCGAAGCTGCCCGATTTTTCGAGGGAGGTGTTGCAACTCACGGGAGTCGCGATGCGCTTGATGCCCAGCGCCTGTGCGGCCAAAATCCCGAGCACGTCGCCACGGAGCCACATGCCGGCATCGTCGGCCAAAAGCGGGCGGTCGCTGTCGCCGTCGGTACTAAAAATGGCGTCCACGTAATCCTTGTGGGAGAATTCGCGAGCCAGTTCCTCGTCTTCCTTGCGGATGGCCTCGGTGTCGACCGGCACAAAAGTCTCGCTGCGACCAAAGGGTTTTACCGTGGCGCCAAGGCTCTCAAGCACGCGGACCACAATATCGCGGCCCACGGCGGAATGCTGGTACACGCCGATGGTGAGCCCGTGCAGGGCGTCGCTCCCAAAAAAGTCGGGGTAGCGCTTGCAGTACGTTTCCTCGGCCTCGGCTTCCACGGCAGGGAGGGCGGGGGCGTTCTTGAGCATGCCGGCGGCATCGAACAACGATTCGTCGACTTCCACCTGCTGCGAAACGATCCCCTGTTCATCCTTCTTGGAGATTTCGCCAGCCGGGTGGTTGAACTTGATGCCATTGCGGTCGGCAGGAATGTGGCTCCCCGTGACCATGATCGTGGGCAAGTGCTTGTCGAGACCGTAGAGGGCGATGGCAGGGCTCGGGATGCGCCCGCAGTAAATGGTCTTCCAGCCGGCGTCGTTTGCCGCCTGCACCAGCGCCTGCAAAATGCGTCCTGTACTGGGGCGAAGGTCACCTGCAATCGCAATCGTTTGTTCGCATTTGTAGCTCGCCTCGCAATACTTGATAAACGAACGGGCGTAAACATAGCACACGCGGTCAGTCATGGCGGTTACAAGCCCACGGGCTCCGCTGGTACCAAAAGAAACTCCAGACAGCTTCATTACGTCTTGCATGGCGATAAGCATAAAAACCTCGTTTTTTTACAGCTTTAAAATAGCAAATATTTCATTATGTATATTCCAGCCGTTAAATCCCGTTCTCAGACAAAAAAAAGTAAAGGAATTTTAACAAAAATCGTTCCATACGCCCTTTTTTTATCTATGTTTAAATTACTATGAACTTGAAAAAAAATTTATTCGTTATCGCGCTCGCTTCCGCTGCAAGCGTAAGCGCACAGCAAGCCATCCCGGTGCCGGCACCCGCACCCGTTGCAGAACCGGCCCCTGCCGTGGAGCAGGCGCAACCGGCATATGCCGAACCGACCAACGCCGTAGAACCGCAAGCATACCAGCAGGAAGCCCCCGCGCCTGAATACGCCGACCCGGCGGCCGTACCCGCAGAAGGTTACGAACCCGCTACCGAAAAATATGCACCTGCAGAACAAGCAGCACCGGCACCCGAGTTCGTGCCCATGGAACCCGTCCCGGAACAAACGGCGGCACCACAACCTGAACCTCAGCCTGCACAACAGCAACCTGCACCAGCTTTTATCCCCGAGCCAGCTCCAGAGCCTGCGCCCGTTTTGGCAACCGCTCCTACACCCGAGCCGGTCGTTATTCCTGTCGACACGAGTACTTCCCCGGTGGATCCCGTAAAGGAACCGCACCCGCTCGACATGCTTCACGGGTCTGCCTACAACATTGTAGGAAACCAAGCCGCTCCAAACACCGTGAGCGACAACATCGCCCTCCCGCACAAAATGCATGGACTCAAATTCGGTTACTTTGAACCTGTCGAAAACTCGGGAGCCGTTGCATTCGGGGAGAACAGCACCTACTTTATTGCCCTAGACAACTCCCAGGACCTAGGCCTGCTTACCGCCGGCATGGCATTTAACAGCATCGGCTTCTACTTGAACGCCGCCGTCGGCAAAAACTGGAACTATGCCGAGTACGCCGACTACGAACAAACCGCCAAGTCCACCGAAGGGGGGACTCTCGTTGGCGGCGCCATTTCGTTCAAGGCGAGCTACATTGATGTAGGGTTCAACCTCAACTTTGTCAGGCCAAAAGACATCGCCTACTATTCCTCCCCCGATACCATTAGCGAAGCCCGTATTTGGGACCTGGGAGGAACATTTACCTTGTCCAAAACAAACAACCCGAAATTTGCATGGGCACTCAATATATCGGCCATGCGACATAACGCTGAACTCGAAACCACTACTAAGTCATTCGAAGTAATTGATGGGCAAAAGTACATTGTCACCCACAACCGCGTTACAGCCGACACCACTGCCCACTTTGAACTCGTTCCCGAATTCAACGTGGGTTCGAACATTCTCAAATCCGAAAAAGCCCGCATTTTCTTAGGCCTCAATACAGCCTTGCCGTTTGTGGTGTTTGACCCCCTAAAGCATTATCGAGGCAAGCAAAACCTGTACGGCCTCTACACCGCCCCAAATATCTTGGGCGAAGTCGCCCTGGGCAGCCACATTATGGCATTTGCCAGTGCCAACCACACATGGAGACTCTTTAGTTTCGAAGATTTCAAACTGCACGAAACCACAATCCAGAGCATCGACATCACTTCGGGCAAAACGGACGTGAACCTTGGCGCGCGCTTCCAGTACGAGTGCGCCGCCCTCGAAATGGTGTTCACCAAGCAGTTCCTCAAGAACCCGTTCGGCAGCTTCTCTGACCACAGCGAAATGGCGGTCTCGATTGGCGGCTTTATAATGTTCTAAATTTGCGAGCATGGATAGAGCCCGGCGCCGCAAATTTGGCCAGAATTTCCTGGACGTACCTACAGCAAAAATGATTGCAGGCGACCTCCCCGCCAAAGCGAGCGAGGCCGTTCTTGAAATTGGTCCGGGGCACGGGGCGCTCACCGAGCACCTGCTAGACCGCGGGCTCGACATCACCGCTGTTGAGATTGACGAACAGTGCGTAGCGGTATTGCAAGAAAAGTTCAAGGGCCGCGAGAACTTCCACATTGAAAACATCGACTTTTTGAAGTTCGATTTGCAGGCTTTCTTGAATGCACACGAAAAGCCCTGGGTCACAGGCAACCTGCCATACAACGTAAGCACGGCGATTGTTGCCGGACTCATGCCGCGACTGCACATGACCAAAGGCTTTATGGGTATGGTGCAGCTCGAAGTGGCAGAACGTATTTGCGCAAGCCCCTGCTCCAGCAATTATGGAAGTTTGTCTGTACTGGTGAGCGCGTTTGCCGACACGCAGATTTTGCGGAAGATTGGCCCCGAGCATTTTACGCCCAGGCCCAACGTGGACAGCGCCACCATGCTCCTCACTCCCCGCGAAAAACCGCTGGAAGTACCCGAGGGCTACTTTGATTTTGTACGCGCAGCGTTCACGCAAAAACGCAAGACGCTCGCCAACTCCTTTGGCAAGGCCTATAACAAAAAGAAAATCCAAGAAGCCATCGAACTCTTGGACTACCCAGCGACCGTGCGCGCCGAGGAACTGAGCCCCGAACGCTTTTTGGAGTTTTACAAGGTCATTGTAGGCTAGCCGCGCTTGCCGTACATCTTTTTGAGACTCTTGCTGTGGGCGCGCCTTACCGAATTGCCCACTTCCACGCAGGGGCGCAACTGCTTAAACCATTTATCGACCTGCTTTGCCAAGAACACAGGTTCACGCTGCCGCATGGCTTGGGCAAGCGCTTCACGCAATTCACCGTAGTGAACAATCCGCCAGCCATTCCCGTAATTCCCAAACTCTCCCACGGCGGGCACGCGCCTTAAAGTGCAACGGTCGCTAAAGACCACAAAAGAATAGATGACCGCATTGGAGAGGTGGATTTCCAAATGGCGCAAAAGCGCTCCCATGTGCCCTTGGTTTTGGCGTACCGGGTTGTACAAGGTGTGTCGGGTGACTTCGCCCAAATGCTGTTCCCAGCGTTCCTCGCCGAGTTCGCCCGAAATCTCGCCCGATATGTTCTTGGTCTCAAAAACGTAGATTCCCGTTTCGTGCAAAAGCACCGTGTCGATCTCGGTATAGCCCCTGTGGGTCGCGATGTACACATTCTGCAAAACATGGTAACGGCGCTTGCTTTTGCGGGCAACCTCGTCGACAATAACCGACGTGGCGGCTTCTCCAAAAGACCCATCGTGGTCATACGCGAGGGCGGCGTCCACACCTACGGCCCACCCCTTCAAAAAAGGAGCGTCCTCTTCCAGGAATTCCACATGCGTCGGAGTCCAATACTCCTCGCCATAGTGCGCCTGTTCTTTACCCCGGTCACCGCACCGGACCTGAACCGCATGCGGTTTCTGTTTTTCACGAGGTTTCCGTTTCCTGGTAGCAACTAGGAGGACAACAATCAAAAAAAGAGCAGCGGCGAAGCAAATTGTGGCCATCAGGTGTAATCACGTTCGCCAAAAAGCGCCGTGCCCACGCGAATCATGGTGGAGCCTTCTTCTATAGCGACTTCCAAGTCTAGCGTCATGCCCATCGAAAGCTGGGTGAAGTCCTTGAACACACCGCCCTTCGCGAGGAACTTGTCTCGCAGGTTGCGCAAAAAAGCGAAGCACTCGCGGGAATCCTCGGCGACGCCCGTGTTTTTGCCGATGGTCATGAGCCCGCAAAAACGCAGGTGCGGGAAAGCGGATGCCCCACGCGACTCCAGACCCGCAAGGAACGCTTCCGCCTCGTGCACGTCGAGGCCGCTCTTGGTTTCCTCCTCGCCGGCGTTCACCTGGAAAAGGATGCTGAGGACTTTGCCCTGGGTCCCGTCAGCATTATTGCCGGGGAGCGCCGCGCAGATTCTTTCCAGTTTCTCGACCGCTTCCATGCTTGCGATAGAATGGATGCAGTCGGCGACAATCGCCGCCTTCTTGAGCTTGTTACTCTGCACGGGGCCAATCACGTGGCAGCGCACGCGCTCACCGTTTTTTGCCATGAGCGGCTGCGAAAACTTGAGTTCCGCCTCCTGCACACGGTTCTCGCCAAAGTCGGTCGCACCGAGCGCAATCGCATTTTCCACAGCTTCTGCCGGGTGGAACTTCGAGACCCAAACGAGCTTCACCGAATCGCGGGAACGCCCCGCAATTTTGCAAGCTTCACCAATCCTGTTTTCGAGGGTCGCCAAATGGGCGGCCATTTGTTCACGCGTGAATTCCATTATTTTATCCGAATATCCTGGCGCAAAGCTCCGGGGCGAACTTGCTCATGTAGCCCTGCACCAAAAGCACTGCAATCAAGGCGGGCAAAATCCACTTGAAATACACCTTGATGAACCCGTTAACGGGGAGTTTGAGCCCCCTGCCGGTATTGATTTCCTTGAAGAAATTCTCCTGGCCCCAACCGTAACGGCTGCTGCAGAACACAGCAAAGAACATGCCGCCCAGCGGGAGCATGGTGTTGCTCACAAAAAAGTCCTCGAGGTCCAACACGCAGCTTCCCGGGCCGAACGGCTCGAATCCCGAGAGCACGTTGAAACCGAGCGCACACGGGAGCGAAAGCAGAATGACCACCAAGATGTTCCATGCCGCCGACTTTTTGCGGGGCACGCCCTTGAGGTCCATCCAGAACGAGACGATGTTCTCGAACACCGCGATGAGCGTGGAGAGCGCGGCAAAGCTCATGAACAGGAAGAACGCGGAACCGCAGAACCTGCCCGCGGGCATTTGCGCGAACACGTTAGAAAGCGTCACAAAGATAAGTCCCGGTCCCTGCCCCGGTTCCTGGCCAAACGCAAAACACGAGGGGATAATGATGATGCCCGCCATGAGGGCGACAAAAGTATCGAGGGCGCAAACGCTCGCCGCCTCCTTGGGGAGCGAATGATCTTTTTTGATGTAGCTACCGAAAATCGCCATGCTACCGATACCGATGCTGAGCGTAAAGAACGCATGCGCAAAGGCCGCGAATATGGCCTCGCCCACACCCTTGCCCGACTGCGTCAGGCGTTCAAGGGAGGGCAGCAGGTAAAAGCGAAGGCCCTCGTCGGCACCGGGGAGCGTCACCGCACGGATGGCAAGAAGAATCATGATGCCGAGTAGGCAAATCATCATCTTCTTGGTAACGCTCTCGACACCCTTCTGGAGGCCGAGCGATACGACACCAAGGCCGAGCACAATCGCAATGGTCATCCAAAAAATGAGGAGGGCGGGGTTACTCAGCATCTCGCCGAAGCCCGCCGCAATCTGTTCGGGCGTCCCTTTCAAAAAGCTCTGGTCGGTGACCATCTTGTAGAAGTAGTAGAACATCCATCCCGTGACCACGCTGTAAAATGCCATAAGCACGTAGTTCGAAAAAATCAAAAGGTACTTGGCCTTGTGCCAGTGCGTCCCCGGTTTTTCGAGGTTGTCGAAACCCATGGCGACACCGCTACGACCGCCGCGACCTACCGCGAGTTCCGCCATCAACACGGGCAACCCGAACAAAATCAAGAATCCCAGGTACGGGAGCACAAAGGCGGCACCGCCGTACTGGCCCGCAATGTAGGGGAAACGCCACACGTTGCCAAGGCCTATGGCACAACCGGCGGCAATAAGCACAAAACCTAATCTCGATTTAAAGCTTTCGCGTTCCATGTTCGTGACCTACTTTTCTGTTTTTGCGTTTTGTTTCCTTTTGGAGGGTTTGGGGAACAAGACCTTGATGATTTCATCTATGTGCTTGTGCGTATAAATCTTGAGGCCCTTCTTCGCAGGTGCTGGAAGTTCGTCCACATCCTTCTTGTTCTGTGCCGGGAGGCGCAGCGTCTTGACGCCCGCCTGCAAGGCCGCCAAAGCTTTCTCATTGAGCCCGCCAATGGCGAGGCATGCACCCGTAAGGCTCACCTCGCCCGTAAAGGCAATGTCGGGCGGAATAGGCGTCTTGGTGAACGCGCTCAAAAGGCAAAGCGTGAGGGCGATACCGGCAGAAGGCCCGTCCTTGGGCACAGCGCCTTCGGGCACGTGGATATGGATGTCGGTCTTCTTCACAATCGCGGGGTCAATGCCAAAGCGTTGCAGACGCTCGCGCACCAGGCTTACCGCAATCTGCGCCGATTCCTTCATCACGTCGCCCAACTTGCCGGTCATAATGATCTGGCCCTTGCCGCTCAAAAGCATGCACTCGATGGGCAAAATTTCGCCTCCCACACTGGTCCAGGCCAGACCCGTCACCACGCCGGGGCGGCCCGGTTCAGGCAGCTGGCTATCGAGGAAGCGCGGGGCGCCCAGGTACTCTTGCAGTTGCTTTTCGGTCACCTGCGGTTTGACCTTCTTGCCCATCACAATCTCTTTAGCACGGTGGCGAACAGCGCTCTCCAAGGTGCGTTCCAGCTCACGCACGCCCGCCTCACGGGTGTACTCGCGAATGACCTTCTTGATCATGTCGTCGCTAAACTCCACCTGTTCCTTTTGCTTGACACCCGTGCGTTCGCAAATGCGCGGGATAAGGAACTTGCTTGCAATCTGGAGCTTTTCGTGCGGGTAGTAGCCCGGCAGGCGCACCACTTCAAAGCGGTCGCGCAGGGCGTCGGGAATCTCGGCTTCAGAATTCGCCGTCGCAATGAACAACACGCGGGAGAGGTCGAGACCCACTTCCATAAAGTGGTCCGTAAAATCGTGGTTCTGTTCGGGATCCAAGACCTCGAGCAGGGCGCTGGCGGGGTCACCGCGAAAATCGCTCGCCATTTTGTCGATCTCGTCGAGCAAAATGACCGGGTTCATGCACTTGGCACGTCGCAGCGCATGGATAAAGCGGCCCGGCATGGCGCCAATGTAGGTGCGGCGGTGACCGCGAATTTCGGCCTCGTCGCGCACGCCACCCAAAGTAATGCGCACAAAGTTACGCTGCATGGCAATCGCGATCGACTCCACAAGCGTCGTCTTGCCCACGCCCGGAGGGCCCACAAGGCAAAGGATGGGCGCACGGCGTTCCGTACCGGTAAGCTTTAATACCGCCACATATTCCATGATGCGTTCCTTCACCTTGTCCAAGCCAAAATGCTTGGAATCCAGTTCACTCTTCACCTTTTTCATGTTGAGGATGGTATCGGTGTACTCGCCATAGGGCAGCGAAAGGAACCAGTCCACGTAATTGCGGCTCACCGCGTATTCGGGGCTCGTGGGCTGCATCAGCCTCATGCGGCTGATTTCTTCTTCCAGCTTTTCGACAATGGTAGGGCTGAACTTTTTCGCCTTGATTTTGCGGAGCAGCATGTCGGGCTCGTTCGCCGCGCCCTCCGAACCGTCCAGCTCGTCTTGCAGCTGGCGGATTTGTTCGCTGATGAACCATTCCTTTTGCTGTTGCGCCATCTTTTGGCGCACGTTCTGCTGCACGCGCACCATTACATTGTCGTTGTCCTCAGTGACTTCCATCAGTGTGAGGAGCTTGAGCGACATCTCTTCGAGGGTCGTCACCTCCAAAAAGCTCTGCTTCTCGGCAAGCGACACCTGCAAAAACGGGATCATCCCGTAAAAGGCGTTCAGCTGGTTCTCCATGCCAAAGAAGGCGTCCACCATGCCCTCGGCAATGTTCCGCTTGGTCGCGTAGTCGCGGAACCTGGCAAGCACTTCGTCAAAAGACTTGGTCTTGGCGTTGGTGGGGATTTGCATTTTGCGGGGCGAAATCGTCACATGCAAAAAACCGTCCTGCACCAAAATCGAACGCAGGTCCACCACTTCGACGCCCTCGAGCACGACCTTCACGCAGCCGTTGGGGAACGGAGTCACATTCGAAACGCGGGCAGCGACGCCCACCGAGTACAAGTCGAGCATCGGATTCTGGAGTTCTTCCTGCGACACGTCCTTCTGGGCGACCAGGATGATTTCGTTATCGTGGTTCTCGGCATATTCCAAGGCGCGGAGCGACATCTCACGACCCACCAAAATCCTGCGGGTCGTATACGGGAACACAACAGCATCCCTAAGCGGGAGCAAGGGGAAAGTTTTTGTAAAATCAAAAGCCATACGAACCTAATAATAGAAAAATGACCGCTCGGGACTTACCGAACGGCCAAATATCAAGTGTAACGAACGAGCGGTCTCTTACGCTACATTCTTGCCCGAAGCATCCTTGCCGGACTCGCTCTTGGACTTCCTCTTGGACTTCTTCTCGGTCACGGCGAGCGGCTTGAGGCCGTTCTTGACCATCTCGGCGGTGAGCACGAGTTTTTTGACGCCGGCGCCAGGCATGTCGAACATGGCCTGCTGCAAGGTCTTCTCCATCACGGAACGAAGCCCACGGGCACCGGTTTTACGGCTCATGGTCTCGCGCACAATCTCTTTCAAGGCGCCTTCCTCGAATTCGAGTTCAATGCCGTCCATAGCAAAGAGACTCTTGAACTGTTTTACCAGTGCATTCTTGGGCTGCGTCAAAATATTGAGGAGCGCCGTCTCATCAAGTTCCTCCAAGGCAACGGCAATCGGCAAGCGGCCTACAATCTCGGGAATCAAACCGAACTTGATGAGGTCATCGGGTTCCAGCTGCCTAAAGAGTTCGCTCAGCGTGTTGTCGCTTTCGCTGCGAATGTCGGCACCAAAACCCATGCCGCCCTTGTTCACGCGCTGCGCAATGATCTTGTCGAGAGTCTCAAAGGCGCCACCGCAAATGAACAAAATGTTCCTCGTGTTCACCTGCACCAGCGGCTGTTCGGGGTGCTTGCGGCCACCCTTGGGCGGCACCGCGGCAACAGTCCCTTCCAAAAGCTTCAAAAGGCCCTGCTGCACGCCTTCGCCACTCACGTCGCGAGTAATGGAAGGGTTCGCCGTCTTGCGCGCGATCTTGTCGATTTCGTCGATAAAGATAATGCCGCGCTCGGCCTTGGCCACATCGTAATCGGCAGCCTGCAGCAAGCGCACAATAATGCTGTCAACATCCTCGCCCACGTAACCCGCTTCGGTAAGCACGGTCGCATCGGCAATGGTAAAAGGCACATCCAAAAAACGCGCCATGGTCTGCGCCAAAAGAGTTTTGCCGCTACCCGTCGGGCCGACGAGCAACAGGTTCGACTTTTCGACTTCCACGTCATTCTCGGAGTGGTGAGTTTGCTTGTAACGCAAGCGCTTGTAGTGGTTGTAGACCGCCACCGAGAGCGCCATCTTGGCGGCATCCTGTCCAATCACAAAATCGTCCAGGTGGGCCTTGATCTCGGTCGGGAGCGGGAGCGGCTTTTGCACAGCGGCTTCAGCGGCCGCCTTCTCTTGCATGGAGCGGGAGCGGTCTTCTTCAATGATACGGTAGCACATAGCGACGCAATCACTGCAAATGTGAACGCCGGCTCCGGTAATCATTTTTTCGACCTGTTCGGCTGGCTTGCCGCAAAAACTGCAAGTCACGGACGGATGATTTTTCCCGCTACGGTACATGAGTTACACTCCCTCTTTACGCGGAACAAAAACTTCGTCAATAACGCCAAACGCCTTGGCCTCCTCGGGACCCATATAAAAGTCGCGATCGATCTTGGAGCGCACTTCGTCAACAGACTTGCCAGTATGCTTTGCGATAATCTCGGTCAAGGTATCCTTGGTACGCACAATCTCCTTGGCGGTAATCTGGATGTCGGTAGACTGGCCCGTGGCGGCACCCGAGGGCTGGTGCAACATGATGCGGGAATGCGGGAGTGCATAGCGCTTGCCCTTGGTCCCGGCAGCAAGGAGCACCGCGGCCATGGAGGCGCAGCTGCCAATGCAGATGGTCGCGATGTTCGGGCGCACATGCTGCATAGTGTCGTAAATGGCTAGCCCTGCCGAAACGTAACCACCCGGGCTGTTGATATACAGCGTGATATCTTTTTCCGGATTCTCGTACTCAAGGAATATCAACTGGGCCATCACGTTGTTGGCCACTTCATCGTTGATGGGCGTACCCAAAAAGATGATGCGCTCCTTGAGGAGACGGGAATAGATGTCGTAGGCGCGTTCACCGCGCCCGGTGGTCTCAATGACGGTAGGGATAATCATCGACTAACCTCTATTACTTGGTTTCTGCGGCAGGGCGGATGCCCACGAGGAATTCACCAGCCATCTGGAAGCGGAGTTCTTCGCGGAGACCGTTGATACGGCCGGACTGGCGCATATGACCCTTGAGGGTCTCGAAATCGATCTGGTAAGCCTGGGCCATCATCTTGAGGCGTTCGTCCACGGCATCCTGAGACGGCTTGATCTTTTCCTTAGTGGCAACGAATTCCAAAATGCGGTGCTTCTTGATTTCGTGGATAGCTTCGCCAGAGAGGCTCTCGATCTGTTCTTCGGTCGGTTCCACGGCGTCCTTCGGATCCTGCACATTGCGGTTGATGGTCCACTTGATGAGGTCCACCACGCGGGCGTGCGGCACTTCGAACGGGTTCGCTTCAATGAGTTTGTCAATGGCTTCGTTAATGGCCTTGTTCTTGGCCTCGTCCTGCTTGCGGTTGGCAAGGCTCTCGGTGATGTTGTTCTTGAGTTCGGCTTCGTCCTTCACGCCAATCTGCTTGCAGAATTCTTCGTCAAACTTGGGCGGTTTCACTTCGCGCACATCGGTAATCTCGACCTTAAACTGGGCGGTCTTACCGCGGTAGCGTTCGTCCTTGTGGTCATCGGGGTACTTAAAGTTGATTTCCTTCTTTTCGCCGGCAGAAGTACCCATGAGGCCTTCGTCGAATCCCGGGGAGGCGCTTTCGCCGAGGAGGCTGCGGAATTCCTTGTTCTCGGGAAGTTCCTGCTTTTCGCCGTCAATCACCACTTCGATGTAGTTGCCCACGACCACGTCGCCCTTGGCGGCAGCGCGGTCCACGTGCTCGTCGCGGCTCCACATCTGGATCATGCGGTTGAGCTCGTCCTGCACTTCTTCTTCGTGAACGGCGGTCGCCGGAACGGTGATGCCCAGGTTCTCGTAACCCTTGATGTCGATTTCCGGGTCAATTTCGACTTCGACCGTCAGGGTGACAGCCGTTTCCTTGTCGTCGTTGAACTTGGTGACCTTCAACTGGCCCACGGGGATGATGTTCGCCTTCTTCAGTTCTTCACTAACGACCTTGTCGACGGTCTCGTTCACCACCTCGTGGCGGATGGAGTCACCGAACTGCTTCAAGATCATGGCCTTGGGGACCATGCCCTGGCGGAATCCCTTCAGGGCGACCTGCTTCTTATACTGGCTCAGCTTCTTTTCGAAGGGGGCAGCGAGGTCGGCCTGCGGTATGGAGATTTCAAGAGTACGCACCGTGGCGCTGGTTTCTTTGATTTCGACGGACATATAAGCTCCGATTAGACGTTTTTGTTTGAATATGCATGCGAGGGGTGGGAGTCGAACCCACACACCGAGGTACCAGATCCTAAGTCTGGCGCGTCTGCCAATTCCGCCACTCTCGCGTTTCCGCACCCAAAATTAGCAAATATCACTGGCTTTTGTCGGCAAAAACATCTATTTTATCCCTCGTTGGAAGTATTCAAGAACATAAAGATTGGCGTATTCATTTCTTTGGTGAACATTCTCATCCAAGGCGTTTCTGTGCTTGTGCAGAATATTATCGCCAACAACCTGGGAATTGTCAATTTTGGGCACTTTGGCATTTTGCAAAGCGACTATACCATTTTTTGCGCCATCGCCGACTTTGGCATGGCGACGCTCATCCTCGCCTACTTTGGCAAACGCGCCACGCAAGGAAGCCTGTTCACCAATGTGCTGCAGCTGAGGCTCTCCATGACGGCCGTGGCGGCACTCGCCATGGTGGTGTTCGCCTTTACCGTCCGCCGTGACAGCCCCGTCTTCGAAGGCGAACTCGTGCTCGCCCTCGGGCTCCTGTTCCAGCACGCCTTTTTTGACTGGTTCTTCATTTGCGGCAACTTCTGGAAAAAACTGCTCATCTCCAAGGTACTGCACACCATAGCCTACACCACCATCATGGGTGTAGCCCTCTGCTACTTCCACCTGGACTCCATCCCCGCCATCGCCATGGCCATGGTCGTGGCGGCCTTGCCGGCATTCGGCTTTGGCGTAGGCAACGCCTTCTCGCGCAAAGTATTCCGCATCACCTGGAAAACCAAGCGCTTTTTTGCACTCATGTTCAAGTCGGCGCTCCCCTACGCCGTGGCGAGCCTGGCAAGCTTCGCCTACCTCCCCGTAGGGCTCTACACCGCCTCGCACTTTGCCCCGCCCGAATTCTTGGGAGCCTACAACTTTGCACACAAACTGGTCATCCTCGCCTCGGGACTCATGGTGCACTTTATTTCGTCGAGCCTCATTACGCTCCACCAAGCCGACAGTTCCAAAATCCATGTGCGCGACCAGTTCATTTTCACGCTGTTCATTGTGCTCGCCACCACCCCGTTCTGGCTGGTCCCGCAATACACGCTCCGCATCATCTTTTTTGGCGCCCCCTGGACCACTGACGTGCTCGCCGTTAGTTCGGCATGCCTCCGCATGCTCACGGCATCGCTTGTACTGCAAGCCATGCGCATGTCCATGATCTCGACCATGCTCAAAGAAAAAAGAACCGTCCTTTACGGGCTTTTCATTACCCTCGGCGGGGTGTTCAACATTGCCGTTTGCATTCTGGGGGCACGTCAACTCCCCGCTAGCAACATCCCGCTACTCACATTGAGCGGCGATGTTTTTTTGAGCGTCATCCTCGTTATTTACTTTATCGCAAACAAGCGCATCCGCTTTTAGCTTGCGGCGACCCATGCACACCGTGGTAATAAAAAAGACCACCGGCAGCCAAAGCACATATACCCCCTGCTTGTAGCCCGAGGTAAAAAACCACCAACCCACAAAATAGACAAAGTAAGTGTACAAAGTTACTTGCCTGGGTGTAAACGGCTTGCACATCCGCAGGTACAAAACCGAAAGCGCCAACCCACACAAAAAAGGCAACAGGAAAACACCAAAAAGACGGAAATCCTTGTAGACGTCCCACAAATAGTTTACCGTGTTGAATCCGTTCACCTTCTGGATTCTGTCGTTAAAGGGGGTGTCCCAGCCCAAAGACGTCTTGAAGGAATTCGATATGCGGGCATACTCCAATACCCCGCTAAAAAAGTCAATGCCATAAGTGAACGGGTGGATTTCTCTGTCGGTTGGCGAATTAACCGCATAGTCCAAATTCCAGTAATTGTTTGCGACGTACATGTACGGAAGTTTGACCACCACATTCATGGCCTTGCCCTCGGCAGTGCCCCCACCATATTGGTTTCTCAAATTACTAATACCGATAAACGCCGATATGGCCGCAACCAAAACGAGCATGATCGCCACGGGCGAAATTTTTTTGTACAAAAAGTTTATAAATATCAGCAAAAAGCCCAAGTTAAAAAATAATCCTGTTCGATTCGGGTAGGCCATCAAATTGAGGACGATCGTCACAAGAACCATCAACTTCGCCACACGCCTTGCGGCTACACACTTGTTGAACGAGCTAAAACTCGCCACACCAAAAAGCAACACCACTAAGGGACCTGAGCTCACAAACAAGGCGTAGTAGCCGTAGTTCACGCTCTTGTCCATCCACCGTGCCGGATTGTCGGTAAACACCAAAAGGTTGCCGGCAACCATGATCACGCCATAGACGCCCAGCAAAAAAATGAAAAAGGGAACAAAAGAAAAAAGGACATGCAAATTCCAGTTGTAATTTTTGGGTGGAATAGCCGCCGCCACGCGGGTAGGCAAGTGTTTCGACTTGGCAAGCAACTTGGCTAGCCCGCAACCAGTGCAAAACGAAAGGAACCCCAAAATCCAAACCATCCATGTGAGCGGTTTAAAATCCGACATGGCCTTGTCCAACTGCAAATACGCGATGGCAAGGGTAATGCACTGCGAAAAGCAGTACACCGTCATTGGGCTAAAAAAATCGCGCTTAAACCACCACGACTGCAGTAGGCAAAAAAAAGACACCAGCAAAAAGGCCGACGTTACCGGGTATGCCACTACCCATCCTAACATGGGTTACACCTTGGATTTCTTAAAAAATCCCTTGAAAACGCGCCATTCCTTAGCCACGGTGGAATCAGTAGATTCCTCGGAACGGAGGTACTCCATAACGCTGCATATAATGGACGCCAAAAGGAACGAAACAAACACCGTGAAAATCAAAGTCACGCCGCGAAGCGGGAATACTTTTTTGTTGTTCGCCCAAGGCGGTTCAATCACATGCAGGTTCGTGAGCATTTTGGACTCCTCTATGCGGAGCTGTTCACTCTGCTGGCGCAAAAACTTGTAGAGGGACTCCTGAACACGGATTTGCGCCTCAATGCGCATATACTCGGCACCCAATTCAGGGGACTGCTTGAGAGCGACCATGCCCATTTTCTTGTTGCGACCGCCAAGCGTCCCATTCAAGGCGTTGTTAATGCCATTGTAACGTTTAGAAAGTTCATCGTAGCGTTTGGAGTCCGCACCGCGGTTAGCCTTCTCGTACGCCATCTCGATTCCGACTTCCTCGCGTTTCGCCTGCAATTCGGCAATATACTTGATGGTCGATTCCATCTGGATTTCGGGATCATAAAAGTTGTTGTCCACTTGGAACTTCACAAACTTCGCCAAAAGGGAATCCAGGTCCTTGTCGCAGGAGTCAAGCCTTGACTGGAAGTACTCGCGCGTTTGGCGGGCCTGAGTCGTCTTAAAATGGTTAAAAGCGGAATCTGCTTTGTCGAGCATGAACTGGACCATCTTGGCGGCAAGGGCATAGTCCTCGTCTTCAACGGTAATGACGAACATATTCTCGTCGTTGCATTCAAGTCCAAAATTCTTGCGGAACTTCTTCAGCAAGTCGGCATGAAAATCGCCATCAAACTCGTAGTGCTCTTTCAGATTGAACTCGCGAATCACCTGGTCATGCAGTTCCCAGCTATTGAGGATCGTCCAAACCGCATTGGCGTCATTCTCGTTCGACGACAAACCCAACAAGGAACTCATTCCACCCAAGCTGCTGCTCAGGGATGCGTTCAGCGAACTCATGGTATTGTCGGCAACGGGAGGAGTCACTATCGCCGATGCGCGGTAACAAGGCTTAATGACCCACATGACCGCAACGAATACAGCTATGGTCGGAATAAGGACAATAGCGCAGCACAGCTTGAAATGCTTCAGGTCGTTGTTTAGAACCCGCAAGCAAAGTTCAATAAAGCCTATAGATTCCTGTTTTTCCATATACTACTTGTAGTTGACGTAAATGATGAATGCCGACGAGACGACGGTCAGGAGGGATGCGATGAACAAGGTGAAATCCTTGAACGATTCATAGCGGCTCTTGGGAATTTCAATGTAGTCGCCCGGCAAAATCTGGTCTTCTGCCACCTTGACCGAGATGGCCTTGGGCTTGTTGCCGCGCCACACCTTCACCTGGTTCCACGAGCCCGTGATGGTATTGATGCCGGAGGCGGCAATGTAGTCAAGGGCATGCCACGATGGATTGTACTGGAGACGGCCAATCATGGCGACGGCGCCACCCACGTACACAAGCATTTCCTGCACCGTGAATTCCACCTCGGTATTCGGAGCAACCTTGGTATCCTTCATCTCAGCAAGCGATATCCAACGGGGAGCCTCCCCCGGTTCACGCACGCAGGCCGCCTTGTAGCCATAGTTGTGCAACCTGGAAGCTCCAGAAAGTTCAAAGTAATCCTGCAAGGTCTTGTCGGGAGAATGGGCAACGCTCGTGCGGTAGCCCGGGAAAATAAGCGAGATGTTGTTGCCCATGGTCACGAAGGGCACATAAATCTTGTCGCCCTGCTCAAGCATAATGTCGTTCTCAAAATCGCCCTTGGTGGTAATGTCGTTGAAGTTCACATGAAGCGTGTCCTTCCCGCGAATCACCTGGATATCCTCGGTATTCGCGTTGACCAGCGTGCCGTTGATTTGGCGAATGAACATGCTCAAACGGGTTTGCGGTTCCACCTGGTGCTGACCCACCAGTGAAACGGCGCCCATGGCGTTTACGCGGAACTTTTTAAGGGCGGCGAGCTGCACAAAACAATACTCACGCTTGTAACGCTTTGAGACCAAGTCCAAAATAATCTGGCGTGCCTCGGCAAGAGTCTTGCCGCCCACATTGACCGCACCGCACTCTTCAATGGCAATAGATCCGTCCGGGTAGATTTGAACCGAGAGATATTTCTCCTCGAGCATCAAGTCCAAAAAATCACCAGGACCCAACACATAGTTGGAATCCACCGTCAATTCGGCGTAAGTCGGCGTAAGCGAGGCGTTACCACGGGCAATGGTACTCTGGTTCCCCGACGCCAAACTCGACAACGAAGAGATATCGCCCGCAAAAAGCGTCGAAAAAGCAGCCAAAAGTGCAATAACAAAAAAATGCATATAAAAATGACTCGTCCTTGATAGTCGCAATCCTTACAAAAATACAAAAAGAAATCCTTGGAAAGTGCTGATAATCAACGATTTACACTAAAAAGACACGACTATGACAAAAAATAAAAAAAGTGGCCCGCCGGGGGAACCGACGAACCAACTTTAAAATCGCCTAATGATTAGTTGGCGGACTTGCTCTCGCCTTCGACCATGCTCACGGCTTCGGACTTGGCAGGTTCGGCAGCCTTCTTGGACTTGGCAACGATTTCGTCTTCGACGAGACCGATCAAGGCCATTTCAGCGGCGTCACCGGCGCGGTTCGGACCGAGCTTGATGATGCGTGTATAACCACCATTGCGGGAGGCATAACGCGGGCCGATTGTGTTGAACAAATCCTGGAGGACCTTCGGACTCGTGATGAAGCGGGCAGCTTCACGACGGGCAGAGAGGTCGCCCTTCTTTGCATAGGTAATCATACGGTCCACATTGCTACGAACAATCTTAGCCTTGTGGAGAGTCGTGCGCACGTAGCGGGCGGTCTGTTCCGCTTCCATGCCCTTCTCAAGAATAGAAGTGGTAAGAGCGCGGAGGATGGCACGCTTGTGCTGGGCATTCACGCCCAATTTCTTGTTTTTTACACCGTGTCTCATTGTTAATCCTTCAAGTAGTCATCGACGTCCATGCCAAAAGAGAGGCCCATGGAGGTCAACACCTCGTTAAGTTCCACCAAGGACTTCCTGCCGAAGTTCTTGTATTTGAGCATATCGTTTTCCTTGTTGCGCACAAGCTCGCCAACGGTATGGATGTTGGCCATACGGAGGCAGTTGCTGGAACGAACGGACAGTTCAAGTTCGTCCACGCGAGTGCGGAGGAGCGTTGCAATACGCTGACGTTCTTCGTCCATCTCCAGTTCTTCGGGGCTTTCGAGATCGCCTTCGAAGTTGATGAAGATTTCTAGGTGGTCCACGAGGAGCTTCGCGGCATAGGCGAGAGCGTCTTCGGGGTCAATGGAACCGTCAGTCGTAATTTCAAGTTCCAGGCGGTTGAAATCGGTACGCTGTCCAACGCGGGTATCGCTGATGTGCATAGCGACCTTCTGCACCGGGTTGAAGTTGGCGTCCATGGCGATCACACCAATCGGAGCGTCCTTGTCCTTCAATTCATCGGCGGTGACGTAGCCACGACCGCAGGAGATCTTCACATCCATAGACAGAGAAGCGTTGCCGTTCAATGTCGCGATATGGACATCCGGAGTCAAAATAGTGACGTTCGGATTGTCCACGAAGTCCTTCGCCGTGACTTCACCGTCACCGGACACGTCCAGGTGAAGGGTTTCGTCGTGGTCGGAGAGGAGCTTCACGCGGATGCTCTTCAAGTTCAGGATAATGTCGGTGACATCTTCCTTGACTCCCGGAATTGTAGAAAATTCCTTTTCTACGCCTTCGATTTTCACGGAGACAATAGCTGCGCCTTGCAGAGAAGAGAGGAGCGTGCGACGGAGGGCGTTGCCGAGGGTGATACCCCAGCCACGTTCTAGGGCTTCTACGACAAACTTGGCGTAGCGGCCGTCTTCGCCGGTCTCAACTTTCTGGAAGCTGCGCGGCATCTGAAGTGATTTCCACATCATTGGCGATACCTCTTTGGATTAGATTCTTCTCTTCTTTTTAGGACGGCAACCATTGTGCGGAATGCCCGTCACGTCTCGAATAGAGAGAACTTCGAGGCCCGCATTCTTGAGAGCACGGACAGCGGATTCACGACCGCCACCAGCGCCCTTCACGCGGACGTCCACCTTACGCATGCCGAGGTCAAATGCCTTGTGGGCAGCAGTTTCGGCGGCGAGCTGAGCAGCAAACGGAGTGCTCTTGCGGGAGCCCTTGAAACCGGAGTTACCGGGCGAGCCCCAAGCGACCACGTTACCGCGAGCGTCGGTGATAGAAACGATTGTATTGTTGAAGGAAGCGAACACGCAGGCGATGCCCTGGACGTCAATACGCTTTTTGCCCTTCTTGATCTTAACTTCTTCAGTAGCGGCTGCGGCCGGAGCTTCAGCAGCGGCAGCAGTTTCCTTGATTTCTTCTTCAGCCACGATGAATCTCCTTACTTCTTCTTGTTAGCCACAGTCTTCTTGGGGCCCTTACGAGTGC
>JAEEGF010799664.1_pt1 | contig 53328 bp, 40 predicted proteins | sample 9134171 | NCBI WGS metagenome assembly JAEEGF01 (sample SAMN16246542, study PRJNA631951) | gut metagenome | biome: gut microbiome; feature: rumen; material: AP-attached | host: Bos | place: Iran: Karaj | collected 2018-10 | reverse complement strand
GTGAACGGCATCCGCGCAGCCATCAACAAGGGCCTGCTGCAATGGATCAACGACTACCAACCCGATGTGCTCTGCTTCCAAGAGCTGAAAGCCACACCCGACCAGATTCCCTTGATGGACTTCGAGATGATGGGCTACCACCACTATTGGTTCCCAGCGCAGAAGAAAGGCTACAGCGGCGTGGGCCTCATCACAAAACAAGAGCCTGACAAAGTGGTTTATGGCATGAACGAACCCTTGTACGACAACGAAGGCCGCTTCCTCCGTGCCGACTTCGGCGACCTCTCGGTGGTGAGTGTCTACCATCCCTCAGGCACCACAGGCGATGAGCGCCAAGCCTTCAAGATGGTGTGGCTCGACTTTTTCCGCAAGTATGTCAACGAACTGAGGAAAGAACGCCCGCAACTGGTGCTTTCGGGCGACTACAACATCTGCCACGAAGACATCGACATCAACAACCCAAGGAAACACGACACCTCATCGGGCTTCCTGCCCGAGGAACGCCAGTGGATGACCGATTTTCTCAACGATGGCTACATCGACAGCTTCCGACAGTTGGTGAAGGAACCCAACCAATACAGTTGGTGGAGTTTCCGCGCCGGTGCCCGCGCCAAGAACCTCGGCTGGCGCATCGACTACCACATGGTGACAGAGAACTTGAAAGACCGCATCGCCCAAGTAGGTATCCTGCCCGAAGTGATGCACTCCGACCATTGCCCTATCGTGTTGGAGTTGAAATAAAGTTTTCTTCTATTTCGGAAAAAATGTGTACCTTTGCAGCGGATTTAAATCCAATGGCCTTATAGTTCAAGGGATAGAACGGAAGTTTCCTAAACTTTAAATCTAGGTTCGAGTCCTAGTGGGGCTACAAAATTTCAGATAGCAAACAATTGGTTTTCAGTTGTTTGCTATTTCTTTTTATTTCATTTTGATGCAATAATACGCACAAATCAGCGTTATCATCCCATAAATTTGTATTTTTACCGCCAAATTCATCACTATGAACAGATTCAGATTTACCCTCCTCATAGCCGCATGGCTCGTTTCCACCTTCGCTATCGCCCAAGACGGCGTTTCCATCGGCAACTGGCGCACACACCTGCCCTATCAGAAAGTGATTGGTGTTGAGCCCATTGGCAACAAAATCTATGCTGCCACGCAGTATGAGCTGTTTTATTACGACACCGAGGACAATTCCATCAACATTCTCAACAAAATCAATGGCTTATCGGACATCGGCATCAGCACCATTGCCTACAATGAAAGCCAACGCAAGCTCTTTGTGGCCTACACCAACGCCAACGTCGACCTCATCGACTACGACGGCAACATCCACAACATGAGCGACATCAAGGACAAGAACATTGTGGGCAACAAAAGCATCAACCATGTCTACTTCAATGGCGACTTGGCCTATGTGGCCTGCGGATTCGGCATTGTAGTCTTCGACCTGAAGAAAGAAGAGGTAAAAGACACTTATTATATTGGAAACCAAGGTGATATGGTGAATGTCACAGACGTGGCTTTCTATAATGGCCGCATCTATGCATGCACCGACAATGGCGTTTACTACGCATCACAAGATGCCCAAAACTTAGCCAATTATGCCGCTTGGCATTTCGACACCAGCCCCATCCATCCGCATTTAGCCTACTCTGAAATGGAAGTGTTTGGTGGCAAACTGTTGCTCAACTACAATGGTGGCTTCAACACCGACACTCTCTTTGTGTTTGACGGTAGCCATTGGGAGTATTTCGACAAAGAAAATGTCAGCGAGAAAAAACAAATGCGCGCTTACAACGACCGGCTACTGCTGACCAACCGTTACAATGTCTCAGTACACGACATCAACCTCAACCAACAGCAATCTATATATTCACCTGGTGGTGGCATTGAACCTCTCGCTGTGGCTCTCGACGGCAACGGCAACTACTGGATTGGCGACACTAAACGAGGACTCATTAAGACCTCCGATGGCTGGAACTATATGGATGTGAAACCCAACGGCACTGCCTCAAAAAACGTCTTCGAGCTCAAGGCCTGTGATGACCAAGTCTGGATTGCCACTGGAGGACACGCATCCAATTGGAGCAAGCGCTATATGCGTGATGGCGTGGCCCGTTTTGACGGCTCATGGACCATCCTCAACAACACCACCTTGCCCGACTTCAACGAATACACCGACTTCATTTGCACCGCCACCAACCCCAACGACCCATCAGTCACCTACGTGGGTACCTGGGGCTATGGTATATTGAAATTCAAGGATGATGAATTGGTGGAGGTCTACAACGAAGAAAATAGCTCGCTGCACCACTGGGTTAGCGACCCGAACCTCATCAACATCAGTGGCTTGGCCTTCGACAGCAAAGGCAACCTATGGGTAGCCAACACAGGAGCACCCAACCTCCTCTCAGCGATGGAGCCCAATGGCACTTGGCACTCCTTCAATCTTGGCGGTAGCATTAGTGCCATCGACATCGGCACATTGCTCATCGACCATAACGACTACAAATGGATAATACGCCGTAATGGCGAAGTCATTGTCTTCAATGACAATGGCACTCTCGATAATCCTACTGACGACCAAACGGCTAACCTCAACACAGCTACAGGCAACGGCAAACTCCTCGGTTCGGTCAGCTGCCTTACTGTAGACAACAAAGGCGCCGTTTGGGCTGGCACCGACAAAGGTCCTTGCCTGTTTTCCGATACAAAGAAGATTTTCAGCGGAGACAACTTCGACGCTACACAAGTACGCGTGCCTCGCAACGACGGTACCGACCAATATGACTTCTTGTTTGCCGAATCCAATGTGCTTTCAATGGCAGCCATGGAAGGTTCCGAACAGATTTGGTTTGGTCTTGAATCGGGCGTCTATCTCATGTCGTTTGACGGCAAACCAAAAGAAATCCATTACTTCAACACCAACAACAGCCCCTTGCTCGATAACGCCGTCACCACCATGGCCATTGACAAGAGCGGCGAGGTGTTTTTCGGCACAGCTAGCGGCGTCATCTCCTATCGTGGTGAATACGCCACCCCCGAACCCGAAATCAGTGAAGTGATTGCCTATCCCAACCCTGTAAGACCTGGTTATAACGGTTTTGTTGGCATCAAGGGATTGGTTTCCAATTCGTTGGTAAGAATCACTACTGTCGACGGCACCTTTGTCACTCAGTTGATTTCAGAAGGCGGTCAGGCCGTGTGGGATTGCACCAACATCAATGGTGAGAAAGTCGAACCTGGCGTTTATTTCATCTTCGTCAGCACCAAACAAGGCACCGACAAGTTTGCCACCAAGATCCTGATCATGAACTGATGGACAACACAATCCAAGGCATTGTCCTGCAATCCATCCGCTATGGTGACACCAGCCTCATCGTGAAAGTGTACACCCGAAGCCTTGGTCTGCGCTCCTATATGGTGAAAGGTGCGTTCAATCGCAACTCGAAAAGCCGCGCAGCCTTGTTTCAAAACCTACACCTTATTAATTATGTGGAAGCCGGCAAACCCAACAAAGGCAGTTTGGGCTATCTGAAGGACGTGCAACTCACCACTATCTACCAAAGCATCCCTTTTGTGATGAACAAGAGTGCCATCTTGATGTATGTCAGCGAATTGCTTTCAAAGACCCTAACGGAACAAGAGCAAAACGAACCACTTTACGACTTCATCGCAAAGTCGCTTCTATGGCTCGACTTGGTGGAACAAGACTATGCCAATTTCCCTTTGTTCTTCACCTTGGAGCTGACCCGTCACCTTGGATTCTATCCCAAAGCCAATCATGAAAACGGCTATTGCTTCGACATGATGGAGGGTTCATTTGTCCACGACATGCCTGTGCATCCCTATTGCTTTGAGGCAGAAAAAGCATGGTTATTGTCGCAATTGCTCAACGTAAGCATCGATGAAGCTTGTCGCTTGCCTTTACGCGTGAGCCAACGCCGAGAGTTGCTTGACGGACTCATCATGTTCATGCGGCTTCATGCCCCAGTGATGAACGACTTCCATTCACACGAGGTACTGAAGACCGTCCTAGAATGAAGATCCATCATTTCGAAATCGCCCACCTATAGATTCTATTCAGGAATGACATAGGTGGGCGATTTCAAGAAAATGTTGTAAAGTGGATCTATGGTCTTTACTACCACAAATTACTTCAAATCAACGGTAGTCTGGCCTATCAGCTTGCCACCTTGTTCATACACGTCAATAAAATAAGTGCCAGGCATCAGCTCGTAAGCATCAGGCTTCACATAGTAAGCACGCACAGCGGTCTCAGTGCCGTCGTAGTTGACTCTCACCTTCTCAGTGAACTGCAAGGTCTCGCCGTTCGACTTGAAGGAATACTCATCGCCAGTGCCCTTGCTGATGATGGCACGCTTGGGGTCGGCGATGCGTACATAGAACAACTTCGTACCTGGCTCAATGAGCTCGTTGGCCGCCACATTGAAGTCGATTCTGATACGTTCGGTACGGCTGGCCCGATCAGTGTCCGATTCCTTGCCACTGCCCTTGAAGCGCACGGCTTTGGCTTTGTAGTTGGAGATCCTCATCGTAGCAGCTTGGTTCACCTTGTTGGTCAGCTCTTCCTTCTGACGAGTAAGAGTAGTGTTTTGACGGCGTTCGGCTTGGAATTCCTCACGGATACGCTCGTTCTCGGCCACCAACTCACGATTGACAGTATAGAGGGAGTCCATCTGACGCACATAACGCTGCGAAATGTCTTGCAAGTTAGCCAATTTCTTCTTGATGCGGTTGTAATCCCATTGTGAATCAAGAAGTTTTTTGATTTCAACGGCATCGGCTTGAATGATACTGTCTTTCTCGGCTAGTTCAAGACTCAACTCGCCGTAGCTTTCTTTCAATTCGTTATGCACTCTCATCAGGCTATCCACTTCGGCCTGGAAATCAAGACGTTGCATCTCCTTTTCGGCTTCAAGGGCTTCCTTTTCACTCTTCAATGACGACCTGCTTACCAAAGCGATAATCAAGCCGATAACCAACAAACCCAGCAAGGCATAGAGCCAATAGGGTTGTTTCGATTTTTTCTTATTTTCTGAATCCATGACTTATTTGTTTTGTTTCAATTCATGTTTTTATGCTGCAAAAATAACAATATTCCTCAAACGAGCATTGTTTATTTCACTTCTTCACATGGCTCCACTTTTGCCCTTGGGATATGGACTGGGATGCACTGTCCTACCACATCAATATAGACAATGAGATGGCGTTTGTTGTAAATGGTCTCAAGCCGGCCCGTAAGGCCCTTCATGGGACCATTGATAATCCTCACCTTCTGACCCACTTTCAACTCCTCATTGTTCATCATCTTATACTCTTCGCCTTTATCGAAATCGCTCACAAACTTCTTGATGGCAAGAATCTGATTCTCAGGAACAACAACTGCCTGCCGCTCAAAGGTTACAAACTTAATCACGCCATACACATTCAAGATAGGTATGTATTCTCTTTCGTTGGAATACACGAACACATACGACTTGAACAACGGCTCTTCCACTTTCTTTTTGCGGTCGCTCCATTGCTTAACCTGCGTAATCAGAGGCAAATAAGCCTTATAACCTCCTTCTTCAAGTTGCGACAGCACTTTCTTCTCCATCCGCGACCTGACATAAAGGGCATGCCAGTACCTCTCGACAGGGTTGTCCATCATGTGACTCTTTTACACCTTATCCTCTTTCTTTTCCTTATGACGATGGCTCTTTTTCTTGTCACCTTCTTCGCTCTCGCCATAATAGTCACTAGTATCTCCTCCGTAACCATAGCCATAACCGTAACCATAACCGTAACCATACCCATATTTCTTGCCACCATAGCCATAACCCTTCTCAGCCTTGACACCATTAATGACAATGGAGAAATGCATACCACGGTCTTCAAGGTCTTTGATAAGGCCACCAAATGCGTTCTTGTTGGTCACGCCCTGACGGACAATAAAGAGGTTGGCATCGGAATGACGCATGAGCAGCAAGGAATCGGTGACAAGGGCGATAGGCGGTGTGTCGATAATGATGTAATCGTAACGTTTCCTCAGTTCGGCAAACAATTCATCGCACTTAGCAGAAGCTATCAGCTCAGCTGGGTTAGGCGGTATGGGGCCGCTCGGGATGATATCGAGGTTCGGGATTTTCCCAGAACGCTGAATGATGTTATCCAAACTCTCCTTATTGCCTAAGAAACTGCTCAGGCCCACGTTATTGGATAAACCAAACTCTGGGTAAAGCCTAGGTTTTCGCAAGTCGAAACCTAACAATACGGTTTTTTTGCCATAAAGCGCATAAACGGAAGCAATATTGATACTGTTGAACGTCTTTCCAATACTCTGCGTGTCGCCTGTAATCAAAACCGTGCAAGGCAGTTTGCTCTGTGTAATGAATTCGACATTGGTACGAATAGAGCGGAAAGATTCTGCAATAGGCGACTTGGGGTTGTTGACCACCAAAAGCGGGTCTTTGGCATTGCTTTGGGCCACCATTCCAATAACAGGGAAGCTGGTCAGTTTTTCCACATCCTTGCGGTCGGAGATGGTCACATTGAAGAAGTTCTTCAGGAAGAGGAACAAAGCAGGAATCAACATGCCTATGATGATGGCAACAAGGTAGTTCATCATCGTTCGAGGTTGGATAATGTAAGTTCTCTCCAAACGAGCCTCATCCAAAATCTCATTGTCAGGCGTATTGGAAGCTTTCAGGATTTGGGCTTCAGCACGACGGCGCATCAGATACTTATAGGTTTCATCCGTGAAATCACGGTTACGTTGAATGTTAATAAGCTGTTGTTGCTTGTCGGGCAGTTGGCGCGATTTCACTTCCAAAGAACCAATGCGGCGTTCTACCTCGTTGAGACTCATTTGGGCGTTGTTCACAAGGTTATTGACATTCTCAAGCAAAGCCCTCTTTGTGGTGACAATCTGCTCGTTGAGCTTTACAATCTGAGGGTGCTGCTCGGTTTGAGTAAGCAACTGGGTAGCCTTTGATTGCGACAGCGTTACAAGGTCACGAGCCAACTGATTGAGCAAGGGATCGTTGATACCCATCGTGCTGGGAGCAGCAAGATTCTCCGGATCATCAATTTGCACCCGAATGTAATCTTGCAAACGCTGGTAAATCTTCAAATTAACAGTTTTTTCTGCTCTCTCTTTTTCCAAAGCTTGAAGGTTGGTGTAGACCTGATTGGTCTGTAGGTCAAAATTCACAAGGTCATTCTGTTGGCGAAAGTCTTTCAAATCCGTCTCAGCCTGGCTCAACGACTCCTGAATGTCACTCAGTTCGTTGTCGATGAAGGCAATTGTGTTTTCCGAGACTATATTTTTCTTCTCCAAACCACGATTGACATATTCGTTCATCAGCAAATTGACAAAATCCACGATTTTCTGCTTGTTGGTTCCCTGCATACTCACAGATGCCACAGAAGCTTGTTTGGTGAGAGGACCTACAGAAAAACTGCTCATTTGTGATACCAATGAAGGATAACTGTTGAGCCAAAAATACATCTTGTGGTCGCCACTCGCATCTTGTTTAAACTCTTCCGTCTTGGTAATGCGGATACGATTGTAGCCATTGTCAATCCATGCCCCGAATTTGTAATCTCCACTAATGTCAATCTTGGCAAACGGATCGTATTCTGATTCTTGGCAAAGAATGTAATCATATTTTCTAAGACCTTCGCCTAAGGCATGAAGACTGATGTTATTATCGTCCAAAAAAGCTATCTCGTATCTCAATCCCACAGCTTGTGGAACGCTACTTTCAAATTCGACATGGAATGGCGAGTTCTTGTACATCTCATGACCAGTGATGCGACCTTTATCCATATAGGTTACTTCTATGTCCATTTTCTTCACTACACGTTCGGTAAGTGAATACGATCTCAACACGGCAATCTCATTATCCAAATTTTGTCCACCCCCAAAATTTCTAGTGGTCATAATAGATGTTGGGTCAATATCACTATTCCGCTCTTTGATAAGCACCGTACCTGAAGTCTGATAGACTTTTGGCGTATAGCGATTGTATACGAAACAAATGGCCAAAGCCACAACAACGAAGATGAGGAACAAATACCAATGACTCAATGCAACAAAAAACAGTTGTTTTATGTCGAGACTTTGGTCATCTTTATTCGGTTGAGAATTGAATGCTTGTTTCTTATTTGCCATGGTTCTTTCAATAGATTAATTGTTTTTTCTAAAAATACTATAAAGGGTTACACCCAACGTGACAATAGAAAAGACTGTGGAATACGGGAAAGTGGTGAAGCCCCATTGCTTGATCTTCAAAGGTTCCACATAAACGATGTCATTAGGTTTCAAATAGTAATATGGTGAAGAAAGAATATCAGCCTGACCCATATCGACAGTAACAATCTCAGAACCATTATCAGTTTGACGGATAATCTTCACCTCGCTCTTTTTGGCAAAATTGGTCATATTACCTGCCAAGGACATGGCTTCAAAAAGGTTAATCTGCGACTGGTAGACCTTATACATGCCTGGTCTGCCCACTTCGCCTAACAAAGTCACATTGAAACTGGCCAATTTGACCACTAGCATACTTCCATTGATATAAGTATTGATAGATGTTTGTAATTTGTTTTTGGCTTCCTCAACCGTAAGGTTCTTCACCTCTATCTTCCCTACCAAAGGCATTTCTATACAACCCTCCTTATCAATAGTAGTGGTTTGAAGGTAGATATTGGCATCAGAAGACAGGTAACCTCTAACGTCACCATTGATTGATGCAGCACCGCGTTCATCAATGGTATTGACAACATGAATGTACAAATTGTCTCCTGGCTGTAGTTTGTAGTCAATGGTGCGGTCGTTGACATATTCTTTAGAAATGTTTTCAGCAGCCATTTCAGCATTCTTCAAATAAAGCATCTTTTTCTGGGGTACGCACGAAGCAAAGACCACGGCAAAAAGCACCGCAATCACTCCAATTTTCAATAATCTGCTCATGTATTTCATAATGATTTGTATTTTCAATTGTTTATAAGAGTCAATTCCTTCACTCCCACTACGGGCGTGATAGGCATCTTTTGTTCAAGCCTAAATCGATATTTGCCTGGGTCGGTAATCGTCAACTGCTTATTGATGGGCAACGTGAAGGTATAGCATCCATCCACTTTTTCGACGTTCCAGTGACCTTCCTCATCCTTCAGGTTAAACTTGTATCCCTTAGCGCGATAAGGGTCTTCATGTTCATCAAAAACAGTGAAAACCAACGAAATGTCGTTGTAGGGATAATCATCGGTGAAACTGATGCGTAAACTGAGGTCGTAGGTCGTTACTTTGGTAATGTCAATGTCTTTAGTCACATAATCAAATCGTTCCCACACGGTTCCATAGAAACTGCGTTGCAACAACTCCTTGTTGTCCATCTGTTGCCCACATCCGAAAAGGCAAAGGAAAAAAGACACAACTAAAACTCGGTACACTTTCATTTTTTATGCATAAAAACGTGCAAATATACGGAAAAATTGTCATTGGCTTTGCTTTTATCCTCTGATTTTGATTGAAAAAATTTTTTTTTGAAAAAACAGTCAAGACCCCTTTCCACTTATAAGAAAATCATTTACTTTTGTAATTCACAAAATTCATCATGAGAACGGGCAATAACAATTTGACAAACAGGAAGTTGTTGGTAATGGGTGTCTTCATTGCCATAGGTGTGGTTTATCTTATTAGGCTGTTTTCGCTCCAAGTGCTCGACAAACATTACAAACAGTTGGCCGACAACAATGCCTTGCGTTTCGTTACCCAATATCCTGCCCGTGGAAAGGTGTACGACCGCAACGGAAAACTTTTGGTGTTCAACGAGGCCGTCTACGACTTGATGGTCACCCCAAGACAAGTCGCGGAGGCTATAAAAACAGACACCCTGAACCCCTTTGACACGGTGACGTTCTGCCATCTGTTGGAAATCGACAAGGCCTCGTTCATCGAGCGAATGAACAAGGCCAAGCATGAGTCATATTTCAAGCCATCTCCTTTCATGACCCAAGTCTCGAAAGAAAATTATGCCCATATCGCCGAGTTGCTCTACCGCTTCCCTGGTTTCTTCTTTCAAACGCGTACCGTTCGTCACTATCCCAATGCCATCGCTGCCCACACTTTGGGTGACATCGGCGAAATCAGCAAAAACGAATTGGATAAAGATGAGGAAAACTACTACCGTCAAGGCGACTATATCGGCAAATCGGGCATCGAGAAGTCGTATGAGAAAGAGCTGCGCGGTGTGAAAGGCCTGAAAGTGATGATGGTGGACGTGCACAACCGTGAGATGGGCAGCTTTATGGATGGCGAGCTCGACAAGGAACCCGTGGCCGGAAAGGACATCTACCTCGGCTTGGACGCTGATTTGCAAGCCTATGGCGAACAACTCATGGTCGGCAAGATTGGCTCCATCGTGGCCGTCGAGCCTTCCACGGGACAGATTTTGGCTTTTGTAACTAGCCCTACTTATGACCCCAACCTCCTCGTAGGCCGTGAACGTGGTACCCACTACAACGAGCTGAAAAACGACCCGATGAAGCCTCTCATCAACCGCGCTATCAGCGGCACCTATCCTCCCGGCTCTACCTTCAAGACTGTCGTGGGGCTTATCGCCATGCAAAGCGGCAGCATCACACCCGCCACCTGTTTCCACTGTAGCGGCCCAGGCTCCATGCCCATCAAATGCACCCACAGCCATGGTTCGAGCCCCGACTTCGCCAACGCCATCATGAACTCGTGCAACCCTTATTTCTACGAGTCGTTCAAAACCACCATCAACAACCCGAAGTTCGGCAACATCAAGAATGGCTACCAGTACTGGAAAGACATGACTTACAAGATGGGGCTCGGACGCAAGTTCGACACCGACATCCCCTACGAACGCTCAGGCAACATCCCCTCACGCGAATATTACGACAAAATGTACGGAGGGCAATGGAACTCGGTTACTATCCGCTCGTTAGGCATAGGCCAAGGCGAAGTCTTGGTGACACCCTTGCAACTTTGCAACATCGCCGCCTTGATAGCCAATGAAGGCTATTATTACCCGCCTCATCTGATTAAGTGTTTCGGCGACACCACGGCCATCCCCGAGGTGATGACCACCAAAGTAGACCCTGGCATCGACCGGAAATACGTCCGCACGATGAAACAAGGCCTGCGTACCGTGTTCAGCGGTCCTGCTGGCACTGCGCGTCGCTACGAGTTGAAGGACATCCCGCAATGTGGCAAGACTGGCACCGCCCAGAACCCGCACGGCAACTACCACTCCAATTTCATTGCCTTTGCCCCTGTCGACAACCCAAAAATCGCTCTTGCCGTCATCATCGAGAACGGCGGTTACGGTGCTACCTGGGCAGCTCCCATCGCCAGCCTGATGATAGAGAAATACATACGCGGCTATACGGTGCGCGAAGATTTGGAAAAACGCATTATGGAAGGCAGAATCTCATATAAGAACGAACGATGAACGAAAGAAACAGCATCATAGGAAAAATCGACTGGGTGACTGTGCTGATTTATTTAGCCTTGGTCTTGATAGGTTGGTTCAGCATCTTCTCAGCCAAATACAACGAATTGCACCCCAGCATATTCGACTTCTCGATGGAGTATGGCAAGCAGATGATCTGGATTGGCATGGCGCTCCTTCTGGGTTTCATTATTCTACTCATCGATGCCAAGTTCTTCAACGCTTTTTCGCTATGGATTTACTTCTTCTTCCTCGCCAGTTTGTTTGTCGTGCTGGTCTACGGCAAAGCCACCAATGGCGCCACTTCGTGGATTGAGTTTGGCCCTGTCAAGTTCCAGCCTTCCGAATTCGCCAAAATGGCCACGGCTTTGGCATTGGCAGGTTATCTCAGTCGTTTGGACGTTGACCTGCAGAAGCGTAAGAACCAAATCATTGCAGCTCTTCTTGTCCTTGCCCCAATGGCACTCGTATTGCTCCAAAACGACACAGGTTCGGCCATCGTGTTCGTTTCATTCATCTTCGTACTTTACCGCGAGGGCTTCCCTGGTACAGGATTGGTGATGGTAGGCGGTGTGGTGGCCATACTCCTGTTTGTCCTCACCTTAGTATGGAGCCAAAAAGTAATGTACATCATACTTGGTATCCTATTTGCCCTCACCTTGACTTACTACTTGGTTACCAAGAAGAAAGGCCTGTTCAAGATGTTGGGCATATTCGCTTTTATGTTTGTGTTCGTATTTTCGGTCGACTACGCCTTCAACAAAGTATTACAAGAACACCAACGGAACCGCGTTCTGGTACTTTTGGGTCAGCTCGATGACCCGCAAGGCGTGGGCTACAACGTGCACCAATCGAAGATTGCCATCGGTTCGGGCGGCTTCACGGGCAAAGGCTTCCTGCAAGGCACCCAAACCAAATACGACTTCGTTCCCGAACAGCACACCGACTTCATCTTTTGCACCGTAGGCGAGGAAGGTGGTTTCTTGGGTACAGCCGTTGTGGTATTGCTCTATGTAACACTATTGGTACGAATTATCCTTCTTGCCGAACGACAACGATCCACCTTTAGCCGCGTGTATGGCTATGCCATCGCCGGCATCCTATTTGTCCATGTGGCCATCAACATTGGCATGACCATCGGGTTGGTGCCCGTCATTGGCATCCCCCTACCATTTCTGAGCTATGGTGGTTCCAGTATGCTGGCCTTCACCATAATGTTGGCCATTTTCGTGAAACAGGATGCTAATCGATTGAATATTTTATAAATCCCCGTAAATCGACGTAATCCCAAACTTCTTGACGTCAAACAACCCTTGGTCGCTGAGTTTCAGCTCAGGTATGACCAACAAAGCCATGAACGCCAAGGTCATAAAAGGTGCGAAAAGCTTTGAACCCAAGCGTTTAGCTAAGGCGTCAGCGTTTTGGTAGGCTTGTGCTACCTCATAGCCATCCTCATTGCTCATTAGTCCGGCCACAGGCAAAGGCACCGCCACCATCTCCGTACTGCAATAAGCCGTCACACCCCCCGTATGCTCAATGAGCAAATTGACCGCATGAAGAATGTCCTTATCGGTGACACCCACCGCCACAATGTTGTGACTGTCATGGGCCACACTCGAAGCCAAGGCTCCACGCCGCAGCCCAAAACCCCTAATGAAGGCAACCGCTGGCCGGGAAGGTTTGTATCGGTTAACGACAACTATCTTCAGGATGTCGCGCTCCACATCGCTGACAACACCTCCATCCACTACTTTCGGTTCAATAGTGAAACTTTTTGTAATCAACTGTCCGTCAACGCAATCTATCACCCTTATCATTTTGCCTTCATCCGGAACAAACAGATCTTCTGCCTTAATGAATTCGGCTTTGAAGATATTTGGAGTCTCCCTTTCCTTATAATCGATGTTCGACACTCCATTTTCTGCCACCAACACACCTTTAATATAGGTCTGCTTGGCAACAGGACGGTGTAGGTCATCGACTACGATGAAGTCGGCATCATCACCCGTTTGAAGCATACCCACATTGAGGTTGTAGTGTCTCACAGCATTGAGAGAACTCGCCTTCAACACATCCAATACATTGTAACCCAGCGCAATGGCTCTACGCACCAAATTGTCAATATGGCCTTCCACCAGTTCGTTGGGGTGCTTGTCGTCGGAGCAGAACATCAACTTATCAGGATGAGTAGCCATAAGCGGTATCAAAGCCTCAAAATTCTTGGCTGCACTGCCTTCGCGGATGAGAATCTTCATGCCAAGGCTGATTTTCTCCAAGGCTCCCGCTAAACGGAAACATTCGTGGTCGGTGGTGATGCCTGCGCCGACATACTTTTGCAAGTCGGCACCCGTCACCGCAGGCGCATGACCATCGATAGGCTTGCCGTTCCTACGAGCAGCTGCAATTTTTCTCAAGAGCTCAGGATCATCATGGATGACACCAGGGTAGTTCATCACCTCCGAGAGGTAGTAGATGTCGGGTGAAGCCATCAGTTCTTCTATGTCTTCGGCATTGAGGACAGCACCCGCCGTCTCAAACGCCGTTGAAGGCACACAACTCGGCGCACCGAAGAAGAACTTGAACGGCACCTTTCTGCCGTTTTCAATCATGTAACGAATACCATCCTTGCCCAACACATTAGCGATTTCGTGTGGGTCGCTGACCGTGGCCACCGTGCCGTGACAGGTTGCCAGTCGGGCAAACTCCGACGGTACCAGCATGGAGCTTTCGATATGCACATGCGCATCGACAAAACCCGGCATGATGTATTGTGTGTTGCCTACGGGTTGTTCTTCAATCTTGGTGATTTTGCCGTTCTCGACGACAACCACGCCTGAGAAAATCCTGGAATTGACGAGGTCGACGATCTGACCTCCGATGGTGAAGCTATTGTTCATGGATGCTATTTTGGCGCAAAGGTACAAAAAAACCTCCTGGCAGAGGCCAAGAGGTTCATTGTTCCTTTGAGGTGGTATTGATCAGTATGTCAAATCTCTACTCCATACATCCTTCTAATCCAGTTTCTCATGCACTATAAGGAAAGAACCTCAACATAATTCTCAATCACATACGTCACATCCTCATCGGTCAAACGAGTATGCAACGGCAACGTCACCTCATTCTCGAACAGATGGAAGGCATTCGGGAAGTCCTTGATGTCGAAGCCAAGGGCCTTATAGGCCGTCATCATCGGCAGGGGCTTGTAGTGTACGTTGCAGGCGATGCCTCGCTCGGCCATCTTCACGATGACCTCGCGGCGCTCCTGGTCGGTTCGACCGAGGAGACGGGTGAGATACAAATGGCCGCTACTGGCGAAATCGGCACCATAGTGCTTCAACACGGCTACGGGCAGGTTGGCCAAGGCGGCATCGTAGGTCTCGATGATCTGACGGCGACGCGCCAGCAAGCCTTGATAGCGGCTCAGTTGTGCCAAGCCGATGCCCGCCATGATGTCGGTCATGTTGCATTTGTACCAAGGACCGATGACGTCATATTCCCATGAGCCCAACTGTGTCTTGGCCAAGGCGTCCTTATTCTGTCCATGCAGTGAGAACAATTGTGAAATACGGTAAAGCAGCCCGTTCCAAGTTTCCCCTTCAATATAAGGCACCGTTGGCATATAATCTCCCAACTCTCCATTCTCCACTCTCGACTCGCCAAAAGGCAGGTTCCACACCATGGCACCGCCCTCGGCAGTGGTGAGGTTCTTCACGGCATGGAAGCTGAACGAGGAGAAGTCGGCGATGGCGCCTGCCATCTTGCCGTGCCATTGCGCACCGAAGGCATGGGCGGCGTCGGCAGCCACGATGATGTGGCCTATCCGTTTCTGGATGGCATTTGCGGGACGGAAAAGATGCTTCTTGGCTTCCACCACGGCATACACCTTGTCATAATCGCAGACAATGCCTCCCAAATCCACGGGACAGATCACCTTGGTGTGCTCCGTAATGGCTTCGGCCAACTTGTCGTAGTCCATCTCCACGCAGTCGGGCTGGCTATCCACCAACACGAGCTTGCAGCCCACATGTTGGGTGACAGATGCCGAAGCCGTGTAGGTATAGGCAGGCACGATGACCTCATCCTCAGGGCCTACGCCAATCAGCCGCAGCACCATCTCCATGGCGGCGGTGGCAGAGCTAAGACAGACAGCCTTGGGCAAGCCTAAATAAGATGCTATCTGACGCTCAAATTCCTTGGTCTTAGGACCTGTGGTAATCCAGCCACTTAATATGGCCTCAGATGCTAGTTTGGCTTCCGCCTCCGACATATCCGGAGGAGAAAAAGGGATGTTACGTAATTTCAAGTTCATATAATTGGTAGTTAATTATTTTGTCACAATTACCCAAAAGGTCTTAAAAATCAATCCGATATCACTCAAAAAAGAGTGGTTTTTGACATATTCAAGATACATCTTGAGTTTTTCTTGCATAATCACATTGATATAATAGTCTTCTGGGTCTTCAGCCTGTTCCATCAGCTCATTCTCGTTGCGGAACTTAATGCTGGCAGGATCGGTAATGCCTGGTCGTACATCCAACACATGCATCTGTTCCTCTGTCCAATAGTTCACATAATGACGCACTTCGGGGCGTGGACCGACTAAGCTCATGTCGCCAACAAAAACATTAATCAGTTGGGGCAACTCATCCAACTTCAATTTGCGAATGATATAACCACTACGCGTGATGCGAGGGTCTCTTCCACCAATGGTAACCAAACTTCCGCTGTCGCTTCCCTCTCGCATGGAACGAAACTTGAAGATACGAAAGTCCTTGTTGTCCTTTCCCACGCGTACCTGACGATAAAATACAGGCCCTTTGGAATCGAGTTTGATCCAAATGGCAAGGATGAGAAATAGCGGGCTGAGCACCAGCAAGCCAAGACCACTGGCAATAATATCGAAGAGGCGTTTCATGGATTATTTCTTTTTTTCACATAAAATGTTTTTTTCCACGCATTACCCACAACATTCATACACATCCAAAATGATGCTCCAATGGGATTCATTTCCTCAGCAACCCTAAACAATGTGTAATGTGCAGTAATACGTTTTGTTAGGGTTGACGGTGTGATGCTTCCTTTACGCCTACGGTAGCGCCCAAGATTCTCTTCTAACAAATAGCACGGGGCCTTTCTGATCACTTTGAACCATAAAGCCGAGTCGTTGTCTTTTTTCACATCATTGATTTGAACCAGTCCAATATAGTCGCGATCATACATCACACTCAAACATCCAGGCCAGCAACAGGAAAACATATCAAATTTACCCACCCTACGTTTGCCGCTCACGGTCACTCCTAATGGCTGCGATGCTTCATCTATCTCATCATATTGATGGTAACTAAAGCGGTACCCGTTTTTCTCCATAAAGTGTATTTGCCTCTCCAACTTCTCAGGTAGCCATAAATCATCGCTATCAAGAAAGGCAATCCAATGACCTTTAGCTTCTCGCAAAGCTCGGTTACGACTAACAGCAGCACCGCTGTTTTGTTCGTTTTTATAATAATGGATACGAGGATCATCAAATGAGCGCATAATTGTTTCTGTATCATCCATTGAGCAATCATCAACAAACAACAACTCCCAATTGGAATACGTTTGCGCCATTACGCTCTCTATGGTTTCTCGAACAAACCGTCCACAATTGTAGGACGGCATGATGATGGATACTAAATCATTGGACATTTATCTTGCTTTTAATGAATGAATCAAGCAATAACAATCCGAACTTCATTTTTCGTATTAACAAATTTGCTAAAAACATTCATGGTTTCTGGTTTGGCGTTCGTAGAAAGTCTCTTGACTATCACCTTCGATATATAAGAAAAAGCGCCTTCATAACCATTCATTTTGCTAGTATTGTAAATACACCATTTTTCTACACCATCAGGCACATTTACACGGCATTCAAGCATCGAAATATTAGGCAAACAACTTTCTTTAAGTTCAGGTCGAGAATTCTCTTTTTTGCTCATGCCAAATATCGAAAAGATACTTGTATGATCTTTGTCCAAATTGAACGTGCAATCCTCAAAAACAATATCAAACCCTGTATGAGCATTGTATGTTCCCTCTATCAATACCGGAGTGAATCTGGTAAAAGTACAATGCTTAAACGAGATTAATCCATACATTGAAGAAAACTGGTTATAAAAATCCACAAAACTACAATTCTCGAAACTCACATCCTTTCCATAACAATGAATGTCAAAACGATTGATGTCGCAATCCTGAAGTATTGCCTTATTGACGTTATTGTTCCCAAACACTCCCCAGTTCGCACGTGCATACATTTTTTTCACCTGAAGATTATAGATATTATCCAAAGACACTCCATATCCGAATCTTTTTGGCAATGAATAGGTACCATTAATACTAATGCCATCAAGCGTCACATCAACGCAATTCAACATATATATCGCTTTATCCCCATATAATCCTGAGCCGTCTGGTGTTGTGATATCAACATTTGACAACTTAACATTATACTGGTTTTCAGCCATTATCAAATATGTTTTCTTTGTTGAACTACTGGCCCGTTGAAAAACAATGTTTTTAACTATCTTGGAAGAAGGATTCACCTCACAATAATAACATTCGGGACTCGATGCTGATGTACAATAACTTTGGACTGTAGCATTGCCACCCCTTCCGTTCTCAACCAACATGACATCCTTTCTCGTCGCACCATAATTGTAACCGATTCTGTTTTCAACCCAAGGAGTTTTGTCCTTAATAACCAAAAGCTTTTTTCCTGATTTCATTACAGGATTCATCGTAAAATCCCGACCATCAATTTCTTCACCATTAAGATCAACCGAAGTCACCTTGTTTGACATGGAAAACAAAAAGAAATCCTTCTGCGTATTCTTAACTATAAGGGAAACCCCTGCAAAGTCTGTAAAAGAAGTGAGCGGTAAAGATTGGGCATCCTTAGGTATTTCCAGAAACAACTCCTTTACACCTGAATAAGAGACTCCGACACCTAATCTATAGGCTTCATTATGAGTTCTTTGCAACACATAATAACAATCCACCCCAGTTTTCGCCTCGTTCAAACCAAATTGTAACGGACTTATCATCCGTTTTTTTTGCTCCAACGGCCATCTTTTACAAGACACCCAACAAAGCGCAAAACAAATTATCAAACACCCAAAACAGATTATTGCTTTTCCCCTCATACATGGAATCCTAACAGATTTCTATAATCTTGTGTCATCTGTTATGATAATCTAGTACCACTGTTTATTTCGTTGTAATAATTGATATATTGCTGAACTATTTTCTCCCATCTAAATTGTTCGAAATCAATTCCTTTATTGGAATAGGAATTCCTATCACTAAATACTTTCGTTATTGCTTCTTTAATATTGTCGTGTGTCGGATAAGTTATTCCTACCCCATTATTTTCAGCCAACAATCCATCTATTCCGTCTCCTTTGGTATATACCACAGGAAGGTTTTGCGACAATGCCTCCAGATACACCAAACCAAAAGTTTCATTAATCGAAGGCAGCACAAACAATGTGTTGGACCGATAATGTTTAAGAAGCTCTTTCTTGTCATTAATCTGACCATGATAGGAGATGTTATTATTGTATTGATTTGCAAGAGCCAACACTTTCTCTTCATCTTCTCCTGTTGATCCAATAATGTTGAGCTTTATGTCTGGATACTCCGCCACCAAATCAAGTACGGTTTGAATGAGTAGAATAGGATTCTTCCTCCTGATCATAGTTCCAACATAAAGGAGTTGATGATTGTTCTGCAAATTCTCTTCATTAACATTATCAATCCAGAAATCATCAATTCCGTTGTTCATGATGACTATCTTTTTTTCAATTTTTGAAAGAAACGATTTGACAAACCAATGTTTGCAGAATTTCTCCTTTAAAGCGGGCGAAACAAAAACTATCTTTGACGCATTCAACAATATCTTTTTCCCCGCCAACCAAGTGTTTGGTGCTTGTGCCAGAAAATTATTTACATCCGTACTCCTTACAGCTACAATATACGGTATCCTGTATTTTTTATTAATCAAATATGCCTGTCCTCCATCCGAAAACAAAGTGGCTGCATGGCACAGATCCACATCCTCAAAGTTCACCTTCTTTTGCAAAGAACGGAAAATGGTACGGCGCTTGATATGATAAACATAACGGTGATAAGGCTTGATTACAAAATCGTAAACAATATCGGTGCCCTCGGCAGTGAAGGCGTTCTTACCTATATCATCGGCACTTCGCACTGGACAATAGATAGTTTGCCCAATTCCTTGCTTGGACAATTCCTTGAACAGGTTCGCATGAACCTTGGAACCGAAAAAGTCATTCGAAATCTGAAGTATCTTCATCTTCCTCTAATTGATCATCTTGATCTTCCTGTAATTGATAATGGTCTTGTTGCAGCGCATGGCCAAACAATACGTACACGAACACCTGCACAGTACCTGGCCCAAACGGGAAAGAAGGCTCCAACAAACTGATGAAAAAAGGAATTATCGGAATGAAAAAGCCCATCTTATCAAACTGCAACTCTTTATATCTAAAATACTCCTTGATTATCTTTACGACAAAAAGCAAATAAATGAGTATGAAGAACATACTCCACACCCCATACCTTACCAATCTTAACAACAGATAATTATGAATCCATGGTATATGGGCACTCGCTTCCAACTCGCCCACCCAAAAATGGCTTGACAAATACTGAATTCCCATCGCATTTCTTGCTGATCTACCAGTCGACAAATCTTCGATATCAATGTCTCCACGGCCAATTAAAGAATTGATAAAGAAATTGTCAATCGTCGATTTGAAAAAGAGGTAGAACAAAAGCATCGCAATGAGCACCAAGAAAACTTTATAAAACGGAAACTGCTTAAAACTCAAAACTATGGCAAAAAAGAGAAATGCCACAAAGGCGGAACGGTCACGGAGAATGGCCGACACAAAGAATGAAAGCAATGCCAAGGCCAGATACATCCCCTTCCTATTCTCAGAAGTAAGATAGAAATACGTAGCTATCGCGCCTCCCACGGCCACCATTCCTCCGATTTGGTTCTTGCCAGTAATAAGCGTTCGATCGCCCTCAAAAGAAAAACTACCAGTATAAAACACAATCGCATACAAGCCCAGCAATACGGATCCAATGATGTAAAACAAACTCATTCTCGACAATTGCTGCTCATCCATGCTAATCGTATACCCCACAATCATACACAAAAAAACAATGACAACTTGCCTGACGTCATCCATATCGTAACGCAAATGGCCAACTGTGAACACTACAAACTCAACGACAAGACAAGCTATTATAGCTATTATAGCCACTAAAAAACGGTTTTTCAAGAGATAGCTTCTAAAAAACGTAAACACGACAAGCAAGACCATCAAACCCATAATACCCAAACTGAACACGCTGTACAAGCCTGTCAAATATATCACAGGGATATATGACACAAAAATCGCCGCTATTAACAAATATAATAACGCAATAGCTATCTTATTACTCCAACTTCTTTCAACAAGCATAATTCTCAGTAGTTATTGTTTTCTTGGCAAAGCAACCATATCGCCAAATAATACTTGGGTTTCGGGCAATCGGCCTGTATCAAACCCACCACCCGGGGTAAATGTCAATTCCCCAAAATAGGCCTTTCCTTTTTCAAGATAGAAATCGGCTCTAACAAACGGGAAAGGCTTCGACAAGACTTCGGCATAATGGAATAAATCATCTATTCCGTCGGGTTTAGGCATGGTGAAACCTTCTGGTGCTTCCTTGCCCATTTTGTTGAACCTTTGCAATTCCCAATTTCTGTCAAAAAAATAGAAAGCCGGTTTTTGGGTTTCGCTTCTCCCATAACAGCAAAGTACATATTTGGCTTCGCCGTTAAAGCAATAGAATTTGTAGTCCGTCGGCGTGCCGCCATCTTCCGCTTCAATGAAATCCTCGCACAACAATACTTTTTCCATTTGATACTGAGGTTCCGCCCAAATCAGATGTGCCTTCGTTTTTTGGAAAACCTTCAATTCACGAATGGCCTTCTCTTTGTCCAGTTTATCCTTGTCGAAGCAAATCACATTACCGCCGCACCCAAAATTCCATTTCAGCACAAAACGATTGGGAAGCACATCCCAATTGATTTCATCAGGTGATTTGTAGTCAGCAATCAACCCATTCAGGATATGCTCCAGCCCACACTCCTTGACATATTCCCTAACCCGATATTTATCAGCGCATTGATATACCAAAGGATTGTCCTTGTAATAATACAATTTCATCCATTGGATTTTTTCATCCAAGGTTTTGGGGTTATCCAAATCCAAAGGTTTCTTGAAATAGTAGCGATACCAAAACTTTACACTTAGTTTTGGAGATATGCTACATAAAAGATAACGAAACCAATAATTGGTATTTGATCTGATGTTCATAAAACCAATAATTCTATTCTTTACAAATAAAATTAACTATAAATGAGTTATTTACGGCTATTCAAACCTTGTATCTTTTAAAGACTTTATCCGATCAAAAATCTCCTCTGTCATTTGACCAAAAGCAGGGCCATGTGCAGTTTGACTTAAGTCAGGAGCCCGATTCCATTCTATCATCACTGGCTTCCCTTCTTGATCAATGCCAAAATCCCAACCGACAATATTAAAATACGGAAGTCGTGTGTGTAATTCTTTTACTTCAGCTATCACACTGTCAAATCCTGGGATTTGAAATCCTTTTAATACCGTGCCAACATCTGTTGTATGAATTCTTTTCTCGCTTGGAGTTCCATAAGCACAATCTTTAATCTTTCCCGATTCCAAATCAATATCAGCATTTATTCCTCCTGCGGTCTCATTATCCACAGACTTCCCTTTTCTGCCTATCCGAACTACAACATATAGGATGAAAACCTCGTTACCTTGACGGTAAGAAAGAACACGAAGGGTATTTAAAGATGTCGGATTCAATAATGCCATAGATTCATGCTGATGGATTCTTTCTTGAATGATAAAATTCTTCCCGTAACTATCCATCAAAGACATAATAGTATTACCATCATCCAAAACACCATCATGAGTGGAAAACACTTTCACACCACTTCCCCACATTCCTTCTTGAGTTGGCTTGGAGACTGCTCCGTCAAGGTTTTGGCACCGCTCTACTGCTTCCTCACGACTGATTGGTTTTGAATCATCATAATAATATCCGTTGATATTTTTGACAAAGGTCTTTGGGCGTAATATATCCGGAAAATAAATGTCGTATATCCCTTTGTCAACATAGGCATGCCGCAAATCGAAGTTGTTGAGCCTATAGATAATATCTGAATGATAGAAACAGGTAGGAATGTATGTTACGGAAAAAGTTTCATTTCGAGAATAAAAGTATTCATGCCAATAAGTGGGAACCTTTTTCCCAAGCAAACGCTTATAATAGGAAATGATGTCACTTTTTTGTCCACTTGACAATGGATTCACTTCACATTGAGCTAATTTTTGTCGGATGTTGGCAACATCTTGTTTCCAAGTTTGCCTGATGGCATATTTGGTATATAAAGATTGAAACATATCTTATGATAATGAACTTTTATGTTATTTACAAAATACGATTACTTACCTTGATTATCATCAATAGGCAATTTGAACAATTCTCCCATTTTTTCATTGAAGCTTTGTGGCTCATAATACGAATAACCTCCTCCTGTGAAGAAAGTCATTTCCGCCACATAGAGTTTCTCAGGGGTGTCAAAGAAATCAACTCTGACATGAGGAAATCCTTCTGACAATTTCTTTGCAATCTCCAACATTTCACCAAGATGATTTGGATGAGGAATGTCTTCATTAGGATGATGACCAGAGGTGACATCCAGTTTGTTCCATTTCAAGTCATAAAACGTGAAAGACGGACCATTGCTTCCAAACCGTTCCTTAGCTGCTTCAATACAGAATGGTTGACCGTCAAAACACATAACCTTATAATCAAAAAGCTGGTCTTTGACATTCTCTACATATTGCTCTGCCAGTATTTTAGGTGTACAATTGTAATATGCAACGGTAAAACCATTAATCAACGACCATTTATAAAGCAACCATTGAGCCCATTCCCACTTTTTCTTATTAAAATTAACTTCTGACTTTTTATGGATAATATCGACCCAACTTCCCCCATATTTGACGTTCGATTTTAAGCAAAACTCCTCTGGCAGATTTGCCCAATCCTTCTCCAACGACTTAATATCCGTCCAAACGCCTATTAACGGAATCGTATAACCATCACCGACTTTTTCCTTTACATATTGTTTAAACAGATGTTTATCCACTATCCTATCCAGATGACCATCTCCAGTATAAAACGCCTTATACCATTGTATTTTCTCTGTATAAGTTTTAGGATGATTAATATCCATACGGTATCCGAATTGTTCTTCATAACAATCCAACATTTTTTTGACGCGTTTTTCGGTAGAAAACGATCGATAATCAGGAATTATGAAGGAAATAAAACGATAGACCAAATACCTAAGGGCCCCGATTTCCTTTAATCTTTCTCTTATACTCATTATTATTACAATTGTCTTGTATTTATTTATATCTGACTACAACGCCATAGCCAAAGAAACAACAAAATCTCTAAATTCTCTACATAAGCATCCAAAAAACACTTAAGCCTACTACCAATTCTTGTTGTAATTGTTCTGTCTCGGCCAAAGTTCCTTGAAAATCCTTTCCGTATACTCTCCCAATCCAGGGCCAAAAGCAGACTGGCTCAATCCCGTATTCGCGTTCCATTCCAAAATGACAGGATCGCCAACTTCATCCACTGCCATATCCCAACCCACCAAATCAAAGAATGGCATTTGAAAATGCAAACGCTTCACGGTTTCCAGCACATTGTCATAGGATGGAATTTCATAGCCTTCCAATACAACCCCGGAATCTGTCTTGGTAATCTTGTCCTCAACAGAGCCACCATAAGCATACTTTTCCAATTTTCCATCCTTGCCAATGTTGGCACTCATACCACCAGCACTTTGGTTGTCAATTACTTGACCTTTTCTGCCTATCCGTACTACAGCATACACTATCAGGATTTCCATATCGGAACGATAACTCAAAATTCTAATAGTGTTGACCGAAGTCGGGTTCAAAGCACTCATTCTCTCATGTTGCTTCAGGCGCTCTTGGATTTGAAAATTTTTCTTGTACTTATCAAAAACTTTTTCAATAGTTGCACCATCATGATTCGTAATGCCATCTGTCACTTCCAAACTTTTCACCCCATTTCCATGTTTGTCAAGCGAAGGCTTGATGAGCATATTATGAATGTTTTGGCAACGTCTGACTGCTTCTTCCTTTGTTATCGGCTCACCATCCCAATAATAATAACCATTCCTGTTTTTCAGGATGGTCTTCGGATGCTTGACATCGGGCAGAATAATATCGCACATATTCTTATCGGCCAAGGCATCCCTATAAGGCATCATGTTTGCTTTGCCGATAACATCAGTATGGTAAAGATATGTAGGGACATATTCTTTTGAATAAACGCCAGAACGGGAATAGAAATACTGATGACAGGTCAAAGAGATTTTTTTGCCAATCAACCCCTTATAATACTCCTGTATCTCCCGTTTTTGCTCTTTGGTAAGCGTTTTCTTTTCTTTTAGCGCATTGAGCGATTTTTTAATATATCGCTCTTGTACTTGACCCATTTGGTACTTTCTATAAAGATCAAGTGCTTTTCGTATTCTTCCAAACATAGTTTCCTTTATTTCAAATAATACAAAACTTTCAATCTTTCAAACCTCGTTCCAGCACTTTCCGACGGGCATCATTCTTCAATAAATACCCTAATTCCCGATTATCGACACGAGGCTTTTTCATTATATACTTAATCACATACTTTATAAGCAATTTGACTGTTGTCTTCAATCCCCTATCATGAAAAGAATGGTCAATGATTGGTATTTCCTGGTTATCAGCCAAACGATGACATTCTTTGTTCAAGACCGCTTGATATTGGCTATGGTTTTGCAGCAAATCACATAAATAGTTATTATGTTCATCACGTTTGGCTTCATGGTCAATCTCAATTCCAAGATTGTCCACATTTCGAGTATTCACCACTTCCCATAACAAATCTCTATCTGTAATGGTCAATATTACACACATACCTTCGTACCAATGCGGACGGTTAGTAGCACGATAATCATAACCTTCCTTGCTATTAAATAGGAAGTTGCCAAGACTGTAAAAAATAGGTTTTCCTTTGTATTCTTCCCATCCTTGTGGACAATGTGGGTGAGCGGCAATAACACCATCAGCGCCATAGTCAATGAAATCGCGATAACGCGCAATGGTCTCTGGCATGGGAACGTCAATGTACTCTATACCATCATGTGGAAGTATGAAGAGATAATCCACATGTTTCTTCGCTTCGATGATATCATGATTTACACGCAGATCATTGATATAAGCGCAGCCCAAACCTTCTTTTTTTGTTACATCATCAAACACACCTTTATAGGCAGCAAATGAAAGTGCGAAAAAACCAATTCTCATCCCATTTGTTTCTACCACTTTCACTCGATAGGCTTCTTCGTATGTTCCTGCGCCAAAAGCCGCGTCGCCTAAAACGTCTTTTGTATTTTTGAAGCCTTCCTCACCCCAGTCGAATGCATGGTTGTTGGCCAGTGAAAACAAGTTGAAGCCCAAACCACAAAGGAAACCTGGAGCATCATCGTGTTGAAAAAACCTTTCACGCTTTTGAATTGGCAGTGTAACATTAGGTTTCAATGGCACTTCAAAATTCACCACTTTCAAATCGCAGGATTGAATCAAATCCTTCAATTCGTTCGATACATTGATTTTAGAAGTAGAAGGTTTGGAACAAAAGTCACCTGCGAAAAATATCTTAATATTGTTCATATTTTAATAACATCTTGATATATCCCATTTGAACTTGGCCCGTTTATTATCCGAGGTTTTCCAAATATTGATTCTGCTAGATTATCTTTTTAAAGATTTCCGAACATAGTATCTTACAATGGTTTTGAAATAAACCGGCTCCAACATACGGTAAGTGGGGTCTCCCATACGTGAATTTGGTCTGCTCATAGCATCTTTTACCACCATCTCAGTAAAGTCTCCAAAGGCAGGACCCACCGCCGATTGGCTCAACTCCGGAGTAGTATTCCATTCCAACATTACAGGTCCTCCATTCTCATCGATACAAATATCCCAACCAACCAAATCTTGGAACGGAAGATTCAAATGCTCCTCCTTCACCATTGCCAATGCTTTTTCAAATGACGGCACTTTATATCCTTCCAACTTGACACCAGAATCCGTTAGTTCTATTTTATCCTGCCCTGGGGCACCGAATGCAAACTTACACAACGTACCATCTAAATTGATTTTGGTGCTTATTCCCCCTGCTGACTCATTATCAATGGCCTGACCCTTTCTTCCAATTCTGATAGCAGCATAAAGCACAAACACTTCCATCCCTTTTCGATAAGTCACAACCCTTATGGTATTGATTGAATCAGGGTTCAAAACATTCATTGCGGGGTGTTGTTTCACAAGATCCTGAATCAAAAAATTCTTGCCATAATCCAACAATACATCTTTAAGCTTTGTACCCTTAGTATCAACAACTCCATTTTCAATATGTAGTTTCTTTACTCCACTTCCGTGAGAAGAAAGTGTAGGTTTAATGATTACATCGCCAATATTAGCACATTGATCCACAGCCACTTCCAAACCAACAGCCTTGTTTTCAACATAGAAATATCCATTTCTGTTTTTCAGATAAGTGTGCGGCTGCTTCATGGTTGGCAGCACAATGTCATTCATGTTTTTATCAGAAAAAGGAACACACCATGGCAACTGGTTCAATCGGCCAGTCAATTCCAGACGATACAAACTGGTTGGAATGTACTTTACAGAATACAAACCCGTTCGAGCATAAAAATAACGATGCCAATCCGTAGGAATCTTATAACCCACCAATCCCTGCCAATAGTCTTGTATTTCTCGTTCCTGCTCTTTAGTCAGTTCCACTTTATGCTGCAGTTTCTGAAAGCTATCATTGACTTGCTTCAGATACTTTTCGATGAAAAGGTTTTCTTGAATTTTCGCTTTAAGCCTCATGTTTGTATTTGTTTTTTATTTCTTCATTTTCCCAGACAAAAATCTCAACATTTCAGCTCGCCTCAAATCATTCCTGAATAAATATAACAAGTCTTTGCTATTTGCTACGGTCCCTTTGTTTTTATTACGCCCAACTATACAGTCTCTTAAAACTTTTAAAGCTCGTTTTACCGTTTTGGGTTGAAACAAAGCCTCCATTTTGCTCAAATAAGAGTCGACCTGCTTTTGCATAATAGGGAGTATATAATCATTATATGCCTGCCTATTGGTCAACAATCCACAAACATATTTATTATGACGCATTGACTCTTCGCTATTGTCTATCTCAATTGCAACATTGTCAACATTGCGTGTGTTGATTACTTCGTATGCGATTTGTCCATTCTCTATAGTAACCACAACACACCTTCCCTCATACCAGTGTGGTCGATTCGATGCCCGATATAACGTATCTTTTTTGCTATTGAAAAAGAAGTTTCCTAGACTATAAAAAATCGGCTTTCCCTTATATTCTTCCCATCCTTGTGGACAATGCGGATGCGCACCAAAAACACCATCAGCCCCATAGTCGATAAAATCTCTATATCTTGCAATGGTTTCCGGCAAAGGTGCATCTATATACTCAATACCATCATGGGGCAACACAAACAAATAATCCAATCTCTTTTTGGCATCAATAATGATATGATTTACTTGAAGGTCATTGAGATAGGCGCAGCCCAATCCCTCACGCTTTTCTGTATCTTGCAACGGCCATGTATATACAGCAAAAGACAAGGCCAAGAAACCTATTTGTATTCCGTTGATCTCAATTTCCTTTACTTGATAAGCTTCTTCATGCGTTCCCGCTCCAAAAGAAGCATCACCCAAAGCCACTTTTGTCTTCTTAAACCCTTCTTCGCCCCAATCAAAAGCATGATTATTCGCTATGGAAAACAAATCGAAACCAAGATCGCGAAGAAACTGAGGGGCGTCATCATTCTGAAAGAACCTTTCGTCCTTCCTTGGAGGAAGCTCTATTTCAGGTTTTAACGGAACCTCAAAATTCACAATTCGACAATCGCAAGATGATAAGACACTTTTCAATTCATCGCTTACGGTGATTAATGAAGTTGAGGGTTTGGAACAAAAGTCTCCAGCAAAAAACAAACACACTTTACTCATGAATTGATATTTTGAAAGTCTAATTCATCAATTATTAACTAAAACATTTCCTAAATGCTGCTTTAGTTGACTATTTTTTTAGGAGTAAGCAAAACAAGCAAATCAATAAAAAATCATCTGATGGCGTAATGTGGGCTTTCTGTTTTCAATATATTCTTTCACTTCCGATAGTCTATCCCCAAAAACAGGACCGTTAAAGACTTGATGGGCTTCAATTATTGCTTTGTCAAGATTCACCTCTACAACTATTGGATTTCCTTCTTTATCAATAGTAACATCCCATCCTATCAAATTGGCAAATGGTATTTTTTTATGAAAATCTATTATTTGCTGTGTGAGATTATCAAAAGAGGGGACTTTTATGCCTTTAAATTCAAGCCCCGTCGGTGAAAGATACATTTTTTTAAAATTCTTATCAATTCCAAATGAGTTAATGCACCCATCTTTATTTATTCCAACCAAGACTCCAGATCCTCCACTGAGATTATCCACATATGACCCTTTTGCCCCCATACGTAAGAAGGCACTTAACAATGTACATTTTTGATTGATATTCAATGTTAAAAAACGAAATGTATTAACCGAGTCTGGATTAAACTGAGCCAAAAATTCATTTTGCTGGATAACTTCCTCAAACTCAATATCATTTCCTTGTAATAATTCCTCAAAAAGACAGTCTTCACCTTTAACATTTTCCAGTAAAATCTTTTTCACACCTTTTCCCCCACCAGTTCCTCGGGCAACTTTACACATAAAAGAATGATGTTCTTTCAAACGCATAATAGCTGCTTCTTTCGATATTTCTGTATTATCTTCAAGAACAAAATGACCGTCTATTTTCTGCACAATGACTTTCGCTCTGTTTTTCGAAGGAATTATATACTTTAAATTACATTTGTGTTGCAAGAAATAAGCTGCCCACCTTAAATTAAGAACTTTTTCCGCAAAATCATAATAATCATCTGGAACATAATAAGGATTGAACACACCGCAAAATTGCTTATAAAACCCAAAAGCATGATACTTTCCTCCATACTCTCCCCATACCTGTTTGATCTCTTGTTTCTCTTTTGAAGTTAATACAGCATAACCATGTATAGAACCTCGCTTATTGACAAATTCAGCTCTCCTTTTTAAATCATACCAATACGTGAAATAATTGAGTTTTTGATAAAACTGTTTTCTAAAATATTCTCTAATATTAATCATAGCTTTTTAATTATAGTGTACGTCATTTATATGACATTAGAACGTTCATTTCATGCAAATATAAAACAAGTATAATAAAAACCGTTTGACAAAGAATCACCCCTTTCATCCGCTTCATAACCGCATCCTTGGAAGAAGAAATTGAATTATTATTCAATATTGGCGTTTACAGTTTTCAGCAAATCAACCTCCTTTTGAAAATTGCATTTATGCTGAATATACAAAGCAATCCAATTAAGGAGATAATAAAAACAATCATTGTCCTCAAATAGTTTTCAAGATATTATATGAACTTCTCCCCTCCGTTTTTTCTTATTTTATTATATGTCATTTAAATACGCAATAATAAACATTATACATGTCTAACATATCCAAGGTCTGGCAAATAATAATATCTTTCTTGCAAATCTTCTATCTGAATTTCCACACCCAATGCAACATTTGTAACTAACTTATGAACTTCACAAACTCTATCGTATTCATATTTGCCAATTGTAATATCTTTATCATGAAGCATTGCAGACACAGGCACTCCACAATAGTTTTCTTTCTTTTCTTTTCCAAATTTGCAGTATGCATATATCGGGATACAAGCGGAGGCAATAGGTTTTCCTGTATCTGGATCAAGATAACACTCTACTATCATAGAAGCATCACCATCTCGTTTTATATACGAATTAACAAAATTCCCCGGACAATGAACAACTAGTACCTTTCTGTCAGACACAGACATCCATTCTATTGGTTGCACAGCATGAGGATGGTCTGATAGAATAATATCTGCTCCGTTCTCGGCAAAAACATTACACCAGTATTTCTGGAATTCATCTGGAGTATGTCTGAACTGCTTACCCATATGTGGAAGTACAACAATGGTATCTGGTTTCATCTTTTTTACCTCTTGAAAATCATTTTTGACATATTCAAGAGTTTCTTTGATATGTTTATTATTTGGAGCAACAAGAATTCGGCTTAAATGACAGTTTTCTACGCGAAAAAAGAAGTCTGTATTATAATAATTACTACCATAAGTATAAGCCAACACCGCAACTTTTTTTCCTCTTATGTTAACTATTGTGTGTACGGATTTCTCCATGGAATTTCGATAAGCTCCTGTATGAGGCAAATCTAAGTTATCTAATTCATCCAATGTAGAATACAATCCATCAATACCCTGATCCAGCATATGATTGTTTGCCAAAGTCACCATATTGAAACCAGCTCTTTTCACAGCTTGTGCAAATTCTTTTGGGAAATTTAAATAGATTGGTATGCCATCATTGAAACATGATGTCGAAAATCCCTTGTGCGCCCCTGCCACTGGACCCTCAAAAACTCCAATATTACAATCTGCTTGGTCATAATAATCTTTTACATATTGAAACATGGAATCAAAACTATATTGACCCGTATCAGGGTTATATCCATTTTCCACCATGTCTTTCAAAAGAATCAAATCCCCAGTAAAAGTAATTCTTATCGCATTTTTCATTGCCGACTCCTGCTCCGTAGACAAGGAGGGATAAACTATATCTTGGGCTTTTTTTTCGTTATCCGAGGATCTAACACGTGACAACTGTTTTTCAAGGAAACGACGGAAAGTACTGGGTAATAATCTGTAAAACAAAACCTTTAACAAACGCAGAATTTGTCTACGCGCCAAAAAGAGAACCAAAACACACAGTACTACAATTATAATGTTTTTAATCATTTTCAGGAGACTCAATTAGCTTATTCTGATTTTTTAAATACTCATTATCCAATTCATAATCTTTTACAATTGTCTCAATGCCACGAATAACCGTTACACTATTAGAAGGGACGTCTTTTACTATTACGCAATTGGCTCCAATTCTTGCATTTCTACCTACATGAACATTACCAATAATTTTCGCACCACATCCTATGTATACTCCGTCTTCCAAATACGGAGCTCCTTGATTTTTGCTATCTTTTATTGTATTACTTCCTATAGTAACTTGCTGAAATATAACACATTTTTTCCCTATATGTGCTGAATTGCTGATAAATATTCCCAATGGCCCGTGTGGAAAGATTGGAACCGCATCAATAACCGCATCAACTCCAATAAAACCACCATATGAATTCCAATACGCATCATATAATCTTACTCTCCATCCATCCCATCTGTATGAAGGAGGCGTTCTATCATCAAAAGTTCTTTTCTTTTTTATTTTTTTTCTAAATGACCAAATATCTCCATAAAGCAATCTTACCCAAAAGCGCGGAGAACTTTGTAAAATAATGATAATTATTCGTTTAATACGTTTCATACTCAAGTATAAATTCAGTCAAATTATTACTTACCTCTCTTTTCCCAAAACCTAAACCTAATAGGAATAACGCTGAGTGCATAAGTAAAAGACTCTGGCTTGAAAATCATCGACCAACCTAAATAAACAATAAGATACACAATTATTTCTATTAATGCATTTAAGTATAATCCAAATGGCAAAAACCTGCCACATAAATAACTAACAATAGCAGCAACTAAAGAAACAACGGCCACAGGTGCTAAATCAAGAAATTGGCGAGTCCATTTGTAGCCAATATATTTAGATACTAATAGAATATTAACAAGATAAGAAAACCAATTATTAAAGATTACTCCCATCAAAAGCCCTTTCATTCCAAACAAGAGCAGACCTCCTACCACAGCTATTAATCCTATAACCCTCTTAAAAACAGTCCATGTAAACATTATTTTACTCAGCCCAATAGCTGCTATTGGTTGTGTGTTAACTGCAGTTAGACACGCACCCATACCTGCAAAGCATAAAACTTGAAAATATGGAACACTCGCTAACCATCGGTCCGAATATAACAAAATGAAAATTGGTTTAGCTGACAAAAGCAAAATAAAAAGTAAAGGAAATGTAATATATGATATGGTCATTGTCATTCTTTTTATCATATTTCCCAATTGCTTTTTATCATTTTGAGCCTCTGCATACAAAGGATAGGAAACCTGAGTCATTATTGAAGTAATACTCGAGGATGCCAAACTCTCAGTACTCATAGCTTTGGAATAATACCCCATTGTTGTTGGATTATATATCTTTCCAATTAATAACCCTTGTATTTTACTCGAAAAATTATTAATTAAATGCGTCAAAAACATAAAGAAGCCAAAGTCAAACAATTCTTTAAACGATTGTTTGGAAAAAGTCATTACCGGTCTCCACTTAATAAAGAACCAAAAAATAACGGCAGGAATGGCTGCACCGATTAAGTTTTGAACCACCAAAGCCCACACACCGAAACCTTTGTAAGCCATAAAGATGGTAACACACAATGAAATAATAGATGTGGTAATAGTGACAATTGACAGTACTTTAAAATTCAGTTTCTTCCTCAGTTGGTTCCGTTGAACAATATTAAAAGCGTAAATGAACAACACCAATCCCTGTACCCGCAACACATCACAAAGTAAGGGAATCTCATAGAACCGTGAAATAGCAGGTGCACTTATGAAAAGAATTGCGTACATCAACAACGCCATGCCCAAATTCCACCAAAAAATAGTGGAATAATCTTCTTGAGTCGGCCTTTTTTTCTGGATCAATGCCGATCCAAATCCGCCGTCAATGAAAGCCTCTGCAAGTACCATGAAAATGGACAACATGCCAATGCAGCCATAATCATACGGAGTGAGCAAACGGGCAAGGATGATACCCGAAATGAACTGGATGAACATCGTCGAGTACTTCTGCAAGGCGGTCCACACCATGCCAGAGGCGGCTTTTTGCTTTAGGTTGTTTTGTGGCATTGTTTTTTAGGGGTCAATTTTAAAGGATATATTGTGTTGATAGGGGACTGTTTTCGACTATGACCAGTGACTATGACCATGACCGCTTTTACGTAATTAGAGGTTTCTTGGCTTCGTTTATGCGGTCATTGTCTTTGTCACAAGTCATTGTTCTATGGTATCGTGTCGTTAATGTAAACTGGATTTGTTCATCTACTTTACATATCCGATAGACTGAAACATCGAGTTTCAATCTCGTAATCGCTGAAGTATTTGTTGCGCAATAGTTCTACCTTTTCCTCAAAAGGCTGCCGTTTGAAATTACGCTTGTCGCGTTTTACCTCAGCAATGAGAACTTTGAGGCTATCATAATACACCGCTACAACATCCACTTCGTGCTGGTCGTTGTCGTTCTTTTTACTCCGACTACCCTCCCACCAAGAACCGATTTGCGCTATCGGCAACTCTTCGCATAACTTATCCTTGAAATAGTCCTCCAATTCTTTCCCTGAATAGGTGGGATAATCCTGAATGACAATATCCTTTATCCTTTCCCACTGACCCGTCTGGATCAGGTTCTGGTGCTTCACAACATAACGGAACCAGAACCTCAAGAAGTGGTCTTTGATCTCATATCTGACCGTTTGAGTGCCTGGCTTTGACATGATTGGCCGTTTTTTGCAAACCATATCGTAATCCTCTTCCAAACGTTGCATAATTCCACCAATACTCTGTACACCAATCATTTGAGTAATACGAGAACTCTCGGTTGCACCATTCGCTATGGCAGACAACACCGAATAGTAAGTTCCATATTGCTTGCCCATCTCCTGTATCAGAACAACATTCCCTTCTTCAAGGAATAGGGAATTTTCACTGCACATCCGCTCCAAAATGCCCTGCACATTTACGCATCCATTATCCATCAACACTTCCACATACTTAGGTATACCGCCTGTTGTGGAATAGAGTGCCAAAAGGTCGTCATTTGTATAGCTGGAATTGTAGTCTCGTAATATCTGTTTCAGTACGCTCGGCGAAAATGGCTTGAGCCTGATGATGCCCGATGCTCTCCCATAAAGCGGCTCCTTATAGTCCTGAAATATGCGGTGCATTAAGGTGTAAACGGACCCGCAAATGAGTAAGTTGACATGGGTGTAGTCCTTGGTCTGGTCCCAAATGTTTTGGACTTCGCTAAATACGGCAGGATTGATGTTGTAAAACTCCTGAAATTCATCAAGTATCAGATTGAAGGAAGTGTTCTTTCCGTGTTCCATACAGAGACGGAAAAACTCACGAAAGGAGACAATGCCTTCGGGGACAAAAACGCCGAGCGACCGCCTTGCCTCTTCAGAAAACTGGCTGCATAGCGTGGCTTCGTTGTTGCGACTGACAAATAGATAGAGTGTCGGCGTGGCCTCACAACTCTTCATAATCAGCTTGGTTTTGCCGATTCTGCGTCGTCCTGTCACCACTGTCATCTGCGAATTGATAGAAAAAGCCACATTCCTTATTCTATCTAATTCGTTGAGTTCCTTCTGCCTATCGTAGAATTTCATAATTTGAATTTTCGCAGTGGTTATTTTCGCAGCAATTATTTTTCAAAGTGCAAAGATACAAACTCTTATGCAGATACAATGTCAAACTTGCATTTTACCTGCTTTCGGCAAAATCCTTCAAATAGGGAAACCTCGGCGTTAGTTGGCCTTCCTTCAAAATCCTTATTCTGTTATAGCTTGCTTGATTTCCTCAACTGTAACTTGATCTTTTCCTAACAGATATTGGATAGTTCTTGCCCCAGACTTCAAATCCTTATTCAACAATGCCGAAGCCAATGAAGCTATTCCTTCTTGAATGGAAGTGTCAACACCCACAAGCTTTGCAACTGAGATATAAAGTCCCAAACCCATGGGAACATCCTCAAGCAGGTAACGGTGATTGATGAACGACGGCCCTTTATTGCTCGAATCAGCAAATGAGCGGAACACAGCCATAGCATCAATGCTCAAATCCTCTTCATTGCGCCATTTGGCGGCCTCGAAGTAATCCAACGGCTCGCAATCGAAAGCTTGTAGCACCTTGTTCTTCTGCACATCGAAAGCTTTGATGACATTGACTACAGATGGCGTGAATGCCTCGCGGTACATCCAAAACTCTCCATTGCTGTACTCAATGCGAGAGGCAGAGAAAAGAATGCCTATAGGATGAACAATCATATTGGGGTTGTGAAAAGCTGATTCAAGGATATGCTTACGAGTGTATTTGGTGTTGTCAAAGCATTTTGAAAGCATGTCGAGGACTTCTTGTGTCTTGGCAACCGGAAGCACCGAGATGGCATTACGAGGATTGTAGAACGAAATCCTCACATATTCATTGTTGACAATACGGCCATTATATGCCGTAGTTTCCCACTCGCTATAGACAACATTTTTATGAATGTATTTCTTGAAAATCAAGCTACCCATATATCCTGGTACAAGGATGATGATTTGTCCATCCCTAATATGGGGAGCTATCAATTGGGCAACAAACTCATGTTGAAGTGTTGTCGTGGTCACCATGATGACATCTCCGAATTCGATAGCATCTTTAACATCGCGGGTAATCATAGCGGGTTTCACGACAAATTCCCTACCATTGCCCTGAATAGTATCGTCTTTGACTTTGAAACTTTTTTCTTCTTGAATAATGTCGAAATATCTTCCATTGGTATTGGAAGTCTTCAACAAAGCTACCTTGTGGCCTTTTTCGTATAATTTGGCGGCGTGGATAAGGCCTGAATTACCACAGCCGATGATGGTGAATTTCATATCTATGTTCGTTGTTTAAATAATAATCGTTATGAGATTTAAAACTACAATCTGTCTCTGATGTGTTCCTGTGACTGTGGATCGGCATCACTGTGCCAGGTTCCAGAGCATTCAGCATACGCTGGCTTTGGTCAGTGAGGCAATTGCGCAGGTCGAAGTTCGTTCTCAAACGTGGAGAAACCTTGGCCTGAGCTGTCAACGCATCAAATAAAGCGGTATCAAGATGCATTATTTCATCTCCCTTTATACATATCCTCGTAATACTTTTGATAGTCACCAGAAGTCACATTGTCCATCCATTCCTGGTTATCCAAATACCAACGGACAGTCTTTTCGATGCCTTCCTCGAACTGCAAACTCGGTTCCCAACCGAGTTCTTTCTGAAGTTTGGTCGAGTCGATGGCATAACGCATATCGTGTCCCGCACGGTCGGTGACGTAAGTAATCAAGTCCATGTCGGCACCTTCGGGACGGCCAAGGATACGGTCAACCGTATTGATAACCACCTTGATGATGTCAATGTTTTTCCACTCGTTGAAGCCACCGATGTTGTATGTCTCTGCCACCTTGCCCTCATGGAAAATCAAGTCAATGGCTCTGGCATGGTCTTCCACATAGAGCCAGTCGCGCACGTTCTCACCTTTACCATACACAGGCAACGGCTTGCGGTGACGGATATTGTTGATGAACAGCGGTATCAGCTTTTCAGGGAACTGGTAGGGACCATAGTTATTGGAACAGTTGGTCACTATAGTTGGAAGACCGTAAGTGTCGTGGAAGGCTCTTACAAAGTGGTCGCTAGACGCTTTTGCTGCACTATATGGGCTGTGCGGTTGATATTTCAAATCCTCGGTGAAGAACTTCTCGCCGTATGCCAAATGATGCTTGCCAGAAGATGCCTTTGTGGTGAATGGTGGTTCAATGCCTTCAGGATGCGTCATCTCCAAAGCACCATAGACCTCATCGGTGCTGATATGGTAAAAACGACAAGGAACGCAGGTCCCTGAGCCCGTCGAAGGGCCGTTATTCTGGGTCGGTGCTTCGACAGGCTCAGCAACCTTCAACTTATACGGCTCAGGTTGTGCTTCCCAATACAACTTAGCAGCTTGCAACAAGCTCAGCGTACCCATCACGTTGGTCTGTGCGAAGGTGAACGGGTCTTTGATAGAGCGGTCCACATGACTCTCGGCAGCAAGGTGGATGATGCCGTCGACATGCTCGTCTTGCATCAGTTTGTAAACACCTTCAAAGTCACAGATGTCCATCTTGACGAAGCGGTAGTTGGGCTTATCCTCGATGTCCTTAAGGTTGGCGAGGTTACCCGCGTAGGTCAACTTGTCGAGGTTGATGATTTTATAGTCGGGATATTTGTTCACGAACAAGCGAACAACATGGCTGCCAATGAAGCCAGCGCCGCCAGTGATGATTATAGTACGTTTGTATGTCATAGTTGGTAAGTTGCTTTTATTTGTTTTGTCGTTTTGCTCAGGAGATTGCGGGTCTGACGCCCGCAATGAGGGTTTGAGGAGTAGTGTGTCGTAAAGGTGCTGTTTTAAGGAAAACACCCTAAAGCTAACTTCACGAGACACCACAAGCGGGATACCCTCATTGCGGACTTGATCCGCAATCTCCTGCGCTTTGGTACTAATTCATATTCGGATGTGTCAACGTATCGGAAGTGATTTCCGACTTGTATTCATCGATGACCTTCAACAAGTATTGCCCGTATTGATTCTTCAGCATCGGCTTGGCCAACTCACGCATCTTCTCTTCAGTGATCCAACCATTGCGATAGGCGATGCCCTCCAAGCAAGCAATTTTCAAACCTTGACGCTTCTCTATAACCTCAACAAAGGTCGAAGCCTCTGACAACGAGTCGTGTGTTCCTGTATCAAGCCATGCAAAACCACGGCCGAAAACTTGAACTTTCAGCTCACCGTCTTTCAAGAACTCTTGATTTACAGTAGTAATCTCCAACTCGCCACGGGCGGAGGGCTTGATGTGCTTGGCCACCTCCACGACCTTGTTGGGATAGAAATACAGGCCCACCACGGCATAATTGCTCTTGGGTTCCTTAGGCTTTTCTTCTATGCTGAGGCAGTTGCCCTGTTTGTCAAATTCAGCAACACCATATCTCTCGGGATCTGCCACCCAATAACCAAAAACCGTGGCTTTCTTGTTCTCTTCGGCATCTTTGACAGCATTTCTAAGTAATGCAGTGAATCCGCTACCGTAGAAAATGTTATCGCCCAGAACGAGGCAAGCACAGTCATCGCCAATAAACTTCTCACCGATAATAAAGGCCTGAGCCAGCCCATCGGGGCTAGGCTGCTCGGCATATTCGAAATGCACGCCGTAGTCTGAGCCATCGCCTAACAAACGTTTGAACCCTGGCAAATCATATGGTGTTGAAATGATGAGGATGTCTCGAATACCAGCGAGCATCAAGGCTGAGATGGGATAATACACCATCGGCTTATCAAAGATGGGCAACAACTGCTTGCTGACCCCTTTGGTGATAGGGTATAATCTTGTGCCCGAACCTCCGGCAAGTACGATGCCTTTCATGGTTTTGATTATTTAAAATTATACTTTCAATCTCTTTTGCTTCACTTACAGTTTCGCCTTGTCAGTCACAACCAGTGATAAGAAGAAATCAATCCCGTTTGAAGATATCTCGGGTATATACCTTTTCCTTCACATCATCAAAGCAACTGTCGTAACGGTTGGCGATGATAACGTCACTTTGGGCTTTGAACTTAGCCAGATCATTGACCACCTTATTAGCAACAAATTCACTGCCATCCTCCAAAGTCGGCTCATAGATGATGATCGTCACACCATTGGCTCTCAAATGCTTGATGACATCCTGGATAGCCGAGGCACGGAAGTTGTCACTGTTGCTTTTCATGGTCAAACGATAGACACCTACCGTTTGAGGATTGCGTTTGAGAATGGTGTCGGCGATGAACTCCTTACGGACGGCATTGCTCTTCACCACCGCCTCAATCATGGTCTGAGGCACATCTTTATAGTTGGCGAGGAGCTGCTTTGTGTCCTTGGGCAAGCAATAACCGCCATAACCGAAGCTGGGGTTGTTGTAGTGGCTGCCGATGCGCGGATCCATACACACACCGTCGATAATCTGTTGAACATTCAGTCCCTTGACCTGTGCATAGGTATCCAGCTCGTTGAAATAGCTCACGCGCACCGCAAGGTAAGTATTAGCGAATAACTTGACAGCTTCGGCTTCAGTCGGATGAGCTATCAAGGTCTTGATGTCTTTGTCCTCGGCGCCTTCTTTCAACAAATTCGCAAACATTTCTGCCTCCTTCTGCTGCTCCTCATAAGCGCCCACCACGATACGGCTAGGATGAAGGTTGTCGTAAAGTGCTTTGCTCTCACGCAAAAACTCTGGGGAGAAGATGATGTTGTCTATACCGTATTTTTTGCGTACAGAATCGGTATATCCTACAGGGATGGTCGATTTGATGACCATCAACACATCCGGATTCACTCTCAGTACGTTCTCGATGGCATCTTCAACAGCGGAAGTGTCGAAAAAGTGATGCTCATCATCGTAGTTTGTAGGCGTGGCAATGACCACCAGTTCGGCCGAGCGATAGGCGGCATCTTTGTCCACGGTAGTATGAAGATTAAGCTTGCGTTTGCCTTCCTTCACTTCTCTAAAAAAACGTTCTATCTCATCATCCTGAATGGGGCTGATGAAATCATTCAACTTATCTGCTTTTTGGGGAGTTGTGGTTATCGCCGTCACCTCATGATGCTGCGCGAACAGCACCGCCAACGACAATCCAACGTATCCTACACCTGCTACTGTTATTTTCATATCAATTCAATTTTACTTTGTTAACTTATTCGTTTCGGTATTCAGTCTAATATTCTTCCACGGTTTGTCAATCTCTCTTGAAAATATCCCTAGTGTAAACCTTATCCTTCACATCATCCAAACAGCTGTCGTAACGGTTGGCGATGATGGCCTGGCTTTGGGCTTTGAACTTAGCGAGGTCGTTGACCACCAAACTGCCGAAGAATGTCGTGCCATCCTCTAAAGTGGGCTCGTAGATGATAACCACAGCACCCTTGGCCTTGATGCGCTTCATCACGCCTTGGATGCTAGACTGACGGAAGTTGTCAGAATTCGATTTCATTGTCAGTCGGTACACGCCAATGATGCAATGACGTTCCTGAGCAGCATCGTATTGCCCTTGGTCATAGTAGTCGTAATATCCCGCTTTCTTTAGCACTTGGTCGGCTATGAAATCCTTGCGGGTGCGGTTGCTATCCACGATAGCACGAATAAGATCTTCCGGCACATCCTCGTAATTGGCGAGAAGTTGCTTGGTGTCCTTGGGCAGACAGTAGCCACCATAACCAAACGAAGGGTTGTTGTAATGGCTGCCGATGCGCGGGTCGAGGCAGATGCCATCGATGATAGCGTGGGTATCGAGACCCTTTACCTCTGCGTAGGTATCCAATTCGTTGAAGTAGCTCACGCGCAAGGCCAGATAAGTGTTAGCAAAGAGTTTCACCGCCTCTGCTTCCTTCATCCCCATGAACAGCACGGGGACATCTTCCTTAATGGCACCTTCCTGCAGTAGTTTTGCAAAGGTTTTCGCTTTCTCCTCCAAGTCCACCGTCACCACTTTCTTAATCGCCTCGTTCTCCTCATCGAATCCATCTATCTGCTTGGGATAACCCACGATGATACGGCTAGGGTAAAGATTGTCGTACAAGGCTTTACTCTCGCGCAAAAACTCTGGAGAGAAGAGCAAATTAAACTTTTTCACACCCTTTCTGGCATATTTCACATAAAGGCTTCGTGTATAACCTACAGGTATGGTACTCTTGATGACCATCACAGCATCAGGATTGACAGAGAGGACTAAATCTATCACCTCTTCCACATGACTGGTATCGAAAAAGTTTTTCTGCGGATCATAGTTGGTCGGAGCAGCAATGACAACGAACTCGGCATCTTTATAAGCCGATGCACCATCAAGGGTAGCGGTTAGATCTAATTCTTTCTCTGCTAGATATTTTTCTATGTATTCATCCTGAATGGGCGACTTGCGATGGTTGATAAGGTCTACCTTTTCAGGAACCACATCCACTGCGGTGACATGGTTGTGTTGTGCCAACAAAGTGGCAATGCTTAGGCCGACGTAGCCTGTGCCTGCTACTGCAATATTCATAATTGTGTTTTAATTATTCGGTTGATGTCATTGCGAAGAGAGGAAAGCCATCTAAAGTCAAACCAACAAACCTTCGTTCCTGCTTTATACAGCTTCGCCTCCTAAGTCCCATTAAAACCAATTAAGGAACTGTAAATCAATATATTACATTTCCACCTATTTAGGCAGAGTAAAACATTTTGCAAAAATATGGAAAAAAGGCATTCGATGTACTTTTCTGGACGGAAAATATTTCCTTATCTTTGCGCCAAAATACTTGCAAAATGACACAAACCCCTCTATATCCCGTCATACGGCTCAACCAAGGCAAAGAAGATGCGCTGCGCCGTTTCCATCCTTGGGTGTTCTCGGGTGCCATTCACGATGCCGCTGAAGGCTTGCAGGCCGGCGACACGGTCACCGTCACCGACTACGACGGCAACATCCTCGGCACAGGCTTCTGCGAGTCGGAGAGCATCGCCGTCAAAATACTCAGTTTTGACAACCGCAAGATCGATGAATGGTTTTTCCTCGAACGCCTCAACCAAGCCTATGAGGTGCGTAAAGCCATAGGCCTCACCGACAACCCACATACCAATTCCTTCCGTCTCGTCCATTCTGAAGGCGACGGACTGGCTGGACTGATTATCGACATCTATGGCCACACTGCCGTGGTACAAGCCCAGACCGAAGGCATGGCACTCCACCTGAAAGAGATAGTCCGCGCCCTCAAACTGATGCCCGACCTCGGCCTACAAGCCATCTACAACAAAAGCGCCGATGCCATGCAACGCATGGGCAAGGAAGATGCTGTGCTTGAAGACGGTTATCTCTTTGGTGAAAGACTGGATGAAATAATTTTGGAAAACGACAGCCAATTCCTTCCCAACTGGGAAGAAGGCCAAAAGACAGGCTTTTTCCTCGACCAACGCGAGAACCGAGAACTAGTGCGGCACTTTGCACAAGACAAAACCGTGCTTAACGCCTTTGGCTACACAGGTGGATTCTCCGTCACTGCACTGAAAGGCGGTGCCCGAAGAGCCGTCACCGTCGATGCTTCCAAGAAAGCCATCGCCGCCGCAGAGGCCAACCTCGAACTGAACGGCTTTTCAAAAGAAGAAAACCCTTGTTATGTGGCCGATATGAAAGAATATGTGACAGTGATGCGCGAAGGTGCCTTCGACCTCATCATCCTCGATCCCCCTGCGTTTGCCAAACGGCATCACGACCGACATCGTGGCTTAGGCGGCTACAAGTTCATCAACGCTGAAGCCATCAAGCGCATCGCCAAAGGTGGTCTGTTGTTCACCTTCAGTTGCTCGCAAGCTGTCGACAAGGCTACTTTCCAAGGCATCGTCACAGCAGCGGCCATCGAGGCCAAACGTAATGTTCGCATCATCGACCAGCTGTCGCAACCCGCCGACCATCCCATCAACATTTTCCATCCCGAAGGTGCCTACCTGAAGGGCTTAATGCTGATGGTGGAATAAAAAAACGTAGAGACGCGCCATGGCACGTCTCTACAAAAACCAAATATTTCGTATTTTTTTATCTGTTGCCGAACAATGAACCTGGACGGTTGTGCGGATGGGAAGGCACGTTTCTGCTTGCCGACTTCGTAGAATTGCTGACGCGCTTCAGATAAGCTTTTTCCATATAATCAATGCCGTATTCGTTCTCATAAATAAACGAATTATCGGTCATATCTTGGATTTGCAATTTGTACGGACGCGCAGTATTAGACATGTTCATGTACAAACTTTTGTCGTTCTTGTCGTAAGAGTAGGTGAAAGTAGTCACCACAACCGTGTCGGGACATGGGAAATAAATCGTGTCACCGTTTTGAATTTTCGGGAGCGAATCTATGGCACTGTCACGCATTTCACCAGTCTTATTGGCCTTGAAAATCAAATGGATACCATTGTTAGTATCATTTGGATCATAGGTGAAAGTTTCCAATGAAGCAGCAATCGGGTTGCCTGCATAGTCAATGTTGTAATACTCAATTTTTTCCACGCCCCAAGTGCCAACGAAAGACTTGTAGTCATTCTTTGAGCAAGAGGTAAACATCAAGGCAGCAATGGCCACCATTGTCAAAAAAGTCAGTTTTTTCATTTTTCTATTTATTTAAGTGTTAATCAATTCGTTTCAAGAAAAATCGTTCAAAAAAAGGCGTGGGCTCTGAAAAATAGTTTGTCCATGATGCCCTAACGCTGTTGTCCGTCATTTCCTCTATGACCATATCGGCACTCGTAGCATCGGAGAATACTGAAATGATCCAAGAGGTGTTGTAGATTGTAAGTATATGATTTATAGTATCATAATCAAAACTACAATTGAACTTCTTAATCAAAGCAGGACTGTCATTCAACAACAACTTGCCAGAACCATCGGCATAAAAATACACCTCATACCCATGACCTTCTCCCACCTCATACTGCAAGGTATCCCACTTCTCAAATCCGGTGCTGTCCGTACGGCAACTTATGTATTGCTCACAGCCCCAATGACCTATAAGAGGCAACTCAGCATATTTCTCTTCCTTGCGGCATGATGTCGCAGCCAGCAAAACCAAGATTGTCAAGGCCCAAAAACCAATTTTAAGTCTTATCTTCATCAAAAAATCGTGCAAAAATACGAATAATTCAAATATCCCGCTATTTTTTCTAATTTTGCTGCAAATTTCCTGCCAAAAAATGAAAAAATACTTGCTCATTATCATAACATTAGCCCTGACATGGGCTGTCTTCCCTGCCAAAGCCCAAGACACTCTCACCGTGATGCAATACAACCTCTTGTATTATGGCAACTACCAAAGTGGTTTTGCCGACTGCTTTGAGACCAACAACAACACGCAACGCAAGGACGAATGCATCCGTACCATCATGGACTATGTGAAACCTGACATCTTCACCGTATGTGAGTTTGGTGCCACGCAACAATTGCTAAACGACTTTATGCGCCACAACCTGAACACAGACGGGGTGAATTATTGGCAATCTGACAATATCATCAATTACGCCGAAGAAAACATCATCAACCACATTTTCTTTGACTCGCGCAAGATGGGCTTGAAAAAGCATGTGGCTTTGCGTACCAATCCAAGAGACACCGATGTTTACGAGCTGTATTTGAAGACACCCAGCTTGGCTGCTGGCGACACCGTCAAACTCGTTTGCATCGTTGCCCATCCCAAAGCGGGTATGGGCTACGAAGGACAACGTCGCGCCTTGATGCAGATTGCCATGGATTATGTCAACCAATACTATCCTACTGACAACGTGCTGATTATGGGCGATTTCAATATGTATGGCGCCAGCGAGAGCGGCTATCGCCTGCTTACACAGACTTACAGCAATCCCAGCATCTGTTTCATGGATCCTTTGGCCAATGTGGGCGGTGTGGGCGAATGGAACGAAAACATCCAATTTGCCAAATTTCACACCCAATCCACTCATTATTGGACTGATGAAGGTGATTGTCCTTCAGGTGGCGGACTTGATGATAGGTTTGACTTCATTCTGATGGCTGATGAAATTGCTTTTAGTTATAACCATTTGCGTTACGTGCAAGGCACCTACAAGGCTGTTGGCAATGATGGCAATCACTTCAACCACGACATAGATTTCAATGGTAACACTTCGGTGCCATCGGATGTACTTGAAGCCTTATTCGATTGTTCCGACCACCTGCCAGTGACGATGAAGATCGCGGTGGATGCCCACCTCGGTGTGGAGGACATAGAGGCGCAAAGCCTTAATGCCACTGTGGCGCCTAACCCTGCCTCTGACCAAGCTATCGTAAACTTCTTCAACCCCATACAAGGCCAAGTGCAGTTTGAGTTGTATTCGCTGCAAGGGCAGCTGATGCAAAGCACAGCAGGCGATTTTAGCGAGGGTTCGCAGCAGCATGAGCTGACGCTGCAAGACATTACCAAAGGGTTTTATTTGCTTCGCATCAAGCACGATGGGGGCTGGGAACAGACGGTAAAGCTTGTTGTTCAGTGAGACGTGATGTGCCGGAGGCACGTTATTCCATTTACCCCACATGCAGTGTGGGGTCTAGGACATCATCCACAGTAGCGTGTCTCCGACACGCGGTCGGGCGACAGCTCGCCACTACCCCACACTGCGTATGGGGTAAATAGGAGTGTGTGTCTCCGACACACCCCTTACTCCCCTACCTTCACCTTCATCCCATCTGAATAAGCACTGAACTCGGGCGCATACTGGCACTGTATCAAGGCGTAGCCGTTGTTCAAGTAACCTTCCTTGGTCACGAACATGCTGTACTCCAGCTGATGCGTGCCTTTGGGCAGGAACTCGATGAAGAATTCCATGTCGGTATCGGTGTTGCTCTGGTAGTAGCTCATGCGGTCGTTGTACTCATAATGCGAGACCTGCTCAATCGGCTCGAAACCCGCAGCACGGAGGTCCTTAACAAAGACAAAACTCATGTCCTGCTGGTTGGTGAAGGTGATCTTCACGGTCAGTTTGTCGCCGACTTTTAGGGTCGGCGTTTCGACGGGCTCAACGACCTTAGCTTTTGCAGGTCCCTGAGCCTGTCGAAGGGCCGTTCCAACTGGTACAAGTTTCTTGCCTTTGTCGGTCACCGTCTCCACAAACAGTTCGCGCTTGATGGTGAAGCCCGACTCATCGCTCTTGACCTCATCAATCGGGACGAAATACTGACGGAATAGGCCACCCCAGACCAAATGGTTGGTCGGGTTGTTGACGGTGAGCTGACGCATCTCTTGGGTCACATCGTTGGCGTTCCAGCGGCGTTGGATGAAGCCTGTGCCGGCCACACCGCCTTCGGTACTAATGGGCAAATTACCAAAACGCAACGTCACTTCCTTGCCCTCGGCGAACCAGTCGCTGCCTCGCATCAGCAGGGCATAGATGGCATCGGCAGTGGAGGCTGAGTTCTCCCATTTGTTGGTTTGTTTTTGGGTGAGCAGCCATACGCGCAACTGATCAATCATCTCCTGGTCTTGGTCAATTTCGGCAAAGGCAGCCATGATGTTGGCGTGGGTGGCAATGTGCGACTCGAACGAGAAGTATTTCTTCGGCCAGTACATGCCGATTTGCTCGTTCTTTTGGGCACACTCCTTGAAACTCTGGATCATCAGCTTGGCGGTCTTTTCGTTGCCGTTGCGGTAGAGCACCAAAGCACCCTTCGAGCGTTGGTTGAAGTTGAACGAAGTCCACTCCTTGTCAAGACTCTTCAGGTAATAGTCCTTGGCCTTGGCGAAGTCCCTGTCGGAATTCTGCTCCTTGAAGAAACTCAAGGCATAGAGCTCATTCAAAGTGCTGGGGCCGATAGGCCAATCCTTGCCTTTGCTGTGGGCTTTCATGTAACGGTAAGTCTCGGCCACGTCATACTCAATGTAACGCACTGCCTTGTCGCAGATGCTTTGCGCTGTGTTTTGGTCGGCACGGCTCAACGAGCTCCACGCACCCATCTTCTGCAACTTGCCAAAGCCGCTCAAAATATAGGTGCTGATGTATGGACTCTCGGGCATGCCGTCCATCCAAGGCCAGCCGCCGTTGTATTTCTGCTTCTGTTGTATCAGTTGCAAAGCGTGTGTTTGCTGTCCGCGCATGGTATTCACCTCAAACAAGGTGGCAATGCGGCTACGCTGCTCTGTCTCGCTCTTGGCATCAAGCACCCATGGCGTCTCTTGCAGCATGATGGCCTTCAGGTCTTGGTCTTTCTCGAGTTGCGAGAGCAAGGCATCGGGCGTCTCGATTTGCCATTTCTTGATGTAGTTCAAAAGGTTCGGGATGTGGTCGGCGATATAAGACGAGAGCGTATTGGCGTAGAACACATAGAAGGCGGTCTCTGCGCGATCGGTGCTGATGTTGGCCAAATAAGGTAGGGCTTGCACAGCGTACCACACTGGGTTGGTGCTGAAGTTGAGCGTCAGACTGTAGTCGCGTTCGTGGCTTTCGGGGTTGGCGATGGCCTCAAAGTCGAAGGTCTGCTCGGTCTCGGCCTTCACGGTGATGGGCAGGGTTTGCGTCATGAAGATTTCGCTGCTCAACACGGGCAGGAGGTGCTGCTCGGCATCGCTGAACTGGCCTGCGTAGGCCGTGAAGCGGAAGGCCAAAAGGCTTAAATCATATTGTCCCTTTACTTTCCAGCGCACTTCCTTGCTGCGACCAGGTTGGATGGTCTCCATTGGTATCGTGCAGGTCCCTGAGTTGGTCCCTGAGCTTGTCGAAGGGCCTGTCGAAGGGCCGTCCATAACAATCAAATCCACAGGCTTCATCGTGCCCGCATCGAAGATTTCGAGTTTCGCCTTCGGGGTTACCGCCTCATCGCCCGTATTGATGACATTGGCCACGAACCAAAGTTCATCGTTGTCGTACATATAGCGCGGCATGTCAGCCATGATCATGACAGGTTTGGAAGAAGTGAAGGTATAGTCCTTGATGCCCGTCTTACGATCCTTGGTGTAGGCCATCAGCATCAGGCGCCAGCGCGTGAGGGCATCAGGCATGGTGAAGCTGAAGGTCGCGCTGCCATCGGCATTCGTGCGCAGTTGCGGGAAGAAGAAAGCCGTTTCGTTGAAGTTCTCGCGAAGGGTGGGTTCAGCGGGTTCTTTGGGCTTTTCATCTTGTCCTCCCATTTCATTAGGATACGGGGATTCCTGTTTCTTTATTTCAACCATCTCTTCATCCTCAGCCATTGCATCGGCACCATCGGCAAAAGCGACAGCGTTCTTTTGCAACACAGCTCCCGACTTGGCGGGCATTGGCATAGCATATTCTTCCACAACATCATAAAGCACACGGCCCCCTTTTCTGAAGCGACGACCACCGTAGCCATACCCGAAATCGAAGAAGGGTGCATCGGAGGGCAAGCTGAAATTGAAGAGTTCGGCGAAATAGAAGTATTCCAAGCCCGTGTTGGATGAAGCGAAGCCGTGGCCATCGGTTCCAAAACCATTGGTATAAGTGTCCGAAGGCGACATATTGAACCACCAATGATTGCGTTCAAACTCGTCCAACGAGGCATCATACATTCCAGCAAGCAAAGCAGCCTCCAAAGGCTTTTTCTTGTAGTCGCTGACGGTTACCTCCCAGGTCTCTTCCGCTCCAGGACTAAGCTTGTCGCGGACAGTAGCGAGTTTCACGTCCAAATCGTAGTTGTCGAACGGTACGGAAACGCCCAAGCGGTCGGTGTTGAAGCTGTTTTCCTTCACGAAGGCATAACGCCATGAGAGGCCACCACGATCGTTTTCGGTCACCTTATAAGATAAGGTCTGCACACTGTTGCTGACGGTGATTTTCTTGTCCATACGGATTTCATCGCCGTGGAGCAATTGCACCCAGATGTCCACATTTTTGGCCGAGCTGCCGAGGCTGAGTTGAATCTCATCACCAGGGTGCGCCGTTGACTTGTCTTGGTGGGCCCATTCCATCATTGTGTAAGGCAGTTTCTTGGAGCTGTTCTCAAACACGGTGAATTGTCGCGAAATCTTCGCCAAGGGGTCATCCAAACTTGTCAGTTCCACCACATATTTTCCAGGTTCCAATGCCTTGCCTTCGTATAGTTTGGCTTTGTCGTCGACAGTGATTTCAGATTCGTCGACCAAATGGGCCGGCCCTTCGACAGGCTCAGGGACCTGGCTTTTATCATAGAAACTATACTCTGGGAACAACCTCTCCAACTCAGCATCACTCAGTATCTGTCTATCAAGTTTTTCGCGATGCTTTAAAGCCTCGAAATAGTTGATCTTAGCAGCATCTTCATAGCGGTAAATCTTGCGCATAATGCGGCTCTTGGCGGGCTGCCAACTGAGGTTGCTCACGCTGATTTGGTATTTGCCAATATCCGATTTTTCCACCTCCGAAGGCAAATCCGTGCTGATGGCGATTTCGTTGTAGCCTGCGCGGATGCTGTAGGTGTCGGCATGGGTCTCGCCTTGCTTGCTCGTGGCGGTCACCTCGATTTCGTAGGTGAACACGGGTTGCTTCTCAGGCGCAATGCTCAGCGAGGGCTTCAAGTTGAAGGTAACGGCAAACTTACCATTTTCATCGGTGCGGGCCTTGCCATAGGTGATTTGTTCGTCCTCAACGGTCGGGTACCACCACCACCAGCAACGCCAAGGGAAGGAAGTTTTGCGGATGACACGGTAGCTGTATTCCACATCATCCAAGCCAAAACCAGCGTAAGCTTTCACGTCACCTTGTACTGTGACTTCTTGATTGAGTTTATATTGCTCTTTTGGCCGCTCAAAAGTGACCTCAAAAGTCGGGCGCTTGTAGTCCTCCACGCGGATGGTGGTTCTGCCTTGGTTGGCGTTGAGGTGGAACACGCCATTTAATCTGTCAGTTGGAATGACAAAGGAGCCGCTGAATGAGCCGTATTCATCGGTGGTAAATCTCGCCGAACTGATTTCCTGCCAGTTGGCATCTCGGAAGGAAACGTTCTCGTTGTAATTGTGAACGAGGCTCAAATCCTCACCTTGATGACGCGTCACAATACCTTGAAAGTAGACGGTTTGTCCAGGACGGTATATGGCGCGATCTGTGAAGAGTTGCGTTCTATAGGTTTCGTTATTGTTCTTATAACGTTCATAAAGATGGAAATAGTTGATAGACAGTAAGTTGTCATTATCTTTTCGAAGGTTGATATTGAAAGAGTCGTTGCCCGTGTTAGTCACATCTACCCTGCCGTTGCGGTCGGTTTTCGGTGTAGCAATGATGATGGTCTTGTATTCACGGGCTTTGTAGTCCCACTCGCGGCGATATATCTCCACAGTGACGCCTTCCACGGTTTTCCCCGTTTTGCGGTCAACGGCCACCACAGTCATCTTGTCATCCTTCGTATCAGTGATGAATCCAAGGCTGGAAACTTGGAAAGTGAGCATCAACGTCTTATCCTTGCTCTTGACGTCTTTTGCAGTAGTGGCGGTCAGGAAGTAGAAGCCACGTTCCAACGCGGGCAAGGCTATCAGGGTGCTGTGATTGCGGTAGTCTGTCTCTTCAGCCAAACTGAGTTCCTGTTCGGCAACGGCGCTCTTTTTGTTCAGCTCCTTCAGCTGGTCTTCTTTGTCCATGTCGTTCAGCTTCTTCAGTTCTTTCTCGCTGACCTTCACTATTCTATAATAAGGTGCAGTCGTATTGCGGTATTCCAAGACGGCGGGGATGGCCTCGTTGGGCAGCTGCACCGAGTTCAGCGTGATGTCGATTTGCGGCTCCTCGATGCGCTTGATGAGGCTCTGGCAGTTCTTTGCGCCCTGCGATTTCGGGAACTTGGCGATGGCTTCCTCGCACATCGCTTTGGCCTTTTTATAGTTATCAAAATAGGAACTGTCTTCGCTATTGCTCTCATATTGGTTCATCATATCGCGTGCAATCAATGAGGTGATTTCGGCGGAGAGCGGATTGTCCTTGTGCTGCGCCTTCAAATCCTCCATCGCGGCTTGGTATTGGACATCTTTTTGCAAAATGCCATTCACAAAACCGAAGCGCTTGAAGTCGTTGTAGATCAACACATCCTCGTTCTTTTCCTTGAGGTTGTAGGCGATGAGGTCTTGATAGATTTTCAAACATTTAGTGAGTGGATTGTCACCCTCGCCCAAGTTGGCTTTCACGAAGTCCTTGGCGGGCAGCCACCAAGCCTCGGTTTCGCCTTCCACATCGTCGGCATCGGCCTGTTCCTGATAGTAGTTGGCCACGCGGTGAAACATAAACTCGAAGAGCGAGGCCTCGTATTCGATGTGGTCCTCGTTATTGTTCTTGTTTTCGTAAAGCACCATGAAATCCGCCGTCTTGGCCTTTTTCAAGGCTTCAACGGGCTTCAAGGCTTCGCTGTAATATTGGTTGATACGCGTTTTGAAGCTCTCCTTGTCCCAATATTTCATCTCCACTTTTGAAATGTCACCATCGATAGGCAAGTTCTCATTGATGCGCCATTCGTTGCCTTCCAAGTAATTGGCGTATGCCTTGGCGATTTCCTCGTGTAGCAAGGCATCATGCGCCTCATCCAACTGCCCGACTTTGCTCTCGATATATTGGATGAAGGCCTGGTCGGGGTCTTCCTCGACAGTAATCTGCATGATATTCTGCCGATAGAGCCAAGTCTTCAGCAGTTGGGTTTGGTTTTTGTCTTTCGAAGCCTTTTCCTCAATGGCATTCAGTTCTTTTTCAGCCGATTCCGGCAGATCTTTCTCAAGGTTTTCCTTTACTGTTTTCCACATAGTCTCATAGTTGTTTTTTGGTTTTTTAGGCGAATCAGGGGTGTCGGGGTTCTTGTTTGGCGTTGCAAATGCCAACAGGCCGACGGCCACCAAGGCCACAGTCGCGATGATGATTCCAGTGCGTTTCATAGTTCAAGCGTTTACAAACAATAACGAAGATTCTGCAAATATCGTGCAAAAAATCTCTATTTTTGCAGCCGTGAAAAAAATGACCGACATCATACCCTCTATCGCCGCTGAATTGGCACAATTTGAAGCCTTTTTCGAAAAGACTTTGCATGCCGAAACCGAGCCGATGGACAGCATCATGCAGTATGTGCTTGATTCAAGAGGCAAACGCCTGCGACCCATTTTGGTGCTGCTCAGCGCGAAACTTTTTGGCGAAGTCAACGAGCAGACACTAAGGTCAGCCACCTTCGTGGAGATAATCCACAGCGCAACGTTGATTCATGATGATGTGGTGGATAATGCGGATGAACGTCGTGGCAAAAGCTCCGTGAAGGCCAAGTTCGGCAACCTTTCGGCGGTGCTGGCAGGCGATTACCTCCTAGCCAAAGCCATGCTGCTCCTTGCCAACCCAGGTGACCATGCCATCCTGCAGGAGATGCTCAGCACGACTGCCGCCATGAGCGAAGGGGAATTGATGCAAGGGTCTGTAGGGCTGTCGTACCACGGCAGCCGCTGTGATGCACCACAACAGCGGCTGCCACAATGTGACAGCCCTACAGACCAATATTTGGACATCATCACCCGCAAGACCGCCATGCTGATGCGATCTTGCTGCGTAGCAGGTGCCCTTTCGGTGGATGCAACACCCGAACAAGTCCAGCAAATTTCCGACTTTGGCCTGAATTTCGGCATCCTTTTCCAGCTACGCGACGACCTCCTTGACGGAGAGAACATAGAACAAGCCAAAGCCTTGTTACCCATTTATCACGAAAAGACCTTGAAGGCCTTGGAAGGCTTTGCCCCTTCGGAAGCCACTGCTGCGCTGCGCGATTTGACCGTGTTTTGCGCGGAAAGGGAAGTATAGATTCCCATCGTGAATGGAATAATTGACTCGTTGTTATCGGCGGCTTGAGACAGTTACTAACAGGAAACCGCAATAGGACGCCGCTTGTAACTTTATGCTTCACTACATTCCCGTAGGGAACCTCCAAATAGTTTTTTTTCACATTTCTAGCACCCATTCTCTAATTAATTGTATCTTTGCCATCGAATATAATATTATTCATTATTTACGATTTTTTATATTTATAGATACAATAGTATGCCTTTACTTTACGACTTCAATATGGACACTGCGGATGAACTCGCTGCACACCTAT
>JAEEGF010418707.1_pt1 | contig 53350 bp, 36 predicted proteins | sample 9134171 | NCBI WGS metagenome assembly JAEEGF01 (sample SAMN16246542, study PRJNA631951) | gut metagenome | biome: gut microbiome; feature: rumen; material: AP-attached | host: Bos | place: Iran: Karaj | collected 2018-10 | reverse complement strand
GAGTCCGGGGCAACCGCCATTGACGCTGTATGTATCTTTTTGGTTTACATTATTTTGGCGGAAAGAGTGCAAACATTATTGAATGCCATGCGGCATGCACTCTTATTTTTGTGCTCCCGCAAATAATCAAACCAAAAGGAGATCTGAAATGAAAAAGAAACTCACTATTGCACTTGCACTGACACTTATCATCACAGCTCTCAGTGCAAACCACCTTGCTTCTGCCGAGGATCTCAGTGCGAAGGTGCTCGTATCCATCGCAAACGGCACACTCGTTCTCGCAGCTGAAGAGATCACCGTTACAGACGTCGACAATGACGGCGCGCTCACCATAAATGATGCGCTCTTTGCTGCTCACGAGGCCAAGTTTGACGGCGGTGCCGCTGCCGGCTATAGTTCTGCCACCACAGAATACGGACTTTCCATGACAAAGCTCTGGGGCGTTGAAAACGGCGGTTCTTACGGCTACATGGTAAACAACGCTTCCGCTTGGAGCCTTGCGGATCCGGTAAAGACCGGAGATCATGTGTATGCTTTCGTTTACACCGACACTACAGCATTTTCGGACAGCTACAGCTATTTTGACAAAGTAACCGCTGAAGCGGGCGCGCTTGACTTCCTCACACTCACACTCATGGGCGCAGGATATGACGCTGACTGGAATCCCATACAGGTTCCCATTGCAGGCGCAGTTATCACCGTAAACGGAGAGCAGAGCCCTTACACCACAGATGAAGCAGGGACCGTGACCATCACTCTTCCTACCGACGCAAAGGACAAAGTGCTTGTCAGCGCTGTATCGGATTCAAAGCTTCTTGTTCCTCCCGTATGCATCGTAACTGTGACCGCTTCCACTCAGGTTCCCGATGAGACTCCCAAGACATACGACGGTTTCATGATCCCCGCAGCAGCACTGCTTTTCATAGCAGCCGCAGCATTTATGGCATCTGCCGCTTTAAAGAAAGAGAATGAGATGTAAGCTCATAAAAATCGCATATTTCATGGTGGCTCTCCTGCTTTTCCTGCAGGGAGCCACTGTGTGCAAAGCTTCACCTGCCGTCGATGAGATACTCGACGGCATTGTTTCCTGTGAAGAAGCAAATTCCGACACTACTTCGATCGCTCAATGGATAGCTTCCATGACTCCGGACGGAGTAGGAAACTCGGAATGGTTTGCGCTGGCCCTGTCCAGATATTTCGGACATGACGATCCCGAAAGCATAAAAAACGCTCTGCTCTCCTACGCGGAAAGGCTTGAAGTTTTTGCCGAAAACAATGGTGTAAAGAGCGCGACCACACGGCAGCGAATAGCGCTCACGCTCATCGCGTGCGGCAGAGGCGACAGCCCTTTTGTAAGATCCACGGCAAATGACTCGATAGGTTTACAGGGCGTCATGAGCCTGATCTTCGGGCTGCACCTTATGAACAACGGCATAGAGTCGGACGTTACCACCAAAGACGCTCTCATCGACAGCCTTCTTTCCATGCGTCTTTCGGACGGAGGCTGGGCAGTGATGGGGTCAAACTCAGATGTCGATGTCACGGCCATGGCGCTTCAGGCTCTCGCGCCGAACACAGATAAGACATCCGTGTCCGAAGCCGTTGATGAAGCGGTCAGCCTTCTTTCCGCAAAACAGCTTGAAAACGGAGGTTTTAACGGATTTGGAGCTGAAAATGCCGAAAGCGCTTCACAGGTCGTTGGAGCACTGTCCTCCTTGGGGATAGATATGCTGAGCGACACCCGTTTTATCAAAAACGGGAACACCATACTCGACGCACTGCTCTCTTTCAGGCTTGAAGACGGAAGTTTCAGCCACGAGCGGAACGGAAAATACAATTATACGGCAACACAGCAGGTTTTCTATTCTCTCACAGCATATACGCTGATGCTGAAGGGCGAAAGACTGTTTGTGTTTCCCGTTCCTGGGCCGTCCGAAGCCCGGCCGACTCCCGCTGAAAGCGCACCTGCCTCTGAAGTCACTGCAGTGCCTGCTCCCACAGGCACCCCGTCTTCGCCTTCACCCACACCCGGCTACACAGAAAGCCCCGCCGGCGCAGGATCGTCAGCATCCGCACGCACAGGCTTTTTCGGCAAAATGGAATACAAACCCATAGTTTTATGCTTCATCGGAGCAGCCTGCATTGCGGCATGTATCCTGCTCATCGTCTTTAAAAAACGAAATCCCAAGAATTTCATCTTTGTCGTCATCGTAGGCGCTGTACTTTCCACGATAACGCTCTTTACCGATATCTCATCCGTAAAGGACTATTACAACGGTGAAGCGACCGTAAAAGAGAATATCACTGGGCATGTTACGCTCACGATAAGCTGTGAAAAGGTCGCAGGTCTTTCTACATCGTCTTTCATCCCGGAGGACTGTATCATACTTCCCCCGACCGGCTTTGACATCAGCACGGGCGACACGGTATTTGACATACTTACCGAAGCCGCGCGTGTTTACAATATACACATTGACAGCAAAGGCGCCCGCGGAATGATCTATGTTTCAGGGATCAGCTATCTTTACGAATACGATCACGGCGACCTTTCAGGCTGGGTCTACCACGTTAACGGCGTCTCTCCTTCTGTGGGCTGCGGAGATTATGTGCTTTCGGACGGAGACAAAATAGAATGGCTCTACACTCTCGATCTCGGACGAGACCTTGAATAGATTTTTATGAGAAGATTCCAGGATCACAACCCAATAGTCGTTTTTGTATATTTCCTTCTGGTCACGGTCGTCTGCGTGCTCTGCATGACGCCGACAGTGACCCTTATTTCGCTTGCGGGCGCTGTGATCCTCGACTCTGTTGTTTCCGAAAAACGGGGGATCGGAAAACACTTACGAATGCTTTTGATATTTTTCCTGCTCTCGCTCCTGAACCCTTTTTTGTATCATAACGGTGTCACAGTACTGTTTGTGCTGAACGACAATCCGATCACGCTCGAAGCTCTGCTTTACGGCGTGTGCGCGGCTCTCATGGTCATATCCGTGCTTTACTGGTTCCGCTCATTTTCGGTGATAATGACGGAGGACAGGCTTTTGTACGTTTTCGGCGTTTTTTCTCCAAAGCTCGCGCTCCTTTTTTCGATGACGCTTCGCTATATCCCTTTGTTCTCAAAACAGGCCAAACGCATCAACAACGTTCAGAAAGCGCTCGGGCTCTACAAGGAAGACAATGCGATCGATTCGATCCGTGGCGGTGTGCGCATTTTTTCAGCTCTCATGACCTGGGGCCTTGAAAACGGCATCATCACTGCAGACAGCATGGCCGCAAGAGGATATGGTGTCAGAAAAAGAACGTTTTTCACGATATGGAAGTTTGGCGGGCGGGACCTCATGCTGCTTCTCACAGAGCTTGTGCTTGGCGGTATCGTGTTCGCCGGTCGGGTACTTAAAGCGGTCTACTTTTCTTTTTACCCTGCTTTTGAATCGGCAAAACCTTCCCCGCTCGGCATTGCCGCTATCACAGGATATGCCCTGCTGGTCCTTCTCCCCACGATAATTGATATTTACGAGGCTCTCAGATGGAAATACTTAACGTCAAAAATCTAGGATTTACATACGCAGGTGCCGCATCAAAGGCGCTCACGGACATCTCGTTCACCGTAAACAAAGGTGATCTTGTTTTGATGCTTGGCGCCACAGGAAGCGGAAAATCGACACTCCTCCGCCTGCTGAAGCGCGAAGTGGCTCCGCAAGGGGCATTTGAAGGCACTGTCACCTTTGACGGGAAGAATTTTTCTCAGATGACGGATCTTGAAGGTGCGTCCCGCATCGGCTTTGTGTGTCAGCAGCCGGAGCAGCAGATCGTCTGTGACAAGGTATGGCACGAGCTTGCTTTCGGCCTTGAAAATCTTGGGTGCCCTTCGTCAGAGATAAGAAAGCGTGTATCCGAGATGGCAGCGTATTTCGGCATTGAGGAATGGTTTATGCGAAGCACCGCAGAGCTTTCCGGCGGAGAAAAGCAGCTTCTCAACCTTGCAAGCGTAATGGTGATGCAGCCCGATATCATCCTGCTTGACGAGCCCACTGCACAGCTTGATCCCATTGCCGCGTCTTCTTTCATCACATCGATCACAAAACTCAACCGCGAATTCGGCACGACGGTGATCGTCGTGGAGCATCACCTTGAGGAGCTTCTGCCCGAAGCGACGAGCCTGCTCGCCCTGAAGGACGGCCGCATACAGTTTTCCGGTTCAGTCTCCGGCGTTATCAAAAATATGTCAGATGACCGGGATATCCTGCCCTCCCTGCCAGCCGCGGTAAGGCTTTTCCCAGCCTCCTGCCCGCTCACCGTGGCCGATGCACGTCGCCTGATCGCAGATAACTATAAAAACACCACAGCATCGCTCAATGCGCCCGGGTATTCGCATTCTGACAGCATCGCGCTGGAGTTTTCGCATGTTTATTTCAGATATGAGAAAAACCTGCCCGACGTTCTTTCCGACCTTTCACTTACTGTATTTGAGAATGAGATATTCTGTCTTCTCGGAGGGAACGGCTCCGGAAAGACCACACTCCTCTCAGCCGCCGCCGGTCTTGTGAGGCCTTTTGACGGTGTTATCAGGCTGTTTGGCAAAAAGATCAAAGACTACAAAGGACAGGAACTCAGAAATTCCTGTGTGGCATATCTTCCTCAGGATGTGCAGACACTTTTTCTGCGAAACACAGTACGCGAAGAGCTGCACGGCGCCGATCTCTCGCAGTTTCCGTTTGACCTGAGCCACCTTATGGACAGGCACCCTTATGATCTTTCCGGAGGGGAACAGGAGCTTCTCGCTCTCGCGCTGGTGCTCTCACAGCACCCCCGGATCCTCCTTGCCGACGAGCCCACAAAGGGCCTTGATGCATTGAACAAAGACAGGATCACGGGCATATTTAAAGACCTTCGTTCAAAAGGGATCACTGTCGTCATCGTGACACATGACACAGAATTTGCGGCAAAGACCGCCGACCGCTGCGCCCTGCTCTTCAGAGGAGAAATTATGTCCGAAGGCACTCCCCGTGAATTTTTCGGGAGCAATGCTTTTTACACGACTCCCGCGTCCCGCATGACCCGTGGCATTTACAAAAACGCAGTGACGGTGGAGGATGTTTCGGAACTGTTAAGGATAAACGGGAGGCGCTCATGAGAAAAAAACGCATCCGTGCGAGAAGACTGGTCATCATAGCCGTGATGACCGCTCTGTCCACAGCAGGGCGCTTCATTCCCGTGATAAAACCCGTAAGCGCCGTAACGATCATTACAGGCATGTATCTCGGCGGTGCCGCAGGTTTCACCACGGGAGCGCTTTCGGCCCTTCTTTCGAATTTTTATTTTGGACAAGGTCCGTGGACGCCGTTCCAGATGCTGGCATGGGGGCTTACCGGTCTTTTTTCGCATATTCTTTCAAAGTTCCTTAAGAAAAACCGATTTCTGCTCTTGGCACACGGCGCACTCTGGGGTATACTGTTCTCGCTGATAATGGATGTCTGGACCGTGATCTGGATGAACGGTGAATGGTCCGCGGCCCCTTATCTTGCCGCGCTTCTAAGCGCTGTCCCCCATACGGTCACCTATATCGTTTCAAATGTGCTGTTCCTTGCACTCCTTGCAAGACCGATGGGAGAAAAGCTCGAGCGCGTAAAACTTAAATATGGGGTATAGTCCCGGAAAGGACACATATGAGTGAAGAAAAAAGGAACCTGCGGAAAGAGATCAGAGAAAAGCTCCTAAAGCTCGATCCCGCATATTTTGTATCTGCTTCAAGTGTCATTTCAAGTAATTGCATAAAGGATCCGGCATTCACAAATGCCCGCCACATATTTATCTATCTGTCCCAAAAGAACGAACCCGATACATCGGCGATCATCAAAGCCGCATTTTCGGCAAAAAAGCATGTTTATGTGCCAAGGTGCCATGAAAAGCCGTATATGGATGCCGTGGAGATAAAGGACCTGTCATGCCTGCTCCCCGGACCTTACGGTATCCCTGAGCCTCCCGCGTCATTTCCCGCCGCGTCTCCGTCACTTATAGACACAGCCATTGTTCCCTGTGTTGCGGCGACCATCGACGGAGTGAGACTTGGACACGGCTGCGCATATTATGATCACTTCTTACGAGGCCGCGAGATCAACAAGATCGCGCTGTGCTTCGGAGAGCTGCTCCTTCCTTCGCTCCCGCACGACGATCTCGATGTTATCATGGACAAGGTCCTGACCGAATTGTGAAAAGAATGTGTCCTCCGAAACGTAAAGAATCATTTCACGTTTATAGGTGTGTCAGAACGAAGCGCATCGTTACAAAAACACTTATACAGGAGGAACTTTAAATGTTCAGGAAAAACATCATCATCACATCTTTGATCTTATCATTATGTGCAGCAGGCTGCGGTACGGCCAGAGCAGAGGCGTCACAGAACCTTTCAAAGCCGGCAGTGCAGAATGAAGAAGCCGCACCGGTTTCAACAGGCGGTCTTCTCACAGTGGATGTTGACACTCTTACTGAATCCGCAGGCACGCCCATACTCGGCTACAAAGACAACACCTCCGCCTCCACGGTCATCGTTGCGGTGGACAGTGAGATCGTGAACTCGGATGTCATCGCTTCCCTTTGCGAAAAATACGGGCTCACCGTGCTCTATGAATATGAGAACCTTTCAATGTATGCTCTTTCCACAGTCGATACTCTCTCCCCTGAGGCTTTTGACGAAATGATCGGACGCTTGTCTTCCGAAAACGGCATCCTTTCTGTGGAGAAAGACCAGATGCTTGGGCTTGACTTATCAAATCAATAAACAAATATGATGAATAAACCTATGGATGAATCGGAGTCCAAGTGCTAAAATCTCCTTATTCCAAAATCGGCAAACATTTCATCGGAGGTTTATCATGAGCGAGACACTTAAGCCCATCAAGGCGGGAAAAGTAAGAGAGATCTATGACAACGGCAATACACTTATTATGGTCGCGACCGACCGCATAAGCTGCTTTGACGTTATCCTGCACAACACCGTGACAAGAAAAGGCGCGGTTCTCACCCAGATGTCAAAATTCTGGTTCGACATGACCAAGGACATCATCCCCAATCACATGATATCCACAGATGTCAACGATATGCCTGAATTTTTCAGGAACGGCAGCTTCAACGGCAATTGCATGATGGTAAAAAAACTCACCATGCTCCCCATCGAATGCATCGTGCGAGGATACATCACAGGAAGCGGCTGGGCAAGCTATAAAGAAAGCGGCGTGGTGTGCGGCATCAAGCTCCCCGAGGGACTGAAGGAGTCCGAAAAGCTCCCTGAGCCCATCTACACTCCCAGCACCAAGGCAGAGATCGGTGACCACGACGAAAACATCTCCTTTGAGAGATCGGTGGAAGTCCTCGAACGCGATTTCCCGGGTCATGGCCTTGAATATGCACAGGCCATCAAAAACGCCACTCTCGCGCTTTACAAAAAGTGCGCCGACTACGCGCTCACACGCGGCATCATAATCGCAGACACGAAGTTTGAATTTGGTATCGACGAAAACGGAACTCTCATGATCGGTGATGAGATGCTCACACCCGATTCATCCCGTTTCTGGCCCGCCGAAGGATATGAGGCAGGCCATTCACAGCCCTCTTTCGACAAGCAGTTTGCACGCGACTGGCTTAAAGCCAATCCCGGTAACGACTGGACCTTGCCCGAGGAGATAGTTGAAAAGACCATTTCCAAATATCTTCAGGGCTATGAAATGCTCACAGGAAAACCTTTGGACAAATGACAAAAGAAAACATCGAAAACAGTCAAATATCGCTCCGTTACGAGGGTAACGAAGTATTTCTGGAAAGCGGCGGGCAGTCAATGTCTGCCGATTTTTCCAAAATGGGGAAAAGACTCACTCATGCAAACCTTACGCATGAGCTTATCGTCAAAGCGGCAAAGATAAAAGACTTTGACCATGTTCCCCTTGTCTGTGACGCAACCGCAGGTCTCGGTGAGGATTCCCTTCTGCTTGCGGCCGCAGGCTGCCGTGTGATCCTCTATGAGCGTGATCCCATGATCGCCGCCCTCCTTAAAAACGCCATCGAAAAGGGAGCCTCAAGCGACCTTTCCGACATCAGGGAAGCCGTATCACGCATGGAAGTCAGGGAAGAGGACAGCATCACGGCATTACCGAAGCTTTTTGAAGAAGGGATCACGCCGGATATCGTGTTTCTCGATCCCATGTTCCCCGAAAGAGAAAAGTCTTCACTCGTAAAAAAGAAATTCCAGCTCATCCACCTTCTCGAAAAGCCCTGCTCCGATGAGGATGAGCTATTAAACAGCGCAGTGCTGGCTGCGCCCGCAAAGATCATCATAAAAAGGCCGGTAAAAGCAGCAATCCTCGGCTCCATAAAGCCCGACTACTCTCTTACCGGCAAAACCGTCAGGTATGATATCATCCTGTTAAAAAACCTCAGGCGTTCCTGATCGCATCGATCCACATGTTCACATCGGCATCACTCGGCATGCGCCAGTCTCCTCTGGGCGACAGAGTGACCGAGCCCACCTTCGGCCCGTCCGGAAGACAGGACCGCTTGAACTGCTGTCTGAAAAAGCGTGTGGTGAATCTCAGGAGTGACTCACGTACAGCTTCTTTTCCGAGCGACGGATACGCTTTCATTGCAAAAGCCATGATCTTTTCAGGTCCTGATCCGTATCGCAAGGTATGGTACAGGAAAAAGTCATTCAGATCGTATTTTCCTATTTTTTCTTCTGTTTTCTGAGCTATCTCCCCGTCTTTCCCGGGTGTGAGTTCGGGAGTGATGGGCGTGTCTATTATGTCAAGGAGCGTGCTCTTCAGCGTCTCATCTGAGCAGGTCATTGCATAGGTCCCGCAGATATATCGTACCAGCGTCTTAGGTACAGAGGCGTTCACTCCGTACATTGACATGTGATCACCGTTATAGGTACACCAGCCCAGCGCAAGTTCCGACAGGTCTCCGGTTCCAACGACCAGGCCGTTTTCCATGTTTGCGGCATCCATCAGGATGTAAGTCCTCATTCTTGCCTGCGCATTTTCGTAAGTCACATCCCCTTCGCCCTGATACGCTTCTCCGTGTCCCAGAGCCGCGAGATGGCGTCCCACATCCTCACCTATGGCGATCTCCCTTGCTTCGGCTCCGAGGACCTTCATGAGGGCCACAGCGTTGTTGTAGGTGCGTGATGAAGTGTTTCCTGTGTTTGGCATGGTGTATGCAATGATCCTTATATCGGGAACAAGCTTTCTGGCCTCGTTGCACACTATCAGGGCCAAAGTACTGTCAAGCCCTCCGGAAACTCCGATAACAAGGTTTTTTATCCCGGTGTGTCTCACGCGTGTTGCAAGACCGTTTGCCTGTATCTCTAGTATCCTTTTACATCTCTTTGCCCTGTCCGCGCTGTCCGAAGGCACAAACGGATTCGGAGCGATGTGATGATCTTCTTTCGTCAGCGCCTTCTCAAGTTCATCCACCGAGATCTCATTTTTTCCGAAGACCGGAGAAATGCCCACACTGATACGGCGGTAGTCACGTTTTTCCCGGGTCATGTATGTGTTTGCGTGCCTTCTGTTGTACTCACTCTGCTCAAGGTCGATGAGAGCCGTTCTCACCTCTGAGCCGTCGGAAAATATGCCTTCCGTGAGTATCTTTCCGTCGCACGCGATCATTGAATGCCCCGAAAACACAAGGTCGGTCGAAGACTCGTCCGTTCCCGAAGACACATACACATAGCCGCAGTAGCAATCGGCGCTCCGCTGTGCGACAAGGTTTCTTCTGTATTCCTGCTTTCCGATGAGTTCATCGGAAGCGGACGGATTTACGATGATATTTGCTCCCGCAAGACACGCATGCGTGCCGGGTTTGTCCGGTACCCACGCATCCTCGCAGATCTCCGCTCCAATCACCGCCCCGCTCTCAACATCTTCAAACAAAAGATCCGTGCCGAAGGGAACGCTCTCTTTGTTTACCTGCACATATGCGCCGCTGATACCTGCGCCCGACGTAAACCATCTTTCCTCGTAAAACTCGGAATAGTTGGGAATACAGCTTTTGGGAACTATGCCCTTTACTTTTCCCCCGGAAACAAATGCTGCACAGTTGTACAGATCGCCGTCCACCCTTAAGGGAAGCCCCACGACCGCACACAGACCTTTAAGAGGGGCCGTCGAATCGGCAATGGTCTTCAAAGCTTTTTCCGCCTCGTCAAGAAGAAGCGAATTTCCAAAGAGATCCGCGCAGGTATAGCCGGTCACGCTGAGTTCCGGAAACACAATGATCCCGCAGTCACTGTTCTCTTTGATCATGCGGACGATCTCATCCGCATTCCGTCCCGCATTTGCGATCACGAGTTTCGGAACGACAGCCGCTGCCTTTATCATCCGGTTTTTCATTACCTTTAAACATCCTTCCTACAGATACTTGCTTATCGTGGAGATAAGCAGATCGACTTCTATTGGCTTTGCGATATGATCGTTCATACCGCAGGACGCCGCGCGCCGTTTGTCCTCTTCAAATGCATTGGCCGTCATCGCTATGATGGGTATGGTCGCGGCATCGGGCCTGTCGAGCCGTCTTATCTCCCTTGTCGCTTCATATCCGTCCATGACAGGCATCTGTATATCCATGAGGATGACATTGTATCGGCCCGGCTCACTGTCCTTTATCTTTTCTATAGCTTCTGAACCGTCATTTGCTGTCTCTACGATGAATCCGGCATTTTCAAGCACCGCTATCGCTATCTCGCGGTTAAGTTCATTGTCCTCGACCACCAGAAGCCGCGTTTCGTTTGTGCGTACATCGGCGTTGTGATCATTACTGTTGACCACCACCTCAGATTCGCCCATCGAAGCAAGTAGGCCTCTTTCAAGGTCGGACGTGAACACGGGCTTTGAAATGAACGTATCGAGCCCCGCATTTCTTGCGCTCTTGGCAATACTGCTCCAGTCGTAAACGGTGACCGCAGCGATACCGGCTTCCCTTCCGGCCGCTGCCCGCAGGCGCTCTATGGTTTCGCAGATGTTCGCGTTGGGATTGCTCCAGTCTATGAGCACGAAATCGTACGGCGTTCCGTCATCTTTTTCGGAAGCTGTCATCATGACCGCTTCTTCAACGGTAGGCGCGTTGTCACCATACATTCCCAGACGCTTCAGGCTTTCGGTAAGACATCCGCATGTGCTTGCAAATTCACACATGATAAGGGCCCGTTTGTTGTGAAGTCTCTCGTCATATGTCACATCCAGCATATCCTCGCACAGTCTCAGCACCACATCCACGGTAAACTCTGTGCCGACTCCTGCTTCACTCTTGACGGATACGGTGCCGCCCATCATATCGATGATATTCTTTGCTATGGTGAGGCCGAGACCGGTGCCCTCGATCTTGCTCACAGTAGAAGTGCTTTCTCTCTCAAAAGGCTCAAAGATGCGCTTTTGGAAGTCTTCACTCATTCCTATACCGCTGTCTTTAACGATAAATCTGTATCCCGCGCAGCCTGCCCGCTCACTTTCGTACTCCTCGACGATGAGTCTTATGGTACCTCCGATGGGCGTGAACTTTATGGCATTTCCGAGGAGATTTATAAGCACCTGGTTGAGTTTCAGAGGATCGACATATACATATTCGTCCTTAACGCTCGTGTTGTTTATGAAAAACGCATGGCGCTTGGCGGTAAACTGAGGCTGGACAACGGGGATTATGTCGTGCAGCATATCGGAAAGCGATGCCCTGGTCTCCTTAAGAGTCATGCTTCCACTCTCAATGTGGCTCATATCCAGGATGTCATTTATGAGCCTGTGGAGATGGTTACCGGAGAGCAGTATCTTTTCTATGCAATCGCTCACTCTCTCACGATCGTCAAGATTTGCGGCGGCTATGCCCGCAAAACCTATGATGGCGTTCATGGGCGTTCTGATATCATGGCTCATGTTTGACAGGAACCTGGTCTTTGCCTTGCTGGCCTGCAGAGCGGCCTCGTTGGCTTTTCTCAGGCTCTCCTGCTGTTCAAGTCGGCGTTTCTTTTCTTCGTCGATCTCCTTTGACATCCAGAGGACCTCAGTGACCTTGCCCGTTTCGTCCCTTTTGTATACCACAATGTTGATGCTGGCCCAGCCATGTACCTTTGTAAATACTTCGGTGGAAATGATGTCTTTGTCTTTAAGACGGTCAGGCAGCGTATCAAAATCCCAGAAGTCGCCGTGCAATTCGGCCTCTCCGGGTGCCAGATCGTATTTCTCAAAGGCGCTGATGGCTGCATCCATGTCAACGCTTTCGGGAGTATACCCGTACAGAGCGTCGTCAACCCTTATCTCGGTCTCTCTGCGGTTTACAAGATCTATGTGGAACAGAGCAACATAAGTACGGCTGATGGCAAGGCTCATCGCGTTGAACTGCGATCTTGTCTGACGCTCCTTTGCGACCTCCGCCGTGATATCGGTCACCATAAAGAATATCCGCTTGGTCTCCTGATCGAGCCAGCAGTATTCTGCCTGATACTGGCGTCCCGCCTCTCCGTCAAAACGAAGACGACTGGCTTTTCCGGTATCGGACATTGAAGAAACGATTATCGGGAGCTCTGTTTTTCTCAAAAACTCCTGTTTTTCCCATTCCCCGATGGGTATCCCGTTGAAAACGTCGCCGCGGTTTGCAAAGGATACTCTTATCGGTCTTCCCGAATCAAGTCGTCCCTGTCTGTAGAAATATGCCGTGAGCATCTCATTGTTCACGTCTATGAATCCGAGAGCAACATAACCGAAATCCACCAGCCTTCCCAGCATCAGCTGTTCTATGTGCTGGCGGCTCTCGTCACGCAGATAGAAAAAGGCTTCAACATTTCCGGTCTCCGGCGACTCAAACAGATGAGAATCAAATCTTGCCCAGGAGATGACGCCATGCTCGCGGCTTATTGGAAATGCCAAAGAATACGATGTTTTTCCGTTTTTAAAGTTTTCAAGCGCTTTTTTTCTGTCCGTGGCATCGCGAAGGACTTCCACATCTTCCCGCCTGTCGGCGAGTGTAGGGAACTTTTCCACAGCTTCCTGATAGGTTTCAACATCAGCAAATATTGACCTGTTCTTCCATGTTCCGATCTCCTTGATCGCCTTGTCGGCAGTGAGATCAAAATGACCGCGTCTCAACATATTTGAGTCGTCCACCGACTCAAAAAAGAGCAGCTCCTGATAGTATCTGTCTGCGCCCTTCCAGCGCTCCGCTTCGGCCGCTTTTGACAGCTCAGCCTCGGTTTCTTCTATGGCATATTTATCTCTTACGTTCTTGTAATGGAACACTCCGACCACAAAAAGTGAGATCATGAAGACCAGATGTCCGGGAACATTTACTATCTCATCCGGGGCGAGCCACAAAAGGCCCACAAAATAGAATCCAAAGAAAAGCAATACCCTTATCAGCAGTTCATGCACAGGCACGAGAAGGAGTCCGAAAACAAACACGCCGCAGACCATGAACACCAGCGAATTTGAATGGAGCGTGGCAAAATCCACTCCTCCGACCACCGCAAACATCAAAAGGGTATCGCAATAAAAACCTATGGATTTTTTTACTTCACCCGGGCTTATCTCCTCACCTTCCGTGAGCGCTCTTTTTGTATAAAAGAGCATTGCCGCAGAACTCAATACGGCCAGCACGGCCGCAACGACACATGCCGCAAACTGCGCGGGCTTCTCCGTCCCGTATGTCATCACCCTTGTCGAGATCAGCAAAAGATCAAAAATGATCGCAGAATAAGCAATGATGCGCGTTATCTTGAGATTCTCGTTGAGAATGCGTATCCTTACATAGGGAGAGGGTTTTTTTAAGTTGAGTTGCTGAAAGATCTTTAGCATAGTCTCCTCCCGGGGGCATATGTCATCAGTCTGTGTCGGGTGTGCGCTTTACGGCCCGGCTTCTGTTTTTTCTCTTTCGTTTGTCTATATACATGTCGTCGTCGGCTTTTTTGAAAAGCTCCTTATAGTCAAACTTTTCCTCCGCCTCGGCCACTCCGAGGGAAAATTCAAGATCGACGACCACATCGTTTAAAAGGCTTGTCTTTTTCCCGTTCTGCTTTGCTCTAAGAGCCGCTATGTCATGTTCCAGGATCTCCTTTGCTTCATAGCCGTAAAGGAAGAGAACAAATTCGTCTCCGCCGTGCCTTGCGGTAAGTGACTTCCTGAGGCCCGCGTTGTCCAGGGTCTCCGCAAGCCTGCAAAGATACGCATCCCCGTTCTCATGGCCATAGGTGTCATTTATGGTCTTCAGCGAATCCGCATCCACGACTACCATCGCGCAGTGGCCTATCGCCTCATGAGCCTTCATGATCTTTTCTATCTCAAGCTCCATGCCTCTGCGGTTGTACAATCCTGTGAGCAGGTCTATGTCGCGCTCTTTTTCTATCCGTTTTCTGTTTTCCACCAGCGAGAGCACCATGTCATTGATATGGTCGGTAAGCTCCGCAAACTCCTGGCTGTTCTTGATGCCGGAGATCTCCATGTAATCCCCGTCCGTTATCCTTCTCAGTCCCTTGTTCATCGCGTGGATGTTTGTCAGGACATATACTTCAATGTAGTAGGAAACGCATGAGATCGCTATCAAAGTGAGAAGAAGCAGTCCCAGAAGGAACAATATGCTGTTGTATGCCGTTCCCCCGTACAAAGTGACGATCGGTGTCACATAGCATACATACATGCCCTGTATCTTTTTATATACAACAAAACATTTTTTTCCTTCGATCGTGGTGAACATCGGCTTCTCCTGCCCCTGTTCCTCCACAAATGTGAAAACTGTTCCGTCTCTGCGGTGCTCATGCTGCGTGTTGTCACTGCAGCCTACGATCAGCTTCGTTTCCGGGTCGATCGCGTAAAAATTCACTCCCTGATTAGATCTTAACAGTGAAAAGACATATGATATCTCGTTTTTTGCACGAAATTCCAGCACTCTTGCGGGATACATCCCTATCTGTACGATGAACCTCCCGTCGTCGCTCCAAAGAGCCGAATATTGCACGGGCTTTGCTTCCGCCGTGTTTGCTTCGATACCCTGAACGAGTTCAAGCGAACGATCGTAGAGCAAAGGCTTGAAAAAACCGATCTGCTCCCCGGAATCAAAGCTCATCCCGTAATATTCCGGCTGGGTTCCGAATATTATAATGCCTTCCGTGCTGAAAATATGGATCTCATCGACCTCAAGAAGCCCGGCGATCTTTTTCAGTTCGTTCAGGTCCCGGTCTTCAAATATCAGAGGATCGCACTGTATCATATATGCCGCAGTCTTGGCGTGGGCAAGGCAGGATGTCTCAAAGTCTCCCTGTATCTTGTCCAGTTCCGCTTCGTTTTCTTCGAGGATCTGTCCGATCTGGAAAAAATCTTCCTCTGCGTATGCCATTGCATTTCTGGTGGTGGATCTGAACTGAAGAAAGACCACAAAAAGGAAGATAACCCCCATAGTGGCAGAAATTATCAGTATGATATAGTGTGTGGTTTTAGACCGCAGCTTATTATTCATGATCAGTCGAATGATATACCACAACAGTGCCTGTTATCAAGGTTTTCGCCGAATATTTATTTCTTTTTTTATAAATCCGTAAGCAGTTCCAGAGCCTTTGCAAACTTTACGAGTCCCTGTTCATCCTCTTCGGAAAAACGCTCTGTAACAGGGCTGTCAATGTCAAGCACTCCGAAAACACGTCCGTTCTTATGGAGAGGGATCACTATCTCCGAATTTGAAGCACTGTCACATGCGATGTGACCCGGAAATGTGTGGACATCCGCAACTCTCTGTACACGGTCTTCCTTGACCGCTGTGCCGCAGACCCCTTTTCCGGTCTTTATATGTATGCAGGCAGGTTTCCCCTGAAAAGGTCCCAGCACCAGGGTGTCGTCCCGAAGCAGGTAAAATCCCGCCCAGTTTATCTCTTTAAGTTCCTGCCACAAAAGCGCGGCAGCGTTTGAGAGCAGCGGAACAAAGTTCCTGTCCGTCTCGGCGAACTCTTTTATCGTATCCGTAAGCAGATCGTAATCACACATAGATCGTTTCTCCCGTCAGATGATCATTTACAGGCACAAGATTCATGCCTTATATCATTATACTTGACACATGTGGCAAAATGCAATAAATTTAACCTTAATCTTAAACAGGAGGGCCGATATGCAGTACAGAAAAAACAAATACGGAAACGATCTTTCAGTCCTCGGTTACGGATGCATGCGTTTTACCAAAAAAGGAAACAGCATTGACATCGACAAGGCCGAAAAAGAGATACTCGCAGCATACAATGCCGGTGTGAACTATTTTGACACAGCATACATATACCCCGGAAGTGAAGTCGCCGTAGGCGAGATACTCAGCCGTAATCACATCCGCGAAAAGGTCAACATCGCGACAAAACTGCCGCAGTACCTCATCGGAAGCCGTGAAGCCATCGACAGATACTTCAATGAGGAGCTCTCCAGGCTCAAGACCGACTACATTGATTATTACCTCATGCACCACCTGACAGATGTTGCAATGTGGGAAAAGCTCAAGGACATCGGTATCATCGACTGGATAGAAAAGAACAAAAAAGAGGGGAAGATCAGAAACATCGGTTTTTCCTATCACGGCAATACAGAAAATTTCTTAAAGATCCTTGACGATTATGACTGGGATTTCTGTCAGATACAGTACAACTATATCGACGATGTCTCCCAGGCTGGCGTGGCAGGGCTCAAAGCCGCAGCCGCAAAGAATATTCCCGTGATCATCATGGAGCCTTTGCGCGGCGGAAAGCTTGTGGATCTCCTTCCCGCAGAAGCCAAAAAGACCATCGCGTCAAACGAAAGAGGATGGACTCCCGCACAGTGGGGCTTCAGGTGGCTGTACAACCAGCCTGAAGTCACGGTGGTACTGTCCGGCATGAACTCCATCGAAATGGTCGAAGAAAACTGCAAGACCGCTTCGGATGCTCTTCCGGGCCATCTTACGGACGCCGACATGCAGCTCATTGAAAAGGTCAAGGAGCAGATCAAAGCTTCGGAAAAAGTCGGCTGCACAGGCTGCCGCTATTGCATGCCCTGTCCCAAAGGAGTTGATATTCCCGGCATTTTCAGGGCCTACAACACAATGTATTCCGAAACAAAATTTGACGGAAGGAAGCAATATTTCCAGACCGTTGCCCTCTCCGCAGAGCCTCCGTTCGCAACCCAGTGTGTAAACTGCGGCAAATGCGAGAAGCACTGTCCTCAGAACCTTCCTATCCGTGAAAAGCTGAAAGAGGCCGACAAGGCGCTTCGTCCGTTCCCGTACAAGGTTGCCATCTCAGTCGCAAGGAAATACCTGTTCCGCAAGCGCAAAAAGAAATAGCACTAAATTTCCGGCATCCGTCAGAAGCACTTTTTATCATGCTTCTGTTTGCACTCAGACACCGACGGGCACTTGTAGCATACCTCATTTTTGCTGTACTGTGTTGAAAAGAATTCTTTTACATTGTCCAATGTCGTATCCGCGATGTTGGACAATGCTTCTTCTGTGAGGAAAGCCTGATGGGACGACACGATAACGTTCGGCATGGAGATGAGTCTCGCAAGCGTGTCGTCGTCAACGATATGATTTGAATAATCGTGGAAGAACACGTTTGATTCTTCTTCATACACATCAAGGCAAGCCGCGCCTATCTTTCTCTGCTTGATCCCCTCCACCAGCGCTTCGGAGTCGATCAGCGCGCCTCTTGAAGTATTGATCAGCACGACTCCTTTTTTCATCTCGGCGATCGTCTTTTCATTCACCATATGACGGTTCTCATCCGTCAGAGGGCAGTGGAAAGAAATGATGTCACTCTGTCTCCATATCTCTTCAAGCGGCACATATTCAATGCCGCTTCCTTCCGCGGGAAACTTGTCATATGCGATAACATGCATGCCAAAGCCTTTGCATATGTCCGAAAAGATCCTGCCTATCTTACCGGTGCCTATGATCCCGACGGTCTTTCCATGAAGATCAAAGCCTGTCAGGCCATTCAGTGAAAAGTTGAAATCCTTTGTACGTATGTATGCTTTGTGGATCCTTCTTACGGATGTGAGAAGGAGCGCCATGGCATGCTCTGCGACCGCATAAGGGGAATATGCGGGAACACGCACGACATGTATCTTTCCATATGCATATTCCACATCGACATTGTTGTAGCCCGCGCAGCGGAGCGCTATCAGCTTTACTCCCATTGCGCAGAGTCTGTCTATCACACGGCGGTTTATATCATCATTTACAAACACGCATACGACATCATAGCCGTCCGCAAGCTTCACCGTAGCCTCGGTGAGCCTGGTCTCAAAATAGTTTATCTCGTATTCTTCCTTTTCGTTGGCTTTGATAAAGGAATTTCTGTCATAGTCCTTAGCATCGAAAAAAGCTATCTTTGTCTTTTCCATAAAAGCGTCTCCTTATCCCTGCACGTTTCTGCTCTTCCGGTCTTCTATCTCTTTTACAAGTTCGTCATATTTCTTTTCGTCGATCACATACTTACGCTTTATGATGATAAAAGCCGCGCCGATCGCTATCACAGGCACCGAGGCGATACCGATCCTGAGGACTAGTCTCTGCATGGCTGTCGCAGTCTCTATGAAACGGTCGGCTCCTTCGATCGCCTGCTCGGAGGTGATGACGCCCGCTCCCGCCTCGCGCTCAAGATTTGAAATGTTCTGACTTACGGCGTATATCCCGCTGATTATGAGGATCAGCGCCACCGCTCCCTGATCTATAGCGCTCGCGAGCTTTGTGGCAAAGGAACGTACCGCCGAGATTATGCTGTCATGCCTTTCGTTGTACCTTACTTCATCATATTCGATGGTATTGTTCAGCATAACGATCATAGTCATATTGAACAGTCCCTGCGCAAAGAATATCACAAAGCCTATCACATTTATCAGTATCTCGTTCTTGGGAAGAATATAGCCCACACTGAGAAGGAAAAGATAGCCGAGGATCGTGAGCCCCGTGGAGATCGCGATGATCTTTGCTCTGGAAAGATGCGATGCGATAAAGGCAAAGCCCGCTTCCGACAAAAGCGTTCCAAGGCCGTACATCACAGTGAACCAGAAAACGAGCGTTCCTCCGGCCGAATAGCCGAATTCAAAATAAAAGAAATTCATGCCGATCATTATGAGAAGTCCGTTTCCCACCTGAAAAAGAAGGCACGCGATACCGATCGCGACAAGCTGATCGTTCCTGAAAAAGATGCCGAACATGTCCTTAAGCGAGAGAACTTCCTTGTTTTCCTGTCTTGGTCTTTCCTTTACTCCAAAGAATGTCAGGAGCTGAAATCCCAGGAAACACGAGGAGATCACGATAGCTGCGATCCTGTATGCCATGACGGCCTGCCCGGCAACCATATCAGGCAACAGCCCAGCCACGGAAAACTGGCCTATACAGATGAATATCCCCTGTATAGTGACAAGCATGTTTCTTTCTTTTGGATCCGAAGAAAGGCTCGGGAGCATTCCCCAGTAGGCTATGTCGTTCATGGTGTAGGTCATTCCCCAGAGGAGATATCCTATCCCAAAGAACACTACAAAGCCCCAGCCCTCAGGTCTCACAGTGAACAGGCAGACGATCACGATGCAGTTGAGTATCACGCCGAGTAATATCCACGGCTTGAATTTTCCGCCCTTTAGCCTTGCGTTTTCGATGATTATCCCCATCAAAGGGTCGTTCACCGCGTCCCACAGAAGGCACACCACAACGATGACCGAGATCGCCGCAAACTGCGCGACCGTCAGCTTCATGGTGTATTGAATGTAGGTCAGGAGGAACATGCTCACAAGAGTGTATGCCATGTCGCGTCCCGTCGCTCCCACGCAGTAGCTCCATTTTGTTCTTTTGTCCAGTTTTTTGTCACTCATTTTCCCTCTCCCCTCTCTTTGTCAAAAAAGGACATGCAGCATTCACTGCATGCCCTGTATGCAGCTGTCGCTGCAGTTCTTACCGGATCAATGCCGTCATTCGGATGCTTTGAGCTTCTTTGCATCGCTCTCAAGTGTATTGACAACGTTCAATACCGAATCAACGATCTTTTGGTTGTTTTCGCTTATGTTGTAAGTTTCCGTCGCATGTGCCGATACTTCTTCGGTTATCGCCGATATGGTCTGTATGCTGTCAACAATAGTCTTGTTCGCAACAGAAAGTTCCGATACCGTACCGGAAAGTTTCTTTGAATGTGTCGAGATCTCATCGATGTTCTTTGCGATGGACGCGAAGTTCTGCTCGGTGTCCGAAGCCACCTTGCTCTCCTGCTCTCCCGCCGAAAGAAGATTCTTTATCGTGCTTACCATGTCATCGATCTGTGACGTGATATCACTTATGAGCCTCGAAATGTTATCTGTGGCCTCACTTGTCTGAGCCGCGAGATTTGATATCTCGGAAGCAACGACCGCAAAGCCTCTTCCCGCTTCACCGGCTCTTGCAGCCTCGATGGAAGCGTTCAGCGAAAGAAGGCTTGTCTGATCCGCAACTCCGGTGATAAGGTCTGTTATGGAATTCATCTGGGCCGCAGTCTGCTGGAACTTGTTGAGCGCTTCGACCACGTCTTTTCCCGCTTTGTCAATGACCACGGTAAGCTTGTTGAGGTCGGAGATGTTGCGTCTGCCTTCCTTTACGGCCTCTGTGGTCGTTACGATATTTGTTGAAATGGTCTCGGTCGCCAGAGAGACATTCTCGATATGCTTCTGAATCTCCTGAGTCTTCAACATCTGCTGCTGTATGGCTTCAGCCGATTCCGTAGAGCCGGAGGATACCTCGTTCATGGATGTGAGAGTCTGGTCCACGGATTCCTTCAAAGTATCGATCTCACCCGAAACAATGTTCACATTCTTTGTAACATTTTCCGAAACCGCGAGAATGTTGTCGAGGAGTCCCGAAACCTTAAGCTGCTGGAGTTTAAGTCTTGCCGAAGTGATCTCGACGAATTTCTGGTTCAGTGTTCCGGTCCAGATGAAGTAGATAACGATCATCACAGAGAGAAGTCCCTGTATCTCGAGCGTTGCCGTATTGACCTCACCGCCGCCCATAAGCTTTCTGACAACATCGGCAAGGTTTACGATGATAACTCCGATGCCGATCTTTCTGGTGTATGCAATGTCATTGTAAAGCGTTATGATGACAAGCATCGGGATAACATAGGTGAACACAAGATCGTTCTGTGCAGTGAACAGAAGAACGCAGTATGTGACCGCATATCCGATGCCTATGATATGTTTTACCGCCGGAGTCTTATGATCCTGTGAGTAAAAGAACCATCCCAGTGCGAAAGGTATGACGCACACTGCTATTACCATCAACGTATACCCAAGGGTTCGGGTATGCTTGACAAATTCAAGAAGATACGCGACGGCGATGATCGATGCGATGATCGTGTGGGCTTTTACAGCCGCGCCGTTTGCGATCTCAAATTCGGACAATTCCGCTAAAGCTTGAAGTTTCTTCAGTTCTCCCTTGTCGTTTTGTTTTGCCATAAGTAAGTCCTTTCACAAAAATGCGAAAACATCAGTCAATTTACTTTACCATAAACCAATAGTAAAATCAATGTGTCTGAAGCAGACAAAGATTAAGAAAATATTAAACTTCATCGTGTAACAGTTCGAATGATCTGAAACTGCATGTTCCGTTACCGCGGAAAGTGATATAGAGCGGCAATACTCCCGTAACGGCAGGGAATCTGCAGATGTTCTCGGTCCATACATGTCCGCATCTTATCTCGGAGGATGTGACCGGTTCTCCGTCCCAGGCCGTTCGCACTTCTATCTTTCCGTTGTGGAAATATCCCCTTGTGAATATCTTCAGTCCCGTCACTTTCTTCATGTCAAAGTACTTAAAGCCCACAGTGGTATCTCCGCTGATATCTGTGATATAAGCCACTTCCGGGTCTTCATCGTGTCCGTCTCTCGCCACCCTTGCAAACCCTTTGGTGACGTACAGCGGTTGATCTTCCTTGAACAGATGGCACGCAATATAGGACGGATACTCGCCCTTGTCACAGAGAGGTCCGTTATTCAGGCCGCAGGACGTGATCTCGGCCTGTATTATCTTCTTTCCGTCAAACCTCAGTTTTTCGGCGCATCCCTGTCTTGAATACCAGGTGTTGTTTGTATGTCTGTGATAGAAAATGTACCAGTCTTCGCCTATCTTCTCCATGCTGCCGTGGTTGTTCGCGCCTGATGCCATCACCTTACCGGCGGGCTTGTAGGAGTCTATGCCCACATCAGAGTTGCTGACGATAACTCCACCGTACTCAAAAGGTCCTCCCGGGTTCTCTGACGTTGCATAGCAGAGTTCATGCATTACTTCGGAGGAATAGATGAAATAGTATATGCCGTCTTTTTTTCTTATCGAAGGTGCTTCAAAAAACGCATGTCCCTCAAAGCCTGTGCCTTTACTGTAGCAGTTGCCGGGAGCCACAAATTTCGGCCCTTCAAGTATAGTCAGCATGTCGGGACCAAGCACGGTAAACATCGCGCCGTGACGTGACTTGTCTCCCTGTCCGCAGAAACCTGTGTAAAGATAAGTCCTGTCTCCTTCGGTGAGTACACCCGGATCGAACTGAGGCTCGTCTCCTTCTCGTGTTCCGAGTTTTGTGCCGTCGGGATAGTGGACATTCCCGAGAAACTCAAAAGGCCCCTGCGGGCGGTCACATACCGCAACAGACACATGTCCTCTGCCATCAAGTACATAGAAAAGATAATATCTTCCGTCAGGTCCCTTTGTCACATCGGGTGCAAAGAGCACCATCTTGCCGTCTGTATTTTCCGGGTCCTGAGTCTTTTTATAGCTCACACCCTCATAGCGCCAGTTCCCCAGATCGTTCACAGGAGCGGACCAGCAAACATAATCGTTCACGCAGAAGGTTTCGCCCTGCCAGCGGTCATGAGAGCCGTATACGTACACTCTGTCCCCGAAAACATAGGGTTCACCGTCAGGAATGCATTCCCATGACGGGAGATAAGGGTTCACAGCCTGTTTCTTTCCCGTGTTCCCGAGCCGTATGCCGCCTTCTTTTCCGGGCACTGCTCCTCTGCCTTCAAATACCATTTCCGCCTTTGTTTCAGCAGTATATTCGGTCCACTCGGGAAGCGGCTCACCGCACCATCCTTCTCCATTTGGATCACCTGTGCGGATGAAATTTGCATAATAATCGCACATCTGCCTTGCAAGCTCAAAGTGGCGTCCCTTAAGAGGACGGTTTTCTTTGTGGATGCTCTCAAAGAAATACCAGAGATCGACAGAATGGAAGGTACCCGGTCTGTCATCTCCGGGGATATCGGGATCAAAACGGTAGTAATAGTAATGCTGTGCGCTGCCGTTTGCCTTTGCGCTGAGGAATGCGGTCTTCACCGACTGCTCCACCATATTTTCCCCATTCCGCGTGAACTCGTCGGAGGTATTTCCCGAAAGCACAGGCACAGGGGCACTACCGCCTCTCATAAACTTGTCCATGGGGTCTTCGGTGCAGAATTTACCGTCACAGATGGGGAACATCCGGGAATGGTCTTTTACATAAGCATTGTATTTTGAAAATACTTCTTTCGAAGATAATGCCCTGGCCTCTTTAAGGGAAGAAACACCAAGGAATCCAAAGAAATCAGAGCCTCTCTCTTCCGCCTTGTCAAGAGTGAGAGGCTTGAATATATCCGACTTTTCGTCGGGATTTTTGATCATTCCGCTGAATATGGCGGCTCCTTTTATGATGTCTCTGTTCCCGTCATGAGCCAGCTGCTGCATCACGCTGCCGCCTCCCGCAGACTGTCCGGATATCGTGATGCGCTCAGGGTCACCTCCGAAAGCCGCGATATTGTCATAAACCCAGCGAAGTCCCGCCTTCTGGTCAAGCAGTCCGAAGTTTCCCGGAGCTGCCGGGGCTTCCGCAGTTATCTCCGGATGCGCGAGAAATCCAAAAACGTTAAGGCGATAGGCGACTCCCACAACAACGATCCCGCGGCGCGCAAGCTTTTCACCGTCAAATTCCATCTCTGAGGTATATCCCCACTGGAAGCCTCCGCCAAAATACCATACAAGCACCGGGAGCTTTTCATCGATGCTCTTCGCGGGAGTCCAGATATTCAGATACAGGCAGTCCTCGCTGATGGGATGCTCGGGATCGACATGCCATTCACGGCAGTAAATATCGGTTCCGAGTCCGGGAGTGTCCTGATAAGATATCGGCGCAAACTCATAGGCTTCCTTTACGCCGTCCCAGTCAGCGCACGGCTGCGGCGCGCGCCATCTGTTTTCACCAACGGGCGGTGCCGCAAAGGGGACTCCTTTATATACCGTGACTCTCGGATCCGCTCCCGGAAGTCCGCGAAGTCTCCCGTTTTTTACTGTAGTCTCTCGTAACATGAAATCCTCCTCCTGCCCTCCGTAAACCCTGCCGGAAGGCCTTTTGTTCTTCTCTCGTCTGATGTTACGACACCTCATTCCGACTGTCAAGGCTGAGAGCAAAACATCGCAATAAGTGCCCAAAATCAGGCTTTTTATCGATATTATTTCAGAAATAATACTTCGAAAATTTGTTATTGACATGTAATCAGATATGTGTTATAAAATCATTGCGCGCGATATTATTCCGAAAATAATATCATTCAATAATATCATTAAGATCGTAACACGGAACATATTCCAAAAGGAGGCAGTCATGCAGACAAAAAAAACAACAGAGACCAAGCATCCCGTTACAGTACAGGACCATATGGAAGTCGATCAGAAAAACAAAGCAAAAAAGATCAACAAAGTTAACGAAGTCCTGAATATCCCCACCGGCGACAGATTTGAGCAGGATCTCACGGAGCTTCTTGATTCGGACGCAGAGGCAAACGGTGAATCCATCGTGATCGCGCTCTTTGACATGGACAAATTTGACCATATAAACAAAGATTTCGGTCATGACGTGGGAGACCGTGTCCTGATCGAAGCGGGCGAATATCTGAAAAAAAACATTCCCGAGTGCGCAACTCTCTACAGAATAGGCGGAGACGAATTCGGGCTCATTTTTAAGGGCGATCTTGAACGTGAAGACGTATTTCTCATTCTGAACGACCTGAAGAACAACCTCGACATCCGTACACCCGACGGAGAAAAGCAGACCGTCACGATAGGCATGGCTGCGGCATTTGTTGACGCATCCAGGTGCACGGAACTTGTGAGAAAAGCAGACAGCGCGCTCTACCGCGCAAAAGTTTCCGGCCGTGACAAGGTCGCAATGGCAAAAGAAGAAAAAATGGTGCCCAAGACCAGTCATTACACGCAGGACCAGCTTCAGAGGCTCTCAAAGCTCTCAAAACGTGAGGGCATAGGAGAAGCTATCCTCCTTCGCGAAGCGATCGACATGCTCCTCAAAAAATATGATTGTTGACAGGCCGTTTTCATGGTAGAATGCTCTTACAGTTTGAAAACGGAGGCACAGCCATGGGAAATATCACGGTCCGCGAGAGGCTTGAACAATTCAAAGACGATAAATACAAAGAATTTCAGAGTAAACTTGTGCCAAACATTGACAGTTCGACCATTCTCGGGGTAAAGACTCCCGCCATGCGTTCCATCGCAAAGGAGTTTTTCGGCACTGAGGAAGGAGATGCCTTTTTGCTCGACCTGCCTCACAGATACTATGAAGAAAACCTTGTGCATTTCTTTATGATCGCGCTCATCAAGGATCTTGACAAGTGTATCTCGGCCACGGAATCATTCCTTCCCTATGTGGACTGCTGGCCCGTGAGCGACCAGTCAAGTCCTGCGGTGTTCAAAAAAAATCACGAGAAGATCCTCCCCTTTATCAGGAAATGGATCTCCTCGGATCATGTTTACACGGCAAGATTCGGTATAAGAATGCTCATGAATGAATTTCTGGACAAAGACTTTCGTAAGGAATATCCGGAGATCGTAGCTTCTGTGAACGGGGAAGACTACTATCTCAAGATGATGGTCGCGTGGTATTTTGCCACGGCTCTTGCCAAAAGATATGACGAAACGGTGGTCTTTCTGGAGCAGCACCGTCTTGACCCGTGGATACACAACAAGGCCATTCAAAAAGCCCTCGAAAGCTTCAGAGTCACAGATGAACACAAAGCATATCTCAGATCGTTAAAAGTCCGCTGAGTTCTTTTTTCAAAACATTGAGTACCCTCTTTTTGTCCGCGCTCCAAAGCGGCGAAACGAGGGTCTTTTTTGCGCCGTCCCCGGTAAGCCTGTGTATCACCACATCCTCGGGAAGCGCCGCGACGCAGTCCCGCACAAGCGCGACATATTCTTCAAAAGACATGGTCTCAAACTTTCCGGCGAGATACTCCTTTTCCAGATCGGTGCCTTTTATCACATGCAGGAGCTGGAGTTTTATTCCCTGAACACCGCTGTTTCCAACGTATTTCACGGTTTCAAGCATCTGTTCCCTTGTTTCAAAAGGAAGTCCGAGTATGACATGTGTGATGACGTAAAGTCCTGCGCTTTCAAGGTCGTTTACCGCTTTGTCATAAACCGAAAGAGGATAACCTCTTCTGATATATCCGGCAGTCTTCTCATGGATCGTCTGAAGCCCGAGTTCCACCCACACGGGTTTTATCCTGTTCATTTCCGAAAGAAGACTCACGGTTTCCGGAGGAAGACAGTCGGGTCTCGTTGCCACGGATATCCCCACGATCTCCGGATCTTCCATTGCTTCCGAATACCGTTCTTTCAGTGTTTCCACGGGTGCGTAGGTATTTGTAAATGCCTGGAAATACGCTATATACCCTTCTGCGCCTTTTTCGGCGGCTTTTTCTTTTGCCAGCCTTATCTGCTCACCTATCGGAACAAAAGCCTCACACGCGAAATCTCCGGAGCCTGCGCCGGAGCAAAAGATACAGCCTCCCGTGCCGCAGGTGCCGTCACGGTTTGGGCAGGAAAAACCTGCATTTATCGAAAGCTTGTAGATCTTTCTGCCATATTTTCTGCGAAGATACTCATTCACCATCAGATGTGACATCAGTCCGCTCCCTTTCTTATCGCGCGGATCGCGTCACGCTGTATATCGCGGTCGTATGAGAGCATGGGCTCTGTATCTTTTCCTTTTATCCTGCGGTCGACGTAATTTTTTGTGAGTTTTATGAGAAGCGGGGTCTGTACAAGGATCCCGATGAGGTTCGGTATCATCATGAGACCGTTAAGCGTATCGGAAATGTCCCATGCGAGGTTGTCTTCCATGATCGCGCCAAAAACGATAAGAAGCACGAATATCACGCGGTAGATCTTTGCAGCTGTGATGCCGAAAAGATATTCGGTGGTCTTTGCGCCGTAATAAGACCAGCCTATCACAGTCGTAAACGCAAACAACGCGATCGCGATAACGATGAACCATTCTCCCGGGCAGCCAAGCACCGAACCGAAGGCCTTTGCGACAAGCGTGTCATCCGGAACGGATGCGTCTCTCACAAGACCTGTGTTCAGGTCGACAGCTCCGGAAGTAAGGACCACGAGAGCAGTGATCGTGCAGATAACGACAGTATCGACAAAAACTTCGGCAATGCCCCAGAGTCCCTGCTTTACGGGCTCTCTGGCACAGCTGTTGCTGTGCGCCATGACCGAGGAACCGAGACCTGCTTCGTTTGAGAAAATGCCTCTTTTACAGCCGTTTTTGATGGTATTGAATGCGAGTTTTACAGCGCTTCCTGCGATACCGCCCTTTATCGCCGCGGGCCCGAACGCAAATCGGAAGATGGAAAGAAATGCGGCAGGAAGGCTTGTGATATTCAGTATGATGACCAGAAGGCATCCGATCACATATACTCCGCACATAAAGGGGATCAGCTTTTCCGAGACCGCAGCAAGCCGTCTGAAACCGCCGAGGATGATGATGGCGCCAAGCACCATGAGAACGATGCCTATCGTCCAGTTGACTCTTGAAATGCCAAAAAGCATCCCCTTGTCAACATCCTTTAAAAAAGTCTCCTCACAGTTGACCGTGATCTTGTTGATCTGGCACATGTTTCCTATGCCGAACGATGCAAGCATGGTGAACAGACAAAACATCACGCTCAGTACTTTTGCGATGAGCTTGCAGTTTTTTATGGAACCCAGCCCGTCCTGGATATAATACATGGATCCGCCGGACCACGCCCCATCCGCATTTCTGCGCCTGAAATAAAGCCCGAGTACGTTTTCGGCGTATTTTATCATCATGCCGAAAAATGCGGCGATCCACATCCAGAAAACCGCGCCGGGACCGCCTACGCATATCGCCGTGGAAACGCCGGCTATGTTACCTGTACCGAGAGTGGCGCACAGGGCCGTACAGAACGTCCTGAACTGTGACAGGGCACCGGCATCGTTGATGATGCGCCCCTCACGGTACATTATCCCGAAGGTCTTTTTGAACCAGTGCTTTATATATCTTATCTGGAAACAGCCGGTGACTATGGTGCACACAAGCCCGGTGCCCAAAAGCAGAGCAAGGCCGAACGTGCCCCAGGCAAATCCATTGACCGCGTCGTTTACCCTGATGATAGTGTCCATACAACAGATGTCCTTCCTATAGTGTCACATCATTCTCCAAGGAGTTCCAGCATGCCGTCATAGTCATAACTGTCCGCCTTTTCACGCACTGCCCTGAACTTTTCGGCCATGTCTTCAGGTATCGCGTAATTTGCGATCTCACCCATGATCTGTTCAATGGCGTCGCAGTCCATTGTCTTTGCGGCGTCGCGAAGTCCGTCAAACACGCTGTTCATGAGGAATTCATCTGCGACCGGTCTGTTTTCTTCCGATCCGTCACTGTCGTTTTGTACCCCAAAAACAGGCCCGAGGATCTTTGAATAATTCAGGTAGTCCTTCATGAAATCCGCGTGGTTTGCCCTGATATACTCAACGTTTTCTTCTTTTCCCGCGTTTTCAAGGAGCTGGGCGCGCTCCGCGAATGCGACTGCGCCTATGAGTTTTGCGGAACTCTTTAACGCATGGACCTTGATGGTATAATCCTGCCAGTCTTCCGATGAATAAAAGCCTTCTATCTCTTCGGATTTTGACGGGATCGAATCATAGAATATCTTCATGACAGTCTTTAACGTGTCGGAGGATCCGCTGTTCCTGATCGCCGCTTCACCGTCTATGCCTTCTATGCCACTGTACCACTGCAGATCTTCTTCGTTTTCCGAAGCTCCTTCTCCTTTTGCGGCTTCGACTTCCTCATGTCTGTCGGGAGTGAGAAGCTCGGGAGAATCGTCAGTCTCATCATCGTCACTGTTCTCTTCCGTATCGACAAGTTCACTCTCGTCACTTATAAGAGAACCAATGTTGTATGACTTGTTGCCCTTTACAAAATACAAAATGCCGAAGGTTCCGGTTCCGCAGTTTGATGAGATTGCCGCAGACGCCTGCTGGAAGACAACATTTTCAAAGTAGGCAAACCTGCTCACTTCCTCCTTGATCCACATGAGAGTGTCCATGGGGATGTTCACGTAAGTTATGAACACGACCTCGGGATCGGGAATGATGTCAACGGGGAAGGCATTGTGAATGTATCTCTTGTATGCCCTTTTTGTGCTTCCGAGCCACAGTCCGCCTATGCCCGACTTGTTGTTTTTGCATCTGATGGTCGGATGGAGGCTCAACGCTTTTGCAAATTTATTGATCGTGTCGCTGATATGCCCATTCTTTGTCATATACTCCGTGGTATCGATGACAAAGCTGCATTTCAGTCTGGCTTTGACGATGTCAAGTTCCTCGATTATCTTGTCCACCGGTATGCTCTGCTGTGCAAGCTTATAGGCAATGAGCACCAAAAGTCCCGTGGCGCTCGACAGGCACTCCGAATTGATGACGGTAACATTGTCAAACGCTTTGGCCGCTTCACAGGCCATGTGGTAGTCATCACTCATGCTGCTCGTGAGCGCGATATGGATAAGATGGTGGGCTTTTTTGAGCTCTGCCGCAAAGAACGCCGTGTAACCCGCTTCATCAGGCGAAGTGGACCTCGCCGTTTTTCCTGTGTCGATATAGCGTATGAGTTCTTCGGCATCCATCTGCACGCCGTCCTTGAACACGCCGTCCTCGGTGTGGATGAGAGCCGGTATCAGAGGGAGGTTCAGCTTTTTCACTATGGAATCGGGCAGGTCGCACAAAGTACTCGACGTGATAAGGACGGGAGCCTTTCCGGAATACCCGGCGGATGCATTGATATCCTCATCTGCGCTCATGACCTTGCTCTTTAAGATCAGCTTATCCCTTGAGATATGCTTTACGAGCATCGCTTCAAGATTGTCTCCCGAAACGGGCTTTACCAGATATCCGTCAAAGCCTGCCCTGTTGTAAAGCTCTCTGTTGTCGCCGCCCGCATTTGCAGTGAGCACGATGACAGGCGTTGTCCTGTTGAGACCGCCCGTCTGGTTTCTGAGTTCCATAAGGCATTCGATGCCGTCCATCTCGGGCATAAGATGATCCATGAGAATGGCATCGTAATGCTTCTTTACAGCCAGTTCAAGCGCAGCCTTGCCACTCAAGGCCTTGTCGATGGTCATTCCCGTTCCCGCAAGGAGCTTACTCTCCACCTCGAGATTCATCTCGTTATCGTCCACGATGAGTATCGAAGCCTCAGGAGCGCTGAAGCTGCTCTCGTATGCCGCGCGCTTTGATATCCTCTGGTTGTGGATATTGAGCTCTCCTATCTCGGTGGCATCGGAAATGCCCTGTTTAACAACAACGGTGAACGTCGTTCCTTCACCGTAAACGCTGTTGACAGTGATGTTTCCGCCCATGAGGTCAAGGAGAGTGCGGACAATGCTAAGGCCCAGTCCGGTACCCTCAACATGGCGGTTCTTTTCCTCGTCCACGCGCTTAAAGGCATCAAAAAGGTATGGAAGCGATTCTTTCTTGATACCCATACCGGTATCGGTGACAGAAATGGTGAGGAGCACCGTTTTTTCGTCGATCTCGTCGCTTTCCATGTGAAGTTCTATCGAACCCTCGGTGGTATATTTTACCGCATTGTTCAACAGATTTATGATTATCTGTTTGATCCTGACTTCGTCACCGTAAAGTACGGACGGCACTTTGGGGTCGATGCTCACGTCAAACTTTAAGCCCTTGTCGTGAGCCCTGAGCCAGATCATATTTACAACTTCGGAGATCAGATCTCCGGTCCTGTAATCCACAGGAACGATATCCATGCTTCCGGCTTCCATTTTGGAAAAATCGAGGATATCGTTTATCAAGGTAAGCAGCATCTTGCCTGCGCCCTGGATGCCCGCAGCGTTCTTTTCGACCTCCTCTGACGCGCTTCCGTCGCGAAGGATAAGCTCGTTGAGACCGAGAATGGAGTTTATGGGAGTGCGGATCTCATGGCTCATGCTTGAGAAAAAGCGGTTTTGAGCGCGTGAAAGCTCTTCAGCCCGCTCCGCTTCCTTCTTTGCGCGCTTGTTCTCATCGTTGAACAAACGGTTCTGGAGCCATATCATAGCACAGCATACGATGCTCACGAGCACCAGTGAGACAAAAGCATCCACATAGGCCTGTTCACGAGGGTGCTGTTCTATCAGATCAGGATATTGATATTCCACGGCATAACATGCCACAGTCAAAAGGAACAGCGCCACCATAAGGAACTTTTGCGGTTTTCCTTTGGTGACTAGTCCCACGTACATAAATCCGAAGACCACCCAGAAAACGCCGCCGCCATGGACGCCGCCCCCAAAAACGATAAGTCCGGGGATGATAAAGAAAACAAGTGCCGTCGCGATTAATCCGGTAGCCACTTTCACCTTGTTTCTGTAAAGACCGATGGCCGTTACAACAGGAAGAAAAACCGCAGTGGTCGTGAGAACAATGAGTTCCCTCACGTCTTCTCCGGATATAAGGTTTGCGATCATTGCGATGATGACACCGGGCTCGGCAATAAATGTGAGCACCATGGCAACACGCTCGGAAAGCGGTCTTTCTGTATCCAGGAAGGCTGAGCGGAAAGTGTTTATAAATCCGTTTTTCTTCATACTCTACACCTCCCTGCCGGAAGTTCTTCCCGGGAACAGTTTGAGCATCACTCGTTCAAACTCGACCATATTGATCGGCTTCGCAATAAAGCCGTCAAAGCCTTCGTTGACGAACATCTCCCGCGCTCCGGAAACGGCATTTGCGGTGAGCGCCACCACGATTGCATCTTTTCTCAGTTCAAACCCTGCGGACTTTATGCGTTTCATGGCTTCCACGCCGTCCATTTCAGGCATCATGTGATCCATGAAGATGATGTCATAATCTCCCGCCCGGAACTTGTTTATGGCCTCCTTGCCGCTTGAAGCCGTGTCTATGATCATTTCGTAGTCTTTAAAAAGGCTCTGTGCCACCACAAGATTCATGGGCTCATCATCAACAACAAGCGCTTTTATGCCTGTGAACATCGGCTTCTCGGTGGTCTCCGTAAACTCGATGTTTCCTGCATTTTTGCCCTCATTTAAGACTCTGATGACAGGATATGCATAGAGCGGTTTCGGCATTACGACGACGTTGCTGCCAAGTGTGGCTCTGAAGCCTTCTCCCGCAGATACCGCCACCACGATATCGCCCTTGCTCATCTCATCAAAGTATGCGCTGTTTTCCTCGTATTCCTCCTGTCCCATGAAAATAAAGGACACGTCCAGTTTTTCCCTGTAACGCTCTATTTCTTTCACCGTGCCTGCCGCAAAGAGAGGCGCGTGGATCCCCTGAGCGAGATTTGCGGCCATTGTCCTGTAAAAATCACGCACCTTGGGTATCTTGTACTTATCAGACCTCACATGGAACAGGATGTTTCCGGTGAAATGTCTCGGAAGCGCAAGACACGGAGACGGATCCACCACAGTCTGCGGAATGGTCACACGGACGGTGGTCCCGTTCTTCTTTTCGCTCTCAATCTTTACAAAGCCGCCCATCCTGTGGGCAAAGCCGTACACTATGAAAAGCCCGAGACCAATGCCTCCCGAGCTGCGGTTTCTCTTTTTGTTCACCTGATACATGCCGACGCTTACGGCCTCAAGCGCTTTCCTGTCCATTCCTATGCCGGTGTCGGTCATCTCAATGCACAGATTTACGCCGTACTCCTTCTTTTCAGCCGAGAGCCGGACATAAATGCCGCCGTGCTTTGTGAACTTGACTGCGTTTTCAAGAAGGTGCCTGAATATCTTGTGGAGCTTTGTGATATCGCCCTTCATCATCGTCGGAACCTTGGGATCGATATCGACTATGAGCACAAGATCCCTGTTGTTGTCGATGAGCTTGTAGCTTGCCACCACATCGTTTATGAGCGATGTGCTCATATACTCTTCTTCCTCGAGCCTTACCTTATGCCTCTTGCACTCGGTATAATCCTGGATATCCTCGATCTGGTAGGCCAGACGGATCCCGGCATCCTTTATGGCGTTTGCCTCATATCCGACATCCCTCTTGATCAAAAGATCCGACATGCCGTTTACGACGTTTACGGGTGTACGGAGCTCATGAGAGATATTTGAGAGGAAATCCTCCATATCGGCTTCATAAGCCTTTATACGCTCCTCTTTTTCCTTATCGATGTTCTCGGCTTCAGCCCTGCCGTTGATCGATCTGATGCAGGTAAAATAGACAAGCACAACGGCCATGACATGCAGGATGACCCTTGATATCTCCAGTGTTCCCAGAGTAAATGTGTCATTACGGTATGCCAGGATGAACTGGATCACCATGACCACGACATATTCAAGCAGGAACAGGTTCATCATATAGATGTGGTCGAGCAAGGAATAAGAGGCCATGACCAGCATAAATACAAGGGCAACATCAAAAAAACTCGTTTCATGCACACCGTGATAAAAAAGCGCGAGCATGGCATAGACCAGATAATATGCTTTTCTTATACCTGCGGGAACGTGTCCGGAAAGGTCCATCACCCAGAGCGATACTGCGCCCGCAAGGATCAGCGGCGGCACCCAGAACTCCCAGCCCATCACTATGCTTTCCACGGAAAGCCCAATGCATGCGAGCGTCGCAAGCAGGATTATGAATTTCTCGTTTTTTGTGCGGTCCATGTAAGTCCCTTTCTCATGATATCAAGGTCATTTTTCGCTTTTTTCCTGTTCGCCGGACTCCTCAAATGAGATGAGTTCCGTGACATACTCAACTGTGGTCGTTTCGCTGAACTGAGTCTCGCACCATGCATCCAGCACTCTCTCGATGACAACGGAAGCATCTTCGTCGGCAAGCCCCGGGAGAAGAAGGAAAAACTGGTTTACCTTGTTCTGCATCATGATGTCGCTTTTTCTGAGAACATTTTTCAGCACCTCTCCAAACTCCGCAGCAGCGTCGTAGATATGGCCGTCCTCCTCTTTTTCCTTAAGCGAGAACAGTACCTTTGTAGCCTTACGCTTGTAGCACTTTATGAGTCTCATGATAAAGCGGTAGTTGGTGATGAACGCATCCTGCCCGAGAAGCATGGCATGCCTTGCTATGTCTCTTTCTTCCGCGATATGCGTGAGCCTTATGAGCTCCTTGTCAAGATCGTCGGCAAGCGCAAGACCCCTCAGCGCTCTGGGCCTGTATATCTCATATCCGTGTTTGCCGTGCTGCTTGACGTTTAAAAGGCAGCTGTCGGCATATTGGAACAGCTCGGTAAACTCTTTTCCGTGCTTCGGCACGAACACCGCGCCCACGGAGATGCCCATTGGTATGATGAAATCCGGTCCCATGAGCGCCGAAGCCTTTTCGAGGAGCTGTTCGTTGATGCGTTTTGTCAGCGCCTCAACCGCCTCCTCTGAAATGATGTTTTTAAAAAAGACCATGAATTCGTCACCACCGATACGCGTTGCGACATCATCTTCGCGTGTGTTGTCGCGGACGATCTCGGCAAAGACCTCAAGGACTTTGTCGCCCATATCGTGACCGTAAAGGTCATTCACCGCCTTGAAACTGTCAAGGTCAAAGATCATGAGTGCGCCGGTCTCGGTCTTGCAGAGCTCTTCTATCTTTGCGGTCCCGTTGGCCTTGTTCATAAGCCCGGTGAGCTTGTCGAGAGTCGCTTCTTCCGTCAGCGTTTCGATCTTTCTGTTGTTCTCTATGGCATTGTTGATCCTTCTTACAAGAATGTCCTTGTTGAAGGGTTTCCTGATAAAGTCGGACGCGCCGGCTTTGAGCCCTCGCTGTTCGGATTCGATGTCACGGTCTCCGGTCAGGATGATGACCGGTGTCTCGTTTCGTTTTGTCTTTTTCTCGTACTCCCTTAATGCCTGTAGTGTCTCAAAACCGTCCATTCCGGGCATTATAAGGTCGAGCAGGATAAGATCGGGATCGTTTTTCCTAATGAATTTCAAAAGGTTACGTCCCGAATGCAGGCAGCTCACCTTCATCCCGCGTGAGCGCAAAAGGCTGCGCACGTTCGTGAGGCTCAGCGCCTCATCGTCAACAACTGTGATCCAATAACCGGCTTGTTCCATACCAATCCCCATTCTCTGATCAATGATCCTGTAAAGCCCAATCTACGAAAGAAGCTCGATGATACCGTCGTAATCGTATTTTTCGGCCGCTTCCTTCAGTTTTCCAAACAATTCCTTCTCACTTTCCGGTATCTTGTAGGCCTCCATCTCTCCGAAAATAGTCTCGAGAAGGTCACAATCCATATCATCGGCGGCTATCCTCAGCCTGCTGTATGTCTCGCTTATCAGTTCATCTGATGCCGTCGGCTTTCCGTCGTCTGTTTCGTCCCGGTAAAACAGCGGAGCGATGACATCCTTTAATCTTGTACAAAGCCCGGCAAATTCCGGGTGTCCCTTTTTCAGATATACGATATCTTCACGTTTTCCGGCATCCTCCAGCGCCTGCGCCAGTTCCCCGATCTTTGCGGCGCCTATTATCCTCGCGGAGCTTTTCAATGCGTGTACCTTTATCGTATAGTCCTTATGATCTCCTTCCTCAAGAAAACGACTGATGTCTTCGAGATTTCCCGATACCGACCCGTAAAAGATCTTTAAGAGTGACATGTAGCTTTCTACATCCCCGCTGTTCTTTATGCCCAGTCTCACGTTTATCAGTTCTCCGTCTATGGCTTTAAGTTCAGGCGGAATGTCATCATCCATTGAATTTCTTTGCGCGCTTTCGCTGTTTCCTTCCTCCTCGGTGAGCTTTTCCTTAGGTATGTAAGTGAGCAGGAGCTCTTCCAGCTTTTCGGGATCGACAGGCTTTGTGAGATAGTCGTCAAAACCCGCTTCCAGATATTGCTCTCTTGCGCCCGATACGGCATTTGCGGTAAGGCATACCGCGATGGTATCAAGATTTGGCGAATCCTTTGTTTTCCTAAGTTCCTGCAGTGTCTCGATGCCATCCTTCACAGGCATCATATGGTCAAGGAAAATGATATCGTACTTTACCGAGGCCATATATCCGAGACCCTCGTCTCCGCTGTCTGCAGTATCCACCTTAACGCCTGTGCGTTTCAGGAGATTTTTGAATACGGTGAGATTCATCGGATTGTCATCCACCACAAGAATATGGGCCCGCGGAGCAAACAGGCCTGCGTTTGTCTTTTTGCGGTTTGATGGATGTTCCTCACGAAGCCTGTTGTAGTTTCCGATGACTTCCCAGCCTTTTACCTTCTGCTTCAGCGAAAAAGCAAAAACCGAGCCTTTTCCGTACACGCTTGAAACTTCAAGCGCAGAGCCCATCAGTTCCAGAAGGCTCTCGGTGATGTTCATGCCAAGTCCTGTGCCTTCTATGTTGCGGTTTCTTTTTTCCTCTATACGTTCAAACTTTGAGAACAGTTTGTCGATGTCTTCGTCTTTTATTCCGATGCCCGTATCTCTAACGGATGCTTTAAGGATCACGTTGTCGGGATCGTCCTTGTCTTTTTCGGCCTTAAGAGAGAATGTGATGACGCCCTTCTCCGTATATTTTACGGCGTTAGTCAGGATATTTGTGATGACCTGCTTTATCCTCACTTCATCACCGTAAAGATGCCTTGGAATGCCGCCGTCTATGATAAATTCGAGGATAAGACCTTTTGCCTCGGCCCTCGAACGTATCATCGTCTCGAGGTCGTTCACAAGAGAAGCGATGTCATAATCCACGGGAATGATCTCTATCTTTCCCGCTTCGATCTTTGAAAAATCAAGAATGTCATTTATGAGGCTGAGAAGAGAGTTTCCGGCACTTTTGATATTGTCGGAATAGCTCAGGATCGACTTGTCGGACGATTCTCTCTGTATCATCTCGTTCATGCCGAGAATGGCATTTATGGGCGTACGGATCTCATGGGACATGTTTGAGAGGAATGCCGACTTTGCCTTGTTTGCCGCAATGGCCTGCTCGGTCTTTAGCGCGGCTTCGCTGGCTTCCCTGTTCTTCTTCTCAGAGAGACTGATAAAATACATGAACGCAAATACCATGATCACGGAAGTGAATATCGTGACCATGAGAGGAAGGCGGAGCCTGGCAAAAGCTTTTGTCGCGTCCGTTATCGAAACACATACCCACTCATTTCCGAGTGGCATCACATAGATCATGTAATCCTTATCATCGACTTTGATGTAGGAGTGCCCGGTTTCCGATGTTTTTATCATTTCTGCCGTGCGCTTTGATATCCCGTTATCCGAGTGGAAGATATCAAGACCTATGTATTCTCTGACAGAGTCGGATATCACTATGCCGGCCTCATTTACCAGGAACTCTTCACTTACGTTTCCGGCCGCGGCATGTTCGTCGATGATCTGCTGGAAATCGTCCATGGAAATGTCGATACCGACGACACTCACGCCGTCGCAAAGAGTGCGGACAAGGGCGATCATCATTTTCCCGGTATCAAGGTCGATATAGGGGTCGACGATCACGACCTTGCCTTTTCCCTCTATGGCCTGAACATACCACGGGCGCGCAGTGGGATCATAACCCTCTTCGGGCACCCATCCGGAGCCGTCCATATATTCTCCGTTGATAAAGCCGTAAATACCGGTGGTATCGGCTATCAGAGAATCCTCAACAGCTATGGTCTCGTTAACGAGAAAGTCAAGTATCTCCTCGCGGGACCGTCCCTCTTTTATCATGTTGTCGAGCGTATAGCCCGCAAGCTGCAGGATATCCATGCTCGCGGACATACTTTTGTCGATGCGGTTCGCAAGCTCTATGGAGTTCAGACGTCCGTTATTAATGATGTTTTCCTTTGTTGCTTTGCTCAGGCGGTTGTAGTATACAAACACAACGCACACAAAAAAAGTCATGACCAGAGTATACAATATCACCCTGACCACTCTCGTCCTTTTTTTGATGTCTGCTGCATTGCGTTTCATCCGAATGTCTCCCGGGAGGCGTATGAGCCAAAGAAAAGCAAAATTATACAGAGTGCATTATAAATAATAAATTAAACATATTCCATTAAAAAAATAGACCGTTTCCATAAAAAAACGATAAAAACAGGGAACTTGCCAAAAAACAAGTTCCCTTTACGGTATTTTTACACAAAATCGGTTTTTATCTCGAGATCCTGATGTTCGTCACTGCGCACTGGTCGCCCGTGATGGCAACATAAACCTCATCGTTCTCGTCAAGTATCGATGTGTTGTTTCTGATGGACAGACCGAGATTTTCGGTCTTCATATAAACGACGTTGCTCTTTTTGTTGAATACCGCTTCGGAGTCAAAGCCCTTTTTGTTGCCCTCTTTCCAGGCTTCCCATCCTTCAAAAGCATCAAGCTTTCCGGTGATATATTTATTTTTGGCGGAGCCGTCGATGTTCCTGCTCTCTCCGTCAAGGCGGATCAGTGCGTATTCCTTGTAGCCTTCGCCGTTTACTTTGCCGTCCTTTGAGGTATAGATCACGAAATATGGGCAGTGCCATACGAGTCGTGCCGTGGGAAGGCTCATGGTATGGTATTTCAGAACAAGCCTGTCGGTAAGCGGTATGCCTTCGGAGTAAGCGGTCCTGTGGTTGTTCACCTGAAGATTCGGGATGTCTCCGACAGGTCCGTCAATATAGCTTATCTCATCCGCTATCCTTTCGATACTGTCAACAGACACAGGCTCCTCTGCCCTGTTTATGCTCACGTCAAATATCTCGCACTGTTCACCTGTGATGCAAAGATATGCATACCTTGAACTGTCGGGAAGTGCAAAGGTGTATTCTCTTGCGGTGCATCCGTCGTCAACGGTGACGAGCACATGGTCCAGGCATTTTACCGCTTTTATCTCATAAGCAACATAGCTTCTGCCCTTACGTGCATCATCCGAAGACTCACGAACGACCTTGGTGGAGAGCTTTCTCACGCCCTTGTTCAGTGCCTCGCCTTCAAGCCATATCTCGGCGTATTCATAATAGCAGAGATCGACTCTTGTCTCATCATTACTGTGCACGCGGCTGTCAAGAGAATCGAAAAGTATAAGCGCGGGGCCGTGTCCCTTGCCGAAAAACTCATCGTTTCTCTTTACCTTCATGCTGATGGATACGGTGTTTTGGTCAACCTGGATACCATCGGACATGTCGCTTCTGTCCTCGCCGCACTTAAGTGAGTTCCTTCCGGCGAGTTCATCCGCCACGGGCTTTTCCTGCATCCTGTAGTCCGGATCCTTGTCTATGAGTTCGAGCATGACTTCGGCAAATCTGGGATCGAACTGTGTGCCGGCGCCTTTTACAAGTTCCTCTCTTATAAGCTGCTGAGGGATGACATCACGATAGCTTCTGTTTGACGACATGGCATCATAGGCATCGGCGACCGAAATGATCCTTGCGATCTCCGGGATGTCCTCGCCCTTTATCCCGTCGGGATATCCGCCGCCGTCATAACGTTCATGATGAAAATGCGCACCTATGCTGAGATACGGATATTCACTGATACTCGAAAGTATGGCATTACCTTTTACAGGATGCTGCTTTATTATGTCAAATTCTTCTTCTGTGAGCTTGCCCTTTTTGTTGATGATGTGATTCGGTATACCTATCTTTCCCACGTCATGAAGAAGCGCGGCATAGTAGATCCTGCGGCATTCATCTTCGTCCTTTTTAAGCCGCTTTGCGATCATCTCCGAATATTCGGCGACACGCAGAGAATGCCCGTGAGAATAGGTGTCCTTGGCATCCACGGCATTTACAAGCGCTGTGACGGTCTGTTCGAACAGACGCTGCGACGCTTTCTGGCGTTCCGCAAAATGCCTCATCTCGACATCCCTGAAGCGCTTGATCTGCCTGTTTCTCTGATAGATCAAAACGATCGCGATTATCGTGAGGATATCCAGAAAAAGTCCCGGAAGGCTCAAAAAATTGTGCATCACGAAGCAGGTCCTGAGAAGAAGAGGGATCTGCACAACAAGAAGCGCAAGAGATGTGTAAAAGCCCATTCTCTTGAAGAACACCACAAGGAAGATGATACAAGTGTTTCCTATCGATGTGAGCACTCCCGCAAAAGTGGACACAGGGAACTCAAGCTCCCCGATATGCAAAATATATTCCGAACGCGATACCATAGGGACCAGAATGGTGGTCAGAAGGTAGATCGTCAGAAGTATAAAAAACACATATATCGGCAGATCGGCCTGCTTCGGAGCGCCGGTCAGTCTTTCCGACTCTCCTTGCCCGCCTGCCGTTTTGTTTTTCTTAAATGCCATTATACCCCGCCTTTCACAGAAAAGCATTTTTCTTAAATATAGAGTATTATAACATCCCATCCCCTTCAAAGAAAAGGAAAATAATCCTAAACAAAATCCTACAACTTGGTGAACTCTGCTTTTGCCTTGTCGAGGACCGCTATCACCTTGTCACACCATGAGTCGAATTCGGGGTCGTCCTTCTGACATTCTTCGGGATGACTCAGGCAGTAATCCACGGCATATCTGACACCCATATCAAATTTCACATTCATGTTGAGCCCGGGTACCGTGCGCTTTAATTTTGTGTTGTCAAACACCACCGAAACGGATTTGTCACCGAGGAGAGCCCCTGTAAAGTCATATCCCATACCGTCACCGGCAGCGCATAAGAAATCCGAGGAAACGTGATATGCGTTAAGCTTTACGCCGAGCGCGTCCGCAATGGTCGCGTATATCTGATCCCACGAGAGACTTTCATCCGAAGTGATCTGGAATGCTTCACCGATCGCGTGGCGGTTTCCCATAAGTCCGATGAATCCTTTTGCAAAATCCCCATTCCATGTCATGGTCCAAAGGCTTGACCCATCGCCCTGTATGATGACGGGTTTTCCCTGAAGCATGCGCTTTATGACCTGCCAGGAGCCGTTTTTTCCATGAACGCCGAGCGGAATACTCCGTTCATCGTAGGTGTGGCTCGGCCGGATGATCGTTACAGGAAAGCCGTTCTCTCTGTACACCTTCATCAGAAAATCCTCGCAGGCTATCTTGTCCCTGGAATATTGCCAGTAAGGATTTGCGAGAGCGGTGCCCTCGGTTATGAGGTATGATGCCGACGGCTTGTGATATGCCGAGGCTGAGCTGATATACATATACTGGCGGGTCTTCCCGTTAAACAGCCTGTAGTCTCTCTCGACCTGTGACACATGAAAACCTATGAACTCGCATACCGTGTCAAATGTCATTCCTTCAAGTTTTTCCGCGACCGCCTTTTCGTCGGACATGTCTGCGGTGATGTGGTGCACTCCCTCAGGGAGCACATCTTTGCGGTTTCCGCGGTTCAATACCCATACTTCCCATTCATTGCCTTCCGCAAGGCCTTTTACTATAGCCGTGCTGATGATTCCCGTGCCTCCGATGAACAAAACCTTTTTCTTCACGATGTAAACCTCCTTATGCAAGCCTTAAAGTATCATTTCATCTTTTTCAACACCATCATATGCAGATCTATGCAGCCATCGGCATCGATAACGAGCGGATCCCACGATGAGAGCTTCTTTCCCATGAGCTCACGTTCTTCACCGGTGTCATAATAATAGCTGCCGTTCACATATTTCCAGTCTCTGCCCTTGTCCGCATAATAGCCGCCTTCCAGCAACTCACCTATATGCCCCGCAGCCACTGCGGCTTCGATCTCTTTCTGTGACACGCCGTCAGGGATCTTTGCGACGGTTTTTACCTTGTGGTCCTCTGTGAACCACATCTGCATGTCAAATAGCTTCATTTCCGAAGGAATCTCCTCTTCCTCCATCTCGCCGGCAGCAACCCTCTTTTTCAATTCAGTGAGCATCTCATCCTTTGTTATCAGGCCGAAACCGCCGTCAGCCGTGGGACCGAGAGTCTTGACTATCTCATATTTTCCGACGATATCGGTGTGTTTAAGATCGTCATCGGTGGGCACGAGATCTCCTATGTCAGGCTCTTTCTCAGGTTCGCTCACTGTGCCCTCGGCGATCTTTTTCATTCCTATCGCAAGAAAACCGATGGAAAAAACAATGCATCCGTCCTGCACCGAGAGTGTCTCCGCGGCTTTCAGGAAATTGCTGTCGGGAAGGTCAAGAAAAGCATTGAGGGTATAGTGGTACTCGCCGTAGCTTGTCTGTTCCCATGTGCCGTGCTCTTCTTTTCCGCTTCCGAGGTCCTTCATAACGATCGCATGATCCTCAGTGAACGTGTATGTAAGGTCGGAAAAATCCCTGCCGTCCTCACTCTTCCATTCCTTTGCGGGAATGTGCTTAAGGTCGTTCGAAAAAGCATTTACGATATAATCGACCTGCCATGTCCCGACAATAAACTTCATTCCCTCGTAAAGATCGTCCTTGTCCAGTTCAAAACCCATGATAATACCTCCTCTTATCGTATATTTTTATATTTCCATTATCTTGCACTGTGGTATGCCGTTGCTCCAGTATTGCTCTATAGGGAGATGCTTTCTCTGTACGATGATGCAGGAATTCATCGCTCCGTGCCCGACGATCAGGACATCCTTTCCCTGTTCGAGCAAGGGCTCCGCAACTTCTTTTAAAAAGGAACCCGTCCTTGCAAAAAGCTCGTCAAAGGTCTCCGTGCCTCCGACCGACTCCTTGTATTTTTCAGGGCTCTGAAACAGCAGATTTATGGGGCAGCCGGGTATCTTGAAGCTGTCCGCGAGTCCCTCGTATTCCCCGAATCCCATCTCCATGAGCCTATCATCGGGGATTATCGGGACATCCCTGTCTTTAAGCAGTATCTCTGCGGTCTCACGCGCTCTTTTCAGCGGAGAGCAATAGCACACATCAAGCCTGAGATCCCGGTATTCCTCAGCCGCCGCCCGGGCCATGGCCCTTCCCTCGTCATTAAGCGGTATGTCGGTACGCCCCTGGAGCCTTCGCGCTTTGTTCCAATCCGTGAGCCCGTGCCTCATTATGTACAGCATCAGAAAACCTCCAGTACTTTGGCATTCTTTTTTACAAAAGCGATGAATTCGTTTATGCCTGCGTTCACTTCAACATACTGTCCGCCCCTGTATTCTTTTTTGTCCTTTGTAAGGACCCACTCGCCCTCGGGAAGATATACCTTTCTTGATGTCTGGCCTCTCTTTACTATCGGTGCAAAAAGTATGTCGGGTCCGAACAAGTACTGATCTCCGGTCTTGTAGCATTCCTTGTCATCAGGGAAGTCAAAGAACATGGGACGCATTACGGGATGTCCTTTTTCGGATGCGTTCTTCATGCACTCACTTATATAGGGGACAAGGCGATATCTGAGTTTTACAAGTTTCCTCAGAACGGGCAGGTTGTCCTCGCCGAAGCTCCAAAGCTCGTTCTCACCACCGGTAGGCTCTTTTATGTCGCGTGACCTGTCGTGTCCGTCTCTCGAACCGTGGAGACGCATGACGGGAGAGAACACACCGTACTGGAACCAGCGCACTATCAGTTCCCTGAAATACTCCGTCGCGGTATTTCCTCCGTAAAAGCCGCCGATATCGGTATTCCACCAGGGTATACCGCACATTGCCATGTTGAGGCCCGACTTTACCTGTTCTTCAAGGCTCTCAAAGGTCGAAAGGATGTCTCCCGACCACACCAGTGCGCCAAACTTCTGCGCTCCCGTGTAGGCGCTCCTTGTGAGCGTGACAATGTCATCACGGCCGATCTTTCTCATTCCGTCATACACAAGCTGCGCGTAATGATACGGATAGAGAAGCGCCACCTCGTCCCCGCGCCCGCGGTACATGATGAGATTGTCAAAATGCTCGGGATGTATCTCGGGCTCGGCCTCATCAAACCAAAGTCCGTCAACGCCGTTGTCTATGTAGTTTTCCTTCAGACGCTCCCATACATATTCGCGCGTTGCGGGATTTGTGGGATCTATCTCGGCCTGAGGCCCGTAAAAATCAAACACTCTGTTGCTTCCCGAAGCGGTGCGCATAAGCATGTTGCGGTCGACCATATAGCGGTAGTTCTCACTGTGCTCGTTGATCGTGGGCCACATCGATACCATGAGCTTTATTCCCATGTCGTGAAGCTCTTTTGCCATTCCTTTGGGATCGGGCCAGTATTTGGGATCAAACTTGTAATCTCCCTGCTCGGTCCAGTGGAAATAGTCGATTATTATCACTGAAACAGGGATGTCCAGCTCCTTACATTTGCGGGCTACTCTGAGGACTTCCTCCTGAGTCTCGTATCTCAGTCTGCACTGCCAGAAGCCCATGCCCCACTCAGGCATCATCGGTGCGTGTCCCGTGAGATCCGCAAGTTTTTCGGACGCTTCTGCGGGTTTTCCGAGAAGCACCGTAAAATCGACCGCTTTGGTGCAGTCACTCTTCCATCTGGTACGGTTCATGCCAAGCTCGACCGTTCCCGTGGACGGCAGATTCCAAAGGAAACCGTATCCCAGAGACGAATAAACATAAGGGATGCTCGTCTTTGTGTTAAGATGCTGAAGGTCCACCGTGCAGCCTTTTTTGCTGAACACGTTCATCCTCTCATGCCCGAGTCCGAAGAAATCCTCGTCTTCCCGGGCTTCAAAGGTGACACGGACCTTCCAGAGCCCGCTCCCGATGCTTCTGTAGTTCCTGAAGGAATAACCGAAGGTCTGCTCGGGCTGCTCTTTTAATATCACGCGGTCCTTGTCAAAAAACGTGAGCCTTCCGTTGTCTTCAAGGCATACCTTAAGATCCCCCGTTTTAAGCCAGGCGGATCTACCGTCGCTTCCTGTTTCGGCCGGTGTTTCCCGCGGCTCAAGTGTCCAGTTTTCATCGTTCAGTTTTGACGATGCGGTTGCCCTGAACCTTATACAGCCCTCGTGTACGGCTGAAATCTCTCCGGTCTCGCCTTCTCTTGTAAAAATTATCCTGTTGTTTTTGCAGACAAACTCCATTCTGCCTTCCCCTTTCGTTTAAATTGTGATCACAGCCAAGTACCTCTCACGCATTGCCGTATGCCTCGAGGAGCCCGTGTATACGCCCGATCTCTTCCGGTACATAAAGCCCTCTCGGGCATTCCTTCATGCAAGGCTTGTCCTCGCATGTCCTGCAATGCGCATAGGTCTGTTCCAGATCCATTTTGAGTTTTCCCGCTGCCCAATATTCTTTTCCGAGGTGAAAATAATTGAACTGCCTGAAGCTTGTGTGAATCTCGTGTCCGAAGGGGCACACACACCTTTGACAGCGGGCGCATTCTATCGGATCAAAGCTGTTCTTCAGGCGTTTCAACACCTCTTCAAAGGAAAAGGTGAGCGGAGGATATTCCGTTCCAAAAGCTGCTTCAGCCTGCTCAAATGTGCCTACGCCGAGAAGGGCGCTCGAAAACGGATATCCGAGTATCCCTCCGATAAGCTCCGCCACGGAAAAAGGCCCGATGAGAAGCCCCGCAGCATAGACTTTGTTCAGGATAAAGCCTTTTCCCTTGAAGGCTTCTTCCCCGCTGATGCGGTCAAGCATCCCGCGTTCAAGGATATTGCCGCTTCCCTGGAGCACATCGACACGGGGATCTTTTACGGCCCGAAGGAGCACGTCATAGTAGTGCGAAGCGATTCCCGTAAAGCCGATCTTTCCTTCTCTCTTCAGGTCGTACAGGGCATCCAGCGCGCCGCCTTTTCCAAGCACTTCGTCCACATTGCTCTCATCCACCTGATGTACAAAATATATATCCGGCTTTGTCCCGAGATTGTCGACAGAACGAAGCACTTCTCTGTAGATGTCACCCCCGCCGTAAAATCTCGCCTTATCGGAAATGACGATCTTTTTTCTGTCAACGGTCTTTGCAAATACTCCAAGCTTCATCTCCGCATCGCCGTATTCCTCGGGGATCGCGGTGTCATAGAAATTGCAGCCGTAGTCAAAGGCTTTTTTCATGATGGCCACGGCGGTGTCAGTGTCCGGACTGAAATACTCCGGCAGTACAGGAACGCGGCCGCTGAGGATCGGTATGGTCCCAAAGCCGAGTTCCGACACTACAAGTCCTGTCTTCCCAAGTTTTCGGTATCTCATAAGTCAAACCTTTCGGTCAATATTTTGTTATACGGAGAGCATCGCAGTATTTAAAGGCGCTCTCGGAAATCTCAGCCTCAGCGGGTATCCGCGCCTCCAGAAGTCCTTCACAAAACGCGAATGCCTCGGGCTCAATGGTCTTTACGGACTTCGGGATACAGATCGTTTTAAGGGATTTGCATCTGAAGAACGCCCTCTCCGGTATGGTCCTTAAGTTTCCCGAAAGGCTGATGTCCTTAAGGCTCACACAGTGTTCAAAGCATCTTTTGCCAAGTTCTTCAAGTTTTTCGGAGACATCAATGCTTTCAAGTGACTGGCAGCCGGAAAAAGCCATCGCCCCGATGCTCTTTACGGAGCCCGCGCGCGTAACAGCCTTCAGCCATTTACTGTTCTCAAACGCAGATCTCTCTATTGTTTCGGTTTCCCCCGACAACGCGATGGTCTCAAGGAGGTGGCAGTCTTTATAGACGGAATCGCCCACAGCCCTTATTCCTTCGGGGAACACAAGCCTTGTGATATTTCCTGTGCTTTCGATGAGTTTCCTGTCTTTGTCGAGTTTAAAGCAGTTTATGCACTCCGAAAAGATTCTTTTTATGAGGTCGGGATATCCCGCATCATCGATGTCGCAAACGCTGTTCAACGCATATTCCCGCCCGTTCCAGTCGGTGATCTTTTTAAGATTCAGGCAGTTTCTGAACGAGAGCGACTCGATCGAGATCCTTTCGGACGGTATCACAAGCTCCGTGATGTCGATATTTCCGGCAAAAGCCCAGCCTGCAACCCTTTTCACATCATCCGGTATGACCACTTTTCCCTTACAGCCCGCGCCATCGATAAGGACATCGTTTATAACGATCGTCTCGTTTTCTTTACGCTGTCCGTCAAGCCATGCCGTATGCGAGAACGCATGGCTTCCGAAGATCTTTACGGAAGGCGGGATCACGATATCCTTCAGGCGCAGATGATCCCTGAACGCGTCCTGTGCTATCTCTTCAATGTCCTCGGGCACAGTGACTTTCACAGAATCGCCGGTGTAGCCCACAAGGCGGACTGCGTCCTCTATCTCAAAGCAGGAGTACATCGACGCTATCACTTCACGTACAGGCAGTGGATATGGATTTCCCACATGGTTCAGGCCGTCGGAAAATCTGCCAAAGCTGTACCGTTTTGAATCAAAGATGATGTTCTTCACTTCGGTGCATCCGGTAAACACGCCGCTTTGCAGCACCGTACCGTTAGTCAGCGCGATCTCCTCAAGAGACGCGCAGTCCGCAAATGCGTGATATCCGCACTTCGTGCTGCCGAGAGTGACCTTTGTCAATGAATCGCATCTTTCAAATGCCCTTGCTCCTATTGATGTGATCTGTCCAAAATCAAAATGATCGAGGTCGATGCACTCGTCAAAGCATCTGTCTTCCATGCTTGTGAGCTCATGCGCTTCAAAACCCTTAAGATGCGTGCATCCGGAAAAAGTTTCCGCAGGAAGCACCGATATTCCCGATAAGCGTGCCTCAAAAAGTTCTCTGCAGTAGGAAAAAACACCGGTTCCCATTTCTTTTATGTGCAGGCAGACTTTTTTCAATTTCGGACAGCCTGAAAACGCGCCCTTCTCAACCACACAGTCAGGTGCGTCGATATCTATCTCTTCAAGATCCTCACACGCGGCAAAAGCATACTTTCCTATGCTTTTCACTTTGGTGAGTTTTAACGTCTTTATGCCCGCTGCCTTAACAAATGCATAGGGCGCGATATGGATCCTTTCCACAAGAGGCGCGTCCGTTCTCAAGTCACTTTGTTCCGCAGCCGCTTCGTCGGCTGTCTCTGTGCTTTTTTCCTGTTTGCACCACACTTTTTCAAGCTGTCCCGCTTTGTAGAAGGCATACGGCGAGATGCTTGCATTTTCGGGCCAAGGATTAAAAGGCGGCAGAGTAAAACATCTTCTGAAAGCGTATTCTCCAATGTACTCCAGAGTTTCGGGAAGACTGCATTTCAAGAGTTTTTTACACTCCGCAAAAGCCTCTCTTTCCACTCTTTTAAGCTTATCGGAAAGGTTCACGTTCTGCAGGGTGACGCATCCCATAAACGCCTGTTCGCGGATCTCGACAAGGTTCTTGGGACATGTGACGACCTTAAGCCTTTCGTTACCGAAAAAGCACCGCTCGCCGATGATCTTCACTTCGTCCGGGATAACGATCTGTTCCTCTTCTCCCATGTATCGTACAAGGATATTGCCGCTTATATAAAAATCCCCCAGGATCTGGTCCCTTATGCGTTGCAGGAAAGTTGCAGGTTTTTCTTTATCCCAGACCGCGTCTCCGGTGATATTGACACGCTTCAGGTTACAGCATCCCCTGAACGCCTTGTCATCAAGAATGATGTCACCGCTCTGTATATTGACTTCCTCAAGGCTCACGCAGTTAAGGAAGGCGTTTGCCCTGATCTCCTTGAGCGTCTTTGGAAACGTGATGTTCACGATGCCTTTTTTGTCAAAGAAACAGCTTTTTCCTATAGCTGTGATGCCCTCGGGGAGTGAGATCGACTTAAGATTTATATTGAACGACTGCAGCACACCGTCCTCTATCTGAAGAGAATGAAAAACGCTCTTTGCGATAGACTTTATGGTGCCGGGAAAAGTCGAATCGGAGCTCATGGCCCTGACCAGGTCGTCCACTTCATATGTTTCACCGGACAAAGTGATGCGGTGAAGACGCACACAGCCTTCAAAGACCTCATCATTGAAATTGGAATCGTCAATTTCCTTGTCAAGCGTTATCTCGCGGAGTTCAAGGTTGTGCGAAAAGGTCGCTTTTTCCAGGTGCTTTGGCCCTTCAAGGACTGCTTTTCTCACATGGTCACAGTACAAAAAAGCATAGCTTCCCACTTTGGTCACGGACTTCGGAAAGGTCATCTCCTCAATCCCATGGCACCTGTGAAACGCATATTCTCCGATCTCCTGCAGTCCATCGGGAAAGTTTATGCTTTTTAATTGTCTGCAGCCCTTGAACGCACCCGCGCCGATCTTTTTTAATGACGAGGGAAGCGTCACGGAAAGGAGCCAGGACATGCCCTTGAACACGCCGTCACCGATGGTGTGTACGCCTTCGGGGATCACTATTTCAGGGTCCTCTCCCGTAAAGGCTTCAAGCACACCGTTTTCTATTTTGAAAATATCTTCTGTCATTCACCACTCCCAAATATCTCAGAAAGAATCTCCCGCAGTTCCTTAAGGCTCCCGCACTTATACATTTCAAGCTTGAGGCGTTTTGTGCCGGGAAGTTTTTTCATGAAATATGATGCCAGTTTTTTAATGTATGTGAGTGCGGACAGCTCATCAAAACATTCGCCCGCAATATCCAGCTGTTCGAGGATAAGGCTGCGCTTTGTGTCAACGACAGCTTTACCTGTGAGGAGAGAAAAAATAAGCGGATTTTCAAATCCGTACCGTGCGAGCATCACTCCGTCGGCTTTTGTCTTTTCCATCATTTCCGCGGCCTTTTCCACAGAATCGATCCCGCCGTTTGCAAAAACGGGGATCTTTACGGATGCCTTTGCAAGCCTTATATATTCATACAAGGGCTCTCCGTCATACATCATGTTCCTGGTGCGTCCGTGTACCGTGATCATATCTGCTCCGGACGCTTCGCACATCCTCGCGAATTCCTCGATCACTATCTTTTGGGGATTCATCCCCAGACGGCATTTCACCGAGACCGTTTTTCCGCTCCTTTTACAAGCTTCAATGATCTTTGAAGCCCTGGGAATGTCTTCCATGAGCGCACAGCCTTCACCGGACTTTATGACATTCGGAACGGGGCAGCCCATGTTGATGTCTATGACATCAAATTTTGCAAGAAGATCGCTTCTCGCGGCCTTTTCAAAGCTTGCGGGGACAGAGCCCAGAAGCTGCACGCATTTCAGCGTCTCGCGGTCATCCGTATACAAAAGCTTTGAAGTCGCTTTGTCGTTATATTTCAAGGCATCCGTGCTCACCATTTCCGTATAGGCGCTTCCCGCACCCAGCCTTCTTGCCATAAGGCGGAAGGGAAAGCAGGTATATCCTGCGAGCGGGGCCATAAGGACAGTAGAACTGAAGCGGGTCCTGCCTATCATTATCTCTTTTTCAAACATATCGTTACCGCCAATACAGTGTTTTCCGTTCTTCTAATAAAGCACGGGGAGTTTGTCCTTTGTAACGGCATACGGGCTTACGTACATGTTTTTAAGGACCTCTGCCGTGCTGTATCTCTCACTCATACAGAATTCATGAGACCATGTCATATAACTCGCCCAGCCGACCTTCTGCGTTACTATGTCCTCTGCTGAGGGAAGCGTCCCAGTCTCCCCTATCAGAACGATCTTTTTCTGACGAGTGATCTTTATAAGGTCATCATACATCTTGGCACAGCTTGTGTGTTCGTGCTCCGGAGGATACATATCCCTCGAGATGATATCCGTTACATCATCCCCGGGGTAGCACTCGGGAGCAGGCGAATTCCATACCCAGATGAGATTGTTGAGTTTATGCAGTTTTGTGAAGCGTTCGTACATGATCCGCCAAAGCTTTTTTAACGGCTCCGGCCCTTTTGCACCCCACCAGAACCATTTTCCTTCGCCCTCATGAAAGGGGCGCCAGAGTATGGGGATATGTTTATCGCAAAAAGGCCTGAGTATCCCGGCCATTGTGTCCATATCGGAAAGAAGCGCCGCATTTTCGGGCGTTCCTTCGGTCACTGCCTTTACGGCGTCAAAATCGGTATTTTCGGTAAAAAAAGCCTTTGATCGTCCTCCGAGAGGGGAAAACCAGTGCCAGGTAAATGTGATGAGGCCCTTCTGCTCAGCCCATTCCCATGCATTTTTCAGTGTCCCGTAGTTTTCCTCCACTTCCTTCATGCACTCTTCATCCGTATCAAAATAGTTGATGTTCGGGGAATATGAAAGAAGCTCGAACCCAAGAAGTGCAGGCTGTTTTCCCGTGACTTTCTCTATGTAGTGAAGCTCTTCCTGCGCACGGGTCTGGGTATGCTGTCCCGTCACTATCTGCCTGTATGTGATGTCGGAAAGATACTTAAGGACATTCTTTACACAGTCCTGTGCATCGGGGTTAACGGGTGTGAATATCTTGTCGCTCATTCGTTCTCCTCTTTATCAGCCGATAAATGCCAGCACCTGCTCTCTGTTCTTTATTGCCGTGCATGCGCCCACCGCAGTGGTGCATATCGCTCCGCAGGCATTTGCAAACTTCAGTGCGTCCGCCTCGGAAGCCCCGCGAAGAAGCTCCGAAACAAATCCCGCAACCATGTTGTCTCCTGCGCCTGTTGCGTCCACAGCCTTGATATCAAATGCGGGAAGCATGATCTTTTCCGACCTGTTTTTGAAAAAACAGCCTTTTGAGCCAAGCTTCACCAGGACGTTTTTTACTCCGTATGAGAGAAACACGTCTGCCATGTCTTCGGGATCGTTCTGTCCTGTAAAATGCTTTGCTTCGTCCTCATTCGGCGTGATCAGATCGATAAAAGGAAGGGAATCTTTGATGTCAGAAAGCTTAAGGACACGGAAATTCGGGAGTTTTGTATCAGCCACCACGATCTCTCCGGCTTCCTTCGCGGCTTTCACGACAGCAAGAATGATCTGCGGATCGTCAAAAGGTGCCCGGAAAAGTGAGCCGAGTATCACTGCCCTTGCATCCGTAAACAGCTCTGTGTGCAGATCCGGCCTGAAATTGTACCTGTGAGCCGTATTTGTCACGGACTTCCTGGTGCCGTCGTCGTTCACAAACATCGTGGTGACAGGAGTGTGATGTTCCTCAGAACGCAGGATCTTTCCTGTGTCCACGCCGTTTCGCGTAAGTTCCGCTATGATCATATCTCCGGCGGCGTCAAGCCCCAGAGAGCACAATATTCCTGTTTTCAGCCCGAGTTTTGCCGCAGTTACCGCTTCGTTTACCGCTTCACCGCCGACGCAAAGGTCTCCTGTCTCTGCGCGAAAACCGGACGCGGAAACAGGATTCGGGTCAAACCCTTTGATGATCGAATCTATGAGCGTTGTACCTATGCATATCACATCATATCTTTTCATTTTGTTTTTTCCTTCTGCTCTGTTATGTCAACAAACATGCCAACATAGGATAGCGGCACTCCGTTCTCACGGCGCAAAAGCCTTCCGAGGGCGTGGAACCATCTCCATTCGCCGCTTTTGACCATAAGTCTGTATTCCACATCGTAGTTTTTGCGGCCCGAGTAGTCCAATATGGTGTCGTTAAATTCCTTTAAGACAGCACGTTTGTCTTCGGGATGGAGTAGATTCACCCAGGAATCCAGCCTGTTCGGGAAATCGTTCTCGTCGGTATATCCGACCATCTTTCTGAATTCGGGGCTCCATTCGACAGAGATCATATTGCCTTCTTTGTCAAACTCCATGCCCCACATGCCCGACCCCAAGGCTTCGTGCATGACACGGATGGTAGCTTCCTTATGTGCTGCGATCCGCCGCTCATCGGTATCTTTGAGCTTTGCCTTGTTTGAATACATTTCCTGATCGGCATGAGTCATTGCTTTATGGATATCGTGTTCTTTATCGGTCACCATCTGGTAACCGAAAGCGCAAACGTAAGGTGTCTGTGCGAGATTTTCGCGCATCTCTTTGATATCCTGTTTTACATCCTCCTCGCTCTTGCCCATGTAAAACACGGCATACTCGTCACCGCCGATACGATAGACCTTTTTGCTTTTTGTTTTGGTCTTTGTGAGACAGTCGGCCACTGTCTTAAGTGCCGTGTCACCGGCGGCATGCCCCTGATTGTCATTTATCTTTTTCAGGTCGTTCATATCCACGGATACGACGGCCGTGATCTGATCCTTGAGCCGCTTTGAGTCGTAATAATAACATTGACGGTTTAAAAGATGAGTGAGTGTGTCCTCTTTGGTAGTGAGGATATACAGTGACAGATAGTATATGAGCAGCGTCGACGCAAAGAGTGTGGCATAGTCCGCATCGATATCAAGCGCGATGTGACATATCACCCCCACAAATCCCGCAAAGATACTTATCAGAACTCCTTTTCTCTCTGTGGTCCCG